>BNJU01004677.1_pt1 | contig 92753 bp, 144 predicted proteins | sample 8539281 | NCBI WGS metagenome assembly BNJU01 (sample SAMD00202456, study PRJDB9452) | human saliva metagenome | isolation source: human saliva | place: Japan
GGACAGACAGTTGTCAGGTCAAACTTCATCGACAGAAATAGCAAAAGCCAGCGCGTTTCAATCAGTCTGTTCAAAGCGTTAACGCTTACGCCGTGGCTCGCCTTAAAATTCATCATTTGTGGCAATATTGACAGCAAAACATGAGAAGAATCGACGTCATGACACCATCGAACATGCAGTCATCATTCAATAAAGCGAACCAAGAACATAATAGGTTGCATCGTCAGATATTTTGTAGCTCATCTCGCGCCGACAGTCGCTGTACCGTTAGACACAAACGCACAGACACGCCGACGGTTACCTCGAATGTTCTTTGCTGTCATCCGTTCACAAGCGTTCGTGGTCGATCTATTGGTCACAATCAGTACTTCAGCCACCAGCGAATGACGGTTCTGGCCATTGTCCGCACAGGCTTGGCTGGTGTGCCCGATGACAGTAGCCCGGTCCTTTCCTTCGCCAGATAAACGACCAGTTCCCTGCCCTTCATCTGCCTGCGGGCACGGCAATGGATTTCGTTGCCACCGCATACCGACATTGTCTGCTTTGTCGTTGCGCCCTCAATTGTCGATCTGCAAAACGATTGTCTGCCGTATCGCCCTCACCAATACCTCTGCTCACCGTGAAGATTCGGCACGTCAATACCGCCAGGTAACAGCGCCTTCACGCCTGTCATTCGATATCCGTGGCCGAGCAAATTGTCCGAGAGATAAGCGTCCCTCATTCACCTTTTCAACCAGATAATACGAAGCACAGGGAAATGATCTCTTATCCATAGCGAGCAATCAATATCGTCCCGGTTCTGAATCTGCAAACGTCCTTTGTCTGTTTACGTCATCTCAGAACATTTTCAGTTGAATGTTTTCCTCATTTGACGAGATCGATCAACTTCGTCAATAAAATCAATCATTTCTTCCACGCCGAACCGCCAGAAGCAACCACAGTCATCCGTGAACAGACGCCGGCGGCACCAGCCCTTCGCGTCGCGATAAACCAGACACCCATCTGCATCCACCGGCGAATCATGATTACGGAAGCCAGTACCCGAAAGCGCATCTAACGGATTCACAGATTTGGAAAGCAATCGAAAGAGTTGAGTGTTTTTGAGGGCGAAAGATGAGCAGCAAACCCCGATCGGTCATCTTTCTGCGTCTTATACCATCATCGGCCGCAGCAACACCTTCAGCTCGGTTACTGGTAACCGTCACTCGGTGGAGCCCGTCAGCCGTCAACCAGCGCTCATCACCGTGTTGTCCCACTACTACTGGGCCTGGTCCTGCGCCCTTCGTCGCAATTGCCGCGGCCCGTTGTTGCCCAAGATTAACAGCCAGTGTCTCGTCAGCACAGAACAAAACAGTCACCGGAAGAAACCCGGTTCAGCCCGGTCCCCGCGATGATCCAGCGACCTCAGCTCAGCAGCCACCGGCCATGCCCAGATAGTCTCGCCAGGTCAGCATGCCACGATAGCTCAGTTGGTCATCCCACCAAACACCAGCCAGCAACATCAACAGCACCATGTCCTCATTCTCTTCATTATAAAGCAAAGAACAGGATGTTGTCGACTCCGCAAATCTTCCAGCCGCTTAGTGATACTGTCACTAGTTTTCAGATCTTCAACGATTGTTTTGCAACTGGTCTGCCACATATTCACCGATAAAGATGGTCAGAACCGCAATCGTAACATATGAACTGCTTTGCCGTTAATGCAGTTACGATAGCTTCAAAGCATGAAGAGGTCGAGACGAAAGGAATAAGAACGACGCCGTGTCAACCACTTTCGCAGTTTGTAACGCCAACAAAACCAGCCACGGCGTCTTCCGCACAGGCGAGCAGTCCGGCGTCGTCAACATCATTACAAACATCGACCGACAACAACGCGGCCGACGGCCCTCCCGCGACGAATGCCCGGAATCAGCCAGATAGCACAACCTCGTGCCAAGATAGCTCAAACGGTCAACCACAACAGCCGCAGCTGCAACGACCAGCCAGCATTGCCGGAGCCATTACACGCCCGCACCAACGCCGCAGCACTGACCTTGGGTTTTCCGCCGCCTCTGAGCAGCGACTGGCTGCCATCAAATCACAGAAGAACCAGTTCATAGTTTGAATCATCCCTTATTTCGTCAACTGTTCTGTAATCGAACGCTGACGTTTCAGCCTGAGCTGGTTGAGCGATCGAGTTCATTTGTACCATCATTGCTGAGATGTCATCATGATAGATCGCCTGATATTCTTCTTGAAACAATCGTCGATAAGCCCCTGATTTTCATCTTTGATAGCCGCTCGATATCGACCTCATCTCATAATCGTACCGATTCCGTTGGCCCCGTCCTTTTCCTCAACAGCGTCCGGTTACCCTGGTCAAAGAAGACCAGACGCCCGATTCCCGAAAGTCCGGGCGATCAAGAAAGAAACGCAAATGCCTCACGTCCACCACATTACAGCTCCACCCCGCCTAACAGCATCAACGACGTCAGCTGGTTGCAGGCTGCCCGCAGTCCCCGAGGTCTTCGTCCGCCTGGTTAGCACGAGTGACGAGCGACACCTCTTCCCCGACACTGCCCGCATCCGGTTCACCCATTGACGCTCATCGCGGGTTCATGATGACCTGAAAAAACGATTGTCGCCCGTCGCCTTTCTTTGATGGTCCGTTGAGTAGTTCGGTACGACCGACCAGACCGCTGTGGCTCGTCCAGCAGCCACCGTCTGACAGGCACGAGCCGAACCAGCCGATCCCCATTTCCTGGCCCATCTGTCGCCTCAATTCAATTTCTCCATTCACCGAGGATCTTCAAACCGATGCCCGGTCTGCCAGGCACCAGTCAGCCCAACTGGCAGACAGACGGCCCGTCTGCTGAGCATCCCGACCACACCGTAATTACGGAAAATCGTTCCCAGCCCTCACTGGGTCTGAGCCCGACAACAAACGCGAGCCCAGTCCGAACCTCAGATCAGCACCTCACACCTCCAACACTCCCACATGTCCACTGTTTCATGCATGCGTCAGTAACGACGTTGTTGCCGTTTGCTAACCTCAAGAACAGCGAAGACACGTTCATAATCAACAAAGCCCTCCGAGCCATTTTTCAATCAGCCCAACACCCGAACCGAAACATCACGACCCGTCAAACGGTGAGCCAAACAAATATGTCCAGATATCAGCACCCAGTTCATTTTACTTTAGCCTCACGGTCTCAACATTTCGTTTAAATATATTACTATCGTCTTGGGAATTACAGCACATTCACTTAGTCTAAAGAACATGCTCAGCCTCAACGTGGCACAGGTTACGCTGTCCAACTGCACATAATATTCGCTGCCTGTAACGATTCCAAAACTCATATTTAAGACAGCAGCTTATCGAAAGCTCTCAATGTCCTCCAGAAATTGCCGCCACTTGCGGAAGGCTCACTGGTCGATGGTTCAAGACAACGATCTCAGCCAACACCTTATGGTCAACATATCTCAAACTGCTCGACTGATCACCGCCCGCGCTAAACATGATATCATCATCCAGCCTGCGTGACAACCGCGCCTGGGTCACATTTTCTTCGCCACTGGCTGAACACCACTGCAGTCGCGCCTGGAGCCTGCTGGCCCGACGGGTCCGCATTCACCCGAGCGAGACGACGAAAGTCGCCACACCGAACAAAACCATCCCCTGGGGATGAGCTGCGTCGTTAACGATCATGACGCTTCGACGTTCACGCAGATTAACAGTCTGTTAGTTCGATTTGAAGGTCAAGCCACGATCTCCCCGTGAGGCCCGCCACCGGAGAATGCCCAGCACGACGCCCGCCACGTCAGCAGCTGAATCACCTGGCGCCTCACTCTGTTTCTCAGAGCATGGCGACGAGCCACCGGGACCTGGTACTCATCAATGGAAGCCGAGTGATGGTCAGCCGATACGAAAGACGAAAGCTCGCCGGTTGCCTTCGAATCGTAGCCTGGAGCAGTGATCGATACCGTTCAGAAAATCACATCCGTCGAGTGAAACCGCGCCGCACGTCCCGCGCAGTTTCACTTCCGCGCCGCGCTGGGAGAACACCCGCGAAGAGAGCCCAGACCCCTGAAGACAGAGCGAACACCGGACCGCCAGCCAGTGCCACGACCAAACCGTCAACGGAAGCAATGTCGACCATTTGCCAAGTCCTGACCACCCGCCACCCTTCCTGATCCGCAACATCAGCCACGCGTCGGGCACCCAGTCCGAAACCGACATGATCGTCCGCCCAGCTCATTGCTCACAGCCCGTTACGTGCAGTCAAATCTCCATCAGCCAGGAGTTGTCGAGCGGTGGTGACGATTTCAACACAGTAATGGTGCATGGCGACGAAGCAGGAATGCCGGCACTGTCAGCAACTTATCATTTTAAGACACAGCAGGCGACAACTGCGTTCAGCACCAGCGAGGTGACATTCAACGGGCGACGTAGCGGTTCGCAGCGTTTCATTTCGCAGTGCCAGTCCAAGCACGACGGAAATATCTTCACGCAACAGCGATCCAGGGCCAGCCTGAGTCAGCACCAACTTCGTTAAACGATGCTCACAAACACCAGCACCGCGCTGATGCCGATCATTTGCCGTCACGATGCCCGCGCAGAGACCAGCAGCAGCCGAGACGACACTGTTCACGACGGCATTGCAGGCGCGATTCGTCAGCCCGCAGGTTGCCGGTTTGTCGTCAGCAATCACCAACAGTTGCCCAACCGCCTTCATCTGCGTCACGCCACGCACACGGATGCTCTTCGTGCTGTACCGTCAAGCCGCATAGGTGCCGACAGCAGAAGATGTCGACCATTACACATCGGACGGAGCCTGAGAATGGTCGACAGGACTTGCGGGTGATGAACACATTGTCCAAGAGCGATGAGCGCATGGGTCAGCCTGCCCAGTCATCCGCCGTAGCGATCCGCTCAGTTAGCAGCAACCTTAAAGCTCACAGACCGTCACAGACGCCGAGTCACGCGCCCGCGGTTTGCGATGAAAGCCCATTCATCATTCGTCAGAAGATCACCTGAACAGTTATTCCCGGCAAGATTACGCCATTCAGCACCTGGCACAACGGAGCCAGAATGCCCACCACCGCGAACATCCTTCTGTCGATTTTCCTTGATTTGCCAAACAGCGATGAGTTCGAGTGCCACCGCGCCTGAGCTCACGCGCAATATTTGCCTGACGACTGGCGCTCTTCTTTCCACCATCATTGACTCAGCACATGCCCGGGCACACCACATCGTGCCACCCCTCATCGACGATACCCTGAGACCAGCGATCAGCATTCCCGCCTCGATCCGGCCGACAGCCATCTCAGACATCATCAATTTCAATCATCTATAGACAGCGAAGAGTTACTTAATTTCAGAATGCCATCGTTACCTCCATTTTTCCCACTATAGAATCGCCTGGCTCAATTTTCAGTTCAATCAGACCAACACAAACGACGTCGACAATCAAAATCATCGATTATAAATGCCGGAGTTTCTTTGCCGGTCTGAAACATTACTGGCATACCGAACAGCCAGCTTCGTTCAAACACAGCGAGGCGCCGACCAAAGCGTTCGGCAACAGCCGACTTCAGAAACCGCTATTCCTCACGCCCAGCCGGAGTCGATTCAACGCGACAAACTCGTCTCTTCGCGCATCTGTAATCAGTATTACGAAGCAATGCCAGCAGGCGTTTGCCAACACCAACATTCATTTCCATTCTTCAATCATTACAGTCCGTTTGCGGACACCAGAACCATCGTCGATCCGCAGCGCAGCGACAGTTGCCATCAAAGGCGTCCAGCCAGACGATGTCAATTGTTCGCGATGGCGAGCGTCAATCTACACCCGATCCAATCCCGCTTTCACACAGGCAGCCCAATATTAGCACGAAATAACCAGATGGCTCGCGACGGGAAGGCGGCCCGACGTTTTCACCAACATGCACCGGTCTGCGGGTTCCCGTCAACAAATCAGACTGGGAGCTGCATCAGCCTGTGGTCACGAACACGTCCCGGTGAGACTGGTCAGCGACCACACCAGCAGGTCGAGCCTGAACCGAGACGGTGAGTATTTAGCGAAGATTTTCCGCGACAGTGTCCTGCATACGGGCCGGGTGGTCTCGAAGACCACACGTTCGTTGTGGTACCAGCCCACCAACCATTCATTGCCTGGTGCGGCTCATTCGACGAAGATGTCTTCGATCATTCGTTTCAGGTGAGACGCCCATCGTCGCACCGGAACACCCAGCCGGGCATCATCGCCTCACCGCCAGCTTCCACCTCTTTCTTCCGGGAGTTTAGCCGATCTTCAACGCCGTCAAACATCACGACACGACGCAGCCCCGGCTGAACAGGTGCAGAACATCATCCTCAGACTAGCAGGAACCGCGATCGCGCACTTCACCTCAGCAGAAACCCGCTCGTTAGCGTTTCTTCGCCCAGCGCTTAATCACCACCGTCGAGCGGCTCCCTCCATCAGCCTCGACAAAATCACGTCAAAACTCCATTACCGGAGCGATCGTCGCGGTAACATCCGTTTTATCCGACAACCGCACCATTCTCGACCATAGGCAGCGATCATCTGCAGCCAGCACCACGGCTCTCCTCCCGATACAGCCTCGTCCAGCACCCTGCTTGCTCACCGCGAGCCTCGCACGACTGGCCCTGTCCCCACCCGCACATCAGCCGACCACCAGCGACGCCCGGCTTTTTCTCCAGTTACATAGCCTGCTCACCAGATATTACCAGCCCGCCGCACGGTTCGGTCAGCTGTTCCTTTCAGCCCACCAGTCTCCACTCCAATTAGTTCAGCAGGTTCATCAAATCAGGTCCTATGGCAGCCAGCTCGTCATCTGATTCACATAGTTTGATAAGCCGAGTTTGAAACATATCCTAAAATCACCAGTCGTCGTTAACTTCAGCCAGCCGTATAGCCGCGATGTTCAACAGTTCACCAGGTGATTTTCCGGATCGTAATTCGACAGATGGCTTATCAGCGATCGGCCCACCATCGCATTTCGAACGCCGTAGTGAACTTCCCTTGCCGAACACCTCCGCTTCTTGACGCTTCGAGATCATCTATGCGGTTCCTTCACAGTTCGTTCTGCAGTGAGTCGGCTTTTTCAGAATAAGCGTCAACGCCCGCCAATCCCGACAAGATAAGGCAGCCCTTTCATCCGTTGGTCCCTGTTCATCTGGCTTGTCCGGTGATATCTGCATCGCTCATCTGTCTACTTCCCGAACCTCGATATTCTTCACCTCACGGAAATCACCAACTGACTAACACTGCATCCCTCTGGTCACCCCTCCGTCTCGAGTGATGTCAGCGGGTTACATCTCCCCTGACCATCCCCAACTGAGCTGGAGCCAGTTGACTGAAGTTTCCACTAAAAACTATGCTGACCGATTATATGATGCAGCCCAGATACGCAGTTGCACGCAGCAGCTCACAGTGGTTTCAACACAGCCTGCTTTACCCCGACAGTAGGATGCCCCCGCCTAATACTACTGGCACCGTTATTATCTTAGTTTGAGGCACCATGCCGAATCGGCGAGCATGCTCGATGAGTGACCAGACCCAAACACGCCTCCCAGAGCTGGTATTGAGTCTAGTCACCATATGAGCGTACTCATATCGATTCTGTTCTTGCTACTGAGCGCATGGTGGACGCTACCTCAAGAGTGGATTGGTAGACTAAGCATGTGCTTGATTTGCCAACGAATTGAATTGATTAAGGCAGGGGAAAAATCCCTACTTTGTCAAGGAATTAGAAACAGGCTATGTTGTCATTGGAGACCACCAGTATTTTTGAAGGCTATACTTTTATTCCTGGCAAAAGAACATGTCACAGAATTGCATCATATGAAAGCTCCAGTCAAACTGTAGGAGGAAATGAGCCTGGTCCAAGAAGTTGCTCTAAGGCTTTTTCTGCTCAAAAGATGAATGTAGAGTTATTAGGAAATGGAGATGCACATGCCCACCGGCATATTTTTCCAAGACGAGAGGGTGATATGAAGGGATACTGGTCTTAATGGTCGGGTCCAGTTTGGTGGGTTCCATGGGAAGAAATGATTGCTGAAGAATATCAAGTTAAGGAAGTAAATTGATGGCTTGATTGCAAGATTATCTCGAGACTTTAAACCAGATGATTAAATGAAAGGATAACAGATGAAAAAGATACCTTATCTTATCAGGATTATAGCCTTGACATTGGCAGCTTGTTCACAAGAAAAGCCGGCAACTTCAGAGGCCAAGTCTTCTACAGAACAAAAGACTGTACAAGAAGGAACCCGGGAAGTGAGTCTCAAGAAGCTAGTCAAAAGAAAGCAGAAGTGGTCAACAAAGGAGATCACTACAGCATTCAAGGAAAGTACGATGAGATTGTTGTCGCTAATAAGCACTATCCTATGTCAAAAGATTACAATCCAGGAGAAATCCTACCGCAAAGGCAGAACTGTTGAAACTTATCGCAGCTATGCAACAAGCAGGATTCCCGATTAGCGACAACTATAGTGGTTTTAGAAGTTATGAAACTCAAACTCAGCTTTATCAAAACTATGTAGATAAAGATGGCAAGGCTGAAGCTGACCGTTATTCTGCAAGACCTGGTTACAGTGAACACCAAACTGGCCTTGCCTTTGACCTAATTGGAACAAATGGAGATTTAGTGACTGAAGAAAAGGCTGCCCAATGGCTATTGGACCATGCAGCAGACTATGGCTTCGTCGTTCGCTATCTCAAAGGTAAGGAAAAAGAAACAGGCTATATGGCTGAAGAATGGCACCTTCGCTATGTCGGAAAAGAAGCCAAGGACATCGCTGCAAGTGGTCTCAGCTTGGAAGAGTATTACGGCTTTGAAGGTGGGGACTATGTTGATTAGTCGTAAATATCTTGCAAGAATGCTTGAAATTTGATAAAATGAATAATAATTAAATAGGAATCTGCAAGACTAGTATCTCAGGGGAAGTATATCAGGAGGAGAGCCGTGACTCGAAAAGCTCCTATATGAAAGCTGGGTGAATTCACTTGCCTATAGATTCAGAAATAAAGGTCTGACTTTGTCAGATAAAAACGGATGGTACCGCGTGTCAACGCTCGAGTATGGAGTTTTTGGCATGTGGTTTTCTTTTTTATCTACGAGAGACTGATGGAGGAATTATGTCAACTATTGAAGAACAATTAAAAAGCGCTGTGAAGAAACGCTAGCTAGCTTTGAAGCAGATTTCTGCTGAAAATGAAAAAGAGCTGCAAGAATTGCGCGTCTCTGTCCTTGGTAAAAAAGGTTCCCTTACTGAAATCCTGAAAGGGATGAAAGATGTTTCTGCAGAAATGCGTCCTGTTATCGGGAAACACGTCAATGAAGCTCGTGATGTTTTGACAGCTGCATTTGAAGAATCAGCCAAACTCTTGGAAGAAAAAGAAAGTGGAAGCTCAACTAGCAAGTGAGAGCATTGATGTTACGCTTCCAGGTCGTCCAGTTGCGACTGGTCACCGTCACATCCTCACACAAACTAGTGAAGAAATCGAAGATATCTTCATCGGAATGGGTTACCAAGTAGTGGATGGATTTGAAGTGGAGCAAGACTACTACAACTTTGAACGTATGAATCTTCCAAAAGACCACCCAGCCTCGTGATATGCAGGACACTTTCTATATCACAGAAGAAATCTTGCTTCGTACTCACACGTCTCCAGTTCAGGCTCGTGCTATGGATGCCCATGATTTTTCTAAAGGTCCTTTGAAGATGATCTCACCAGGACGTGTATTCCGTCGTGATACAGACGATGCAACCCACAGTCACCAATTCCACCAAATTGAAGGTTTGGTTGTTGGGAAAAATATCTCAATGGCGGATCTTCGGCGAACCCTCCAGTTGATTGTACAAAAATGTTTGGTGAAGAGCGTCAAATTCGTTTACGCCCATCTTATTTCCCATTCACTGAGCCATCTGTTGAGGTGGATGTTTCGTGCTTCAAATGTGGAGGAGACGGCTGTAACGTATGTAAGAAAACAGGTTGGATCGAGATTATGGGTGCCGGTATGGTTCACCCACGTGTCCTTGAGATGAGTGGCATCGATGCAACTGTTTACTCTGGATTTGCCTTTTGGTCTTGGACAAGAGCGTGTAGCTATGCTTTCGCTACGGAATCAACGATATCCGTGGATTCTACCAAGGTGATGTCCGCTTCTCAGAACAGTTTAAATAATGATTAGAAAAGTGGAAATAGCAGATGTTGAGGTGTTGGCAAAACTTCCAAACAAACCTTTCGTGAAACATTTGCTCATGATAATACTGAAGAGCAGTTACAGGAATACTTTTGAAGAGGCTTATAATCTGAGAGTTTTGTCAACTGAGTTGGAAGATCCTGACTCGGAAAGCTATTTCATTATGCATGAAGAGGAGATAGCTGGTTTTCCAAAGTCAACTGGGGAAATGCTCAAACCGAGAGAGAATTAGGAGAACGCTTTTTGAAATTCAACGCCTCTATGTGCTACAAACATATCAAGGATTTGGGCTTGGGAAGCAACTATTTGAATTTGCTCTGGAACATGCCGGAAAAACAATGGTTTTTCCTGGGCTTGGCTAGGTGTTTGGGAGCATAATACAAAAGCTCAAGCATTTTATAATCGATATGGTTTTGAGAAATTTAGCCAACATCGTTTTATGGTTGGGCAAAAAGGTAGATACGGATTGGTTACTGAAAAAGAAATTAAGGTAAGAAGATAATTCTTCTATATGAAATGATAGGAAAGGAAAAACTAGAGTGGCAACTGTCATTCTGGAGAATTAAATTATGCTTGTATCTTATAAATGGTTAAAAGAATTGGTGGACATTGATGTGCCATCACAAGAGTTGGCTGAAAAATGTCAACTACAGGGATCGAAGTAGAAGGTGTGGAATCACCCTGATGCTGGTCTCTCAAAAATTGTCGTCGGTGAAGTCTTGTCTTGTGAAGATGTACCGAAACACACTTGCATGTCTCGCAAGTCAATGTGGGTGAAGAAGAAGCGCGTCAAATCGTCTGTGGAGCACCAAATGTGCGCGTAGGCATCAAGGTTATGGTGGCACTTCCAGGCGCTCGCATCGCTGACAACTACAAAAATCAAAAAGGAAAAATCCGTGGCTTAGAGTCACTAGGATGATCTGTTCACTTGGTGAATTGGGCATTTCGACCTCGTTGTACCAAAGGAATTTCGCAGATGGCATCCAAATCTTGCCAGAAGATGCTGTTCCAGGTGAGGAAGTCTTCTCCTATCTTGACTTGGATGATGAAATCATCGAACTTTCCATCACTCCAAACCGTGCAGACGCCCTTTCTATGTGTGGCGTGGCGCACGAAGTAGCAGCTATCTATGACAAGTTCAGAACTTTAAAGAGTTTGCTCTTGCTGAAACGGATCAAGCCGCAGCAGATGCTCTTTCTGTCAATATTGACACAGACAAGGCTCCCTTATTATGCAGCTCGTATCTTGGACAATGTGACCATCGCACCAAGTCCACAATGGTTGCAAAACCTCCTCATGAACGAAGGCATCCGTCCGATTAATAATGTCGTCGACGTGACCAACTATATTCTGCTTTACTTTGGTCAACCTATGCATGCCTTTGACTTAGATACCTTTGAAGGAAACGACATCCGTGTGCGTGAAGCGCGTGCTGGTGAGAAATTGGTGACCTTGGATGGGGAAGAGCGTGAGTTGGAAACAACTGATTTAGTGATTACTGTTGCTGACAAACCAGTAGCCCTTTGCAGGTGTCATGGGTGGAGAGCTACAGAAATCTCTGAAAAGTCTACTCGTGTCGTCCTTGAAGCAGCTGTCTTCAATGGCAAATCGATCCGTAAGACAAGTGGTCGTCTCAACCTTCGCTCTGAATCATCTTCTCGCTTTGAAAAAGGCATCAATGTGGCAACTGTAAATGAAGCCCTTGATGCAGCAGCAAGTATGATTGCTGAATTGGCTGGTGCGACAGTACGTAAAGGCATCGTTTCAGCAGGCCAGTTGGACACTTGATGTAGAAGTTTCTTTCGACTCTTGCAGACGTTAACCGCGTCCTTGGTACAGAACTTTCCCATGCTGATGTGGAAGATGTTTTCCGTCGTCTTGATTTGGCCTTCTGGAAATGCAGAAGCCTTCACAGTTAGTGTTCCTCGTCGCCGTTGGGATATCACTATCGAAGCAGACCTCTTTGAAGAAATTGCTCGGATTTATGGTTATGATCGCTTGCCAACCAGTCTTCCAAAAGATGATGGGACAGCCGGTGAATTGACGGCGACACAAAAGCTTCGTCGCCAAGTTCGTACCATTGCAGAAGGTGCTGGATTGACAGAAATCATCACCTACGCTCTGACAACTCCTGAAAAAGCAGTGGAGTTTACGACTGCACCAAGTAACTTAACGGAGCTCATGTGGCCAATGACCGTGGATCGCTCAGTCCTCCGTCAAAATATGGTTTCAGGTATTTTGGATACCGTTGCCTACAACGTAGCGCGTAAGAATAAAGACTTGGCTCTTTATGAGATCGGAAAAGTCTTTGAACAAACGGGTAATTCAAAAGAAGACTTTGCCAAATGAAATCAACAGCTTTGCTTTTGCATTGACTGGTTTAGTCGCTGAAAAAGACTTCCAAACAGCAGCGGTTCCAGTTGATTTCTTCTATGCTAAGGGAATTCTGGAAGCTCTATTTGCTCGCTTGGGTCTTGAAGCGACCTATACAGCAACGCAAGAGATTAAGAGCCTTCACCCAGGACGTACAGCCTTGATTTCACTCGGTGACCAAGTTCTGGTTTCTTGGGCAAGTACATCCAGTCACTGCCAAGGCTTACGATATTCCAGAAACTTATGTAGCAGAGCTCAATCTCTCAGCTATCGAAGCAGCCCTTCAACCAGCTGCTGCTCCATTTGTGGAAATTACTAAATTCCCCAGCAGTCAGCCGTGATATCGCCCTTCTCTCAAAGCAGAAGTGACTCACCAAGAGGTGGTTGATGCCATCCAAGCTGCTGGCGGAAACGGTTGACAGACATCAAACTCTTTGACGTCTTCTCCGGTGAAAAACTGGGTATCGGTATGAAGTCAATGGCTTATAGCTTGACCTTCCAAAAATCCAGAAGATAGCTTGACTGACGAAGAAGTCGCACGCTACATGGAAAAAATTCAAGCATCACTTGAAGAAAAAGTGAATGCAGAAGTGCGTTAACGGTTTATAATCCATCCCTAGGGATGGATTTTTTATTCAATTATGTGATTTTCAGTCCGTCTCGCCCGTTAGGTGCGAGACAAAGAACCACCCTGCTATGCGGGTGCGCATCGAAGGTTATACCAAAAACTCCAAACGCGACACAATTAAGGTGTTCAAGCCAATTGTAAAGCGAAAGGAGAAAAATATGGCCCAAAAAGCACATAGTTTATCACACACAAAATGGATGTGTTCTATCATATTGTGTTCACCCCTAAGTATAGACGAAAAGTAATCTATAATCAATCTCGAAGTAGTTTTGAGGGAGAAAATATTCCGCCGATTATGTTGTTATAAAGGTGTTGAGACTATTGAAGTCCATTTAATGCCAGACCATGTTCATATGTTAGTGAGCCTTCCACCTAGAATTAGCGTAGCAAGTTTCATGGGATATTTAAAAGGAAAAGCGCTCTAATGATGTTCGATAAACACACTAATCTTTAAATATAAGTTTTGGAATCGACATTTTTGGGCAGAGGGATATTATGTGAGTACAGTTGGACTTAATGAAGCCACAACAAAGAAAATACATTCAGGAACAGGAAAAAGCATGATATAGCACTAGATAAATTAAGTAAAAGCATATGAGGATTCCTTTAGGGATAGTGATAAGTAATACTCAAGTCTCTTTAAGAGGCAAGTGACGAGTTAAGAGCAATAAGGTTTGAACAAAGTGAAAGCCAGCGTCTTTAGGTGCTGGCTAGTTATCTGGGCTTATAGTCTGAGTGACAAACCACCCGTTTGACGGGTGGTCATGATTGCTTAAAATGACAGTTCAGGTGTTACAAGAGACAGTTGAGAAAAAGTAAACTCAGAGGAACTTTTATTTTGATTATAATTTATATATCTTTTTATATTCTTGAGTTACTTAAACAGCTTTTAGCTTTTAAAACAAGCATCATTGCAATATAAATGTACATAAATGATTGTATTGCCTCAGGAGTATAATAAGAGTGAAAATATTTGGAGGTAAGCTATGCTAGAAATTACTAATCTAGAAAAAAAGTTTTGGACCCTAAGCAGGTCTTGTTTGGTGTAGACTTTCAAGCCCTGACCAGGTCGGATTTTTAGGATTAGTAGGGAAAAATGGAGCTGGGAAAACGACGATTTTTCCATAGTATTTTGAAATTCTTGGAATATCAGGGAGAGATTCTCCTTGATGGGCAAGATATCCGTCAAGAAACCTATGCCCGTATCGGCTATCTGCCAGAAGAGCGGAGCCTCATGCCTAAATTGACAGTGCTAGAGCAGGTTCGTTACCTAGCCATGTTAAAAGGCATGGACGCTAAGGAAATAAAGGAAGAACTCCCTCAATGGATGGAAAAATTGGAAGTTAAGGGAAAACTGACAGATAAGATCAAAAGCCTCTCAAAAGGGAATCAACAAAAGATTCAGCTCTATTATTACCCTTATCCACCAGCCAGACTTGATTATCTTGGACGAGCCTTTTAGTGGTCTAGATCCAGTCAATACCGAACTACTCAAACGCGTTATCTTAAAAGAAAAAGAGCGTGGAGCGATTATCATTTTTTCAGATCATGTCATGACCAATGTTGAAGAGCTTTGTGATGATATTCTTATGATTCGCGATGGGCGTGTGGTTCTGCATGGACCAGTTCAAGATGTCCGCAATCAATACGGAAAAACGCGACTCTTCGTTGCAAGTGAAAAGAGTCAGGAAGAATTGGAAAGTCTTCCTCATGTCACTCATGCTAGCTTGACCAAGCAGGGGACTTGGAAGCTTATTCTAGATGATGAAAATGCTGACAGGAGCTCTTTCGCGATCTTAACTCAAGGACACTCATATTGCGACCTTCGACCAGCAAGCTCCAACAATCGATGAAATCTTTAAACTAGAATCAGGGGTGGAAGTATGAAAAATATGTGGGTAGTTATTAAAGAAACTTATTTGCGACACGTCAAATCTTGGAGTTTCTTTTTCATGGTTATTTCGCCTTTCTTATTCCTTGGACTTTCAGGAGGTATCGGGTATCTGCAAGGATCTTTCTTTGGCTCAAAAATAATAAGATTGCAGTGATTAGTTCGTTTTCAGCAGTGACGGAAGGATTAAAGGGGACCAATGGAATCAATTTTGATTATAAGGATGAAGTCAGTGCTCAGGCAGCTATCAAAGATGAGAAAATCAAGGGCTATCTGATGATTGACCAAGAAGATAGTGTCCTCAAGGCAGTCTATCATGGTGAAACATCTCTTGAAAGTGGTATTAAGTTAGCAGTGACCGCTAAGTTGAATGAACTCCAATCCCAACTCAACCGTTCAGAAGCAAATTTGTCTCAGGAACAGGAAAAACGCTTGGCTCAAACGGTTCAATTTACAGAACGGATTGATGAAGCCAAGGAAAATAAAAAGTTGATTCAAACCTTTGCGGCTGCAGGACTGGGATTCTTCCTCTATATGATTTTAATCACTTATGCTAGTGTCACTGCTCAAGAAGTAGCCAGCGAGAAAGGAACCAAAATCATGGAAGTGGTCTTTCATATCTGTGCAAGCCATTACTTCTATGCTCGTATGCTTGCCTTACTTCTAGTCATTTTGACTCATATTGGTATTTATGTCGTTGGTGGTCTTGGAGCTATCTTATTCTTTAAGGATATGCCTATCTTGGCTAATTCAGGTATTCTAAATCACTTGGGAGAGGCCTTTTCGATCAATACCTTGTTATTTGTCTTAGTCAGTCTTTTTATGTATGTAGTCTTGGCAGCCTTCTTAGGTTCTATGGTTTTCGCCCTGAAGATGCAGGAAAGGCCTTATCTCCGTTGATGATTTTGATAATAGCTGGTTTTGTTGGCGTTACTGCTCTAGGCGCTGCAGGAGACAATTTGATTTTGAAAATCGGTTCTTATATTCCTTTCATCTCGACCTTCTTTATGCCTTTTAGAGCTATCAATGGCTACGCTAGCGACTTAGAAGCTTGGATTTCACTTATGATTACGATTGCTTTTGCGGTGACTGCAACCATCTTTTATCGGACGGATGTATGCAAGTTTAGTTCTGCAAACAGATGATTTGGGAATCTGGAAAAACCTTTAAACGAGCTTTAAGTTATCACTAAAAGAGACACCTTCAGTGAAAACTGGAGGTGTTTTTGCTTTGCGAATTCATTGCTGTCTGGTCTTCTTTACTTTATAATGAAAGAAGAATGAAAAGGAGGACATGAACTATATTGATGTTGCTGAAAATGAGTGTTTATTAATCATTGTCCTTGGGATGATGCTGATCAGCCAGATGAGTGAAGATGAGGTGGAGGTGGCCTTGTCGATTGGCATCAACACCTTTGACCTAGCGGATATCTATGACTATGGCCAGTGGAGGCCCTGCTGGGTAAAGTTTTCAAGCGCCGTTCGAATCTTAGGGACCAGATTTAGTAGACCAGATTTCACTTGTATCAGTGAGCTGGTTTTTTTGTTCTATGCTTTACAGATTTTTCTTGACAAGTTTTCTTTGTTATGGTAATCTTTTAGGTAATAAGCGCTGCGCAACAACAGTTGCGTGAAAGGAGTTTTATGCCACCAAAGGTTAAATTTAGTAAAAGAGACTATCATTGGGACAGCTTTTACATTGGTGAGAGAAGAGGGCATGGCTAGTTTGACGGCCCGAGCATTAGCGGAGCAACTGGGAGCCACACCGAGAGTGATTTTTGGGCAATTTGCCAATATGGCCGAGTTACAAGCAGAGGTTATTGTTGCTGCTGAGATGGTCGTGGTGGAGTATATTCGCAAGGCCTTAGAAGATGAAAAGCCTTTCCGATCTGTCGGGGTTGCTTATATCCTTTTTCGCCTCAAAAGAGCCCTCAACTCTTTCAATTGCTTTTCCAAAAATCCTAGTAAAGATCCGATTCGTCGCTTTCAAGATTTTCTTCCCATGAAGGATCATAGTTACCAATTGGTTCTGGATTCGATTGTCGCAGACTATCCTTTGACTGTAGAGGAGGCTAGTCGATTGTACCAGCATCTATTTATCTACTCACACGGGATGGCCTCTATGGTTGCTTCTGGTATTTATCAGTTCAGCATGGAAGAAGTGATTGGTTTATTGACAGAAGTTTGTCAATCTCTCATCAAAGAAATGGTAGGAAAGAAATGATTCAACTAGAAAATGTTCACAAAAGTTACGGCCAAACTAAGGTCTTAAAAGGGATTGATTTGCAGATTCAAGACCAGGATGATGTGGTTATCCTAGGTCCTTCTGGATCAGGAAAGTCAACCCTCTTAAACGTATTATCTGGATTAGAAAAGGTAGATGAGGGACATATCCTCATTCAAGGACAGGATTTGTCTCAACTCACGGATGCTCAATTGACAGCCTTTAGACGTGAGAAGATTGCCTTTATTTTTCAGCAGTATTATTTATTGCCGAATCTCACGGTTAGACAGAATGTTAAGATGGGAGCTGATCTGGCAGACAATCATGATTTTTTGCAGATCATTGAAGATTTGGGGCTTGGCGATAAGCTAGACAAATATCCGAGTGAATTGTCTGGTGGGGAACAGCAGAGAGTCTCCATTGCCCGTGCCCTGGCCAAAAAGCCAGATATCCTCTTTTTAGATGAGCCGACGGGGGCCCTAGATGAAGAAACAGGGCGCAAGATTCTCGACTATATCTGGAAGTTGAAGGAAAAGTTGGGCTTTACCCTAATCATGGTGACACACAACCAAAATATTGCGGATATGGCCAGAACCATCATTCGCGTGAATAGTGGCAAAATTACTGAAGTTGTGACCAATGATCAGCCACAGACAGCTTATGAGATTGGATGGTAAGCCATGTTTTCAGTAAAAAGATATTCGAAAAATTAGCTGTCGTCAGTATCATTGGAGTCTGTGCGGTTTTTGTGGCCAATCTCTTCTTGAATTTTTATCTTGATATCGAGCAGTTGGAGATTTCTAAAACCAATCTGATGATTACAGCCTATTATGATGCCCAGGTTTCGCTTTCTTGGATGGTGGCCATGGTCAGTGGAGTCGTCTTGTCCTTGACGTCGGTTCTTCTCATGTGTTTTTATATCAAACAATTTGTCGATGACCACAAGGAACAATTAGGATTTTAAAGGCTTTGGGCTATAGCAATGGCCAGTTGGCGAAACGATTTTGGGCTTTTGGACTCAGTTTTGGAGTTGGAGCGCTTCTTGGCTATTTAGCTTCTTTTCTAATGATGGGACATTTTTATGACTTTCGCAATGAGAAGGGGATTTTGCCAGAAATTACCATCCATTTTCACTGGCAACTCTTGGTCGCTTTAGTGATACTGCCAACGACTTTCTTTATGGTTCTTGCGATTGGCTATGCTAGAAGACAACTACAAACGCCGGCTCTTCGCCTATTGAAAAAATCCCCAACACCGATTAAGGTCAAAAGGAAAAAAAGTGCTCCTAAGAAAGAAAAATCCTTCCTAAAAGAGCTGTCTTCGTCGCTGATTTGGGGGAGAAAATCGATCTTGTTTTTTGTGGTCTTTGGCTCCATGTGTTTCGCAGCCATGGTTCAATTATCTTTTGGGCTAAGGGACTACACAGATGACATCATCCAAACCATGATGATTATGATTGGTTTGATTCTTTCTTTCTCAATCCTCTTTTTGTCATTGGGGATCGTCGTCTCAGAAAGTCGCGAAACCTTGGCTCTTATGAAGGCATTTGGCTACACCGATCGTGAATGCCAAAGTCATATTCTAGCTCCTTATCGTTTCTGGGCCTATCTAGGATTTGCTCCCTGGGACGGCTTATCAATATGGCATCATGGAAATCTTGATTGGTGTGATCAAAGACACCGTTCCTGAAAAGATTGAGCATCACTTTGATGGGAATGTGTGTTTTTGGACCTTGATCGGTTTTGCTGTGATTTATGAAAGCCTCTTTTATCTTTCCAACAGAAAACTCCAAAAACAAACGATTAAAGAAGTACTCTTAGCAGAATAAATAGAAAAGAGAGTGGGACAGAAATCGGTAATTCGTTAGAATACGATTTCGTCGTCCCACCTCCGCACAGTTGAGTAGAGCCGTAAAAGTTGATGAAATCAGCGTAGTAGAGCCCACTCAACCACTGCGTCTTGCTCGACAATCCAAAGACAATTGAGAGGCTAGGACTTTTGTTCCAGCCTTTTTCTTGTGAAACTTATTGACGAGAGAGGCTTTTTCGCTATTCTAGGGAATAATAGAGATGAAAGTGAGACATTATGAAACGGAGCTACTGGCAGGACCTGAAGGGGCCTTTTACTTAATCTGGCGCAACAAATGATCCTTTATCTAGGTAGGAATCCTCTTGCAGTTTATGGTTGGCATTGGAGCTGCATCCTTGAGTCATAAATAAATCAATAGGCCTGTGGTCATGTTACACAGGTCTTTCAATTAGCTGAAATATTTCACATTTATTGTTTCTAAACCTTTGACTAATAAGGAAAATTATCGTACAATAAAGAGTACATGATAAAATGAGACCAGAGTTTATTTGCTCTGGTGATAGTAGTAAAATTGAGGAGAAACGCTTTGAATTAGAAGTATTTGCTGGGCAAGAAAAAGTGAACTATCAATGATTGAAGTGGCTCGTGCCATCTTGGAACTTCGTGGTCGTGATCACGAAATGCATTTTAGTGATTTGGTCAATGAAATCCAAAACTATCTTGGTACTTCAAACAGCGATATTCGTGAAGCTTTGCCTTTGTTCTATACAGAGTTGAACTTTGACGGTAGCTTTATCTCTTTGGGGGATAACAAATGGGGCCTCGCTCATGGTATGAGTGGATGAAATCGATGAAGAAATCATCGCCCTTGAAGAAAGTGATGATGAAGAAGTAGCACCAAAAGCGAAGAAAAAAACGTGTTAATGCCTTTATGGATGGAGATGCGGATGCTATTGATTACGGTGCAGATGATCCTGAAGACGAAGATGTTTACGAAGAAGATCCAGCCCTTTCTTGCGATGATGAAAAATCCAGACGATGAGAAAAATGAAGTAGAAGCCTACGATGCTGAGATTAATGAAATCGCACCAGATGACCTTGGTGAAGACGTCGATCTTGTTGAAGAAGATGACGAAGATGCTGAGGAAGAAGAAGAATAAGCCAAAAACAAGGAAAAACTTTCCTTGTTTTTCATTTTTGTCTAAATTAGAAAATACTAAAAATAAAGATACATTTTTGGTCTGGAAAATCTAGAAAAATTTGATATGATTTTGATAAAAACAACATGGTTATATAATTAATATAGATAAAAAATAGGAGGAAATCCCATGAAAAATCACACTATTTAGTTTGTCTTTGGCAGGTCTAGCTTACTAGCTTTCCTCATTCAGGGCAGGCCTTCGAGCTGAAAGAAGAATGGATTATTAAGGGAGGTATTCGATACGAGAATGGAAAAAGTTAGTAAGATTAATAATGGATACGAAGTAAATATTAAGTAGTAGATCTGCCTAGTACTACGAGAAAATCGAATGGACAGTTAGTTTAAATGGAGAAAAGCAAAATACTAACTTTAGCTGAGGAAAAGAACAGTATCTAAAACTGAAGATAAGGGACGTTTTCTACACTTTTATATCCCTTATGGATACCGTGGAGATATTGTAGTAGAGGCTAAGAGTGGAAACGAAGTGAAGACTTGGTCTACTAAAGTAGTTGATGATGTTTATTCAGATGACACTAAGAGTGGCTACTTGTTCTCGATGGGGACCAAATCTTAGAAACTTCATGGGATTCTCTAAATGAATCTTATATTGCAACGCTTCCAACTGTAACATCAGGAAAAATCTGTTGTTGCTTGGCGTGAAGAAGGAACTCTTAATTTAATTAAACCAGGAAAAATTGCTCGGAACTATAATAGTAGTGGATCGTATGTAGAACTTTCTCCAATCTTTGAAACTGCTAGCTGGCTAAAATCACACCAAAACTGGTACTATCAAAAAGATGGTCAAATTAGTTCAAAGTGCTTGGATCAAGGATTCAGGGAAGCTGGTACTTTTATGGATGACAAAGGAGTCATGTTCAATAAAACTTGGCTCTCATCAAGGTGGCAGCTGGTATGCCTTTTAAAGTCATCAGGAGCTATGATTTCAGCTGATTGGTTATATGATAACGGTTCTTGGTATTACCTAAAAGACTCAGGTTCAATGGCGACATGCTGGCTTAAAGATGGTGGTACTTGGTATTATCTAAAAGACTCAGGTTCAATGGCAACAGGCTGGATCAAAGATAACGGCTCTTGGTATTACCTAAAAGATTCTGGTGCAATGGCAACAGGTTGGATCAAAGATAATGGTAAGTGGTACTATCTGGCTTCATCTGGTAATATGCTTAGCAATACACGCACACCAGATGGATATTATGTAGATGCCAGTGGTGCTTGGAAATAAATGTTAAACAGAGAAAGTCTACTGAGGAGGTAGATTTTTCTTTTTCATTTTCACAATTATGAAAATCTGAAAATCAGCTCTGAATTTGGTAAGATAAGATTATGGATTTTGAAAAAAATTGAACAAGCATATACCTATTTACTAGAAAAATGTCCAAATCATTCAAAAACGATTTGGCGACAAGTTTTTATGATGCCCTCATTGAGCAAAATGGGACCTACTCTAGACGGTCAGACCGAACTCGAACAGGTTAAGACCAATAACCAAGTCCCTTAAGAATTGGCTTTGAGAAAAGAAGAGTGGCTCTGTACCTATCAATTTCTCCTGCTGAAAGGCAGCTCAGACCGAACCTCTCCAGGCAAATCATCAATTCACACCTGATGCCATTGGCCAGTTAATCATTTTTGATTGAGCAACTTTGGCTAGCTAAAGAAGTGAGCATCCTTGAGTTGGGCCTGCAGTAGTGAATTTTAGGGGGCTAGTTTTTAACCTCTATATCTAAAAAGGTAGACTATTTAGGAATAGAATTAGATGATCTCATGATTGATTTAGCAGCCAGCATATCTGAAGTTATGGGAGCTTCCAGCTGTCTATGTTCAGGGAGATGCAGTGAGACCACAGATTTTAAAGGAAAGTGATGTAGTTAGTTAGTGATTTGCGCTCTGGTTACTATCCAGATGATCAAATCGCCTCACGCTATCAAGTGGCTGCCAAGGATGAACATACCTATGCTCACCATTTGTTGATGGAACAATCTCTAAATATCTCAAAAAGATGGTTATGCAATTTTTCTTGCACCAAGTAATCTTTTAACTAGTCCCCAGAGTGAGCTACTTAAAGATTGGCTAAGAGAAAATGCTCAGATTGTAGCAATGATAAGTTTGCCAGAAGATCTATTCGCCCAGGCTAATCAATCTAAGGCTATCTTTGTGCTACAAAAGAAACAAGACAAAGATTTAGAGCCTTTTGTCTATCCACTTGCCAGTCTTCGAGAGCCTCATATCTTGATGGACTTCAAGGAAAATTTCAAAATTTGGAGTCAAGATTCATGAAATTTGAACTTAAATTTGATATAATGGTTGAAAACGCTTAAAAGGGGAAAACTTATGTCTAAAACAATTGCAATTAATGCGGGAAGTTCAAGTTTGAAATGGCAACTGTATCAAATGCCAGAAGAAAAAGTTCTTGCTAAAGGCTTGATTGAACGTATTGGTCTAAAAAGATTCTATCTCAACAGTTAAATTTGACGGTCGGGCTGAAAAAGAAATCACTGATATTGAAAATCACACTGTTGCGGTTAAAATTTTGCTTGATGATTTGATTCGTTTTGATATTATCAAATCTTACGATGAAATCACTGGAGTTGGACACCGTGTTGTTGCTGGTGGTGAAGTCTTTACAGACTCTGTAGTAGTAGAAGGTGATGTATTGGCTCAAATCGAAGAGTTGGGTTTACTTGCACCACTACATACTCCAGCTAATGTAGCCGGAATTCGTGCCTTCAAGGAATTGTTGCCAAACGTAACTAGTGTTGCTGTTTTTGATACATCTTTCCACTCAACTATGCCAGAGAAAGCGTATCATATCCATTACCAACTAAATATTACACAGAAAATAAAGTTCGTAAATATGGAGCTCATGGAACTAGTCACCAATTCGTAGCCCAAGAAGCAGCAAAACTTTTGGGACGTCCTCTAGAAGAATTAAAATTAATTACATGTCATATCGGTAACGGTGGTTCTATTACTGCAGTTAATGGTGGAAAATCTGTTGATACATCTATGGGATTCACACCACTTGCAGGTGTGATGATGGGAACAAGAACTGGTGATATCGATCCAGCTATCATTCCTTACCTTTATGGAACACACAAAATGACTTTAATACACCTCAAGATATGATCAATGCTATTGAACCGTGAGTCAGGTTTACAAGGTATTTTTGGTAAATCTAGCGATATGCGTGATGTAGAAGCAGGCGTTAAAGCTGATGACAAAGATGCAATTTTAGCTACGAAATGTATGTGGATCGTATTCAAAAATATATCGGTCAATACTTTCGCAGTTCTTAATGGTGCTGATGCTATTATCTTTACTGCAGGGGTTGGTGAAAATTCTGCATTAGTACGTAAGAATGTTATCGAGGGACTCTCATGGTTTGGCTGTGATGTTGATCCAGAGAAAAATGTCTTTGGTGTGACTGGAGATATCTCTACAGCTGCAGCTAAAGTCCGAGTACTTGTTATTCCAACTGATGAAGAACTTGTGATTGCACGCGATGTTGAACGTTTGAAATAGACAGATAAATGAAAAATCGACCTTTATTAGTAGGTCGATTTTTTTGGTTATGAAAAACAATTTACCATTTTGTTAGGGAGATTTCTCCACTGTTAAGCCATATTTTTTACCATTAGCTAGCTCTATCTGGAGTTCACCTTTATCTGAGATATTAGTTGCTTTTACCAGAGAGTATTTCTTCTCCTTGCTTAAAACTCACTTCGTTTCCTAGGACCATAGAGTGTTGTTTATAGAGATGGAGTAGTTCCTCATGATCTGTTTCGTAAAAATATTTCCAGATTTCAGAGATGAGGTCGTTGCGAGTAATTGGAGCTCCATTAGTAAATAGACTTCCTGCTTTTTCCTTTAGGTCTTGTGGGAAATCTATGATAGAGAAGTTTAGTCCAACACCGATGATGATGTCAGTAACCAACCCAGTTTCAACAGAAGTGACGGCTTCGGTCAAAATACCGGCAATCTTTTTTTGATTCAAATAAATGTCATTTACCCATTTGATACTAATATCTATCATAGCTAGATTTTTAATTGCTTTGTAGATAGCTCCTGCAACTAGGAGTGTATAAGCAGGTAACTGTTCATAGGGGAGATTGGGTTTGATATGGAGGGACATATAGATTCCTCCTTGAGGAGGAGAAAAGTAGGGGCGATGGAAGCGACCGCGTCCAGCTGTTTGACTAGTTGAGAGGTAGAGAGTATCACCAGTGCTACCTGCTTCTACAGCTTTTTTAGCATCAGTTTGAGTGGATTTGGTACTTGCTTTAAATTGGACAACTACAGGGCTTCTCTTCTCAATTTCCTGAGGGCAAGATAAGGTCCCCCTGTATTAATTTATAGCCACGATTTTTTTATACTGTCAATTTCAAGTCCTTCTTGTTGGAGCGTTGGATGGCTTTCCATACAGCTGTTCGTGAGATATTTAAATTTTTCCGCGATCTTTTTCCCCGCTTAAGTAATCTCTTTCGGAAACTAATATATTGTAAACTTGTTGATAGGATTTCATAGAATAACCTTTCTGAAAGTACTTATTTTATTGTACCATATTTTTAATTTCTTACTAGAAGCAGAGGGTTTAGCGTCATAAATGATATAGCTTTTACCTATTTTTAGTGCTCCAGTCTAAGCTAGCAGTTTTCAAATCATTTGAAAAGTGGTAGAATAGTTTAATACTTTATGTAAATCTGAATTTCTGGATTCAGAGAAAGGATCTGTTGTGAAATCAATAGGGTATCATCGAGAAGTTAAAGGTTTCTCAAAGCAAGAGTTAATCTGCTAGGGTTATTCTCAGTATTTTTTTCTACCTTTTTACCTTTTTCTTAATTATTTTTCATCGCTTATTTACTCGGTCTTGTTTTTACCGGCGAGATGAAAGGAATTTTAAAACATCTATCTAACCATTTTGTATTACTCTTATTTATAGCTTTATAGTGGAGGAGTTTCACTCCTAGCCCAAAAACATCATGGGAATGGTCGCAACCTTGGGATGTTCCTCTTTGCAATTTTCTTTTTACTATTATCAGGCTCACTCTGACTCCTAAGTTTTTAGAATCACGTTACAAGGCATATTGTCGGGTAGTATCTAGCGTCAGTGTTTGCAGCTTTGGAACATTTTCAAATTGTTAAAAAGTTTGACTATACATTCCTATCCCCTAAGATGCAAGTTTGGCATCAAAAACCGTGCAGAAGTTGCCTTTTTTAATCCGAATTATTACGGTATTATCTGTTGTTTCTGCATTATGATAGGTTTTTATCTAATTAATACGACTAAACTAAGATGGTTAGAATATTTTCTTTTGTTGCTATCTTTGCCAATTTGTTTGGTTTGAATTTTACGCAGAATCGAACAGCCTTTTCCAGCCATTATCTTTTGGGGCAATTATTTATCTCTTTACAACCATTAAAAACTGCGGCCTTCTGGCTTAGTATTGGGGTATTTGGAATTGGACTTTCATTTCTCTTCTCCAGTGACTTAGGGGTTCGGATGGGGACTCTCGATTCGTCCATGGAAGAGCGAATTTCCATTTGGAATTCTGGTATGACCTTGTTTAAGCAAAACCCATTCTGGGGAGAAGGTCCCTTAACCTATATGCACGCCTTCCCTCGAATACGAGCCCCTTATCATGAACATGCCCATAGTATCTATATCGATACGATTCTAAGTTATGGAGTTGTAGGGACAGTTCTTCTGGGAATATCTTCTGCAGACCCTATTCGAAAACTCATTGATATGAGTCAGAATCCTGGGAAGCGTCCAATTGTTGGACTTTATCTCCTTCTTGACAGTAGTAGCTGTCCATGGAATTTTTTTGATTTAGCTCTTTTCTGGATTCAATCATCCTTTATCTTCCTCTTGGTGATGTGTAGTCTACCGCTCAAGCATAGTTCTCAGGTGGAAGAATTAGTAGATTAAGAAATAAAAAGCAATAGTAGAAGTTTATGATCTACTATTGCTTTTCTTGTTATGAGGATTAGGTTGTAAAAATATTATTGAATGGCTTGAAGCAGTCTTCAGCTTGTTTCTTAGAGAAGCAGACACAGGTTCTTCAAGAACTAATTTACCATCTGCCCAGGCAGAATCATTGACACGAGCTGCGGTAAAATCACCGACAACTTGAGTACGGATAAATGGTAGAAGGTCTTTGTAAATCGCAAAGAGTTGATCGTGTCCTGCATTTGCTACAGATGATACTGTAACAATCTTATCCTGAAGAGCAGATGCTCCACGAGTGTCAGACAAGTCAAGAGCGCGTGAAAGCCAGTCAAGTAAGTTTTTCACAGTCCCTGGAATTGAGAAGTTATATACTGGAGAGAAAATCCAGATAGCATCTGCAGCAAGGACAGCTTCACGAGCAGCAGCGACTGTAGGAAGCGTAGGTGCTTCAAGGTCTTGGCTAAATAGTGGAATAGCTGAATAGTCAAGATAGCTAACTTCAGCTTTTCCTGCAAGAGCTTTTTCAGCTTCTAGTGCCATTTGGTGGTTGAATGAACCTTTACGAAGTGAACCAACGATAAACAATACTTTTTTAGACATAGGGTTTCTCCTTTAGAAATAATTTTTAGAGTCTTTCTTTGTTGTTACAATCACATTACAACAAAGAGATAATCTTTTCAATTTGATTTGCTCATAAATTAAAAATTTTTTAAAAAGATGATCAACCAAAAACTAAAGGAACCATAAGTAATAAAAATGAAGCAAAGAAGCTGTGGATACCTTATAAGGATAGGTAAAAAGTACCTGGGAAAATCTAAAAAGTCACCTGTCCTTTACTTGTAATAAAAGGTAGATAGATGGTAAAAATAGACGAGTGAAAAAGAGACAAAAAGAAAAATTCCTTATTATTTCAATACACCATTGGCATCACACTGTTAGTTCTAGTGGTGACTTCTTCCTTTCTTTATCTGATTTGGTTGAGCATGAAACCCCTACCAAAATGCTAAAACAGAAGGAGAGAGATTAGCTAAGCAATATGCCAATTTAGAGACGGTCAGCCAGATTGACTTCTTTAACGGCTTAGAGAGCTACTATAGTGTTCTGGGTCAGGACAAGAACCAGAAGTCTATTGCTGTATTGATTGAAAAAAATGGTCAAAAAATTTATGTCTATCAACTAGAGAATGGCATTAGCCAAGAAAAAGCAGAAGCAGTTGTCAGAGAAAAAGGAGCAACTGAGATCGACAAGATTACCTTCGGACGGTACGCTGAAAAGCCTGTCTGGGAGGTACAATCGGGTGGAAACTACTATCTAGTTGATTTTTGAAACTGGCGTCATACTTGAGAAGGAGAAACAATGAAATTATCCAAACGTGTCTTAGAGATTGAAGAAAGTGTTACTCTGGCTAGTGATGCAAGAGCAAAGAAGTTAAAAGCTGAAGGAAAAGACGTTCTTTTTCTTGACTTTAGGTCAGCCCTGATTTTTCATACTCCTGAAAAATATTCAGGATGCTGCGGTTGCAGCCATTCGAGATGGTCGCGCGTCTTTCTATACGGTAGCTTCAGGTTTGCCTGAATTGAAAGCTGCAGTTAATACCTATTTTGAACGATATTATGGGTATTCTGTAGCAGCTAACGAGGTGACTTTTGCGACTGGTGCCAAGTTTTCCCTTTATACTTTCTTTATGGCTGTGATTAATCCAGGTGATGAGGTTATCATTCCTACTCCTTACTGGGTCAGCTATGGGGATCAGGTTAAGATGGCAGAAGGCTTTTCCAGTCTTTGTCCAAGCCAAGGAAGACAATCACTTTTAAAGTAACTGTGGAGCAATTAGAAGCAGCTCGAACAGATAAGACCAAAGTCTTGGTACTAAACTCACCATCTAATCCGACTGGGATGATCTATTCTCGTGAGGAACTCTTAGCCATTGGAAATTGGGCTGTTGAACATGATATTCTCATCCTGGCCGATGATATTTATGGTCGTTTGGTCTATAACGGGAATGAGTTCGTTCCAATCTCTAGTCTGTCAGAAGCTATTCGCAAACAAACTATTGTTATCAATGGAGTGTCTAAGGCCTACGCTATGACAGGATGGCGTGTTGGTTATGCAGTAGGTGATCCAGAAATTATTGCTACTATGAGCAAAATTGACTGGTCAAAACGACTCTAACCTGACTGCGGTATCTCAATACGCAACAATCGAAGCGCTTAACTGGTCCACAAGATTCTGTAGAAGCTATGCGTACAGGCTTTTCGAGGAACGTCTCAATACCATTTATCCTCTCTTGTGCCAAGTCCTGGATTTGAAGTAGTCAAAACCTCAAGGAGCTTTCTACCTCTTCCCAAATGTCAAAAAAGCTATGGAGATGAAAGGTTATACAGATGTAACAGCATTTACAACGGCTATTCTTGAGGAAGTTGGTCTGGCTTTGATAACAGGAGCAGGATTTGGAGCTCCTGAAAATGTTCGTCTCAGCTATGCGACAGACTTGAAACTCTTAAAAAGCTATTCGTCGCTTGCACCAATTTATGGAAAAATTAAAAATGAGAACTTCGTCGTCTTGACGGAGATTTTTTTCTGGCTAAAAACTGAGATTTTTCTCTGATAGAACCTAGCTATCAGAGGCTATTTGTGGTAAAATAGTGGGTAATGATGTCTTCGGACAAGTTAAATGAAAAGGAAGATAAAACATGACAAACGTAACAATTATCGAGTAAAGACTACGTTGGTCAAGAAGTCACTATTGGTGCTTGGGTTGCTAACAAGTCAGGAAAAGGAAAAATTGCCTTCTTGCAATTGCGTGATGGAACTGCCTTCTTCCAAGGCGTGGCTTTCAAACCAAACTTTATCGAAAAATTCGGTGAAGAAGTGGGTCTTGAAAAGTTTGAAACCATCAAACACTTGAGCCAAGAAACTTCAGTCTTTGTGACTGGGATTGTCAAAGAAGACGAGCGCTCAAAATTTGGTTATGAGTTGGATATTACAGACATTGAAGTCATCGGTGAATCTCAAGACTACCCAATCACCTCAAAAGAACACGACAGACTTCTTGATGGACAATCGTCATTTGTGGTTGCGTTCACGCAAACAAGTAGCAGTGATGCAAATTCGTAACGCAATCATTTATGCAACTTATGAGTTCTTTGACAAGAATGGCTTCTTGAAATTTGATAGCCCAATCCTTTCAGGAAATGCTGCAGAAGATTCTACAGAACTTTTTGAAACAGACTACTTTGGAACACCAGCATATTTGAGCCAATCAGGACAGCTTTATCTTGAAGCAGGTGCCATGGCTCTAGGTCGTCTTTTGACTTTGGTCCAGTATTCCGTGCGGAAAAATCAAAAACTCGCCGTCACTTAACTGAGTTCTGGATGATGGATGCGGAGTACTCATACTTGACACACGATGAATCACTTGACTTGCAAGAAGCTATATGTACAAGCTTTGCTTCAAGGTGTTCTTGACCGTGCTCCACAAGCCTTGGAAACATTGGAACGTGATACAGAGCTCTTGAAACGCTACATTGCAGAGCCATTCAAACGCATTACTTACGATGAAGCGATTGACCTCTTTGCAAGAGCATGAAAATGATGCAGATGCTGACTACGAACATCTTGAGCATGGAGATGACTTTGAGTTCACCACACGAAACTTGATTTCAAACCACTTTGGTGTACCAACTTTCGTGATTAACTACCCAGCAGACATCAAGGCCTTCTACATGAAACCAGTTCCTGGAATCCAGATCGCGTGCTTTGTGCAGACTTGCTTGCACCAGAAGGTTACGGAGAAATCATTGGTGGCTCCATGCGTGAGGAAGACTACGATGCCCTTTGTCGCTAAGATGGAATCACTTGGAATGGATCGTACAGAGTACGAATTCTACCTGACCTTCGTAAATATGGTACAGTACCACACGGTGGATTTGGTATCGGTATCGAGCGTATGGTAACCTTCGCAGCAGTGTACTAAAACACATCCGTGAAGCCATTCCATTCCCACGTATGTTGCACTCGTATCAAACCTCAATAGCTATAAAACTGCTGTTCGAGCGTTTTTATACTCTTCGAAAATCTACTCAACTACGTCAGCTTTCACCTTGCGCGTACTCAAGTACAGCCTGCGGCTAGCTTCCTAGTTTGCTCTTTTGATTTTCATTGAGTATTACTTTAAATGAAAGAGGTGGAGAAAATGTAGGTAACCTAAGTAAGTCTTTTTAGAAACAATCATATTCATATTGAAAGAGAAAAACAATGTTTAAAAAGAACTTTACAAAGGCAATATTCCACTCCTAGCAGGTCTGGAATTCACTCTATTTTGGGATTACCAGTTTTTGGATTTTATTTTTCATCCAAAAATGGTCTATCCTTGCTGCAAATCGGTCTATTAGAGAGTATTTTCATGGGACAAGTCTCTGTGTGGAAATCCCATCTGGTATGTTGGCTGATCGATTTAGTTACAAGACCAAACTCATTTTGGCTCATGCTTGGCCAGTATTTTGTCTCTATCTTGATTTTTGTTTCTGGTCAGGGGAATTTTTGGATTCATGTTCTTGCCATGATGGTCAGTGCTTGGTCCTATAATTTTGACTCGGGAACCAGCACCGCTTTCTTATATGATTCGGCAGTTAGCGGGTCAAAAAGGCCGTTATCTTCAGATTTCTAGCTTTTTGTCTGGTGTGGCAGAAGTCACCCGAACCTTAGGTACAGTTCAGGCAGGCTTTCTTATTCACGGAGCATTGGCTTGACCTATCTGCGATTGCTATAGGATTTTCATTTCTTTCTATCATTTTGATTTATTTTATGAAAGAACCAATGGCTAAGAGGAGAGAAAACGAAGCCTTAACTTTTTAAAACGATTGTCCTGTAAGTTCGAAAAGAATGGCAGGATCCCGTCCCTCTTTACTGGATGATGATTTATCAGCTAGTCGGAACACTCTATGTATGTTTTACTTTACTATCAGCAGAAAATAAGTGACTTAGCAGGATGGCAGCTCTCTGGTCATGCTGGCTGGTAGTGCTTAAATCATGTAGCAGTTTAGTAGCTCAGTCAAACTCGGTAAAAATGGAATAGCAATCGAGTTTTTCCGACTTCTTGTTGCACTAACGGCTTAGCCATGCTATTGGTGTTTTCTGAACTCCCTTGCTTTTTTCTTCTTGTCTATCTTTAACCGATACACTCTATGCAGTTTATCAGCTGATTCATTTCAATGACTTACAAGGTTATTTACGTCCAGTGTTAGAGCAACACGCTTAGTATCAATTCCATGCTCTTTAGTCTTTCCATGATTGTCATTTTCCCATTGACAGGTTGGTTGATTGATCGTTTGGGGTCTTGTTTCGCTCCTTTTTAGTTCTAGGCCTATCTACTCTTTTTAATTTATCCCTATATTAATAATCAGTCTAAAGTAGGATGGGCAAGCTATTAAATCAGAACTTAAAAACGATAAAGCATGAAAACCCTATTTGCTCAAAGAGCCTCTTGTGATAAAATAACAAGAAGAAAAGGAGAAGCATGATTGATGCAGAGAAATTCTAAGCAAGATGAATCCCAATCAAAGATCAACTATGACCGTAGTCATGCAAAAGATGGTCCAAGTTTGGGAAAAATGAAGAAAGACCAACTATTCTCATGCACGTCTGTTGTGCTCCCTGCAGTACCTACACTTTAGAGTACTTTGACCAAGTATGCCGATGTGACCATTTATTTTGCTAATCCAAATATCCATCCCAGCAGAATATCATAAGCGCTTATGTGACCAAAAAGTTTGTCAGTGATTTTCAATGAACGAACTGGCAATCATGTCCAATACCCTAGAAAGCACTCTATGAAATCCCAATGATCCGTAAAGCTGGTCCGAGGTTTGGAAGAAGAACCTATGTTGGTGCGTGCAAAGTTTGCTTTTGACTATCGTTGGACAAGACAGCACAAGTGGCTATGGATTTAGGATTTGATTACTCTGGTTCAGCCCTAACCATCAGTCCCTCACAAAAATTCACAAACGATCAATAGTATCGGGATTGATGTGCAGAAAAATCTACACCACTCATTATCTTCCGAGCGATTTTAAGAAAAATCAAGGCTATAAACGCTCTGTAGAAATGTGTGAAGAGTACGACATTTATCGCCAATGTTATTGTGGCTGTGTCTATGCCGCTCGACACAGAATATTGACTTGGTACAGGTCAAGAAGGACGCAACAGCCTTTATGGTAGATAAGGATATCGAAAAAGACTATTCGCATATCAAGTTCACTGTTACAAAAATTAGATATTTAGACGAAAACCCTGCCTCAAGGCAGGTTTTTACTAGGAAAAAGGTGATGGAGAAATCGATGGACCAATCTATGAATTCCTAGCCCATGACTCATGAGACTTCAATAAACTAGTTGAGACTTAAGATTTGTGGATAAACATGAAGTTTTGTTTAAAAAGAGTTTTTGGAATTTAGAATGCTGATAAACTGTTCAATACTGCTAAAATTATTCCTTTTGTATTTATACAACTTATTTTACACTACGTTTATTCTTGTGATATAATGTCAAATTATAGAGTGGAGGTCATTCTAGAATGATTGATAAAGGTAATTGAACAATATAAAAAGTCATGATAATCTTGATATTCGAGTAGAATTGCATAAGAAGTATTCAAAATAAACTGGGATTTAATAATTGATATTTTCTAAACTCACCACTGATGATGTAAAGATTAGAACTGAGGATTGGTACAGGAGAACTGTGGAAAAGTAATAGTGATTCTATAGATAAAATGAAACAATTGGTTTTAACAGATTTTTCTAATGACATGGTAGAAACTACGAAGTCAGTGATTGGAAACGAGATAATCGTCAACTATGAAATAATGGATATTCAAAGATTTCTTTTGAGAATGAAACCTTGATATTGTTATGCTAATATGCTTCACCATCATGTGAATGATATTCAAAAAGCTCTCTGAGGTGAATAGAGTCTTAAAAACAGGAGGCATACTGTGCTACATTTGGTGAAAATGAGTTGTAGATTATTGTGGCAAGCTTATTTAAAGATGTGGTTAATCAAAATTTGGAAAATAAAAAGCTTTACTTTACAAATGGTAAAAAGGTACCTGAGTAGGTATTTTGACTCTGTCGATACATTACTATGATGATGAGTTACAGGTAACTAGAAGATGACCTAGTTAAATACATCCAATCGTTTTAAAGGAATTTTCGAAATAGGTTCACTAGAAGAGAAATAATTCAGTAATAGATTGGAAAGTGAGTTTAATAATGGTATGTTGATTATTCCTAAAGAATATGGTATGTTTATCGCTCGAAAAAGAAAGTTAAGGGAACGAGTGTGAAAAATTACGGAGAAGCTTTTTAGATATTTTTAGAAAATTAAACGGATGTTCTTTTGGTATGCTGCAGCTGATTCTATATCTAAATCTCAACTTTTCTAGATTTGAAAGGGGGAGAAAATGAAATTTCTCTTTCAACGTTTTTGAATTATTATCTAAATATCAATGTTTTCGATTGAGAATTTTTGTAATTATCTAGAACATTATAAAGATCAGAGCTGATGATGGTTAATTTATCCCCAAATTTTTATAGTTTGAATACTAAAGGATTGAAGGAAATAAAAATGAGCAACAAAAACTTTTTGAGAAGAGTGGGAGAAAAACTTATAGAATAAATACAATTATGGTTCAGGGACTATTAAATCAGATAGATTGTAATTATGTAGTTAGTAGAGATGATCTAAATTTAGTATATGACTATTTATTCCAGAAGGAACGATGGGAGTCCTATGAGATAACGTTGATTGGTAATTTATATCATCTTTTGAAATAGATTATATCTACAGGGTCGGAAAAAGAAATACTAGAGCGTACACATTATTACGAAAAATCGGCAAGAATAGAAATTTAGTTGTGTCAGCTTGATTTAAATTTCTTGGTTCTGTTGCCTTGACTCACATCTAATATATGCAGACTACTTTGAAAAATGAAATTAAGAAAATTATTAAAAAGATGACACGAAAGTCTTTGAAAAATCTACCTTCAAATTTATAGAGATATAAAATATACCTGATAGAATCTAAAGAATCAGGAATTAAAACAAATGCAAAAATGTCATTAAAATATTTGAGTTTATTAAATCTAAAAATATTGCTTTATATTTTCAAAAACGATTAAATGATCTGTAGATTAAATAGCATTTTCTCTGTTAAAGGTATCCTCAAAATAGTTGTACTAAAAGATTGATGCTATATAGATATACAAACTAAATAATTTGATACGAAGGTGATCTGAATTCTTTTTATAGCTAATCATCTTCGTATTTTTTGTATTAAACGATATAAGGTTGTTGTAAACTTACAAGGAACAAAAGAAATTAAAAAGTATTAGTCTATCCATTTATTTTGTATATCTCACGAATTCTCATCATAATGGTTTTATTCCTTTTTCGTGTTTACACAGCTTATTTTATACCACTAAACGAGGTCAGGATTTTAAATCCTGACCTCTGATAACCTTTACTGATTCTTTTAGTTCTACGTAGCGTTTGTACCAAATGTTGACATATGCTTCTGAGAAAGGACCCTCGCTCATTGTTAATCCAATCAACAAGAATCTTTACATGCTCTTTCAGAATATAGTCTAGATCAGAAGAATACTTCATTTTTCGCTTTATGTCGTTCATACTCTCAACGTCCAAGAGGCGTTTTTCACCATCTGTAAAAACTTTAACATCCAAATCATAGTCAATGTATTTTAAAGCTTTCTTCATCCAGATAGTAAGGACTTGCCATATTGCAGTAGTAGGAGATACCATTTTCACGAATCATAGCGATAATATTAAACCAATATTTCTTGTGAAAGTAAACAATAGCCGGTTCTCGAGTCACCCAACGACGACCGTCACTTTCGGTAACAAGCGTGTGGTCGTTGACGCCGATAATAGCGTTCTCTGTTGTTTTAGTACCATGGTGTCTCTGCCAAGTGCGGTGAAGACTCCCATCATGCTTATAACTTTGAATTGTAATAAAGTCGCCTTCTTTTTGAAGTTTCATAACTAACCAACTTTTCTACAATTTATAAGTTTATCGTTTACTATTGTATCACATTTTTGTTTAAAGTTCTTAGTTTTTCATGAAAAATTAAAGATATTCTCTGAGAGCACTGGCTATATCCGAAAAATCATAACCTTTTCGTAGCTAAAAACTTGGGTCAAACGTTGTCTGAGTTCGTATCCTTCATACTTTCGTGAGTATTTTTGGTATTGCTTATCCAACTCTTTAAAAATCAGCTCCTGAACGGTTTCTTCATCGACCTGGTTATCCAGTTGTTCAAAGGCTGTTTTAGCCTGAGTAGAAAAACCTGTTTGTGGTAGGATTTTGGATGATCTTATCTTGTAGAGCGCGAGCAGGTAATTTACCCCTGATATTTTTCAGTAGTTTTTCGGCTGTACGCTCTGCGACTTCCGTCAGATCAAATTCTTGTATGACGTCTTGGATAACGGCCTTAGCAACTCCTTTTTGAGAAATCTTTTGTATCAGCATGTAGCTTCCCTTGTCACCAGATAGCTGATTGGAATTGATGATAGCATAGGCATACTGACGGTCATTGATCCAGTTGTCATCCTTGAGGGCTTGGATGACTTGGGGGATGATTTTCTCATCAATCTCATGTTTAACAAGATAATCTCGGACTTCTTTTTCAGTACGAGCCTTGAAGGATAAGTGGTAGAGGGCTAGATTCTTTCCGTAGGAGAATTGTGCAAAGGACTGAATCTCTGTCAACTCTTCGGAACTAATTTCCTTATCCTTGGTCAACATAAAGCGAACAATGGTATCCTCTGTAATGTAGCAGTTTTGGTCGCTATCAAGCTCGAGCAGATAGAGACGTTTTTTCTTTTCTAGTTTTGTGATTTTCATGGTTTTCCTTTTATCCAAACGCTTCAAAGGCAGCAACGAGTCGAAGTTTATTTATATCGACCTGTTCTCTCCCATAATAGTCAAGAAATAGTTCAGCGTATTTAGGGTCATGTAGGTTATAGTTGAGGGACCAAACTGCCCAAAAGAGATCGATATGTCGGTCACTGAAACCAGCTAAGCCAAGGTCAATAAAGCAAGAGAAGTGGTCAGCCTCTTTTAGAATAAAGTTCGGTAGACAGGCATCCCCGTGAATAAAGGCATCTGTCTTTAAAAGGTGCCCATGTTCTTGGATGAGTTGGAAGGCCTCTTTGCGGCTGCTAATATGGAATTGGGGTAGGAGCGCCTTGGCATAGAACTCCCCTTTTTCATAGTTTTTCAAGGCTCTGTCTTTATAAGCCTGTAAATGATTTTCTGATGGAAAATTTTGCGGATGAAAGCTGTGAAGTTTTTTAAGAGCTTCGGCTATGGTTCGGCAGATTTTTATCTGGCTGGTCTAAAAAAGCGAGAGTATCATGACCAATAGCCTCTTTAGTCAGGAGGTAGTCTTTATCTGTAGATAGATAGTGGATGACTGGAGTTCCTATTCTCTTGTTCAAAACCAACTTGCAATGCTAGCCTCGCTCTAATCTTCCCTTTCTGATCTATTTTTCAAATAGTAACCTGAATCAAGATAGAGAACCCTTGCGCCTGAATGAGAAGAGCTGTCAGAAAGAGTTGTTCCCTCTATATAAGTTCGTAATTGCTCAGGAAAATCCAATGGGGAAAAATGAGATGTCTTTGTATTCATGGTTTTATTGTAACATATTCTTAAACATTGAGAAACTACGTGGTATAATAGACTTATGAGTCTTAAAGTCAAACAAAAAATTCCATTAAAAATTAAGCGTATGGGGATTAACGGGGAAGGTATCGGATTTTTCCAGAAAACCCTTGTTTTTGTTCCTGGAGCCCTCAAGGGAGAAGATATCTATTGTCAGGTGACTTCTATTAAGCGTAACTACGTTGAGGCCAAACTGCTTGAGGTCAATAAAAATCTAAGTTTCGAGTGGTATCAGACTGCACCATTTATAATGAGTGTGGAGGATGTCAAATCATGCATCTACATTATGATAAGCAGCTGGAGTTTAAAACGGACCTTCTCCATCAAGCTCTGAAGAAATTTGCACCCGCTGGTTACGAAAACTATGAAATCAGACCAACCATTGGCATGCAGGAACCCAAGTATTATCGAGCTAAACTACAATTCCAAACTCGAAAGTTTAAAGGCCAAGTTAAGGCGGGATTATATGCTCAAAATTCGCATTATCTGGTTGAATTAAAAGACTGTCTGGTCCAAGACAAGGAGACACAAGCTATTGCCAACCGCATTGCTGAGCTTTTGACCTATCATCAAATCATTACGGATGAACGGAAAATCTTGGAGTTCGGACCATCATGGTTCGTCGCGCACGGAAAAATGGGCAAGTTCAGATTATCATTGTGACCAATCGTCAATTAAATCTGACTCAATTTGTGAAAGATTTAGTCAAGGATTATTCTGAAGTAGTGACTGTCGCAGTCAATACCAATACTGCTAAAACTAGTGAGATTTATGGGGACAAGACTGAGATTATTTGGGGTCAAGATAGTATACGCGAAGGTGTTCTTGATTATGAATTTTCTCTTTCACCTCGAGCTTTTTACCAACTCAATCCTGAACAGACAGAAATTCTCTATAGTGAAGCCGTTAAGGCCTTGGACGTAAATGAGAATGACCATCTGATTGATGCCTATTGTGGTGTTGGTACTATTGGCTTTGCCTTTGCCAAAAAAGTTAAAAGTCTGAGGGGGATGGATATTATTCCTGAAGCTATCGAGGATGCTAAGGCAAATGCCCAGCGTATGGGGTATAGTAATACCCACTATGAGGCAGGTACAGCAGAAGAGATTATCCCTAGATGGTATAAGGAAGGCTATCGTGCGGATGCTTGATTGTGGACCCGCCACGTACTGGTTTAGATGACAAGCTCTTGGATACCATCGTCAAATACGCTCCTGAAAAGATGGTCTATGTTTCCTGCAATGTATCTACCTTGGCACGTGATTTAGTCAGATTGATGGAGGTCATTGACCTGCATTATATCCAGTCAGTTGATATGTTTCACACACAGCGGACGGAAGCAGTGGTTAAACTGACCATAGCGTAAAGCAATTTCTAAATAGAAATTACTGACTGGAAATTTTTGAAAAGAAGATGTCTGGTTTCAGAGTAAGATTTGCAAGCGACCCTGAATTATGATAAAATAAAGAGAAAATATAATGAAAAAGAGGTAAGTGAAATGTCACGTAAAACCATTTATCGCTGGTAACTGGAAAATGAACAAAAATCCAGAAGAAGCAAAAAGCATTTGTTGAAGCAGTTGCATCAAAACTTCCTTCATCAGACCTTGTTGAGCTAGGTATCGCAGTTCCTGCACTTGACTTGACAACTGTATTAGTCGCAGCTAAAGGAACTAACCTTAAAGTTGCAGCTCAAAACTGCTACTTTGAAAATGCAGGTGCGTTCACTGGTGAAACTAGCCCACAAGTTTTGAAAGAAATCGGTACTGACTACGTTGTTATCGGTCACTCAGAGCGTCGTGACTACTTCCATGAAACTGACGAAGATATCAACAAAAAAAGCAAAAAGCAATCTTTGCAAACGGTATGCTTCCAATCATCTGTTGTGGTGAGTCTCTTGAAACTTACGAAGCAGGAAAAGCTGCTGAATTCGTAGGTGCTCAAGTATCTGCTGCTCTTGCAGGATTGACAGCTGAGCAAGTTGCTGCATCAGTTATCGCTTACGAGCCAATCTGGGCTATCGGTACTGGTAAATCAGCTTCACAAGATGACGCACAATGTGTAAAGTTGTCCGTGACGTTGTAGCAGCTGACTTTTGGTCAAGAAGTAGCTGATAAAGTACGTGTTCAATACGGTGGTTCAGTTAAACCTGAAAACGTTGCAGAATACATGGCTTGTCCAGACGTTGACGGAGCTCTTGTTGGTGGTGCATCACTTGAGCCTGCAAAGCTTCTCGGCATTGCTTGACTTTGTAAAATAAGCTTCAAATATCTGAGACAGACAGTTCCTCCCTCGAGGTTAAGACTGCTGTCTTCTTTTTAGTAAAAAGGCGTGCAAGCGCTCTTTTCTGCATTTTTGAATGAAAAAGAAAGGAGAATTATGTTATATATCTGGTCTTATCTCAAACGTTATCCCAAGTGGTTGATTTTAGACTTCTCGAGACAGTTTCTTTTGTCATTGTCAATCTAGGTCTACCGACTGTTCTGCTCAGTATAGATTGACCAGGGATTAACTCAAGGTAATGAAGAAAAGCTCTATTTTTGGGCTTATCTATGTTGGTCATTATCGTCTTGGGGACATTTGGACGGATTGTCTCTGTCCCTATGCTGCTAGTAAATTGACTACCAACATGGTTAAAGACATGCGCAATGATGTCTATGCTAAGCTACAAGAGTATTCTCATCACGAATATGAAAAGATTGGTGTATCTTCACTGGTTACTCGTATTACTAGTGATGCCTTTGTTCTTATGCAGTTTGCGGAACAAACCCTTAAATTAGGTGTCATCACTCCCATGATGATGCTGTCGAGTATTCTCATGATTTTCTTGACTAGTCCATCACTAGCTTGGATTGTAGCTTTTTCAGTACCTTTCTTAGCAGTCGTTGTTGTCTATGTAGCTGTAAAAACTCGACCTCTATCAGAAAAACAACAGAAAACACTGGATAAGATTAATCAATATGTCCGAGAGAATTTGATGGGCTTACGAGTGATTCGAGCCTTTGCGCGAGAAGAATTCCAAGAAGAACGCTTCGCAGAGCAAAAATGCAATCTATGCTGATAATTCAAACGCTTGTTTAAATTGACAGGCTTTGACCGAACCGTCTTTTTGTACAAATCATTATCGCTATGATTGTGGCAATTGTTTGGTTTGCTCTAGATCCTCTCCAACAAAGAAGTTTGCAGATTGGGGATTTGGTAGCCTTTATTGAGTACAGCTTTCCATGCCCTCTTGTCCTTCTTTTCTTGTCTAGCCTCTTTACCATGTACCCACGTACTGCCGTATCCAGTGAGCGCTTGAAGGAAATTATGGATATGCCCATTTCCATTGATCCAAATGAAAATGGCATTAGAGAGACAGAAACTCATGGTTACCTAGAATTTGAAAATGTACCTTTGCCTATCCTGGTGAGACAGAAAATCCTGTTCTTCATAATATTTCCTTTAGTGCTAAAACCGGGTGAGACCATTGCCTTTATTGGTTCGACGGGTTCTGGGAAGTCTTCATTGGTTCAGTTGATTCCACGTTTTTATGATGTTACCTTAGGGAAAATCAAGGTTGATGGAGTTGATGTGCGGAATACTGACTCAAAGTCCCTTCGTCAAAAGATTGGTTTTTATTCCTCAAAAAGCTTTTGCTCTTTACTGGAACGATTGCTGAAAATCTGCGTTACGGGAAAGAGGATGCTAGTCGTAGAGAGTTGAACTAAGCAGCCGATGTTGCCCAAGCCAAAGACTTTATCGAAAGTCGAGAGAGGGTTTTGGAACCCATCTAGCTGAAGGTGGAAGTAACCTGTCTGGTGGACAAAAGCAACGTCTATCGATTGCCAGAGCAGTTATCAAAGAGCCGGATATCTATATCTTTGACGATTCTTTCTCAGCCTTGGACTATCGTACGGATGCTATTTTACGTCGTCGTCTTGGAAGTCACTCAAAATGCAACGGTCTTAATTGTTGCCCAGCGTGTTGGAACCATTATGGACGCTGACCAGATGTATCGTCCTCGATAAGGGAGAAATTGTTGGACGTGGTCGCTCATGAGGAATTGATAGCAACCAATGACATCTATAGAGAAATTGCAGAGTCGCAACTAAAAAATGCGTCCCTAACAGAAGAATAGGAGGTAAAGGATGAAAAAACAATCTAGTTTAGCTCGTCTATGGAGCTATTTAAAAGCCTACCGTTTCTCTATCTTTCTGGCAGTATTTCTTAAGATTCTGAGTGCGGTTATGAGTGTTATTGAGCCTTTTGTCTTAGGGCTTGCCATTACAGAATTAACCTCTAATCTCCTTGACATGGCTAAAGGAGTTGCAGAGCATGGACTATTACTAGCTATATCGCAGTAATTCTAGTGATTTATCTCTTGCGGGGCTTTTCTATGAGTTGTCTCTACTCAGAATTACTTTATGACCAATGCAGTGCAGTCCATGATACAGGATTTGCGAAATGAAATGAGCGAAAAAATCAACCGCATCCCTGTGTCTTACTTTGACAAGCACCAATTTGGAGATTTGCTGGGACGTTTTACCAGTGATGTAGAGACTGTGTCTAATGCTCTTCAGCAATCCTTCTTACAGATTGTCAATGCTGTATTTACGATCCTTCTAGTAATGGGAATGGTATTATACTTAAATCTTCAGTTAGCTATGATCGTTATTTTATCAATTCCAGTGACCTATTTTGGAGCTAAGACCATCATGAATCTGTTCCCAGCCTTATTTTAAACAACAGGCAGCTATCTTGGGACGCATGAATGAGTTTTATGAGGAAAAACCTGACAGTTTTAATGTTTTGAAGCTCTATGGACGTGAAGAAAAACGCTAGCAGGAATTTGAGATATTACCGATGAATTGCAACAGGTTGGGATTCTAAGGCTAGCTTTATCTCAGGTTTGATGATGCCTGCCTACATATCGTATCAGATTTGACTTATCTGATTGTTGCAGTTTTAGGAGGTATACAGGTTATTGCGGGGCGTTTGACGATTGGTAATATGCAGGCCTTTGTCCAATACGTCTGGCAAGTTAGCCAGCCTATCCAAAACATCACCCAGTTAGCAGGGCAAATGCAGAGCGCTCAAGTCTTCCCTTGATCGTATTTTTGAAGTTTTGGATGAAACGGAGGAAGTTCAAAGCTCTGAAGTGAAAGAACTACCACCTTTGACTGGGCAAGTTAGCTTTAAGAATGTTGATTTCCAATATGTAGAAAACAAACTGTTGATTCGCAATTTCAATCTGGATGTTGAACCAGGGGAGATGGTAGCCATTGTTGGTCCTACGGGAGCTGGTAAGACAACCTGATCAATCTTCTCATGCGTTTTTATGATGTAACTGCTGGAGCTATTTTAGTGGACGGTCAAGATATTCGAGACTTATCTCGTCAGGACTATCGTCGCCAGTTTGGTATGGTCTTACAGGATGCTTGGCTCTATGAAGGTAGCATCAAGGAAAATCTTCGCTTTGGAAATCTCGATGCGACAGATGAGGATATTGTAGAAGCTGCAAGGCCAATGTTGACCACTTTATCCGTACCCTTCCGGGAGGCTATAATATGGAAATGAACCAAGAATCAAGCAATATCTCTCTGGTCAGAAACAGCTTTTTAACCATTGCGCGTGCCCTCTGGCAGATCCAAAAATTCTAATCCTTGATGAAGTGACATCATCAGTTGACACCCGTTTAGAACTCTTGATTCAAAAAGCTAGAAGCGTTTGATGAAGGGAAGAACAAGCTTTGTCATTGCTCACCGTCTTTTCGACAATTCAGGAAGCTGATAAGATTTTGGTACTTAAAGATGGACAGATAATCGAACAGGGAAATCATGAAAGTCTTTTGGATGCAAAAAGGTTTCTATTATGATCTTTATCAAAGTCAATTTTCTAGTAAAAGACAGAGAAAATAGCTAGGATAAATAGCCACTCATTTTCTTAAATTATCAGATCAATTACAACTTTTTAATATGGTTAATTTTTCTTGCTTTTGTCTACTAGGTGTAGTATACTGAGGTAGTAATCAATAAAAATATGAGTTACAAAAATAATATTATGAGGTGATGGTAGAATTGAAAAAGATGCTTTAAAAGACGTAGCAACATTATCTAAATCAGCTCCTGAAGCGCTAGCAAAAACAAAGGAAGTGCTTAACCAAGCAGTAGCAGACTTGTATGTAGCTCACATTGCCCTTCACCAAGTACACTGGTACATGAGTGGACGTGGTTTTATGGTATGGCATCCTAAGATGGATGAATACATGGACGGTCTTGATGGTTACCTTGACGAAATCAGCGAACGCTTGATCACTCTTGGTGGCAAACCTTATTCTACTTTGACAGAGTTTCTTCAACACAGTGAAATCGAAGAAGAAGAAGGAGAATTCCGTAACGTTGAAGAAAGCTTGGAGCGTGTTCTAGCTATTTATCGTTACCTTATCACTCTTTTCCAAAAAGCTTTGGATGTAACTGATGAAGAAGGCGATGATGTTTCTAATGACATTTTCGTTGGCGCTAAAGCAGAACTTGAAAAAACTGTTTGGATGCTTGCAGCTGAGTTGGGTCAAGCACCAGGTTTGTAAGAATTTTTAACCAAAGAAAGAATCCGTAGATTTTCTACGGATTTTTCTATTGATGTAGACATTCCAAAACTGTCTTTTTGAAGTTTTTGATAAAAATAGTACTATCAATGAAAAAGGATGAAAGCATGACAAGAAAAATTGTCAATGACATGGGCCCAAGATCAAGAGGGTGTCATCGGAAAAGAAGATCGTCTACCATGGCATTTGCCAGCGGAATTAAAAACATTTTAAAGAAAACAACTCTGAACCATGCTATTTTAATGGGACGTGTAACCTTTGACGGCATGGGGACGTCGGTTTGCTTCCTAAACGTCAGACTTTAATTTTGACTCGAAAATCTAGAGGAGTATATTGAGGGAGCAATGGTGTTTCAAAAATGTTGAGACAGTGTTTAGATTGGTATCAAAACCAGGATAAAAATCTTTATATCATCGGTGGCAAACAAATTTTTCAACTTTTTGAACCGTACTTGGATGAGCTTATCGTCACACAAATTCATGCTAAAGTAGATGGAGATACTCATTTTCAGAAGAATTTGACTTGACAGCATTTGAAACAGTCGCATGTAAAAGTTTTGCCAAAGATGATGCCCATGATTTCACCATCGAATATAGAAAGAGAAAGGAAGTCTAATGGAGCGTAGTATTTTTGGTTTTTTTACAGCTCTTTTGTGTGCTGTCTGTCTGATTGCTGGTTCACAAGCTTTTCGTAAAAAGCGCTACGGACTAGCTATCTTCTACTGTTAAATGCTTTTACTAACCTGGTAAATAGTATTCATGCTTTTTATATGACCTTGTTTTAAAGTATAATAAGAATTTAGAGTATTTTCTCTAGAAAAAGTTATAATGAAAAATATAACTATTAACAATTAAATGAGTATTTATAGGATGGAAGGAAATTATGCCTCACAAATAGGAGATATGATGATTATCTTCTTTTGTGGTAAGAGCCAAGATGAAGTACAAAAGATTATTGCGGGTAATAACGCTTTTATCTGTAATGAATGTGTGGAACTAGCTCAGGAAATTATCCGAGAAGAGCTAGCAGAGGAAGTCTTAACTGACCTTTCAGAAGTTCCAAAACCAATGGAGCTTCTCCATATTTTAAATCACTAGTGTCATTGGTCAAGATCGTGCTAAGCGTGCCTTAGCAGTAGCAGTATATAACCACTATAAACGTATCAATTTTCACGACAATCGTGAAGAAACGGAAGATGTGGACCTACAAAAATCAAACATTTTGATGATTGGTCCAACTGGGTCAGGAAAAACTTTCCTTGCTCAAACTCTTGCTAGAAGTTTGAAACTGCACATTTTGCCATTGCAGATGCAACAGCACTTACTGAGGCTGGTTATGTTGGTGAGGACGTGGAAAATATCCTCCTCAAACTCTTGCAGGCAGCTGACTTTAACATCGAACGTGCAGAACGTGGAATTATCTACGTTGACGAGATCGACAAGATTGCTAAGAAGAGCGAAAAATGTTTCATCACACGTGATGCTTCTGGTGAAAGGTGTGCAACAAGCCCTCCTCAAGATTATCGAGGGAACTGTAGCTAGCGTACCCCCTCAAGGAGGCCGTAAACATCCTCAACAAGAAATGATTCAAGTGGATACCAAAAATATTCTCTTCATCGTGGGTGGAGCCTTTGACGGAATCGAAGAAATCGTTAAACAACGTCTAGGTGAAAAAGTTATCGGTTTGGAAAAGAACAATAAAGCTATTGATGAAAATAGTTCTTATATGCAAGAAATTATAGCTGAAGATATTCAAAAATTTGGTATAATTCCAGAGTTGATTGGTCGTTTGCCAGTCTTTGCAGCCTTGGAACAGTTGACAGTGGATGACTTGGTTCGTATCTTGAAGGAACCGAAAAATGCTTTGGTTAAACAATATCAAACCTTACTTTCTTATGATGATGTAGAGTTGGAATTTGATGATGAGGCTCTGCAAGAAATTGCCAATAAGGCCATTGAACGTAAAACAGGAGCTCGTGGACTTCGCTCTATCATTGAAGAAACCATGTTAGATATTATGTTTGAAGTTCCAAGTCAAGAAGATGTGAAAACAGTTCGAATCACAAAAGAAGCAGTTGATGGGACGGCTAAACCAATCCTGGAAACTGCCTAGAGGTGACCATGGAAATCAATACACACAATGCAGAGATTTTACTAAGTGCGGCAAACAACTCTCACTATCCCCAGGATGAAGTTCCAGAGATTGCTCTCGCAGGTCGCTCTAATGTAGGGAAATCTAGTTTTATCAATACTATGCTGAATCCGACAAGAATCTAGCACGGACTTCTGGGAAACCAGGAAAGACCCAGTTGCTAAACTTCTTTAACATTGATGATAAGATGCGTTTTGTAGACGTGCCTGGTTATGGGTATGCTCGCGTTTCTAAAAAAGAGCGCGAAAAATGGGGTCGCATGATTGAAGAATATCTGACTAGTCGGGAAAATCTTCGCGCAGTTGTCAGTCTGGTAGATCTTTCGTCACGATCCCTCTGCTGATGATGTGATGACGTAGGAGTTTCTCAAGTATTATGAGATTCCTGTTATCGTCGTTGCGACCAAAGCAGACAAGATTCCTCGCGGAAAATGGAACAAGCATGAATCTGCCATTAAAAAGAAATTAAACTTTGATCCAAGTGATGACTTTATCCTCTTTTCTTCTCTAAGCAAAGCTGGGATGGATCAAGCTTGGGATGCTATTTTAGAAAAATTGTGAGGAATACAAATGGCAAAAACAATTCATACAGATAAAGCTCCAAAGGCAATCGGACCTTACGTTCAAGGAAAAATCGTTGGTAATCTTTTTATTTGCTAGCGGACAAGTTCCTCTTTCTCCTGAGACTGGGGAAATTGTCGGAAAGACAATCCAAGAGCAGACAGAGCAAGTCTTAAAAAATATTGGTGCTATCTTGGCAGAAGCAGGAACAGATTTTGACCATGTGGTGAAAACAACCTGTTTCTTAAGTGATATGAACGATTTTGTACCTTTCAATGAGGTATACCAAACAGCCTTTTAAAGAGGAATTTCCAGCTCGTTCAGCTGTAGAGTAGCTCGTCTCACCTCGTGATGTAAAATAGAAATTGAAGTCATCGCAGAGATTGGATAAGCGAGTTGAAGTTTGGTTCTTCCAAACTTCTTTGCGATATCAGGAGACAAAGATGACAAAGAAACAACTCACCTTGTAATTGTGACAGGTAAGTGAGTGGTGCTGGTAAAAGCTGTCTATTCAATCCTTCGAAGATCTCAGGGATTTATTTTACGATTGATAATACTGCCACCAGCCCTTCTACCAAAATTTATCCAATTAGTAGAGACTAGAGATGACGACCATAAACTAGCTTTTGGTGGTAGATATGAAGTCGTTCCTTCTTCTCAGAAATTCAACTGGTTTTTGGATGAATTGGAGAATCAAGAAGATCTGATTTTAAAATCCTCTTTTTAGATGCAGCGGATAAGGAATTGGTTGCACGTTATAAGGGAAACCAGAAGAAGTCACCCTCTGGCTGCAGACGGTCGAATTTTGGATGGGATTAAGTTGGAACGCGAGCTCTTGGCTCCCTTAAAAAACATGAGTCAAAATGTAGTAGATACAACGGAATTGACTCCTCGTGGACTTCGTAAAACCATCGCAGAGCAATTTTCAGATCAAGAACAAACTCAGTCATTTTCGTATTGAGGTTATGTCATTGGTTTTTCAAATATGAATTCCAATTGATGCTGACTTGGTGTTTGATGTCCGCTTTTTGCCAAATCCTCTATCAACGCAGAACTTCGCAATCAGACAGGTGAGGACCAAGCTGCTCTATGACTTTCGTACATGAGGCATGAAGAATCCGGAAGACTTTACACGTCACTTGTTGGCCTTAATTGAACCAATTTTACCGGCTTTATAAAAAGAAAGGCAAATCAGTTTTAACCATTGCTATTGGCTGTACGGGTGGTCAACACCGAAGTGTGGCTTTTGTTAGGCAACGCGACAATGACTGGCTGAAATGGCTGATAAACGAAAGTCATCGCGATAAAGACCGCAGAAGAAACACGGTAAAGCATTCATGAGAAAAACCAAAAATTACGGTGATTGGTGGGGAACTGGAATCCCGTTATCTTAAAAAGTTTAAGGGAAAAAGATGTCGAGATTGCAGCGATTGCAACTGTTGCTGATGATGGAGGTTCTTCAGGAGAGCTTCGAAAAATATCCAGCAGTTAAACCCTCCAGGAGATCTCCGCAATGTTTTGAGTTGCGATGTCAGATATGCCAAAGTTTTATGAAAAAGTCTTTCAGTATCGTTTTTCTGATGAGGCTGGCGCCTTTGCTGGTCATCCTCTTGGAAATCTGATTATTGCAGGTATATCGGAAATGCAGGGTTCAACCTATAATGCCATGCAACTACTCAGTAAAATTTTCATACGACTGGAAAGATTTATCCATCAAGTGACCATCCTTGACGCTTCGTGCGGTCTTCAAAGACGGTTCAGAAGTAGTAGGAGAAAGTCATATTGCCGATCATCCTGGGATGATTGACCGTATGCTCATGTATCCAATACTCTGGACGATGAAAAGCCACAGGCTAGTCGTCGAGTGGTAAATACGATTCTTGAAAGTGATATGATTGTCTTAGAGACCAGGTTCTCTTTTCTCCATTCTACCTAATATCGTCATTGAGGAGATAGGGCAAGCATTGCTAGAAACAAAGGCAGAGATTGCCTATGTCTGCAATATCATGACCCAGCGTGGTGAGACTGAACGATTTACCGACAGTGACCACGTAGAAGTCTTGCACCGTCATCTGGGCCGACCTTTCATCGATACAGTTCTTGTCAATATTGAAAAAGTTCCAAGAGAATATATGGATACCAACCGTTTTGATGAATATTTGGTTCAGGTAGAGCATGATTTTGATGGTTTGCGTAAACAGGTTCCTCGTGTCATTTCATCAAACTTTCTTCGTTTGGAAAACGGTTGTGCCTTCCATGATGGCGATTTGATTGTGGATGAACTGATGAGTATCATACAGGTGAGAAAATGAGTTTCACAGTTGCAGTAAAAGAAGAAATTCTGGGCCAACATCATCTAAGGCGATATGAGCTATCAGCCATTATCAAAATATCGGGTAGTGTTGGTTTATCCAGTTCGACTTAACCTTATCGGTTGTGACAGAAAAATCCCCATCTGTGCGTCATCTCTATAGAGTCTTTTTCTATGTTCTATAGACATCAAATCAGAGATTCGCCACCATCAGAGGAGCAATCTTCGTAAAAATCGTGTTTATACCGTTTTACAGATGAAAGAGTCCAGGAACTCTTTGGCAGATTTGCGCTTGGCTGATTCATTCTTTGGATTAGAAAACGGAATTGATCCAGAAATTCTGGCAGATGAGGAAGCTAGTCAGTGCCTATCTCTAGGTGCTGGCAAATGGGAGTATCCGTGATCCAGAGTCAGGCAAAATATCAACTTGAAATTAGTTCAGTTTTATCTGAGATCACGCCCAAGGATTGCTTTCGCTCTTGCAGCATTTACTGGATGCCAAGGTCATTGAGCGTGAAAGAAAGGGCAGTGACCTATCTCCAGAAAGCGGAAGATATCATGGATTTCTAATTGTCATTGGAGCTATGCATGCCCGTGATACCCATGAAGGTGTTAAAATTCTACGAGAAACTCGTAATGATCTTAATCGAGCTAATAATGCAGAAACTGCTAATATTGCTCGTACCGTTTCAGCCAGTATGAAGACCATTAACAATATCAGTAAAATCAAAGATAGAATTGGTTTGGACAATCTTCCGGCAGATTTGCAGGAAGTCGCTCGTTTGCGTATCCAACACCCAGATTATTCTATCCAGCAATTGGCAGATAGTCTGAGTAATCCAATGACCAAGAGTGGTGTCAATCACAGAATAAGAAAAATCAACAAAATAGCTGATGAATTATAAAAACCACGAACCCTAGGATTCGTGGTTTTTTTCTTATAGACTTGTAGAGTGTTTTGGTTGTACTTTTTGTTCTGGGTCAATGTAGTTAATGGCGTTGTTGACAGCAGTTGGTGCTTCACCAAGACCTGTGTGCAATCAAGTCAATCTTACCTTCGTAGCAGCAGTCACCGATAAGCGTAAATTCCAGCTTGGCTTGATTCCTGCTTGCTATTGACGATAATCTTGTGACGGTTGAGGTCAAGACCCCATTTTTTAAGATTACCTACAGAAGATTTGAAGCCATAGTTGACAAAGAGATGATCGAGTTCAATACTTTCAGTATCATCGGATTTAACTTTGTGATTTCAAGTTTGTCAAGAGTTTGGCCGTCACCAAGAGAGTTGACTCGGCACAAAATGGTGTTTTTGATAGTCTGCAGAAGACTCTCTGCGAAGGCTTGGACGCTATGTCAAGAGCACGGAAGTTATCGCGACGGTGCACAAGTGTAGTTGGAGCAATCTTTTCAAAAGCTAGTGCCCAGTCAACTGCTGAGTCACCACCACCCAGAATGGTTACCTTCTGACCAGCGTATTGTTGAATATTAGAAACATGGTAGTGGATATTCTGGTAAGTGTCAACACCATCTAATTCCAAAGGACGAGGGGTAAAGGCTCCTCCCCCCATGGCGATAATGACAGTTTTAGAAGTATGATTTCCCTTGATAGTTGTAATCTTAAAACATCATCCTCTTTTTCAACTCTCAATAACAGTTTCATTGGGGTAAACAGGTGTCTCAAACCCTTCGTTGTTCCAAAAGGCGGTTATCAATTACTCCCCTGTGAGGTTTGGAAAGCCCGGCACATCGAGAATTTTCTTTTCAGGGTAGAGGATGGCAGGCTGACCACCCAATTGTGGAAGCGAGTCAATAATTTGGACCTTGGCTTAGCGTAGGTGAGCATAGAATGCAGCAAAGAGGCCTACAGGACCACCTCCAACGATGGTAATATCATATAGTTCAGACATGATTTTCCTTTCTTATCTATTTTCTTATTCTATCATATACATAATGTATAAAAATAAAAGTAGGAAGAAGAAAAATTAGAAAAATGATATAATAAAGAAACTTTTTAATGAGGACGAGGATGATTGGCAGTCAATCATCAAATCTCCAGTACTGGTCTAGTCTATTTTCCAGTCCATGGAGTATAGCAGATAAATCTGATAGATATTCTGATTGTTACCTATATCTTGTATCAATTTACAAAAATCAATTGGTGAACTAAAATTATGATTTTAGTTCGAGGATTTCAGTTTTTATTTTAGCCCAGTCTTTAGCTAATGCCTTAGGTCTTGACCATTTCTTGGCTCATGAATCAATTGATTACATATGGGGTTATAGCAGCAGTAGTTATTTTCTCCTGAAAATTCGGACAGTTTTTGGAGCGTGTTTTGGGTCGTGCAACGGAATTCTTTTCAATATTTCATAGTTCAGAAGAATAGATGATTTCATTCTTTCAAAGCTGTTGAGTATATGAGTCCCTCGTGAGATAGGGGCCTGTGGTATCTGTGCAGCGTGTCAGAACATTGCGAGATATATATTGCAGCAGATACTTAGAGCCTAAGATTTCGGCTGAGTTGTTGATTAATATTTTTATCCTAATACACCTTTGCATGATGGAGCTGTCATTGTTAAAAGGGAGACAGGGTACGACAGTAACATCTCTTATCTTCCCCTAATAAAAATACAGGAATCTCAAAGGAATTTGGAACTCGACATAGAAACTGCTATTGGATTATCTGGAGTTTCCGATGCTCTTACCTTTGTTGTGTCTGAAAGAAACAGGTGGGTTTCCATTATGCTATAACGGTGTCTTTAAACATGACTTAAGTTTGGAAGAATTTGAATCAGAGTTACAGAAGAGTTTTCATACGAGAAGGAACACAAAGTGAGTTTGTGAGAACGTATTTTAGGGGCTTTCAAACATAAGAAATAGTCTTGTAGCTTATCTCCTCTACTTTTTGCATGTGTCTTATTCATTTCGACGCATACAATTATCAAAAATAATAATAATGCAGATCTGCTTCGGACGGAAACGCTATACCAATACGATTAAACTGTCCCAATTGATATTGAATATGATAGCGAACAGCATTTTATCAGTGGTTTTGAGCTGAAAGTAACAGTGCTGGTTCAAACGGCAACTGTAGTGAAATGCAAGAAAAGCACCCACAGTTTTCTATTAAGGTAGATTTTGACTCAGGCTACTGAGGGTGCTGTTGAGGTCCAGCAGCCATCGAGAATTTTACGAGTGGCTTGACAGCGGTAGCAACACCCTCAAAAATTACTATTAAAATTGGTAAAAAGGTTACACGAGAAAAGGTTCCGGTTATTCACAGATTGACTACAGTCAAATTGATGAATGTGATTATCGAAAAGTGTTACAGTTTCGGATCAAAGAGTTTTCTGTGACAAGTGACTCCAATACTTTTATCCAAGATTGATAAATTGGTTGCAGTCTTACCAACGTGAGAAAATAACTGAAATTATTCTGGCTCCGGTTCCATTGACGACTGTAGATAAAATGGTATAGTTCTACCGACTATTATCACGCTATTTTGAAACAACCTTAAAAGTGTTTTCAAAACCTGCTCGGAACACAAGTAGTACAATGACTTCAACAACTAGTTCTGGAGACAACCAGCTCAACTGCTAGCAGTATTTGAAACACCTAACACTTCGAATAATGATTAAAAACTAGAATAGAAAGGAATCATATAATAGGGTGAAAATATTTTGGAACGGATGGTGTTCGTGGGGAAGCAAACGTGAATTAACACCAGAATTGGCCTTTAAAACTAGGTCGATTTGGAGGTTATGTTCTTGATCAACATGCAACTGAGGCACCTAAAGTTTTTGTCGGACGTGACACACGTATTTCAGGTGAAAATGCTTTCGAATCAGCGTTGATTGCGGAGTCTCCTTTCAGTTGAGAATCATGAATGTATAAACTTGGAGTTCTTGCACCAACAGTCGCGCTATCTTGTTAAAACTGAAGGTGCAGTGCGGGTGTTATGATTTCAGCCAGCCAATCCTGCTCTGATGTGGGATCAAATTCTTTGGTGGTGATGGCTTTTAAACCTAGTGATGACAAGGAAGCAGAAAATTGAAGCTTTGTTGGACGCTACCGAAGATACTCTTCCACGTCAAGTGCAGAAGGAGTTGAGTTCTGTTGTTGATTATCCAGAAGGCTTGCTGCAAGTATGAAGGTTACTAGTTTCAGCAGGAGACCTCTTGAAGGAATGAAGGTCGCTCTAGACACTGCAGAATGGGGACAGCTCAAACAAGCATCGCCAGATTTTTGCAGACTTAGGAGCTCAGCGACTATTATTAGGAAACTCAGATGGTCTTAATATCAACTGAATGTTGGTTCGACTCATCCAGTAGCCTTGCCAAGAACTTGTAAAAGAAAATCAATCTGCCATTGGTTTGGCCTTTGATGGGGACAGCGATCGTTTGGTGCAGTAGATGAAAAACGGCGAGATTGTCGACGGTGATAGATTAGTATATCATCGAAATACGCTTTCTGAAAAAGGTCAATTGGCACAAAACTCAATTGTAATAACAGTTATGTCCAACCTTGGTTTCCACAAAGCTTGGATTAGTGAAGGTATTAATAAAGCTGTCACTGCTGTTGGAGACCGCTATGTAGTTGAAGAAATGAGAGAAATCAGGCTACAGCTCGGTGGAGAGCAGTCAGGTACGTTATTTTGATGGATTACAATACAACTGGTGTGTCGAGTTGTCAGCAGTTCAATTGACTCGAGATCATGCAAGAAACGGGTAAGAGCTTATCTCAGTTATCGAAGTTACCACTTTATCCTCAGAAATTGGTTAACATCCGTGTTGAAAATACCATGAAAGAAAAAGCCATAAAGAGTACCTGCTATCAAGAGCTATTATTGAGAAAATGGAATCCGAGATGGTGGAAATGGTCGTGTTCTTGTCGTCCAAGTGGAACAGAACCACTTTTCACGCGTCATGGCAGAAGCCCCAACACGAAGAAGTAGACTACTATGTAGATACTATCGCAGCTGTTGTCTGGGAAAAATCAGATTTAGGGAAAATAGCGAGAAAATAAGAAAATTTGCAAAATGTCAAAATAAATTGTAATAATGGAAAATCATGAATTTAAAAACATGAACAAGAATTTGTCAGTCAGTATCACTTTTGAGTGCGTAATTTGAATGGGAAAATGAGAATGGATTACGAACAAAAGTGACGCGATTTCAACTACTTCAACATGATAAAGAAAACCAAGTTACCTCACTCGTTGTGGTTCTCGAGTTTTATGATTGTTTTTGATAGATTTGTATTAGTGGAACTATATCTCCAAATGAAACCATGTGGAGGGTCGTATGGTTGAGCAACCAGGTGATTTCACTCAAGAAGAAGTCGAAAATCTAGCTAGAACCTTTTGTTCAAATATGCGTTAACCGTTTGACTTATGAAGTAACGAAATCGCCCTAGACTTACCAGGAATCAATTTGGAGTTTTAGTCATGAAATTCAACTAAGTACAGATTCTTCGCTTATTTAGAACGCGAAGACTCTGCAAAGAGAGAATGTATTTATTTTAGATATTCCTGTCAATATTGATGGAGAAGAGTATGGAAGGTGTCAATCTAACTGCTGACCAGTTTTATCCTTAAAATGGCTAAAAGCAGCTAGTCAAAACGAGTCAGCCTGTATTGCTAAGTTGGATGAAATTTTAGCAACATTAGAAAAGAAGTGAGTTACACACATGTATTGGGGCCTCTTCTTCATCAGGCATCTGGCTTCTATCAGAACATCAATATATGGTAGATGAGTATGAAGGACACTGTGCATTCCAGATGCCATTTACAAGTGCGCCTCTAGGGGTTTTATGGTGAAAAGTGTCTTCCAATGGCTGAGAACATGAGGATGATTTTACCACTATCAATGATAAACTTTCTAAACAAATCGAGGGGACTTCAGCCTTTATCATGGTGAGATGATCTTGATCACTTGGTTGAGGGTGGGCGTCTTTCAAATGGAGCCGCCATTTTTGGGAAATCTCCTTAGTATCAAGCATTCTTTACTTCAATGATCGAGGTGTGATTGAGGTTTATGAAAAGGTTCGTACAGAGAAGAAAGCAACCAAACGCTTGGTTGAAATTATCCAGGAAGCCACACATCAAGGAAACTATCGAATCACAGTGATTCATGAGAATGCCCTGCAAAAAGCTGAGGATTTGCGCCAACAATTGCTCGAGTGGAATTGCAGCAAATGTTGAGATTGCGACTATTGGTAGTGTCATTGGAACCCACCTTGGAGAAGGTAGTATCGCCTTGAGCTATATCCCTATAATTTAAGGGCACCCAAGGTTCTTCCTATCTTAGAAAAGAGATTTAAATGAGTGATTGGCGTAATTATCGCGGGTTTTAGAGGGCAGGGATGGGCTAGCTGCTTGTCAGATGGTCATGTGCAGATCCTGAGTTCGAACTTCAGCAGTTTTGGATCCTTCAGAATCATCAAAAACATTGGCAAGGGGTCCTGTTTTTCAATGATAAGGTGGACTTGATTGGATTTTTCTGCTGATGTTTGGGTGGACTTTACTACCCCAGCTGTAGCTTCTAGAAATACTCGATTTTGCCCATGAAAATGGCTGCTCTTGCTCCTGTAGTAGAGACAACAGGCTTCACTAGTGAAGAAAGTACAGAACTAAGGAATTTTCTCGTGCTCAAGATTTGAGAGTGGTTTGCCCCTAACTTTGCCTTGAGGCTGTCTTGTTGATGCAATTTGCAGCTCAGGCTGCCATACTTTCAAATGTGGAGAGTTATTGAGCTCACCATGACAAGAAAAAGATGCTCCGAGTGGAACGGCTATCAAAACAGCTGGATGTCATGGCAGAGGTTCGTGAGGTCTACTCAACAAGGTGTTTGTGAGTGAGAGAAGAACTCATAGCTGGTGCTCGCCTGTGCTAACTTTTATGGTATGACGAATCCTCGAGTCTGTTTAAGCCAGTTTGGTAGCTCATCAGGAGAGTCATGTTTGGAAATCAGGGAGAAGGATTGACCCTACGTCATGACTCCTATGATCGTAGCTCCTTCATGACAGGGGTGAATTTTGAGGAATCAAAGAGTTGTCCAAGCGTCATCGAGCTTGTCCATGGATTAGAATACTTTATTATGAGATTAACACAAATGCAACTTCTGAATTTCAGAAGGCTTTACCAGTATTAGAATTAAAAAGCAGGGTTTTGAAGCCTATTTTGTTGGTGGCTCTGTCAGAGATACCATTCTTCAACGTCCTATCCATGATGTGGATGTCGCGACTTCATCTTATCCTGAAGAGACTAAGCAGATTTTTCCACGCACAGCTGATATCGGCATTGAGCATGGGACCGTTTTGGTTTTAGATGGAGATGAAGAGTACGAGGTCACCACTTTTCGAACAGAGGATGTCATGAGACTATCGCAGACCCAGTTCGGTTTCTTTTGTACGTTCGCTAGAAGAGATCTCAAGCGTCGTGACTTACAGTCAATGCCTTTGCTTTTAGATGAGTCTGGGAAATCATTGATTTTATTTGACGGGCTAAAAGATTTAGAAAAATCAAGTTTTGCCCTGAGCAGTTGGGTGCCGGTGAGCGTTTTCAACGAAGATGCTCTACGAATTATGCGTGGTTTTCGTTTCCAGGCCAGTCTTGGTTTTGAACTTGAAGCAGAGACCTTCAAAGCTATGAAAGATTTGACACCACTCTTAGAGAAAATTTCTATAGAGCGTACCTTTGTTGAGTTTGATAAACTCTTGCTGGCTCCCTATTGGCGAGTAGGTTTATCATCTATGCTTAGCAGTCAAGCCTACGATTACCTGCCAGATATGGCAAATAGTCAGGACCGAATCCAAAGAGTATTTGATTTAGAGGAAGGCTATACCTTCGGGTCTTCTGAACAAGCCTGGGCAGCGCTTTGCTGTGGGTTTTAGAGATTAGAGATGCTCAACTATAAAAACATTGGAAAACGTCACGCCAGTTTGCCAAGCAAGCACAGGATTTACTGACCATTTTTAACTTTGCGTGAAAAGGGAGAATTGAGCAAGCGTGATTGTTACCGTTTTGATCTCGATTCACTCTTACAGGCTGAAAATCTTCGCAGAGCTCAAGGGAAGGAAGTCAATCCACAAGTGATTATAGAAACTTATCAGGCTTGACCATTCATGACAAGAAAAGAAATCCAAGTGATGGAGGAATTCTTATCAAGGATTATGGATTCCATCAGGACCGAACTTGGGAGATATTTTAGCTGAGATTGAATATGCCGTTGTGGACGGAGATTTGGAAAATAGTTCTGAGGCGATTCATGCCTATTTAAGGGAGAAAAATGAGGTGATTTTATTGTTGAAAAACTCGAGTAAATCGGTAGAGATAAAACTGTTTTTAAAGATATTTCCTTTATTATCCATGATTTGGATCGAGATCAGTCTCATTGGTGTCAATGGGACAGGAAGACAACTCTTTTGGATGTCCTTTCGGGAATCTCTGGTTTTGATGGAGACGTCAATCCTTTTTAGCTAAAAATGATTACAGATTGGCTACTTGACCCAGTGGGATCCGCATTTTGATGATAGTAAGACAGTTCTAGATACAGTTCTCTCAAGTGACCTCAAAGAAATCCCAACTAATTCGTGAGTATGAACTCCTTATGCTCAACTATAGCGAAGACAAGCAGGCTCGTTTAGAACGGGTTATGGCGGAGATGGATTCACTTCAAGCTTAGGAAATTGAAGGTCAGGTCAAGACTGTTCTCAGCAAACTGGGGATTCAAGACCTGTCGACTCAGTTGGGGCCTTGTCGGGTGGTCTTCGTAGAAGGGTTCAATTGGCGCAAGTGCTTTTAGAAATCATGATCTCTTGCTTGATGAGCCAACCAACCATCTGGACATTGCTACCATCGAGTGGCTGACACTTTTCTTGAAGAATTCCAAGAGAGACCGTCCTCTTCATCACCCACGATCGCTATTTCCTAGATGCACTGTCAACACGTATTTTTCGAGTTGGACAGAGCAGGCTTGACGGAATATCAGGGAATTACCAAGATTATGTTCCGCCTCAAGGCTGAACAGGATGAGCGTGACGCAGCTCTTCTTCACAAAAAGGAACAACTTTACAAACAAGAATTAAGCTTGGATGAGACGGCAACCTCAAGCTCGTGCGACCAAGCAACAAGCTCGTATCAATCGATTCCATGACTTGAAAAAGGAAGTTTCAGATACTAGCCTTTGAGACAGACTTGAGCATGAATTTTGAAACTAGCCGTATCGGTAAAAAGTTATCGAGGTTAAGGATGTTTCCTTTGCCTATGACGATAAACCGATTCTGAAACATTTTTAATCTTTGGTACAAGCCAAAGATCGTATCGGAATCGTCGGGGACAATGGTGTTGGGAAGTCAACCCTTCTTAACCTTATTGCAGGAAGACTTGAAGCGACTGAAGGACAAGTTATTATCGGTGAAACAGTTCGTATCGCTTATTTCTCTCAACAAATCGAAGGTTTAGATGAAAGTAAGCGGGTTATCAATTACCTGCTGGAAGTGGCAGAAGAGGTTAAGACTAGCTTGGTGGTGCTCGACATCCATTGCAGAATTACTAGAACAATTTCTTTTTCCCTCGTTCAACGCATCGGTACCTTGATTGAGAAGCTGTCAGGTGGAGAGAAGAAGCGTCTATACCTCCTCAAATTACTCCTTGAAAACCCCAATGTACTTTTATTAGATGAACCAACAAATGACCTAGACATTGCGACCTTAACAGTTCTAGAAAATTTCTTACAAGGTTTTTGCAGGACCAGTCTTGACAGTTAGTCACGACCGCTATTTCCTTGATAAGGTTGCAACTAAGATTCTTGCTTTTGAAGACGGGACCATCCGTCCTTTCTTTGGACATTATACAGATTATCTAGATGAAAAGGCCTTTGAAGCAGAAGCAGTAACACAAAGTCAAAAAGTTGAGAAGGAAAAAGTCGTCAAAGTCCGTGAAGAGAAGAAACGGATGACCTACCAAGAAAAGCAGGAATGGGCAAGTATTGAGGGTGACATCGAAGCCTTGGAAAACCGCATCTCTTCTATAGAGGAAGAAATGCTAGCAAATGGTTCTGACTTTGGGAAACTAGCTACCCTTCAAAAAGAATTAGACGAGAAAAATGAAGACTTGCTGGAAAAATATGAACGCTATGAATATTTAAGTGAGTTAGTATAATGGAAGAAACAATTATTAAATGGAGTAGTAAGAAAATCGTTTTGAGCCTAATTCTTTACCTACTAGAATTGGCTCTTCTACTTTGGATTTTTTCGTTTTTGCTGAGCTATCCCGAAGAAGCACCTGCGGGATTGGTGGCTTTAATTCTCTTTATCGGTTTCTTAATCATCATCGTTGGCTTCATTTTGTATCAACATTTGCGACGGCTTTTTTCTGATAAAGAGTATTTGAAATGTACGGCTCAAGGATTTTCCTATAAACCATATCCAAAGAAAGACTGGCAGTTTTATTCCTGGGGACAGGTAGAAAAGTTTGCTCTCACGAGAATTAAGGGTAGTAGAAATGCAAGGGATTTTTATATGATTGAGGTTCAGTTTTATGACAAGGAACTTTTAAAATCTAACTTTTTCTGGTATCGTCTTCGAAGTAGATTTACAAGTTCAAAACATTCTAATGTTTTGAAAAATCCCCAAATCTATTTGCTGGATGTTGGCTACCAAAGAGAGTATTTGAAACCATGTCTTACTTTGAGCTGAGAGTGGCGCATCCAACAGAATCGTCAACGGAATCAAACTTCTAAAAGCAAAAAGAAGTAAAGATTTCATTGAGCGAGTGAATCTCCGAATTTCATGAAGGACTGAGGGGCTTTGAACGATATTCCAAGGCTTCTTTCTATTTTTGCTTTTCTAGGAATTATGGTATAATAGGGAGTAAAAACTTTAAAAAGAAAGAAACGCTATGAACTTTAAAAAGATTACATTGCAAGTATTGAAAAATTATCCACAAGAAGGAATTACTTTCCGTGATATCAGCCCATTGATGGCAGATGAAATGCCTACAGCTACGCTGTTCGTGAAATTGTTCAATATGCTACTGACATTGATATGATCGTAGGGACCAGAAGCGCGTGGATTTGTTGTTGGATGTCCAGTTGCTTTTTGAGTTGGGAATTGGTTTTGCACCAGTGCGTAAACCTGGAAAATTACCACGTGAAGTTATCTCAGCTGACTACGAAAAAGAATATGGGGTTGATGCTTTGACCATGCACGCAGATGCTATCAAACCAGGCCAACGTGTTCTTATTGTAGATGACCTCTTGGCAACAGGCTGGTACTGTTAAGGCAACCATTGAAATGATTGAAAAACTCGGTGGTATTGTTGCTGGTTGTGCCTTCTTGATTGAACTTGATGAGCTAAAGGTCGTGAGGCAATCGGAGATTACGATTATAAAGTTTTTGATGCATTATTAATGAAAAACAGTCCTAGGGCTGTTTTCTTAATGATGATATAAAGGCTATATCTAGTTAGAGAAAAAAACTATAATTGAAAACTATGTCTTCTTACAGTATAATAAAGAGAAGAAGTGTCATCAGCTGGATTATTCCATTTGATGACAGTCAGGTTACTTGAGTCCAGTATGATACAGTTAGGAGATTTCCATGCCGATTCGAATTGATAAAAAATTACCAGCAGTTGAGATTTTACAAACAGAAAAATATTTTTCGTCATGGATGATCAACGGGCGGCTCATCAGGATATCCGACCACTCAAAAATTCTGATTTTAAACCTCATGCCACAAAAAGATTGTGACAGAGACCCTCAACTATTGCGACACTTAGCCAATACGCCTCTGCAGCTTGATATAGACTTTCATATATGGAAAGTCACCAATCAAAAACAACTCGCTCAGAGCATATGGAGACTTTTTATAAGACCTTCTCGGAAGTTAAAGACGATTATTTTGATGGCTTGATTATCACAGGAGCTCCAGTTGAGCACCTTCCATTTGAGGAGGTTGACTATTGGCAAGAGTTTACCCAAGTTATCGATTGGTCTAAGACTCATGTCTTTTCAACCTTGCATATTTGTTGGGGAGCCAGGCTGGTCTCTACTATCGCTATGCTGTCAAGAAACATCAAATAGACCAGAAGATATCAGGATTTTCCCTCGAAAGATGTTCTAAAGGGAATCATCTCTTGTTGAGAGGTTTTGATGATTTGTTTAGTGTCTCACATTCTCGACATACTGAAGTTTTTAAAAGAAGATATTCTAAATCAAACCAATCTAGAGATTTTAGCAGAGGGAAAAAGAAGTTGGAGTTTCTATCCTTGCTAGGCGAGATTTAAGAGAAGTCTACAGCTTTGGACACCTAGAGTATGATCGTGACACACTTGCCAAAGAATATTTCCGTGACCTAGATGCTGGTTTAGAACCCCATATACCCGAAAATTATTTTAAAAATGACGACATCCATCAAGTTCCCTGTATGCTATGGAGTTCTTCTGCAGCACTCTTTTTCAATAACTGGGTAAACTATGCGGTTTATCAAGAGACACCTTTGACTGGAAAAGTGTGGAGGATGATGTTCTCATTTTGGATATTTATAAGAGGAATTATGACTTATTTAGACGCTTTTAAATCGGCAATTTTGGTTTTACCGAGTGCCCTATTAATGCATTACAATCAACTCTTTTCATCTAGTGATGACTTTTTAGTCTGTGATTTTTCTATCTGCAAAAATACGACTGCTTTAGGAGAATTGTCGCCAAGTCAGATTGCAGAAAAGATAGGCAAGCAAGTTCTAGACGTTAACCAAGCTATTTCAAGATTAACTGACAAGGGTTTGCTCAGTATCGCACTGAATTGAACTCAATGGCGAGTGAAGTAATCTTTGATGCAACTTTTGCCCTTGAACGATTGGACCAGTGTCTCAGCAGCAAGATGCGGGATGTGTTCAACTAGCTCAGAATGATTTAAAGGGATTGGTAGAAACACTTTCAACAAGAGTTAGGTCGTCTCTTGAGGTCCTTTTTGAGATTGAAGATTTAGAAGAGTCTTAAAGAAGACGGTACCAGTGCTGATTTGATTAAAGAAGCTTTACGAGAAGCAGTTTTAAATGGAAAGCCTAATTGGAAGTATATCAAGCTATCCTCACGTAATTAGCGTCACGAAGAGTATCAAAGAGTGTAGCCCAGGTCGAGGCCAAACGATCGGAGGGAGGCTAGTAACCCTCAGAAGATTCAAGTCTCGTCTGATTTTAAAAATGCTATGGATCTCATGGAAAGACTAAGATATATAAAAACTTGCCTAGGGCTGGATTGAGTAAAATTCTAGCTGCTTATAGGCAGAGTTTTTATTTTCTAGATGCTGAGTATGGCTAGTTGGAGCAAGCCCCAAACGCTAACAGAAGCTTCAACAACTGGGAAATCACCATATCCATTGGAATTGATGGTCACTTGTTCAGGATGATTTCCTAGTGAATCGACGAAAGGTTTGGTCAGCCCACTCGTGACCGACGAACATTGATTTGCTATTTGGCTAGGGCGTTAGAGATAACGACAGCAAGGGAGTTTGTTTTTCAGCTCCAAAACGTACCCAGCCAATACAGTTAGCATCATCAAAGTAGTCGACTTGTTCTCCATAAGCCAAATTTTTTCGGATGGCTAGAAACTTATCAAGTACCTTTTGAAGTCTTCCTGAGCATACTTCCCAGAAATGCCATAGTAATCACCATAGAAGACACAAGGAAGTCCTTGTTGACGTAAAAAGTAAAAGAGCGTAAGCTGTGAAGCTGAACCATTCTTCAACAGTGGACTCGAGAGCTTGTCCTCTTTGGGTATCGTGATTATCGACAAAAGGTTACGGCCTTATCCGGTTTTTATCTGAGCAAGACTATCATTTAAAATATTTCGTAAAATCATAAGCTGCACCAGCTTGACTAGCTTCAAATAGATTCATATGAAGGCGGACATCGACAAGGTCAAAGCGGTCTTCGATTTTTTCGAGATAGTCTAGATTAGCATCCTTATCAGGGTTCCAGAATTCTCCAAAAACATAAAAAGTCTTGACCGTATTTTTCTTTCATGTCACGGATAAAATTTCTCATGAAGAAAGAAGTCACAGTGTTTGACGGCATCAAGGCGGAGGCCGGTCACACCAGTTGTTTGGATGAACCAGTCAGCCCAATCATAAATGTTTTGAACGACTTCAGGGTGTTTGAAGTCAAGGTCAGCATACATGAGGTAGTCATAGTTACCATTTTCGTTATCGACCAACTCTTCTTGAGCCCAGCCTTTATTATCTCCTTGAATGAGATAAATACCTGACTTACGGCGTTTGGCATCGTAGTCAGTACCAGTGAAATGGTACCAGTGCCAGTGGAAATCGTTGTAAGTGTTTTGGCGACCATCAAAGGTGAAGCCTGTCCAACCATTGATGGTGAAAGCTTCACCTAATTCCTTGGTCCGATCTTCGGCATCTACTTCAATAACTTGAAAGGTCTCCAAATGATCGGCAGCCGCCTTGTGGTTGAGAACGACATCAGCCATGGGTTGAATTCCATGAGACTTTAAAGTTTGTATAGCCTGGAGATAGTCTTTTTTGAAACCGTACTTGGTTCGAATGGTACCTTTTTGCTCAAATTCACCCAAGTCAAATAGGTCATGATACCATAGCGACATCATTCTCATTAGTGGCCTTAAAAAGCAGGTGGCATCCAAATATGGCTAATTCCCAAAATTAGCTAAGTGTTGAGCATCATTGGAGAGCCGTGTCCAGTGTTGTCCGTCACTTGGTAGGTACCATTCAAAGTATTGCATTAGGGTTTGATTTATCATAGAAAGTCCTCTTACTTGTCATTAATGAGAATATTTTAGCACAAGAGATAGAATTACGCAAACGTTTGCGCTTGAGAAATAATTGCCATAGCTTTTTAACCTTTTTCTTCTCTTCTGGCTTTAGATTAGAATTAGCATAAAGATGCAAAACTAGTTTTATTTTTATGTATCAAATCTTACTCCTTTTATAGAAGAGTTAAATAGTTTCCATTTTGTGAATTGTCACAAAATTTGTTATAATAGTAACTGTGAAAAAAGTATTTGTCAGCCGACGAGTTGAAAAAAAACTAAATAAGGGTCATGTAGTTTTGGAGGAAATTGACTTTCCAGAACTATCTGAAACTGACCAGGAAGTCGAGCTATTCAGTCAAGGTAGACAGTTTTGGGTAAGGCTTATTTATCTCGTCAAAATAAAGAGATTGGTTGGTTGATAACTAATCAGAAAGTTTCTTTTGACCAAATTTTCTTTGAAAACCTATTTACTCAAAGCCAAACTAAAACGTTCTACCTACTATCAAGATGATTTGACAACAGCCTTTCGCTTGTTCAATCAAGAGGGTGATGGCTTTGGAGGGATGACCTTGGATCTTTACGGAGATTATGTCGTCTTTTCATGGTATAACACCTATGTTTATCAACTACGCCAGCTGATAGTAGCCGCCTTTGCCCAAGTATTTCCAGAAATATTGGGAGCTTACGAAAAGATTCGTTTTAAGGGCTTGGACCATGAATCGTCTCATATTCACGGTCAAGAGGCACCAGAGAATTTCACAGTTCTTGAAAATGGTGTTTTATCAAGTCTTTTGAATGATGGCCTGATGACGGGAATTTTTCTGGACCAACATGAGGTACGTGGCAGTTTAGTAGATGGTTTAGCCATGGGTAAAATCCCTACTCAATATGTTTTTCTTATACAGCGGCCTTTTCGTTGCAGCTGCCATGGGTGGTGCTAGTGAAACGACCTCTGTTGACTTGGCTAAGCGTCCAGAGAGTTGTCAGAAGCTCATTTTTCAGGCCAATGGCCTCAAGTCTTGATAAGCACCGTTTTGTGGTTATGGATGTCTTGAGTATTTTAAGTATGCTAAGCGTAAAGGCTGAGCTACGATGTGATTGTTTTAGATCCGCCTAGCTTTTGCTCGTAATAAAAACAAACTTTTCTGTAGCTAAGGATTATCACAAGTTGATTTCTCAAAGTTTAGAAATTTTAAATCCAGGTGGTATTATCATTGCTAGCACTAATGCTGCTAATGTTTCCCCTGCCAGAAATTCACAGAACAAATTGATAAAGGTTTTGCAGGAAGAAAGTATCAAGTATTGACCCAATATGGTCTTCCAGCTGACTTTGTCTATAATAAAAAGATGAAAGCAGTAATTACCTCAAGGTGATTAGTATGAAGGTAAGTAAATGAAGTTAGTCGTTTCAATCATGCCAAGGAATATAGAAGAAGTGCAAGCAATCGATGTCACGCGTTATGAGGACGCAGATATTATTGAGTGGCGTGCAGACTTCCTAGCCAAGGAAGCTATTTTACAAGTAGCACCAGCTATTTTTGAAAAATTTGCAGGTCGTGAACTTCTCTTCACCTTGCGCACTCGTTCAGAGGGTGGAGAGATTGACTTGTCTTCAGAGGAATATGTCCAAATTATCAAGGATGTTACTCAACTTTATCAGCCAGACTATGTGGATTTTGGAGTATTACACACATAAGGATGTTTTTGATCAGATCGCTGGATTTCCCAAACTTGGTCCTAAGTTATCATAATTTCCAAGAAACTCCAGACAATATGATGGAAATTTTGTCAGAGCTAACTAGCCTAACTCCGAAAGTAGTTAAGGTATCTGTAATGGCACATACAGAACAAGATGTCTTAGACCTTATGAACTACACCCGAGGTTTTAAAACTCTTAATCCTGAACAAGATTACGTCACAATTTCTATGGGGAAAATAGGGAAAGTATCTCGGATTACTTCAGATGTAACGGGCTCAAGTTGGTCTTTTGCTAGTCTCGATGAAGCAAAGTGCTCCGGGGCAAAATTTCCCTATCGAGTATGAAGAAAATTCGGGAGATCTTAAATGAAGATTGATGGCTACACACGCCTAGCAGCTGTGGTCGCAAATCCTATCAAACATTCCATTTCTCCTTTCATTCATAATAGTGCTTTTGAAGCGACAGGGATAAATGGTGTTTATCTAGCTTGGGAAGTAGAGGTAAGTGATTTGGCTGAAACGGTTGCCAATATTCGCCGTTACCAGATGTTTGGTATCAATCTTTCCATGCCCTACAAGGAACAAGTGATTCCTTATTTGGATCAGTTGAGTGGGGAAGCCCATCTGATTGGTGCTGTGAATACAGTAGTGAATCAGAAGGAACTTTAATTGGATATAATACAGATGGCAAGGGATTCTTTAAGAGCTTGCCTTCTTTAGAAAATTTCCGGAAAAAGAATGACCTTGTTGGGAGCTGGTGGAGCTGCTAAATCTATTTTAACTCAAGCAATTTTAGACGGTGCTAGTCAGATTTCTATTTTTGTTCGCTCGTCTTCTATGGAAAAACAAGAATATATCTTGAAAAAATTACGGGTGGAAACAGATTTTTAAAGTTGACTTATATGATTTAGAAAATGTTCAAATCTTACAAGAAATAATCCACCAGTCTGACTTACTGGTGAATGCTACTAGTTTAGGAATGGACGGAAAATCATCACCAGTTCCTACAAACCTGAATTTGCTCTACAAGTCTTGAGTGGCAGATATTATTTATCAGCCTTTCGAAAACACCATTTTCTACAATGGGCTCAAAAAGCCAAGGGAATGTAGCTGTTAACGGACTCGGTATGCTTTTATATCAAGCAGCAGAGGCTTTTAAACTATGGACAGGTAAGGATATGCCAACAGATGAAATTTGGCAGTCCTTAACAGAAAGATATCACTAAAGAAAGGGAGCCACTAGAATGAAAATCAGAATTGACCTTCCACATCACCCTTATGAAATTCAGATTGAAAAAGGATGCCTGTCTCAAAAGCAGGAAAATGAGTATGAGAACTTTGGCAACCACAAAAATTGTTATCATAACAGATAACCGTGTGGCTTTACTATGCAGAAAAAGGTCAAATTGAGCTTTGAGGATGCTGGTTTTCAAGTGGCAGTTTTTGATTTTTAGAGGGTGAAGAACGAAAAATCTGACTACAGTCCAAAAAGGTCTATGAATTTTTAGTTAAGCAAGATTTAACTCGCAGTGATGGTATCGTTGCCCTCTGTGGTGGAGTGGTTGGAGATTTAGCTGGCTTTGTAGCCTCTACCTATATGCGAGGGATTCATTTCGTACAGATTCCAACCAGCTTGACTGCTCAGGTGGATTCTTCTATTGGTGGGAAAACTGGAGTGAATACTCCTTTTGCCAAGAATATGGTGGGAACTTTGCCCAGCCAGATAGTGTTTTGATTGACCCAAACGTTCTTGAGACCTTGGGGAAAAGAGAATTGATTGAGGGAATGGGTGAAGTCATCAAGTATGGCTTAATTGAAGATCCAGAACTCTGGGACCTATTATCTGAAATGGATGGTTCTGTAGAAAGCATTTTGGAACATGCAGAGACTTTGATTGAGCATTCTTGTCAGGTGAAGCGTAAGATGGTAGTTGAAGATGAATTGGACAATGGCATTCGTCTGTATCTCAACTTTGGTCATACAATTGGCCATGCCATTGAAGCAACTGCTGGATATGGACATGTCATGCATGGAGAGGCTGTCGCCATGGGAATGGTTCAGGTCTCTAAGGTAGCAGAAGAAAAAGGACTTATGCCAGTGGGCATCACCCAATCCATCCGAGAGATGTGTCTGAAGTTTGGATTGCCAGTTGAGTACGAAAACTGGGACCTTGACAAACTTTATCAGGCTTTGACTCACGATAAAAAAGCACGTGGTAATACCTTGAAATTGGTCTTGGTGCCAGAGCTTGGTTCGGCGACCATTCACCCTGTTTCCCTAGAAGAGATGAGAGACTACTTGGTAAAATAAGGAGAGCCTATGAGATATTTAACAGCAGGAGAATCACACGGTCCCCGTCTAACAGCTATCATCGAGGGAATTCCAGCAGGTCTTCCTTTGACTGCAGAGGACATCAATGAGGATCTTAAGCGCCGTCAAGGTGGCTACGGTCGCGGTGGACGCATGAAGATCGAGAGCGATCAGGTTGTCTTCACTTCTGGAGTTCGTCATGGTAAGACGACAGGGGCACCTATTACCATGGATGTCATTAACAAAGACCATCAAAAATGGCTAGATATCATGTCTGCCGAGGATATTGAGGACAAACTCAAAAGTAAACGAAAAATCACACATCCTCGTCCAGGTCACGCAGACTTGGTTGGGGGCATAAAAATACCGCTTGATGATTTGCGAAATTCTTTTGGAACGTTCATCTGCCCGTGAAACAACTATGCGGGTTGCAGTTGGAGCAGTAGCCAAGCGGCTTTTAGCTGAGCTTGATATCGAAATTGCTAACCATGTTGTTATCTTCGGTGGTAAGGAAATCAATGTTCCAGAAAACTTAACAGTCGCAGAGATTAAAAAACTGGCTGCCCAGTCTGAAGTTTCTATCGTCAACCAAGAACGTGAGCAGGAGATTAAGGACTATATTGACCAGATTAAGCGAGATGGGGATACCATCGGAGGTGTTGTAGAAAAACAGTTGTCGGAGGTGTTCGGTTGGTCTTGGTTCTTATGTCCAATGGGATCGTAAACTAGATGCAAGGCTAGCTCAAGCTGTTGTTTCTATCAATGCCTTTAAGGGTGTGGAGTTTGGTCTTGGTTTTAAAGCAGGCCATCTTAAGGGTAGCCAAGTCATGGATGAAATTCTCTGGTCTAAAGAAAATGGGTATACCCGTCGAACCAATAATCTCGGTGGTTTTGAAGGTGGTATGACCAATGGTCAGCCCATTGTTGTTCGAGGTGTCATGAAACCCATTCCAACCCTATATAAACCATTGATGAGTGTGGATATCGAAACCCACGAGCCTTATAAAGCGACGGTGGAGAGAAGTGATCCAACTGCTCTTCCAGCAGCTGGGGTAGTTATGGAAGCAGTAGTTGCAACTGTCTTAGCCCAGGAAATTCTAGAAAAAGTTCTCCTCTGATAATCTGGAAGAATTAAAAGAAGCTGTTGCGAAACATAGGAGTATACAAAGAATTATTATGAGTTCTTATGGCAAAAACCATCTATATCGCAGGACTAGGTTTGATTGGTGCTTCCATGGCACTCGGAATCAAGCGGATCATCCTGATTATGAAATTTTAGGATACAATCGTAGTCAAGCGTCTAGGGATATTGCCTTGGAGAGGAATGATTGATCGAGCGATAGACGATTTTGCCAGTTTTGCTCCACTAGCTGATGTCATTATTCTGTGCTTGCCTATTAGGGCAGACTATATCTTTTATCAAGGGATCTGGCAAAGATGGACTTAAAAAAAGATGTCATTATTTCAGATGCTGGTTCGACCAAGTCAGATATTGTGAATGCAGCAGAGGAGAATTTTGCTGGTAAGCCTGTTCGTTTTGTCGGGGCTCATCCTATGGCTGGTAGTCATAAGACAGGAGCTGCCTCTGCTGATGTCAATCTTTTTGAAAATGCCTACTATATTTTTACACCGTCAAGTCTGACCACTCCAGATACTCTTGAAGAAATGAAGAACCTGTTGTCTGGTCTCCATGCTCGCTTTATTGAGATTGATGCTGAAGAGCATGACCGAGTGACTTCTCAGATTAGCCATTTTCCGCATATTTTAGCATCAGGCTTGATGGGACAAACTGCAGTTATGCTAAAGAGCATGAAATGGCGCGACGCTTTGCGGCCGGTGGATTTCGAGATATGACTCGGATTGCCGAAAGTGAGCCTGGTATGTGGACTTCTATCCTCTTATCCAATCGAGAGACCATTATTGAACGCATTGAGGATTTCAAGGGCGTTTGGATGAGATAGGTCAGGCAATTAGTGCAGGTGATGAACACCAAATCTGGAACTTTTTCAACCAAGCACGTGAGCAACGGCAGGCCATGGGAAATCCACAAGCGCGGTGGTGTAGATAGTTCTTATGATCTTTACATAGACGTTCCCGATGAGGAAGATGTTATCTTGCGAATTTTGGAATTGCTACGAGGAACTTCCCTGGTCAATATCCATATCAACGAGGAAAACCGTGAGGATGTTCACGGGATTCTACAAATATCATTTAAGAATGCTCAGGATCTTGAACGGGCCGAGCAACTCATTACAGAAAATCACGGACTACACGGTAGTCATCAAATAAGGAGAAAATCATGTCAAATATTTACGATAGTGCAAATGAACTTAGTCGCGGTCTTCGCGAACTCCCAGAATACAAGGCTGTTAAGGAAGCCAAAGATGCTATTGCGGCGGATGCTGAAGCGAGCAAGATTTTTACAGATTATCTTGCCTTCCAACAAGAGATTCAAGTTATGGCACAAACTGGACAAATGCCAGATGCATCCTTCCAAGAAAAATGGAGTCTTTTGGCAATCAAATTCAAGAAATGCTCTTTTATCAGCTTTCTTTACTAAACAACAGCAATTATCAATCTATTTATCAGATATTGAACGCATCGTTTTTGAGCCGATTTCAGAATTGTTGAAATAAGAGTTTGCCTCAAAAATCATGAAAATTTAAGGTATCTCTGCTTATTTGTGATAAAATAAGAAATACTCTTACATGTATGAGGTCCAGAATGAAATTAAAAACAAACATTGGCCACTTAAATGGCTCTATCCGAGTTCCAGGGGACAAGTCCATCAGTCATCGTTCGATTATCTTTGGAAGTCTGGCTGAGGGTGTGACCAAGGTCTATGATATTTTGCGTGGTGAGGACGTGCTCTCAACTATGCAAGTTTTTCGTGACCTTGGTGTTAAGATTGAGGATAAAGACGGTGTCATTACCATTCAAGGTGTTGGAATGGACGGCTTAAAAGCTCCGAAAAATGCTTTAGACATGGGGAATTCTGGCACCTCTATTCGCCTGATTTCAGGTGTTCTTGCTGGTGCAGACTTTGAAGTAGAAATGTTTGGAGATGACAGCCTTTCTAAACGCCCTATGGATCGTGTGACCTTTCCTTTGAAAAAAATGGGAGTTAGCATTTCAGGTCAAACAGAGCGAGACTTGCTACCTTTGCACTTAAAAGGAACGAAAAACTTAAGACCTATTCATTATGAATTGCCAATCGCCTCTGCTCAAGTCAAATCTGCCTTGATTTTTGCGGCTTTGCAGGCTCAGGGTCAATCTGTCATCATTGAGAAGGAGTGCACTCGTAACCACACAGAAGATATGCTGCGTCAATTTGGTGGAGATTTGACTGTCGATGGTAAGAAAATCACTGTTCAAGGACCACAAAAATTGAGCGGACAAGAGGTTGGCGTACCAGGAGATATTTCGAGTGCAGCCTTTTGGCTGGTTGCTGGTTTGATTGTGCCAAATTCACGAGTGGAACTTAAGAACGTTGGTATCAATGAAACACGAACAGGGATTCTTGATGTTATTCGGGCTATGGGTGGAAAATTAGAGATTACTGAAATAGACCCAATTGCTAAATCAGCAACCTTAACTGTTGAAACCTCAGACTTGAAAGGAATAGAAATTAGCGGTTCCTTGATTCCACCTGATAGATGAATTACCAATTATTGCCCTTCTTGCAACTCAGCAGAGGGAGGACGATTATCAAAGATGCTGAAGAACTTAAAGTCAAAAGAGACAGACCGTATTCAGGTTGTTGCAGATGCCTTAAATAGCATAGGGGCTGACATTACTCCAACAGCAGACGGCATGATTATCAAAGGGAAATCTACCCTTCATGGAACGAGGGTTAATACATTCGGAGACCATCGTATCGGGATGATGACAGCCATTGCAGCTCTATTGGTTTCCGAGGGAGAAGTGGAGCTTGACCGTGCAGAAGCCATTAATACTAGCTACCCAAGTTTCTTTGAGGATTTGGAGACTTTGATTCATGGCTAAAGTTTTATTAGGATTTATGGGAGCAGGGAAGTCAACCATTGCTAGAAAGCTGGATCCTGATTTTGTAGACATGGATGCTTTGCTTGAAGAACGATTAGGTATGTCGATTGCTCGTTTCTTTGAAGTAAAAGGAGAAGCAGCCTTCCGTCAGCTAGAAGAAGAAGTACTGGCTGAACTGCTGAAGACAGATAAAGTTATTTTCACAGGAGGAGAATAGTCATTTCTCCACGTAATCGGGTTTTGCTCAAAGCAAAACTCAGACAACGTCTATCTAAAAGCAGATTTCGAGACTCTTTACCGTGAATTTCAGCCGATAGGGCAATCAACGTCCACTATTTTTAAAGAATAGCAAGGAAGATTTGGCTGAGATTTTTAAAGAAAAGACAAGCTTGGTATGAGGAAGTAGCTAGTCGAGTTGTAGATGTGTCCAAGCTAAGTCCAGAGGAAATTATAGAGGAACTGAGATGAAAAATTGCCTATCTAGGTCCCAAGGGATCTTTTTCGCACCATGTGGTGCAAACAGCTTTTTCCTCATGAGAACTAGAGCCTTTTTCAAATATTACTGAAGCTATTAGGCCTATGAACAGGGTTTGGTAGACTTCTCGGTTGTTCCAGTAGAGAATTCCATCGAAGGTAGTGTGCATGAAACCCTAGACTATCTCTATCATCAAGCAAAGATTCAAGCTGTGGCAGAGATAGTACAACCGATTCAACAACAGTTAATGGCTGTTGCTGGGCATTCAACCATCGAAAAATATTTTCTCATCCCCAGGCACTAGCTCAAGGAAAAAAAGTATATTACTGAGCATTTTTCCAAATGCTGAATTAGAAGTAACAGCCAGTACAGCTTATGCAGCTAGATTTGTCGCAGAACATCCAGATCAACCTTTTGCAGCTATTGCTCCGAGAAATTCTGCTGATGAATATGGTTTAGAATTGATTGCTGAAGATATCCAAGAGATGGAAGCTAATTTCACTCGTTTTTGGGTTTTTGGGAGCTAGTTTACCAGACTTGCCATTAAAAATATCGACTGAAAAGATGAGCCTGGCTGTTACCTTGCCAGATAATCTTCCCGGAGCTCTATAAGGCACTTTCTACCTTTGCTTGGAGAGGAATAGACTTGACCAAGATTGAGAGTCGTCCCTTAAGACCGCTTTAGGAGAATATTTTTCATCATTGATGTCAACTATAGAGATAAAGAATTGGTCCATTTTTGCTCAAGAAGAATTAAAAACAATTGGAATCCAATATAAAAATTTTGGGAGCTTACCTATTTATACTATAGACGATAAAGGAAAGGAGAATCTATGACTAGAGAAAATCCTCTATCTCATCACGAAAAACTACGTTATGATTATCTTTTTAAAAATATTCATTATTTTAAATGAGAGAAAAGCGGGAGTTTTGACTTTTACAAGCTAAATTAGACAAGCCACAACAAGAGGTTCATCAGCTTTATCGTGAGGACATGGAAGAAATTGAGGATTTAGAAGAGTACCTCAAGAAGAATCCAATATAGGCCTTCCAACATATAGCAATAGAAGTCGTAGCTCTCGACATCAAGTTCCAAAGCAAAAAGTTAAGAAAGAAAAATTCAAACCAGAAAAAATGGAGAAACCAAAAAAGGAAAAAGGATTCTCTTTTAAACGTTTGTTTGTGTGGGTTTTCACTTTCTTGCTTTGTGTACTTGTGGAATGACCATCATGTTCTTGAAAGGTTTACAAGCAGCTAATCCAGATAAACCCCAAGACGCTAAAGCCGCTCGAGTTGAAGTCTTTAATGGTCAGGATACTCGTGATGGGGTAAATATTTTAATCTTGGGGACAGATGGGCGAATCGGACAAAATAGTGCTGAAACTCGAACAGACTCTATTATGGTTTTGAATGTTAGCGGTAAAGACAAAAAGATTAAGCTGGTTAGTTTCATGCGGGATAATTTGGTTTATATTGATGGTTATAGCCAGATTATTAATGGTCAAAAACAAGTCGACCATAAATTGAATTTAGCTTATGAACTCGGAGAACAAGAAGGACATCAAGGAGCTGAGATGGTTCGTAAGGTTCTCAAGGACAATTTTGATTTAGATATCAAGTACTACGCCCTTGTTGACTTCCAGGCCTTTGCGACAGCCATTGATACCCTCTTCCCTGATGGTGTAACCATCGATGCCCAATTTTCAACCTTAAATGGAGTTCCTGTTACAGAAGCAACCGTTGGAGACGATTTACACGCAACTGAAACTGAATCGCCAACTCAAACTATTCGAGCTGGTAAGCAACAGATGAATGGTTCAACCCTTCTTAACTATGCTCGTTTCCGAGATGATGACGAAGGTGATTATGGTCGAACTCGCAGACAACAACAAGTCATGACGGCTGTACTCCAGCAGATTAAGGACCCAACCAAACTCTTTACGGGATCTGAAGCCCTAGGGAAAGTCTTTGCCATGACGTCAACCAACCTACCTTATACCTTCTTGCTGACCAATGGACTTTCTGTCCTTGATGGTGCTCAAAATGGAATTGAAAGAATAACAGTTCCAGAACTTGGTGATTGGGTTGATGATTATGATGTTTATGGAGGTTTATCTCTCAGAATAGACCAGGAGGCTTACAAGAATAAACTTAGCCAGTTTGGACTAAGATAAAAAATAAAGAAATCAAAGTTTGAACGACCTGTAATGGGTTGATTTGGGCTTTGATTTTTCTTCTAATTGGATAGAATTTAGAGGTCTTTTTATGGTATAATAGAATGATACAATTCTACAGAAGAGGATATGAAATAGATGAGTGATTTGAAAAGGCAATTCAGGCTCGTAGTCTGGAAATGGCTGAATATTTTGTCGCATTTTGTAAAGAACATGATTTACTCTGCTATTTGTGTGGCGGAGTGCTAGTTTGGAGCCTTACGTCATAAGGGATTCATTCCTTGGGATGATGATTTGGACTTCTTTATGCCTCGTAAGGATTATGAAAAGTTAGCAGAGTTATGGCCTCAGTATGCGGATGAACGTTACTTTCTGTCAAAGAGTAATAAAGATTTTGTTGACCGCAATCTCTTTATCACCATTCGTGATAGAGAAACAACTTGCATCAAGCCTTACCAGCAAGACTTGGACCTCCCTCATGGACTTGCTTTAGATGTTCTTCCCTTGGTTATTATCCTAAAAATCCAGTTAAGCGCAAGAAACAAGTCCGTTGGGCCTTGATTTATTCTCTTTTCTGTGCCCAAACAATCCCAGAAAAACATGGGGCTTTGATGAAGTGGGGAAGTACTATTCTACTAGGTATGGCACCAAAATCTCTTCGTTACCGTATCTGGAAAAAGGCTGAGAAAGAAATGACCAAGTATGAACTTTCTGAAAGTGACGGCATTACAGAGTTATGTTCAGGCCCTGGCTATATGAAAAATAAATATCCAATTCAGGCCTTTGCAGACAGCATTTTCCTACCATTCGAAGGAACTCAAATGCCTATTCCAGTAGGTTATGATGCTTATCTTAGCATTGCTTTTGGTGACTACATGACACCACCACCAGCTGACAAGCAAGTGCCTCACCACGATGCCCTTATAGCAGATATGGATAAGAGTTACCTAGAATACATGGGAGAGTATAATGCAAGAAAAAATTAGTGTTATTGTTCCAGTCTACAATGTGGAAGCTTATTTGGAACGCTGTGTAGAATCAATCTTAAAGCAGACATATAGCAACTTAGAAATCCTCCTTGTCAATGATGGTTCGACTGACAAGAGTGGGGAACTCTGTGATCAACTAGCTCTAAGAGATACCCGAATTCGAGTTATTCATAAGGAAAACGGTGGCTTATCTCATGCTCGAAATAGAGGAATTGATGAAGCAAGTGCTGAATTGATTGGCTTTATTGATAGTGATGATTATATTGATGAAGATATGACAAACACTCTACCGTCAATTAAAGAGTCGAATGCAGATTTATCAATGTGCGGACACTACGATGTCTTTCATCAGATTCCTGAAAAACAAGTTTCAGAGATTAAAACTTGGCAATTATCTTCAGAAGAAGCTATCAAAATGGTCATGGAAGCAAAGGTATTGTCAGTGACGGCAGTTAATAAACTCTATAAAAAAGAGTTGTTTGACCAACTGAGATTTGAAGTTGGAAAAATTGCTGAAGACGCCTTTATTATGATTCGTTTACTGAGTCAGTGTCGAAGGTTGCCGCAACAAATGAGAAGAAGTATTACTATGTCCATCGAGAAAAACAGTATTACCACTCAAAAATTCTCATTAAAATTTTTGAATGTTATTGAAGCCTATGAACAAAAACGCGAATATAATAAGAGAACAGTATCCGGCAATCGCTGATGTTGCAAGCATGCGTCTCAACTGGGCTTATTTCTATGTTCTGGATCGCTACTAGTTGATTCAGATTTAAGGATAAGGCTTTAGAAGATAAATTGATCGCCTATCTGAAAAAGAATAGCATGAATATTTTTACGTGATGGCAGATTTACTAGTGCTAGAAAAATTAGTTTTTAGCTTTAGTCATCAGCAGAAAACTCATACTAAGATTTTACTTGAGTCAAGATCATCGTTAGGAGAAAAATGATTTCCGTTATCGAAAAATTATTTTAAAATTAATATGATATTTTTATTCGTCATATCTTTTTATTGTATGGCCGGATTAATTGTTCCTCTTCAATTTATTTCGGCTAATAAATTTGTTACCTTAGGAATGACACTTATGGGAGTTCTCCTAGGTTTGTATAATGAAAAAGCTTATTTATTTGTGAGAAAAATTGAGTATCTAATCCTCTTTTTGCTATGAATATAATCACGAGTTTACTGGTGATTAAGTATGACTTTTTCAACAAATATCAAGAACTTGTAGTATTCTTTATCTATTTCTTTGCTATTTACCCAATTTTTCAGACCTTTACCAAAGAAAAGTCTCGACTTTTATTTAACCTATTCTTCTCAGTGATTACTGTAGCTACTACTGTGGGAGTTTTCATTTCTCTTGTTCAATTCTTTATGTTGATTGGTTACAGAGTTTTCGATCATAAAGGTCTCTTAATTCGTCAAGGATTTGTAGAGTCACGTTTGTTCGGTATCTTAGCAAGTCCTAACTATTTATCGATTATCTCCTTGATAATTATTATTTATCCCGTGACGAGATTTTCTACGCTAAATAAAATTTTAAAATCTTTAGCACTCATCAATCCTTCTAAATTTTGCATATATTGTCCTATCTGGTTCAAGAACGACCTACATCTGCTTGGTGGCGACAGCTATCCTCTACTCTGTCTTAAAATTTGATTTTAATAAGAAAGCTAAATCTTTGCTTGGAATTTTTAGTGACAGTAGGGTTGGTATTCTATCATACAACGGAATTAAATATAGCAGTGATTTATACTTGAGAACTCACCTGTTGAGATTCAACGAAACCAAGAAAATGGTGAAAATAATAATTTATCTCTAGAACGCACAGATACAAGTGAAGAGAATATTTCTAATAACCGCTTTGCTATTTGGCAATCAACTGCCTCTTTCATTCCCAAGAGACCCCTATTTGGATTTTCAGCTGGAAACTGGTACGAATTAGGTAAAACCTATGATGCGGATGCCTATATCATCAAAGAACACCACTTGACCCACAACGGTTACTTGGAACTTCTATTCTATAATGGAATCTTTGGTATCTTGCTCGATTGCTATTTTTCATGCTCTCCTTTATCCTTCTAAGCCTCAAGAAATTTAAAAGACAAGGATGAAAATAGAGTCGATAATGAATTGGTTTCAGGACTACTAATGACAGTCGTTATCCTGATTTCAACTTGTTCTTGAGTTCAACCTTCTACGGTATTTCACTCTTAGGTTGTATTTTGTTTATGATTACTGGCTATTATTTCAGTTATCTCTAAGAAAAAAGACGGTTACAGAAAACTAGATGAAACAGAAATTAAAGAGCTTGAACTCAGTGTCATGGACTATATTCATCGTCTTTGCCAAAAAGGAAAAACATTAACTATTCTTTGGCATATGGAACCTTGCTTGGGGCTGTGAGACATAAGGGATATATTCCGTGGGACGATGATATTGATATTTCATTGACGCGCGAAGAATATGATAAGCTATATCAAGCTGTTCTTCGTGACAATGATCCTATCTATAAAGTAGCTTCTGGGAAAAATGATTCTCGTTATCCTTATCCGTTTTTATCGAGTATATGATGCTCGAACAGTTTATGAAAAATAACTATATCGAAAATGATATTGAGTTAGGAATCTGTAGATGTATTTCCATTTGATAACTATGCAGATGTGAATAAGGACATGGTTAAACTTGACACTTACCGAAGATTGTCAGTTTATACTCTCTATGGTATTCATAGTAAAAATGCCGGATTGAAGAATATTGTCAGATATCTATTGGTTCTTGTTTTCCGTTTAACAAGGGTTAGATCTTGGAATAAAAAATGAACGTCTCTCAATGCAGGCTAAAGATAATGATTCGATTGATTACTTGATGGAAAATAAAAAAAGTGTCTACGAAATTTGCCAAAGGCCTTCTGGACCAAGTGATGGATAGTCCATTTGAAGACAGGACTTATAAAATTCCAACATCTTATCAGACTATCTTAACTGCTATCTACGGAGATGATTTCATGGAAATTCCTCCAGTTGAAAAACGTGTGAAACATGATGATTTCCTAGCTTATATAAAGAGGTGTAAGACGTGTTACAATGGTTAAAAAGAAGTTTGACGAGCCTTTTAGGGATAAGAAAGACTTGATTAAAAACTACCGATTATCAAAAAGCCTTAATAACAGGCTAATATCGAATTGATTCCAAAAGAAGTGAGTTATTAAAAGAAAATTTTGAAAAATCCTTCATACGATTTACAGTTCTCCATTGAAGGACTACGATATTTGGTTGATTTTTGGAACCCTTTTAGGTTACTATAGAGAAAATGATTTTATCAGTCATGACTTAGACATGGACTTTGGAATTATCATTCCGGATTACCAAAGCTTTTTAAAGGATGAAGAGTATCTTTTTGGAGAATGGTTTCTCTAGAACAAAAAGAGTTTTATTATGATGAAAAATTAGTAGAACTATCATATAGTTATAAAGGTTTGAATGTGGATTTAATTGTCTACGATAAAAAGGATGAGACGATTAGTTCAGATACTATTTTTCTTTTATGATAAATGCTTTGGGAACACCTACTCGTTATGAAGTCTATCATTATGAATTGCCATTCAGCCAGTTACAAGTAACCAGTTTTAAGAATGTTGATGTAAAAATTCCTGCCAATACGAGAGACTATATTAGTCGCTTGTACGGAGAGGATTTTGAAACCCCAAATACAAACTACAACTGGAAAGAAAATCCAATTTACAAACAGGGAGATGCTCAGCTAGCGAGAGTGGTTTTGAAAAATAATCAATTAGTTCAAGCTTCTCATTAAGAGAACAGCAGAAAGAATAACTGGACAACCGCTTTGGAAGATCCTAAGAAAGATGTGTTGAAATGAAAAAGATTAGAAAACAGCTGTTATTTAGTGTTTTGCTTCTGTCACTTGCTGCCACCAATGCTAGACCAGTAAAATCAGAGACCATTCAGGCCAATTCAGGCAACCGAATCCATTATATTAATACCAAAGGGGGAGGAGGGAGTGATGCTATTGTTCTTGAGAGCAATGGACATTTTGCCCTCATTGATATGGGGGAAGATTATGACTTTCCTGATGGATCTAACCCTAGATATCCAATTCGTGTTGGGACTTCTAGACAGAATGAGCTTGTTTTAGAGGATCGTTTATTCCGTCATCTAAGTCATCTGGGTGTTAAGAAATTTGACTTTATTTTGGGAACCCATGTTCATAGTGACCATATCGGAGCTGCCGATGAGGTTCTCAAACGCTACCCAGTCGGTAAACTCTATCTTAAAAAATATACAGATGAGCGAATTACCAGTCAATGGCGTCTGTGGGACAATTTGTTTAATTATGACAATGCCATCAAAACTGCCAAAGAAAAGGGTGTTCCTCTTATCCAGGACATTAAGAAAGAGGATAGTCGCTTTAAGTTTGGCGATATGGATATCCAACTCTACAATTATAAAAATGAGTATGGTCCAGACGGCAAACTCAAGAGGGTTTATGATGACAACTCGAATTCCTTGGTTGCAGTTGTGACTGTGACAGGGAAAAAGATTTATCTAGGTGGAGATTTAGATAATGCTGAAGGAGCAGAGGATAAGATCGGGCCAGAGATTGGTAAAGTGGATATGATGAAATGGAATCATCATTATGAAGCCACTATTTCAAATACCCTTCCATTCTTGGACTCACTTTCACCTAGTATGGTGGTACATACATCGTCTAATGATGCAAATCTGGCTTCAACTAGAGAGTATCTTAAGCAGAAGAATATTCAAGTTGTCCACGTCCTAGTCAAACGAAGGATGCAACTGTTTTTAACATTAGTGAAAAGGGCTTTACTGATGTTTCAGATACATTCCCAAACATTCCAATCGTTACTGAAAAATGGTACAAAGAGGACGGTTTCTGGAAATATCGTTTGTCTGACGATCAGATGGCTATTGGCTGGCATAGATTAGATGATGGTGACTATTATTTCTTTAATGGAAAAGGCCAAATGCAAGCAGGTCGTTGGCTTCACATGAAGGATAGCAGGGAGAAACTCGAAGGAAACTGGTATTATCTCAATAGAAATGGTAAGATGCAAACTCAAGGTTGGTTTCAAACTTGATGATTCTTGGTATATATCTCATCAACAGGTGCCAGACTCTACGACCAACTAGCACCAATTGGAAGTCAAAAGTATCTCTTTGATAAGGATGGGAAAATGCTGACAGGTTTGCAAGTCTTTCAGGGCAGAGATGCTCTTTGCTAGTAACGGTGCCTTACAAGCAAATGGGGCGGCTTCTAGTTGGCAAAAACTAGGTTCAGGTTGGTATTATTATAATGAAGACGGTATTCGAACAGTTGGCTTGAAGCAAATTAATGGAACTACATATTATTTTGATAACAATGGAGTCATGAAAACCGGTTGGTCCTTAATTGAGGGCCATTGGAACTATTTTACTAGCTCTGGTGCTATGAAAACTGGCTGGCTCAAAGATAAGGACACATGGTACTATCTAAATAAAGAAGGTATCATGCAAACTGGCTTCCAAGAGATCGAAGGTACTCGTTATTATCTAAATGTAAGTGGTGCTATGCAGATTGGTTGGAAATGGCTAGATAACCATTATTATTACTTCTCAAGCAGTGGTGCCATGAAGACAGGTTGGCTTAAAGATAACGGACTTTGGTACTATCTAGATAAAGAAGGTATCATGCAAACTGGCCTCCAAGAAATCAATGGCTCTCGTTATTATCTCAATGCAAGTGGTGCCATGCAGACAGGCTGGAAGTGGTTTGATAATCATTATCACTATTTCACAGGCTCAGGAGCTATGAAGACAAGCTGGCTCAAGGACAAGGATCGCTGGTACTATCTAGATAAAGAAGGCGTGAGTTAACAGGTCTTCAAAGAAATAAATGGTTCGCGCTATTATCTCAATGCAAGTGGCGCTATGGAAACTGGCTGGAAACAAGTGGATGGCAACTGGTACTATTTCCAAACAGATGGTTCCCTTCTTAGAAATGGGACAAGTCCGGATGGTTACAAGCTTAATGCTGATGGAATTTGGACAACTGTTACAACGGAGGAGACAACTCAGGAACAAACTGTAGCAAATAGTCATGGACTAGTTTTTGAAACAACAGAAGTAGAGAAAACTCAAAAATAGAAAGTTCATCTGTTGTGTCTGAGGGAAAAACAATCAATCTACTGAACCAAAGACACAAACGATCCAAGAAAAGAATTAAGTTTCTATGTAATTTTAACTAAATTTCTTTCTATATTAAAAATACCTATAAGGTTCCAGCCTTATAGGTATTTTCTTCTAACTCTTTAATTTTTGCTTTGACTAAAACTGAGTGCATAATGAAGTGTTTTATCTTTGAGGACAAAGAGGGTGATGGCATAGTAGATACCGCATCCTGCGATAGTTGATAAACCATACTGATCATATTCATCGTAACATCATAGCTATGAACTTGGAAGAGGGTTTTAAAAACATAATAAATTGGGATGAAACCAAGTGACACGACTGTGTAGCGAGTCAGAGTTGTAAAAATTTCTCTCAACCAATAGTTTGTGCTTTTTGAATAAAGCGAATTTCTAGCAGTACCACGATTGATTCAGCTATAATGGTTGTTCCAATGTAGTATGCAGGAGTAAAGATATTATTAAAAAGTAGCAAAAGAGTTAAGGACTACATTGACACCACCTCCGATAAAGTAAAAGGCAGTCAAACGATTTTCATGGTCATTAATAAAGATAATCTGTTTTCCAAGGATTAATTCGATAGCCCAGATAATGGTTCGAAAAGCAAAGATACTCGTTACGATTCCTGCTTCTAGATATTTCTCAGAAGAGTAGATAACTGTAGCATAGGTTCCCAAAAACCATAATTCCAATGCTGGTAGGAATCATGAGGAAGTAAAAGAGGGATGCGCCCTGATTGACCAAATTTTTATAAGAAGCAAAATCTTTTTTTCCTAGATAATAACCAAGTCGTGGGATGCTGACGTTGATAGCTCCACTGAGACACTAGCAATCAGCATAACGATACTGGAGGCAATGGTATAGTAGGAGATAAAATTCTCATCAGGTCCTTTAGTGATGAACATACGGTCTAGCAAGGTATAGAGCATATTAGCATTTGCTAGAAGAAGCATGGTTAAGAGAGGTTTGGCTGATTTGAGGAGTTCCATGAATTCAATTTTCACAAAGGAAACTTCGCGTTTGATCCAAAGGAAGCTAAGCAGATAGTTGATGATGGTAGTTGCACTCATAATGGTAGCGTAAGGGACGATATCATCAGGAGTCTTAATGAAGGCAAAGATAGCTACCAACATTCCAATTCGGATAACCAGTGTTTTATAAAGGATAAAAGAATAGTTCTCATAGGCTTCATTCATCCATTCGATGTTATGAACTGGAAGAGGCTTGAATACCTAGGATGTAGTAAAAGGATTTTCAGATTGACAATACTAGTATCAAAATGAATAAAGAGGAAGTAGATACCAGTTGTTAGAACTGAAGTACTACTGATATATAGAACAACTTAGAAAAGACATAATTGATCTTATTCTTATCATCCTTAACCTTACTGATAGCTCGAATCCCATAATTGTATATCCCAAAGGCTGCTAGCGGAATAACAAAACCAGCCCAAGTGTTGGCAGTGTTGAGCATCCATAGTTTGACTTACTGAGAATCCGCGTCGATAGGGATTGGTAATCAAAGGAAAACGATATTTAAAATATTGACCAGCAAGCTAGCCAAAGCATTTACTTTTATATTTTTCATGAAACTTTCTTTCTTAGATTCTAAAATAGATATTAGTATTATACCACATTCCAACGCCATTCTTTTGATAAAAATCTTTAAAATCTAGTATAATAGATAGACTGAAAGTATGAGGTTACTAGCTATGAAAAATGAAACAAATCAGTGATACAACACTAAAAATCACCATGTCATTAGAGGACTTGATGGATCGTGGAATGGAAATTGCAGATTTTCTCGTTCCCCAAGAAAAAACAGAAGAGTTCTTCTATGCAATTTTAGACGAATTGGAAATGCCAGACAGTTTCTTGGATACAGGGATGCTTAGTTTCTGAGTGACTCCAAACCTGACAAGGTGGATGTCTTTGTTACCAAGTCTAAAATTGATCAGAACTTGACTTTGAGGATCGGCAGATTTGCCGGATATGGAAGAACTGGCCAAGATGTCTCCAGAAGAGTTTTTGAAAACTCTGGAAAAAACCATGGCAGAAAGAACGAGAGATGACATTGAAGCAATCCAATCTTTAGAGCAGGTTGAAAAAGAAGAGGAAGAAGCAGAGCTTGATGCAGACTCTGACAGTGAAGAAGAGAGTAAAAAGAGAACCTTATATATACTATATCTTGCGTTTTGACAATTTAGCGAGTTTGGTGGCTTTCGTGAAGACGGTCAATTACCAAATGGAGACTTCAGAACTCTATAAGATGAATGGCACAATACTATCTAACAGTCTTGGTTGATGTTGAAGATCGTCCAAATCTTTATCCTGTTTGGTTATTGGCCCGTATGCGGGAATTTGCAGATGATACTGATCTCAGTCGTTCAGTCCCTACAAGAATACGGTCAAATCTTAATCAACCATGATGCAGTTGAAGGATTACAAAGATTTAAAAATATAGAAATCAGCAGAGAACTCTAATCTCTGCTTTTTATTTCAGAAAACTGAGAGTTTACTTAGCCCTTTTTCCTGAAATGACTATCAAAATTTTCAGAAAAGAGACTGATGTATTTATGCATGAAAATCTATAAATTACAGGCCCCTGAAAGTTGTTTTTATCTGCATCACTTAGCTTGCTAAAATAGTGAAAAAAAGATATGATAGAGAGACGTAAGCGAGGTAAAAAATGGACCGAGAACTAATAGAAATTCAAGTTGAAAAAATAATAACTGATTTACTTGATAAAATGACTCTTCATAAGGGGCACCTTTGTTTTAGGCCTATCTTCCAGTGAAGTGATAGGTGGGTATATCGGCAAAGATTCTAGCCAAGAAATTGGGGAAGTCATTGTCAAAAGACTTTTAGAAATCTTGTCAGCAAGGGGAATTCACCTGCAGTACAGGGTAGTGAACATATAAATCGTGCTCTGGTAGTGGAAAGGGAAGTTGCTTTAACCCATCAATTAGAGATTGTTAGCGTACTTCCGACTCTACATGCTGGAGGTTCGGGACAATTAGCTGCCTTTCGATATATGAAAGATCCAGTTGAGGTTGAGTTTATCTCAGGCTGATGGCAGGTATAGACATCGGAGATACAGCTATTGGTATGCATGTTAAACATGTTCAAGTACCTATTCGCCCAGTTTTGAGAGAGATTGGTCAGGCCCATGTAACCGCCCTTGCTAGTCGTCCAAAACTCATTGGAGGAGCGCGTGCTCACTACCCACAAGATCTTATTAGAAAGTATAAAATGAAAAAGAAACAAGTTGAAAAAGATTATCAAATATTCGATTAGAAAATTTTCAGTAGGAGTAGGCTCGAGTTATCGGAGCCTTTCCTTTTGGTAGCAACAACCTCATGGTTAGTAAAGGCAGATGCTGATGAACTAGGTCAAAAATAATCAGGTCCATTTTCGCCACTTGGCAGAGCAAGAATTAACTGAAGCAGAAAAGACCTTAATTCATAGAGAGCTCCTTTCTGAATTAAAAACAAGATGACCTTGTTTATCTTGTTTACCGAAAGAGTCACTCATTTCTCAGGAATTACCAAAAACTGGAAGTAAAAGAATTAGCACTTGCTGGCCTTTGGCCTTACGACAGCATCGCTAGCTGTTTTGGTAATTTCAAAGAAAAATCGTAATGAGGTTGCGGGTCTTCTCGTGATTGGTGCTTTAGGTGGAAGCTACTTTATTCCTCAAACGGCCTTAGCCTTTGAAAATCAACTCTTGAAGTCCTACAATCAGACAATCGCTGCATGTAGCCAGGAAGAATTAGCTACAGGTATCATTCAAATTGAGGGATATGAATATGTTGGCTACTTCAAGGAAGCTGATTTAAATCCATCACTACGTGAAAAAACACAAGCTGAGAATCCTTCAAATCCAGTGACTGAGAAGCTGGAGACAGCTAAAGGCACTCAGGAAGAAGGTCATGTAGGCGAGGCCCCAGTCCAGCCTGAGACTCCAGCTTTTACAGGAGAAGTAACAGCCAAGGGCACCCAGGGAGAAGGTCATGTAGGCGAGGCCCCAGTCCAACCTGAGAACCCAGCTTTTACAGGAGAAGTAAGTGCCAAGGGTACTCAGGAAGAAGGTCATGTAGGAGGGCCCCAGTCCAGCCTGAGACTCAGCTTTTACAGGAGAAGTAAGTGCCAAGGGTACTCAGGAAGAAGGTCATGTAGGCGAGGGCCCCAGTCCAACCAGAATTACTTCAGCCCATACAGGAGAAGTAGCGCCAAGGAGTGACTCAAGAAGAAGGCCGTGTAGGCGAATCTCCAATCCAACCTGAACTCCCAGCCTATACAGGAGAAGTAAGTGCCAAGGGTACTCAAGAAGAAGATCATGTAGGCGAATCTCCAATCCAACCTGAACTCCCAGCCTATACAGGAGAAGTAAGTGCCAAGGGTACTCAAGAAGAAGGTCACGTAGGTGAAGCACTAGTTCAACCTGAGAATCCTGTATTTACAGGAGAAGTAACAGCTAAGGGCACCCAGGAAGAAGGTCATGTAGGCGAGGCCCCAGTCCAGCCTGAGACTCCAGCTTTTACAGGAGAAGTAAGTGCCAAGGGTACTCAAGAAGAAGGTCATGTAGGCGAATCTCCAATCCAACCCGAATTACCAGCCTATACAGGAGAAGTAAGTGCCAAGGGTACTCAGGAAGAAGGTCATGTAGGCGAGGCCCCAGTCCAACCTGAGACTCCTGTATTTACAGGAGAAGTAACAGCCAAGGGCACTCAAGAAGAAGGTCATGTAGGCGAATCTCCAATCCAACCTGAACTCCCAGCCTATACAGATGAAGTAACAGCTAAAGGTACCAGGAAGAAGGTCATGTGAGGTGAAGCACTCAGTTCAACCTGGAGAACTCTGTATTTACAGGGGAAGTGAAGTGCCAAGGGTACTCAGGAAGAAGGTCATGAGGCGAATCTCCAATCCAACCTGAACTCCCAGCCTATACAGGAGAAGTGAGTGCCAAGGGTACTCAGGAAGAAGGTCATGTAGGCGAATCTTCATCCAACCTGAACTCCCAGCCTATACAGGAGAAGTAAGTGCCAAGGGCACCCAGGAAGAAGGATACGAAGGTGAACCTCTTATTCAACCGAGCTTGACAGAATACAATGTGACTGAGTCAACTGTGACTGAAACAGAAACCGTCCCAGTACCGTATTCTACCGAATATATCTCCGATTCTAGTCGTTATACAGATGAAGAGAGTGTACTTCAACCAGGTCAAGTTGGAAGTCAAGAAATTCGACGAGTCTACAAAACCGTAGATGGGGAGAAAGTTGGCGAAGCTATCAGCACGAGCACTGTAGTTGTAAAAGCTCCTCTAGCTGAAAAAATCAGTCGCGGAACCAAACCAATTGAAGGTCAAATCGAAGAAGTTTCTGTTGAAGAAGTTCCTTTTAAAACGATAATGGAACAAGATTCGAGTTTACTCAAGGGAACTGAAACAGTTGCTCAGGTAGGTAAGAATGGTAAGAAGAAAATTACCAAAGTCTACAAGACTATCAAGGGTGTAAAAACTGCAGATGCACCTACTGTTTCAGAAGAAGTTCTTGAACAGGCACAAGACCACATTATCAAAAAGGTACTAAGGAATTAGAAAAACCTACTCTAACATTAACTAAAGTTGATACAGAAGAATTGAATCGAAGTGCAAAAGCAACTTATAGCCTTAAAAAACCAGATGGAGTGACTATCAAGTCTATTCAAGCAGTGTTGAAAAAAGGCGATCAAGTTATTAAGACATTTGCTATTTCAGAGTCTAATCTGCTACAGCTTTAGCTGATCCAGATTATTACAAGGATTATACACTTGCGACGACTATGGTGTATGATCGTGGTAATGGTGACGAGGAAGAAGTTCTTAAGGAAGAACCATTGAGAATCGACCTTAAAAAAGTTGAAGTCAAAAATATTAAGGAAACAAGCTTAATCAGTGTGGATGACCAAGGTAATGAGACCGATAGTAGTCTCTTGTCCGAAAAACCATCAAATGTTAAGCCTTACTACTTAAAAGTTACGACTTACGATAACAAGGTTACAAAACTAGCTGTTGATAAAATCGAAGAAGTTACTGTAGATGGAAATAAACTATACAAAGTAACTGCTAAGGCACCTGATTTGATTCAACGTACTGCAGACAATCGTTTCACTGAAGAGTATGTACACTATTTGCCTAAGCCAAAAGCTCATGAAGGTGATGTGTATTACGACTTTAATGAACTTGTAAAAGCTATGCAAGCAAATCCTACTGGTACCTTTAAGCTTGGTAGCAATATGAATGCTAATAATGTACCACCGGCTGGCAAATCCTATGTAACCAATGCCTTTAAAGGTTCATTAGGAAGTACGGATGGTAATAAATTTGCTATTCATAATATCACTAGACCATTATTTGGAAACATTGAAGGTGGTTCTGTTAAGGATCTCTTACTGGAAAATGTCAATATTGATATGCCTGGAGTTGATCGAGTAGCTCCAATCGCAGGTGTTATCAAAAACAATGCAACTATTGAAAATGTCAAAGTAACCGGAAGTGTTGTAGGTAACAATGATGTAGCTGGTATTATTAATAAAATTGATGGTAGTGGAAAAGTAAGTAATGTCGCCTTTATCGGTAAACTTCACGCTGCTGGCAATAGAGGAGGCTATTTAGCTGGTATTCTTGGTGAAAACTGGAAGGGTGTTGTTGAGAAAGCATACGTTGATGCTGAAATTACTGGTAATAAAGCAAAAGCTGCAGGACTAGTTTATTCATCTCAAAATGGTGCTAATAACTACACGGTCGGTACAGAAGGGGTCCTAAGAAATTCAGTTGCTAAAGGTTCTATTGAACTGAAAGAAGCTGTTCAGTCTGGTGGATTGCTGGGTACTAACTGGGCCTTAGGTGCTATTGAAGACAATATCACCATGATGAAAGTCAAAACAGGTGAGATGGTGTTTGGTCACTCAGATATTGATGCTGACGACTACTTCACTTATTCAAGAACCAAACGTAATTATAGTGTTGATGACGTGAGTGAAGGTAAAAATCTTTAACAATTCACGTAAAATTCCAAGTATCTCACTGGCTGAAGCCGAGAAGAAAATTGAAGCAATGGGAATCACTGCTGATAAATTTACCAGCAGCAAACCTATTGAAGACAAGCTTAATAACAGTCTAAACAAAGACGATCAGTACAAAGCAATGGATAGTTATGATGCAACTCGTGAGTTAGCTTAACGTAATATTGCAAAACTTCAACCTTTCTATAATAAAAGAGTGGATTGTAGACCAAGGTAACAAATTAGCTGCAGGAAGTCCCTCTTGACTAAAGAAGTATTGTCTGTAACTGCTATGAAAGGCAATACCTTTGTGACGGAATTAACTGATGCTGATCATATTATGATCCACTATGCAGATAAGACAAAAGATATCTTTACCATTTCACCTAAAGATTCAAAAGTGAAACAAGTGAAAGAGTATGGTATTGCAGAACTTGGTGAAGTTGTTTATACTCCGAATATGGTTGACAAGGACCGTCGTGATCTCATCAATGCTATTGTTGAAAAATTAAGTCCTGTGGAATTACAATCTGACCCAATCTACACGCACCTTGGTAGAACTGGTCCAAACAAAGTCAATGCGATTAAGAACCTTTACCTCGAAGAAACCTTCAAAGAAGTCAAGGATAATCTGGCGAAATTGTGAAACAGTTGCTTGAAAAATGAAGATCATCAATTAAACACAGATGAAGCTGCTAAACGTGCCTTGATCAAGAAGATTGATGACAACAAGGCTGCTGTTCTTCTTGGTTTGTCTTACCTCAATCGTTACTACGGAGTTAAGTTTGATAATTTCAATATCAAGCAACTCATGTTGTTCAAACCAGACTTCTATGGTAAAAATGTAAGTGTGTAGACTTCTTGATTCAGATTGGTTCTAAAGAAAGTAACATTAAAGGTGATAGAACTTTAGAAGCTTATCGCGAAGCTATCGGTGGAGTTATCGGTATCAGCGAGTTAAATAGTTTCTTAGACTATAATATGCGTCTATTCACAAATGATACAAACTTGAATGATTGGTTTATAAAAGCAACTAAAGATAATGTCTATATCGTGGAACCAAAAACAACAAATCCTGATTTTGCTGATAAGAAACATAGAGCTTACGAAGGCTTGAACAACGACATGCATGGCAAGATGATTTTACCACTCTTGAACTTAAAAGATGCCCATATGTTCTTGATTTCAACATATAATACCATGGCCTACAGTTCATTTGAAAAATATGGTAAGAACACTGAAGCAGAGCGTAATGCCTTTAAAGCTGAAATTGATAAGGTTGCTAAAGGACAACAGAATTACCTAGATTTCTGGTCACGTCTATCTCTAAATAAAGTACGTAATCAGCTCTTGAAGAGCAATAATATGGTTCCAACACCTGTACTGGACAACCAGAATTATAAAGGCATTAGTACTGATCGTTATGGCCATACAAATGGTGGTAAAGATGTGGCACCTATCCGTGAATTGTATGGACCTACCGACCGTTACCACGCAACAGATTGGCGTATGGGAGCTGTGGCTCGCGTTTATGCGAATCCATATAAGGATGATTCTGTCTTCTTTATGGTGACGGATATGATTAGTGATTTTGGGGTATCTGCCTTCACTCACGAAACGACTCACGTCAATGACCGAATGGTTTATCTAGGTGGCTCAAGACACCGTGAAGGTACTGATTTGGAAGCATTTGCTCAAGGGATGTTACAAACTCCGTCAGTATCAAATCCAAATGGTGAGTACAAAGCCCTAGGTCTCAACATGGCTTATGAACGTCCAAACGACGGAAATCAATGGTATAACACTAATCCAAATGACCTTAAATCACGTGACGAAATTGATCGTTACATGAAGGGCTACAACGACACTCTTATGCTTCTGGATTATCTTGAAGGAGAGGCTGTCCTCGATAAAGCAAATCAAGATTTAAACAATGCTTGGTTCAAGAAGGTTGATAAGCAATACCGAGGAAATAACACCAAGAATCAATTCGACAAGGTTCGACCTTTAAGTGATGAGGAAAAAGCTATTCCTTTACACACAGTAGATGACCTCATTACCAACAACTTCATGACCAACCGTGGTCCAGGTAATAGAGTTTATAATCCATCTGACTTTGATTCTGCTTATGTGAATGTTCCAATGATGACTGGTATCTATGGTGGTAATACAAGTGAAGGTGCTCCAGGAGCTATGTCATTTAAACACAATACTTTCAGAATCTGGGGTTACTATGGCTATGAAAAAGGCTTCCTGAACTATAGCTACAACATGCTAAAAGCTGAATCTAAAAAGCTGGTAAAGATATCTAGGTGATGACTTCATCATTAACAAGATTTCTGAAGGAAAATTCAACAATCTTGAAGAATGGAAGAAAGCTTACTTCAATGAAGTTGTAACAAGTGCCAAAAATGGAATTCAGTCTATTGAAATCGATGGTAAAACATACAATAGTTATGAAGACTTGAAACGAGCATTTGCTGAAGCAGTTGATAAAGATAAGGCTACTCTAAGTAAGGGCTCTGTCAAATTTGACAACACCGTAGCACTTAAAGAAAAACTCTTTAAGAAACTTCTGCAACAAACTGACAGTTTCAAAACCTCATCTTTAACAATCAATTGACTCTCACCGGCTAAGCAGGTGGAGTTTTTGTAGTCCCAAAGATGCCTTATTTTTCCAAACAGATTTTAAGTATTTTTAGGATGGTAGGTATATAATGGAGCTATAATACAATATCTATATTCATATGATGAGCGAGAAAGGTGATGAAAATGAAAACATGGCAAGCAACTGTATTGGTCTGTGCTAGTCTGGTCTGTCTATCGGCTTGTAACAATCAGACGACGAGCGAAAATGGAGACAAACAAGCGCAAGTTAGCTCTCAAACTGCAAAAAAAGGAGAAGAAGTTCCAGATTTTGAGCTTACGGGAGTTGATGGTAAAACGTATCGTCTATCAGATTACAAAGGCAAAAAAGTCTATCTCAAATTTTGGGCATCTTGGTGCTCTATTTGTCTAGCCAGCCTCCCTGATACCGATGAACTGGCAAAAGAAGCTGGCGATGACTATGTCATCTTGACAGTGGTTTCTCCTGGTCAAAAAGGGGAACAAGCAGAAGAAGCCTTTTAAAAATGGTATCAAGGGTTGGACTATAAAAATTTCCCTGTACTTCTTGACCCTTCGGGACAACTTTTAGCGAGTTACGGAGTCCGTTCTTATCCGACTCAGGCCTTTATCGATAAAGAAGGAAAACTAGTCAAGACTCAACCAGGCTTTATGGACAAGAAAACTATTCTAGAGACCTTAAATAGCATGAATTAGAGGTTGATCATGAATGATAAATTAAAAATAATCGTATTGATTGGAATCATTATTTTTCTTATCCTAGGACTTTTATTTCTTTTGGGAAAAAGAAGCACAAGCTACACTGATACTTCTCAAATCGAGAAGGCAGCAGTTAGTCAAGGGCAAAAAGTCACGAAAAACTGAGCCAAGTAAAGATGCTGACTTACATGAAATCTATCTAGCGGGAGGCTGTTTCTGGGGAGTTGAAGAGTATTTTTCAAGAGTAGCAGGTGTGACAGATGCTGTTTCTGGCTATGCGAATGGCAGAGGAGAAACAACCCAGTATGAATTGATCGGCCAAACAGGCGATGCTGAGACTGTTCATATGACCTACGATGCCAATCAAATTTCTCTAAAAGAAATCTTGCTCCATTATTTCCGCATTATCAATCCAATCAGTAAGAATAAGCAGGGAAATGATGGGAAACTCAGTACAGAACAGGAGTCTACTATAAGGACGAGCAGGACCTAGAAGTCATCAATCAAGTCTTTGATCAAGTTTCTAAGAAATACGAGCAACCTCTAGCGGTTGAAAAGGAAGCCTTAAGTAATTTTATCGTGGCTGAAGACTACCACCAAGATTATCTCCAGAAAAATCCAAATGGATATTGCCATATCAATGCCAATCAAGCAGCCTATCCTGTTATTGATGCGAGTAAATATCCAAAACCGAGTGACGATGAATTGAAAAACTCCTCTCCTGAGGAATATGCAGTGACTCAAAAATAGTCAAACAGAACGGGCCTTTTTCAAATCGTTACTGGGATAAATTTGAAGCAGGTATTTATGTGGATGTAGCAACAGGTGAACCTCTCTTTTCTTCGAAAGATAAATTTGAATCGGGCTGTGGTTGGCCAAGTTTTACCCAGCCTATCAGTCCAGATGTTGGTGACCTACAAGGAAGACAAGTCTATAATATGGCCAGAACAGAAGTCAGAAGCCGAACTGGTGATTCTACTTAGGACATGTCTTTACAGACGGACCTCTAGTGACAAGGGAGGTCTACGTTATTGTATCAATAGTCTATCCATCCGCTTTTATTCCGAAGGATCAAATGGAAGAAAAGG
>BNJU01004778.1_pt1 | contig 92698 bp, 132 predicted proteins | sample 8539281 | NCBI WGS metagenome assembly BNJU01 (sample SAMD00202456, study PRJDB9452) | human saliva metagenome | isolation source: human saliva | place: Japan
GCGGAGTGCCCGTGTGGCGCAGGGCGAGTTTCGCCGTGTCAGGGCGGCGCGGAATCAGCTCCTTCAGAACATTGTCGGCAGAGGACGAGAGGTTCCCATGGTTGAAACGGCCCCGAGACTCTGCCCGCAAATCAGCACCTGGCGGAATGCGTGAACTGGTCGGACTTCGCCCTCGTTCTTGGACGGTTTTCCTTCACCAAGCGGTTCTGGGCGTTAAGAGCTGGTGTTTGCTGGCGGCTTGCCGTAGATTTGGAACATCTATCCCTTTCTGGGTTGAGATTCAATATGGCCGTCCTCAGAGGCCTTTTCCCGTCGTATTTCTGCTTGATCGGCGTCGTCCGCTTTCCTTTGACCGGATGTAGATCGACGGAACGGTCGAGTTCAAACCGACAGGAGACGAATCGACTGACCTTCGAGGACTCCGACGGCAAAATGACCAAAATCCATCAAACGTGCAAAACTTTCGTGTCCATGTTCCTAGGACAGGTTAAGTTTATAAGAAATCAAAGATGAAGATGTCACGCCTCCGGGGGATACGTACCAGGGTGACTTCAAACGAACCATGACGGAGCGATACGTTTCACTGAAAATAAAGACACCGCCTTCTCTTGTTGTTCAGATTTGCACGAGGACCTAGTTCTTTCAGTAACTTTTTCCAGACATAGTTATGAAAGTGACGATGCCGAGAAAGTCATCAAAACCAGCGACGACGAGGATCTGGCAACAATAAGGTCATCGTCGACAGTTTCGATTTTATGGTGAGGCATTTTCTATTACGGCGCGAAAAGGCGAGCACTTCATTGATAAGTCTGCCAGTTCCTCCAGGTGGGAGATGCGTGTCGTCATCTTCGGTCTCTGGCGGGTTTCCGGTGTGGGGGTGGGTCGGCGTCGGCGCCACGCCACGGTCGTTGTCGCGGTTGTCGCTTTCATGGCCTGGACGCAAAAGACGCGCAGCAGCGGGGCAGGGCCTGCGGTCCGGGCTTCCCCGCGGGCCGGGGCCGTGGCCGCGCGGCAACGGCACGGCCCGACCAGCACGCGGAACGGGTGGGTGTGGGAGCCGGTTGGCTCCCACCACCGTTGTTAATATGTTTGTGTTTATCGGGTCGGGCGTTTGTTTTCTTCGCGGCGTCCGGCTTCGAGGAAGGTTGTCTTGTCTTCCTCGTAGGGCGAGACCGACGGGGTTGCTCCCGCTGTCCCGGCGGCGGATGTTCTTGTTCTTGGCGGGTCTACCGGTCAGGTTTGACGAAGCCCGCGAGAGGATCGGTGGGCCTCGGCCTGGCGGGAAGCGAACGCGGGGCATTGCCAGCCTCGGTCTGGCGTGCCGGACCGGGACAACCTGCCGGGAGGTTTGCCCCTGGCAGCTGGCGGCGGTTCGTGTTGCGCCGCCGCAGCCTGTTTGCCCGGTTGGCGTGCGTTGGACCGATGAGACGCTGCGGGCGGCCAGTCCCCACGCGAAGGCCCACCTCGCGGGCGCCTGCCCGCAGGACGAGTCGGCTCTTTGGGAGGCCAGTGCCGTTGGCGGTTGGGTGCGTCCACCGGTCAGCACACGACTATGACCCCAGGCCGGGGTTCTTCCGCCGGAGCTGCCGGCCGGGGCTGTCGAGGCTGTCGGGGTGCGCACGGCGGTGGTCTCACGCACGGTCGGCGGAACGGCCAGAGGATGTCGAGGCAGGGCGGGCGGTCAGTGGCACCGCCCGCGCCGCACCGGCCCGGGCGGCGAAGCCGTTGAGGTGCGCGTATGGTCGCGCCGCGAGCAGTCCCCCGTGAGGCGGGAGGCCGAGGGGCGGCTCCTGCCGCCCGGACGACAGAAGGCACGCGCGGCGGGCATCTGCACGGCGCAGGCCGCGTGCGGCTGGTGAGCCTTGGCCGGCCACTCCCGTCCCTCCTGCGATCGCCGCGGCCGAGGCCAGCGGGTTGTGCACCGGGCGGTGCCGACCACGCCGGTGGGCGGGCCCGACGAGCCCGACGGCGCGATCGCACCGGAAGACGACGGCGCGTGGTGCGAAGGCCTGCAACGGGGGCGCCCCCGCCAACCGGATAACGCAGGCCACTGCCGCCTGCTGCTCCACGCCTCCCAGGGAGTCGTGGGGCCCGGCATGGCGTCCGGGCCGCCGAGGAAGTGTCCTGACGCGGGCAGCCGACCGAGTCAGCGACCCTGCGGGCTGGCCCTGCCACCAAGGTCGGCCAGCCTGCCCGTCGGCCAGGGCAGCCGACATGGTCGGCGAGGCCTGGTCGTGGGGCGGAAGCCCGTCGATGGCCGCCAGGGTCCGCTCGTTGGCTTGGACAACGACGTCTTCGCCAACAGATCAATCTCAGCATGCGCCGTCTGACGCTGACCTCAATCTCCAGCCGCCGTCACACCTGGGAACCCAGGATACCTGGCGCGGTTAAACCGCCGCCATTAGCCTGTCGGATTATCTCTGCGCGTTGGAAACCTTCGTTGCGACATTTGAGTCTGGCTTGGATTTCGACTTTCATTTCTGGCGTCGATTCCTGCGTTGAGGACGTCGGTGGAAGTTTGACGATCTGTTTGAGCGCATCGGCTTGGGTGAAACTTGTCCGCCCGGCCAGCCGGTCAAGACTGGCGCAGGCCGCCTGCGGTGGCATTCGAGTCGAGGCCGGCGGCGACCTCGCGGTTGCCCGTGGCGATCTGGGTCAAGGACTGGCGGCGGACGCCAAATGCCGGTGGGAATCCTCTAGGGCGCTCGTGCGCCAGGACTCCATCTTGTACAGCCGGTCGGCGTGCGGCGTACCCATCACTGCCTCCCCACTGCGAAAAAGACGTCTGACAAGGTTGCGGGCTTGCGCGGGCCTCAACGAACTCCTGCATCTCTTGGGGGCGTCGGTGGGTGAACGCCGTCCAATGCCGCCAGACGCTCCAGGTACTTGGCCCGCTCGGCCTCGTTCACGCCCTCGAAGAGGCGACCGCTTCCAGCTGGCCGATGCGGTGCTGCCGCGCGGACCGCCTGCAGCTCGCGCTCCAGGCCAAAAGGCGTCGTGTGCAGCGGGCGGCGTAGAACTGGTCAAGCTCGCTTCGATGCCGGCGCTGTTCACCGCCCGCCGGAATGGGGCCGAAACCATTGCTCCTAATGACGCCTGAGCCCCCCAGAGCAAACTCGTTAGACTTGTCAGATGCTTCGCCGTCCTTTTCAGACAGCCGAGCCGCTGATCGAACTGTCGATCAGACGGAATTGAGACACGCATACCACGCCCCATCAAAAGTTGTCTGTCCGAAAACGCTTCCGCCACACGTTCGCGCAGACGACGCCGACAGTCCGAAAGCCCCGACCTCGGACCAATATGGCCGTGCATGCACGCAACTTGTCGCCGCCGCGAGGACCTAACAGCACCGTCAGAACTAACGTTAGCACCCCGCTCGCCTGCACCCTTTTCACAACCCACCTTTGCACATGCATGACATAATGATATTTCGGGCGCGTAACCCCATAGAAAACGCCGCCCAGCGGCTATTCGCACCCTCACCAAGCTTAACCAAACGCAGCCGTCCTGCCATGCCAAACGTCCAAATAAAAACACACGACCAGTGACATGACTCTTGAAGTTCACATAGGCGCGTAAAGGTCAATCATCAAAATCGAATAAACTATCTTTCCTGATTTTGATTTATCAACAATGAATCGGATCTTCTCCACCCTGCGTGGCGCCGCGCAAACTGCGCGCGCACCTAGCAGCGGGCGCCCGCCGACACTGTCGGCACGCGGCCGACTCCCGCAGTGACCGAAGCATGGCAGCCGTGTGTTTCAAGCCGTTCGCTGCGCGCCTGCCGCCCAGTGCGGTGGCACACTCGTGCGGTCAGCATTTCGTGACGCACACCGGGCAGCACACGATCTTCACACCGAGCAGCGCAATCTTCGCACCGGGCAGCGTCAAACTCTTACTCGGGTAGACCGCCGCTTCCGGCCCGGACCGCGCGGTGAACAGCGCAACTGCGTCCGGCAGCGTAGTTGCCCGAACAACCCGCCGCTTCACAGTGCGGCTTGCTGCAGCAGGCCTCTCGGACAGATTCTTTCGCTTGGCAGCCGCGGCTCGCCGCTTTCAGCCGGCGCACCGCACACCGGCTCGGCTGTCACGATCCGCCAGACGGCTGCGCCGCGCCCTCGCGCACCAGGACCGGCGGCGGCCTCGAACTCCAGGCCGTGGATAGCGGCGTCGCGCCGCCTCGTCACCCCTGTGGCAAGAGGATCGGGAATCCCTTCCGCGATCAGACGGGACTCAACGCCGCCGAGCGTGGCGGCGAGCGCGGGCGAGACGGTCAGCTAACCCGGCGCACTCGCCCTCGCCGGAGCCCGCGAGAACAAGATTCCATTCTTGACGCGCCAGCGCCCGGCGGTGCGTTCCTGCCTGGCGCGCTTCTGGCAGTCACCGCAGCCTTCGTGGCGCCGCCGCAGTCGTCTCTTGTCCCGGCGAGACCACCCGCGCAGCAGGTAAACCGTGCGCCAGAGTATTCCCTGAGCACAGCTCGGGCGCAGAGCGGACCCGTTCATGACCCATCCGACATGCTTCCTCATCCACCAGTCGAGGATGCGGGCGACGAGGTCTGATCTCTCGCGAAAATGGTTCGATGGGCATGAGCGCCTGCGCCGAGGTAGTGCGCCTGAGCTCAGAGTCTGAGCGACGTCGGCGTCGCCTCGATCGCGTCCTATCTGAGCGTCTTCCACCGAGCAGGACGTCGCTGGCTGTTTGGTTCATCGATTTCTCCCTTCACAGGTGCCTCTATTGTGACGTAAATGGTGCACTCGAAGCGGAACTCCCTTCGCCGGTTCCGGCCGCCTGACACGTGCCTTCCGCAACCGCGACGGCGTGCGACGGCCTTCTTCACACCGGGTCGCGGCGTGGTAGCTGGTCACCGGTCATTCTCATGGTTCGCAGAGTTCAACATGACTTTCCTCCACGTGCACCGCACGCACGCGAGCTGAACCATTCCGCGCACGCCATGTGCTGCTCGATGCGCTCGCGAAAGATGTGTTGATTTGGAAGCCGGTTTGGATCTCAGCTTTCCGTCGGATCCGGCTCGCCGCGTCGATTCCGACCTCGGCCTGCTGCGGTTGTCAGCATCGTCCCAACCGCGTTCGCGTTTGATGCAGCGACGCGGAGGGCTCGTATGACCATCGGACCCATTTGTCGAGATTCAGTGACCGGCGCTGTACCGGTTTGATATCCGACATCAATCGCTGAGAGTTTGGTTCCACTCAGCTCGATCTGTGTGCATCCGTCGATACCTGCGTTTCACTGGGTTTGAGGCCCTCGTTGTTGTGAGTTTGTGGCTTCTCGCTGATCTCAAGCGTCTCTAATATGGAATCCGAGGCTGAGCGAGAGCCGGAGCCTCTCATCGAGATCCTGAGCCGCTCGTGAGAGAGCCAAAGCAGAAGTCCGCCGAGATTCTGGAGCCGCTCGCATGCATCTTTGGCGCTGTTCGCGCTTCCTCGATGTTCTCGTGCATCGTTCGCGGTGAGCCTCATGGGCCGCCCCTGGCTCCTCGCGGGTGACCCGAGGTCGAGGCGCTCGGGTCTCCTGCAGCGCTCAGGACTCTCAGGCCGATCCGCGTCTCGGCCACCCGAAGCTCAAGTCCGGTCCCATGGGCGTCGGGTTTCGCCGCCCTTCTCGCGCCCGCATCCGCAGGCGTTTCCAGCCACTGCAATTTCAATCACAAATCAGAAGGAACATGGCGCGATGACTTTACGGCCTCGGCTGTAAACGTCCGCTTCAAGTCTTCCAGCGCGCGGCCGTTTCTGCGTCACGGGCGCCCCTTTCCGCGACGCAGTGTGGCTGAGCAAACTCCACCCGGTGGCTCACCGTGCTCGTCGCCATCTCCGTCCAGGCGGTGCTCGTCCAGCTCACAGCACCCTTCGTGGATCGCCCCGAAAGCTCTGACCAGGCTTCGCGGATCTGGGCGGTCGCAAAGCGCTCGTTCGTTTTTCGGGCTCGGCATCGTGCTCAGCGGGCGTGCTGCGCGATCGAACGTGCGCCCGAGCGCGCGAAAAGCCTCGTCGGCTCATAGCTCGCCCTAGGTTGGTGGGCCGGCCTTCACGTCGGCGGCCATGACAGCTGCGTCGGGAAAGGAGTCGTTGACACTCAAGTTGCGCCACGCAAGAGGTCACCACCGATCCACGAGACTTTCCACGTTTCCCCATGGGTCCCGGCACGACCGTGCCTTCGGTTCGTTTACGTCGGCTGGCTCGTCGTCCGCCAGACTCAGAACGTCGCGAGGCGCCGATCGCCGCCTGCCGCAGGCGATCAGCGCGCACGCGCCGGAAAGAGATGGAAGCCCAATGCATCGCGCCTGTCATAGTGGGCGTTCTCGCAGCGGCCGCCTACCCGCTTTCGGCGGCGACGGGGCGCAATGCCGGTCTCGGAATCACGACGCCGTCGGCAAACGCCGTTTCTTTCCTTGCAACCGGCGATCTCGTCCTTCGCTGACTCGCGTGTGGTTCGTCCTCGGCATCATTTCCCGGCTCATCTCATCGCGTGCAAAGGGATCGGGCGGAATTCCGGCTGAGGCGCCCGGACGCACGAAACCGCCGTCAGAAACCGTGTGGGGCGGAATCGCGATCGGCGATCAGCCTCGATCGCCGGCGGCTGCACCGATCGGCGCAGCTGCGCTCGTTCCAGTCTGCGCTGCTTTTTCGCTGCGCAAGGCTGGCTTTGCGTTTCTTCACATGTCGGTGCGTGCGGCGTGGGCGCGACAAGGCGCTCGTGCGGTCATCGGAAGCGCCGACGCCGTCGCGAGGCGAACCGGTCCTCGCCGTTGAGACCGAACCGCCGGCCTTAAATGCGCACTGCCCAAAGGGGCAGCGCGTGCATGATCGACGCGGAGCAGTCGCGTCGGCGCTGCGCTCACGCTGAAAAATATCCGTCATATCCGACACTCCGTCATCAGCGAGAAGCGAAAAAGATGAACTTCATCAAGATCAAGAGCAAGCGCCCCGCGGCCCGTCCCCGCAACGGCCGGGTCAAAGCGGCGAAACCACAGCCGGGGAAAACCAGCGGCGGGGAAAGGCCCGAGGGAGGGAGATCTGGTTAAAGTACGTTCTCGACACGATCGGGCAGGTGTGCCCGTTCCGCTCGGTGGAGGCCAAGCGCGCGCGCCATCGGAGGTTCCCGCTCGGGCGACGAACTCCAGGTCGACTTCGACCGCACCCAAGCGACAGAGATTTCGAGTCCGCGTGGGCGTCCGCTGCGGGCGCGCGGTGACCGACTTCCGGCGCAGATCGACAAAAGCCATTTTGGATCGATCACGCTTCAGACGGCAGCTTGATCGCCGGCGCGTCCACGGATTGGATGTCGTCGCGGACGCGACGGGCGCGAAATACGACCGGCGAGCGGAGCCCGTGGGATTCGCTTCGTCGCAAACATGTGCGTGCATATCGGCCCGCATGCGCAAGCGCGGCGTCGCGGTTCCAGCCGCTGCTTCGGCGTGCGCGGCGCGTGAATTTCGACGTCGGCGGCTTGGCTAGCTCGACGTCGGCCGCCTCAGGCTATGTAGACTGCTCGCGGGCCTGTGGCTCAGTCGTGGTAGAGCGCGTGACTTAATCCGTTTGCGTGGGTGTAGTCCCACCGGCCTACTACTCGCGGGGTGAGGGCCAGTCGGCCCCGCCACACCTACTCAGTGAGCTTGCGTACGTGCCCGCCGGGTTTTCGCGCCCTTGCTTTCGTGCCTCCCGCTTTCGACTCCGTTTGCTCGCTCGCTTTTCAAACCCCGCTTTTCAAAACCCCCGCGTCAAGCCCTCTGCTTCAGTTCGTCCTCCTCGCCTTTTCGAACTGCGCCTTTTCGGATCCCTCGCACAGTCCGCTGATCGTGCCGGACGAGGATTCTTCGCCATGGTTTGTTAAGTAGAACGGCCAGCATGTTCGACGCACCGAGTCACTGGTTTTCCAAAGTTCTACGGGCGTCCTTACTGTTGCTCAACGCGCGCGCAACGGTGGAAAACACGCTCAGACTCAATAGGCAAGGCAGGCTGGTCTCACGTCGTCGACCTCGGTCACCCATCGAGCACCTCCTCAAGGCGCCTGCAGCGCCGCGCTGCTTCCTGTCCGAATCCTACGTTGCCATGCACGCATGGCTTTGAGTGAAGCGCGGAGGCTACATCACCCTCACCACATGCAAACCTGTGGACGAGAACCGGAATGCAGAACAAATGGAAGGAAACTGGATTCGGACGGCATTTCACCGCAACGAGTTTAATCACTAGGAAAACGGTGAATGTCTGATGTCGAAGCAGGCGCATGCTGAAGCCTCAATGAGAAATCTGAAGGGTTTCGCAGGGGCTACATGTATGACGGTCGATGAAAACCTGGGTCTCAGAATGCGATCAGGATGACTAATCGCTACTACGACTGGGAAAGAGTAGGGAGCGAGTCTCCCTTCAACAGCGGGAGGACGTCTGGCTCGAATGCGACCACCAATCGCGAGATCTCCTCTATGAAGCCGATCCGGCGCCTGCGGGAGCTTTCCGGCTGAGACGCTCACCGTCGGCGAGACGGATCCGCATCACGCTCCCCGAGGTTCCAGCGTCCGGGCGAAGGTCGAAGAGGCTGCGGTCGGCGAAGTCACGGCGACGGAGGGGACGACGCTACGACGTCCACGCGGGCGACAAAACCGTCTACGCAGTGCTCAGATACCACGACGACAACGGCGTCATGGGGCAGCTGAACATCGAGACGCACAACGGCGCCGAGCTTGCTGCTACACGAAACAATCCTGAGCGAGGAGGCTAAATTCTCCTTTTCGGCAAGAGGCCCTGCCGCGCTCGGCAAATACCCGGCATGCTCGGCGTCAACGCTGACTATTCGCGTCGTGCCGCCGTTGTTATCGTCAGCTTCCCATCGCATCGAAGGCGACACGAGGACGAAACCGACGACACTTATAGCCCCGGGACCGACACCGAAAACACCTACGACCCAGACGGCCTATTATCCCTATCACCGCCCTGTCTACAGGCCCAGGTACGGCAACGACGGCGGCGGATACCGCCCACGCAGCGTCTACGGCGGGGGCGGAGGCGCATAGAAATAATCGCCGGCCTCTCCGCACCCTGGCATTTACATCCGTCTGCAGCCCTCTTTTAGCACCCGCAGCCTATTGCACACGAAAGAAATCCATGTTCTCATCCACGATCCTCGCGGACACCGTGCTTCACGACGTCGACACCTTCGGATTCGGCTGGGCCTCGATATTGAGCACGATCCTCTACGCCGTTCTCGGTCTGCGCTGCTCATCCCTCTTCGCTGGTCGTCACCAACTTTCTGTTCAAACCCGACATTCGCAAAGAGGCTCGTCAAAGACGACAACGTGGAATGGGAGTGCATCGCGGGCTGGCCATAGCCACTGCGATCATCATCATCGGGGACAGATCAGCAGCTGATGCCCGACTCGAAGCGTCCCGCGCGGAGAACACCACCCTCGCGGCCGCGCTGCTCGTCGCCGTCGGCGGTTTTGGTTTTACGAGCTGATCCTCGACGACGGCGTCGTGCACTCATCGGCGACTCGATCACCAGCTTCACCTCGCGACGGGCATCACCCTTTTTGGGATGCGGGCATCGGCTCGCTGCTGGTCAAACACATCCGCTGGCGGCTTTCCACGAGCTTCGCTGTCAACGAGATCGCCCTGGGAGTTCATCGGCGGACTCGGTCCTCATCCTTCACCCTGGCTTTCACGTTCGCAGCCGCACTGGGCCGCTCTTTTTCCGCCATAAGCCTGGTGATCGGCGTCCTCATCGGCCTGGAAATCCTGCTGGTGAAGATGTTCGCAGCCTTCGGGCGAAAGTCGTCGGTTGAGCGTTGAGCAAGGTGCTGGCCATCGACTACTTCAGGCCCTCGTGGCTTTCGCTCGTCTTCCCCCCTGCTTTTGCTCTCCAACTGGGGCTCTGCGCAGCGCCTACCCTTGTGGGCTACACTAACATCGCAGTGGCAGTCGCCATCCTCTTCAGGCTCGAAAAGCTCAAAGAGGCTTCGCCCGAGCACTCGCCGCAGTCGCGTCAGAGATGTTCGCCGGGCGCAAAGCTACCGAGAAGGCGATCGACGCCGAGGCCTACCGGACCCAGTCCTCGTTTACGAGCATGTCTGCCCCTACCAGAAGATCGCCGTCACGAAGTACGGCGAGGATCTGCGCCTCTACCTCAATCGCCAGCTGCAGTTTTTCCAGCCTCGACGAGGTCCGCTACCACGAGACCTTGGTAGCCAGCGCCTTGACGTCCGTCGAGCGACCCGCGAAACGTCCTCGTGCTCGGCGGGGCGACGGGCTGTTGGCTCGCGAGCTTCCTCGCACCCCAGCGTCAGACGGGTGACCGTGGTCGACATCGACGCGAAAGTCACGGACCTTGCGAGAAACAACCGTCTGCCTGAGCGAAGTCAACAAAGGGCGCTGGAGCGATCCGCGCGTCAAGGTGGTCAATCGCCGACGCTTTCGCTTCGTCGACGACGCGAAAGGCACGCACGACGCCGTTCTCATCGATCTCGTCGACCCCTCGAACGAGCGGATGGCCAGCTTTACTCGAAACAGTCACCGAAACGTCTCCGAAAAGGCTGAGTCCAAAGGAGTCACGGTCACCCAGGCGACGTCGTCTTTCTTCAGCCCGCACGCATTCCACATCGTGGCGAACACGGTCCGCGCGGGCCAATCCGGATACGCCGTCTCCCTTCTCGCACAACATCCCCTCTTTCGAGAGTGGGATTCGTCCTTTCGACGAAGAATCCGAGCGCGCTCTCAAGCCAGCCGCTGGCTCGGGCACCTCCCATCAGAACAAGGAGCTGCTTGCCTTCATGATCCGCAGCCGCAGCTGCCGAAAGTGCCGAAAACCGGAGGTTTCGACCTGCTTGAACCACGGATCATCGACGCCTACGAGTCCGACACATGCGGCAGTGGCGTTATTACTGACCCTTGGGTTGGGAGGCTCCCTCGAAGGCCGGTTCTAGACTTTTTCGAAAGCGGCGACGACGGCGCTTCGAACCAGGGCCGTGACCGAGGTCGCAGCTGCGCAGCGGATATCGGGTCTGAGAGTTCGCCCAACGCAAGCGACTCCGGCAGGCCGTCGCGCACTAGAGCGTCGTCGCGTCTAAGCGCACCCTAAAGCGCGCAGCGTCTAAACGACAGGAGAAACATGGACATCGCGGTCATCGGCTCGAACAACGTCGATCTCATCACTTATATCAACCGAATGCCCGCGAGGGCGAGACCCTCGAGCGCCGGAAATCCAGATGGGCTGCGGAGGGCAGGGGCAAACCAGGCGATTGCGGCCGCGCGGCTCGGTTCGAGCGTGCTCATGCTCACCAGAGTCGGCAACGACGTATTCGCGGAAAAACACTGTCGCGAACTCCGCTGCAAACGGCGTGGATACCGCACACGTGCTGAGAACCGAAGCGTCTCCGGCGTCGCGCCGATCTTCGTGGACCCCTGAGGTCGCAACTCAATCCTCATCGTCAAGGGCGCCAACGGCCTCCTTTCGCCCGAGGACGTCGCCGACGCCGCCGAGGATCTCGCCAAAACCAAGCTCATCGTGCTCCAGCTCGAAATCCCCTCGAAACGGTCTATGCGGCGATCGAATTCGGCAACGAGCGAGGAATACCGGTTCTCCTCAACCCCGCCCCCGCGCATCCCGAGCTGGACCTGGACCGCATCAAGGGTGCGACTATTTCATGCCGAACGAGTCGGAGCTGGCGCTGCTGACTGGCATGCCGGTGGAAACACCCGAACAGGCGGAGGAGGCGGCGCAGAGCCCTGCTCGACGCCGGAATCCGCAACATCGTGGTCACGCTGGGTCTGCGCGGAGCCCTGTGGATCAACGAATCGCAGACGAAACGAATTCCCGCCGCACCCGTCGCCGCCGTCGACACCACGGGCGCCGGCGACGCTTTTCATCGGCTGCTTCAGCCACCGCCTCGTCTCCGGCGACGATTTGACCGGCGGCGATTCCGCAAGCTCCGACCGCGACATGGCGGCCCCCGGCGACGTGGAATCGGCGCTGACCGCCCGCATGCCGTTACGCAGCCGACTCCGTGACGAGGCTAGGAACCCAAACCTCGTATGCCACCCGCGAAGAGTTCATGGCAAAAACTGACTGAGCGAAACTCGCGTCAAGGGGCGATCACGTTAACGAGGCCGCACGCCAAAACTAGGCGCACGGTACACGAGGCCGCACGCCGAACCGAAGTGCACGCCACACGAGGCTGCGCGCCAAAAACCAGGCGCACGGTACACGAGGGCGCGCGCCAAACCGAAACACGCGGTGCACGGGCAGTTGAAAGGCCAGGGGCGACGTGCCCCTGGCCTTGCGGATCCTCCGGCGAGAAACCGGAGCCTCGCCGAACGAAAGAGCGCAAACAGTGCGATTGTGCGTCCAGGTCTCTGCGTTCTAGCGGACTTTGCGCCGTCACTGCCGTTCGTCGCCGATCGCGGCGCGTCGGCGAGTCCGCCCCGCGGCAGCTCAGCGGTTGTCGGCGGCCGACCTCAACATCCAGGCCTGCTTTCTCCAGTCCCGTGGCGATGCCGATGAGCATATCGTTGCTCAGGTGGTCGACGTCGTCGACAGGGTCCAAGGTGGCCCTGATTCGGTCGGAAATCGTCATGAGCAGTTCCTCGAACTGCGAGTAGACCTCGTCCACGCTGGAGAAAGCTCGCGTCGAACTGCTTGAGGTCCCGAGGAGGCCGCGACGGTCGCGGCGCGGGCGTCGGGAACTCCGCCGAGGGCGGCAAGGCGCTCGGGCGACGTCGTCGGAAGCCACACGGACTTCTGTCGACGAGTCTCGTCAGCTGCAGGTGCAGCGCGCGCGAAACGCGATGCCCTGATGTTCCAGTGCGCCTGCTTGCCCAGCAGGCTGAGATCGGTCAAATCGACAGGGCCTGTTGGAAGCGCCTTCTCGACGACGGGAGAAAGCTGCTGGTTAGTCATATTCGCTCCTTTTTTCCGCGAGCGCAGGATTCACGCCCGCTTCTTAAACTTGAATGATTCTAGTTTATTCTTGTTTGGCGGTTGAGTCCACCGCGACATCAGGCTATCGCGTCACACCGACGCCGTTTGAGGCTGCGGCGTTCTCGCGTTTTCCTCGGGCGCGCTTTGCGAACGCCGGCGACGCCTGAACCCGAACGGCGTTCCCGCGTTTCAGGGAACGCGATGGGCCGACTGCTGACCACCCGTCTACGGCGGGCGGAGGCGCTCTCGCGTTTCCAGGGAACGCGCGACGACGGGACCGTGCGGACAAATCTATGGGCACAGCCTGGGCATAGGATTGACCCAGGCAATGCCCAACGCACCGCCGCGGCATTCCCCAACGCGCGGAACGTGGGCCCCGACCGATCGCGGGGCCCACACGCACTAAGGCCGCATTCCCGCACCTCGGCAGCGCTCGCTCGCCGCGTTGCCCCGCCGCATTTTCAGCAACGTTCGCCCGCGCGTTGCCCCGCCGCATTTCAGCAACATTCGCCCGCCGGAGAGAACCCGCTTACAGATCCGCGATCTCCGCCGAGACGAACCAGGCAGCCTGGTACGGCGCGAAATCAATGCGCGGGGAGCCGCAGATCCCAGAGTACCCGCCCAGGAGCTCTTGGGCGTCGAAGCCCAGCCGCCGGGCAAGGACGTCGTGGCGCAGCGCCACAGTCTCGCCGGTGAAGTTGTAGACCTGAACCATCGTCCCCAAGGGGTGGTCCCTTTCGAGGACCAAGAGACGATGCTCTGGGCTCTCCACCGGGATCGAGGGAACCGAGGCGTGCAGCTGAGCGGGTGGCTGCACGCACGGTTAAGATGTGGCAGCGCGGCGTTGACGCGCCCCGCCGGGCTCTCGACGTCGGTTTCCACTCGCTTGGCGAGACCCCAATCCATGAACGGCCGGTGCGCCCACCTGTTGTCTTCGGCGTGAGCCGGGTCATCAAGGTAGGACATGTCGTTGAACAAAACCCAGTTCGTCGCCCATATACAGCAGAGAGGACGCCGCCGTATCCGCACACCACGGCGTACATCAGCGCGATCCGCTTGACTGCAGGTCGATCGCCTCGGCGTCGTTCTCCTCGACGGCCTTCTCCAGCCCGGCCAGGCTCGCGCACGAACCGGAGATCCGGCGGTCGCCCGTCGCGGGTTTTCCTGGAACACCAGCCCCCGGGAGAAGGATCCCTGATATCGCCCGGAATAGAAGTCCGAGAGGGTAGGCGCGGTGGCCGAATCCCGTCACGCCGACCATCTCGGCGTCGTGGTCGAGATCGCCCACCCGATGTCGTCGTGGCACCTGACGTGGTGGCCCCACGTCGCCGTCGTCGGCTGTTCGGCATCTCGGAGAGGCCACCTGGGCCATCTCCGCCCCGCCCGTGGCAATCGAGTTCCCACAGCTGGACCATGAGCTCATTGTGATAAGCCATGTCCGAGACCAAACCGTGGTGCTGACGCACGCCGAGGTAGGGGCATGAGGTCCTCGGGCGCGACGATGGCCTCGCGCCCTGAACGCCACAGCCAGGGCGGCACGCGCAGGCACCCTCGAAGCACCTGCGTCACATCGTGGACTTCCGGCTGATTCTGACAGTTGGTTCCGAGCCTCTTCCAGATGAACGCGATCGCGTCCAGGCGGAAGACGTCCACCCCTTGTTCGCCAGCCAGCAGATGAGCTCGACGAACTCATAGAGCACCTCAGAGTTGGCCCAGTTGAGGTCCCACTGGTACTCGTTGAAGGTGGTCCACACCCACGCGTTTGCCGCGTCGTTCCAGGTGAAGATTGCCGGGAGCGAAGTCCGGGAAGATCTCCGGGGCGTCTTCTCGAACTCGTCGGGCATCTTCCGGTCGGGGTACAGGAGGAAGTAGTCCCGATACTCGGGTCCCCTCCCTGGCCTTCTCCGCCCATTCGTGTTCCTGGCGACGTGGTTTGAGAACGGTCCATCTCCAGGGAGATCCGTTCTCCCTCAGGGTGTCCGCGAGGGCTTCCAGGTCGTCCATCGTCCCCAGGTCGGGTCTGATCTGGCGGTAGTCCTGGACCGCACCGCCGCCGTCGTTCGCCCCTTTCCCGCGGTTTGAGGAACGGCATGACGTGGAGATAGTCACCCCGAGCCCCTTTGAGGTAGTCGACGTGCCCGCAACGCCTCGAAGGCTCCCCGCGAATCGGTCCGCGTAGGCGACTGGCCCGATCATCTCGGGCTGTTGCAGCTAATCTGGGCGCAGGATGCGCCTCGTCCAGCCCTGAGCTCGGGCCGGACGCTCCGCCATCGCGTCCTTCGTGATCTTGGCCAGCCCTAGGCCTCAACCTCCGTCTCCCGCCCCGGATACACCTTTTGGCCAAAGCGGTGCGGATTAGCGGCGCGTAGCGCTTCCAGCGCAGATTGAAGTCGCGCCCGTTTCCGCGTCGAGGGGCATGTCAGTCCTCCCGGCCGCCCGCGGCCGGCTTCGCGGCTGCCTCGCCGGAGCCTCCTCAGCTCCTTCTTCAGGCGGGCGGACGATGAGCACGTCCCTCGTGAGCTCGCCGGACGACGTCGGAGGCCACGTTGCCCAGCAGCCGCCTCGACGATCGACGTGTCGCGGATGGCGCCGAGAATCAAAGCGCATCGACTCGGTACTGCTTGGCCGCCTCCGGAGGGCTCCGGCCCGGTTCCGCCGTCGACTAAGAGCGCAGCGGCGACGCGACCTCGGCCCTTCGGCGAGGTCGACGGCCCGCTCCAGGGCATCGGCCGCCGCGGCCACGCCAGCACCTGGCCCATGGTCGCGTACTTCGTGGCCGCTATCTCGGGGACGACGCCGCATCGCGGTCGCTGATGACGTGTAGGCGCAGACGATCACGAGGTCGGCTTCATTGGAGGCCGCGATGGAGACGGCCCCGCCGAACAGTCGGCCCGGCGGAGCGCACCGTCGTCGGTGCCCACGAGGATTCGGCTGTACTCGGCATGTTTTCGGTCCGCTCTGCCTACTTGCCTTCCTTGAATTCTCCGGCACTCGGCGGGGCGGAAACGTCGTCCATGCTCCGGATGGTCGGGGCTCGTTGATCCACGTCATGGCGATCGCCGCCAAGCCCATGAGAACGCCGGTGAAGGTGACTGCGTTCGTCGGATCCTTGCCCAGGAGGTTCTCGTAGATCCATCCGAAAAGTCACGGTCTCCAGCAGCTGCGGCAGCACGATCATATTCAGGATGCCCATGTACACGCCGTACCTGTTCGATGGGACCATGCGGACCGCCATGATGTACGGCACGCCCAAGAGCGACGCCCACGAGATGCCGAAGCCGATCATCGGCAAGAAGACGAGGAACTGTTGGTGACGTGCGGAAGGACGAGAAGCGATGACGAGGGCGCATATGAGGCTCGCCGTGTGGACCTGACTTTGGCCCGTGCCTCTTCGCAAGAGAGACACGAGGCCGGAAAAGCCACCATGAAGGTGACGACGTTGTACGAGCCGTTCACAAGGCCGGTCCACGTAGTCGCGTCCCTGTACGCCTGGGACTGTGCATTGGTTGTATTGAACACCGACTTGGCGATGGACAAAGAGATGAACTGCCAGTAAACGAACATCGCGTACCACTGGAACAAGTACACGAGCCTTGCCCAGCGCAGCTCTTCGGCATCTCGACAATCGCGTTGCCGATCTCTTTGAGCGCACCGAAACGCTCGCGGTCCTTCTTCGAGCGGAGCTCCGCGAGTTCCTCCGGCGACGGCGGAATCTCGTCAGTGGACAAAACAGAGACGAGGACGGTGGCGATGGAACACACCGACCCTAGCATGAAGCGCCCCTGAAAACGTAGTACGCAAGCCCGAGCCGGCCACCCCTCCCATATATGCTCGAAAAGGAACATCGAGGCATTGGCGAGGGTGATTCCCAGGCCGCGCAGAAGGACTGGGCGAGAAGCCCCTGGCCGTCTGACTGCGGGGAGCCGATCGGCGATGAAGGCGATGCGGCTCCATCGCGGTGTTGTTTGAGGCGTCAGGGCAGCCACAAAGGAGGACGGCCATCCACAGGCCGAGACAAATGGGAAGAGGAAGAGGACACGGAGCAGCCGATGGCGCCGACGATGAAGTACGGCTTTCGCCTCCCCATCTCTCGCTCCATGTTCTGTCCGACATGGCGCCGATGATCAGCTGAATGAGAAGGCCCGTGATGGGCCAGCCGTATTGAGGATCAGCGCTCCGACTCGTCGGCGCCCAGCATCTTGTAGATCAGGTTGATCGCGGTCTGCTGCATTCCGAACGAGTATTGGATGCCGAAAGCCGAGATTCATGAGGAGAATCTGCCTCATGTTCATCATCGGCTTGTGCCGAATGACCGTAGTATTTTTCTGCGTCATGGAATTCCGTTCTATGAAACGGCGCCGGCGCCGTCGATGTATGCCTGAAAACCTGTCGAGAATGGATCTCAAACCTTCGCGTAGTCGACCATGCAGCCTGGGACTCATAGGGGCCCTGGACGACCTGCAGAGAGGGTCTTGCCCTGTCCGCCTCGAAAACTCGACTCGCAGCTCAACGGGCCTGGAGGGATCGATCCCTCGATTCCGGTTATCTCTGCTGGCTCACAAGGACATCCGGGTAGAAGACCTCGGTGTATATGCCGTCGACAACCCACGTCCCTGCGGGGTCGTCGTCACGGACTTTCTGTATGACGGAGGCGCCCACCGAGCCGCGGATCAGCTCGACCGACTCGGGCACAACGTGCCACCCGTCGAGGCGCGAACCGTCTGCGCAGTGCCTTCGGCTCGGTGAAAGCCCTGAACAAAACGTTGCGCGGCTCCTCGAAGATCCGCTCAACCTCAAGGACTGTATCGGGTTCCATATCGAGTTCTCTGTTGCAATCGGACGGACATCGTCACGAGGTGTCCACAATGAACGCCTTCCGCACGGTCGCGGGATCGACTCCTCAGCGAGAGTAATGGATCTAACAATCGTGCAGCGGCGCTAGCCTATCAAGCCATCCGACCGCTTCCCACCCGTCTCACATACGGGACAGCGCCCCTTCCCCTATATTGCGCGGAATTCGGCCAGATTCCAGGAGAATCGTCCAAAAAGGTCGTGTGCGTTTGCCTCACAGCTTGTGATTGTCGGGGACTTTTGTCACGCGTTTCTGCGGGCCGAGCTTCGCATTTCGCCGGAACGGGGGCCTGTTGCAGGGACGAGCGCCGATAACCCGAGAGCCGGTCAATCTATGCCGGAAACCCGAGAACCGGTCAATCGACGTCGACGGCGAGCGTGCGATGATCTGAAAACGGCCAGGCGACGCGTCGTCGCTTCTCCCGCCGCCCGGAAGCCGACCCCGAGGATGTGGTCGATCTGGGAGCTCGGACGCTCGTCGTCAGGATAGGTCAGCGCCTGCGCGAGGACTTCTATACTCGGTCTGTTTCTGAATGTCTTCGAGGTGCGTGTTGAGGTCGCCGAGGACGATTCGGGGCGTCAGGGAATGCCGCGGCGTCGGGCGACCCTCGCCATGAAGTCTTCGAGAAAACGCAGCTGCTTGCGATTGTCCGGCTGCTTCGTGGTCAAGTGCGTAGCGCCGACGACGACGGGCTTCAGGGGTCAGGAGCACGGCGACTATCGCCATCCTTTGCTCCTCTGAGGCGAAAAGCGCCAGCCAAAACGGCGGTCGGACGCCCTGCGCACGGATTCCTCCACGAAGGCAGCCTGAGGGCTCTGATGTAATCGACGGGGTACGCGGTGGCGAAGGCGATGCCGTATCCGCGTCGGGAGCGCCGAAACATCCTGGCCATGAAGTTGCTCGGCGCGCGGCGGCACGCCGCGAAGCGTCGATGCTCCATTCCCGCGCCTCGGCGAACGCCGAGAGGATCGATCAGCCGCGATCCTCCTGACTCTTGCAGCGCCAGCACATCGGGTTTGAGCCGCGCGATTTCCGCAGCGGCTTCGCGGTGACCGCCTCGTCGTTCACGGCGTCCCTCGCCCAACACGGCGCCCGACCCCAGGATTGGTTGGCCCGCCCGCTCTGGACGTTGAGCTCACAAGGCGCATGGGATCACTCCGAGGAGGCTCGAAGGAGAGGCTGACCGAGTTCATGCAGTAGCGCTGCCCCGTCGGGGTCTGGGGCGCGTCTGGGAACACGTGGCCGAGATGCGAGTCGCAGGAGGCGCAGCGAACCTCGGTCCTGGGATAGCCCAGCTTGTAGTCGACGTCGGTGACCACGGAATCCATCGACGAAGGATCGTGAAAAAGCTCGGCCAGCCGCAGCCCGAATCGAACTTCGTCTCCGGGCGGAAGAGCTCGGCCTGCACCCGCGGCAGCAGTAAACGCCTCGCGCGCTTCGTGAAGCTCGCCGCTGAAGAGACTTCCGTTCCGGCCTCGCGCAGCAGTGATACTCGGCGGAGCGAGAACTGCGCCACTCTTCATCCGTTTGCGGCTACAAGAGGTTTCGTCACCACTATGCTCGCTTTCGTCGCGCGACGTGTCCATCGCTCTCACTCTGCGGAATGACAGATTTTGGGACCGGAAAACAGGCCGATGCGCCAGCGTCTGGCGTGCGCCAGCGACGCGAGGCGCACGTTGCGCTAGTTGCTTTCGTCCTTCGTTCCAGCATCGCCCCAGCGGCCGCGCGGCGCACGTTGCGGCGCTCATGCGTGAAGGGAACGGTGCCGCAGAGCCGCCCGCCCAGCGCGCCTCGGGCGCGGGCCGCAACCGGCACGCTGGGCCCGCCTCTCTCTGCGCGCCGCGCGAATCTCGTGGCGAGGGCTTTCGCCGCGTTCAGGGGCGTCCTCGGCGTCGATTTGCCGCCTTCCCCGGAGGCCCTGCGTCCTCCTTCTTGCGGGCGGCTTCCTCGCGCTCGCGCTAGCGTCCTCTCCGGGCCCGGCGAAGTCGCTTGCCGCGCTTCTCCGCCCTGCGGATCCGGTGAAGATCGAGGCTTCGTATCCGGTTTCCGTCAGCGGCGAGGGCGCCATCTGGGGGTCGGCTCGCGGTCGGCGAGGAACGCGCACCACCGGCGGGGACGCGGGAACACCCTGGTGCCCGTCAGGCCACGGTCGCCGTGCGCCGTTTGCCGTGCGGACCGGACGGGCCGCCTGGGGCTGGCCGGAACGGAACGTCGGGCACTCTGGTCTTGCCGTCGGAACTTCTGGCGACGTCGCCGCGCCGAGTTCGGGCGTCGGCCTGCCCGCGGGAAGAAGGGCGTCCGCCGCTGGGATTTCCTCGAGCAGCGGATCTGGCGGGTTGACGAAACTGCGCCCGTGGGGGACCGCGTCCGAGCACTAGCCTGTATCCGGCAGATGACCGCTCGCGCACGAAACGAACGAGATCGATGAGGTTCCGAAGGCGTCGCGGCGGAAACAAGCGCCGAGACTTGAATCGACGTGCTCTAGCGGCGCAGACCTGGAATGATTCCGGTGTTGCCGTCCACAGCGTGGTTTCCTTGAGGATCCTGTCGAGTTCGGCGCGCAGAGCTGGAATCGGAACGCTCAGTCAAGCAGCGGTCGACTATCTGGCATCTCGGGCGCCCGTCGCGTCCAGTTCTCAAAGGTCTTGGTGGTCGTTCCTTGGACGGCACGATGAGCCTGCGTCCGTCCCACACTTTGAGGACGACGTGGCTGAGCGTGATGTCCTCGACTTTCGCATGCTGGTCGTTGTTCCATATGACGATGTCGCCCACTGCCGGATCGAGTCGGGAGAGGCCGCTGCAGGGCCCGCGAACAGGTTGCCTGGGTCGACTGCGCCGCGGGATGCGACGACGGAGATGACTCCGCCGAGGGCGAAGACCGAGGCGCCGAACGCCTGCCAGCGGGAAGGTCGCGAGGATCGCGGCGGCGCCAGATCAAATCGAGACTCCGACCACCCTGTTGAGTATGCGGACCTGCGTCTGCACCTTCCAGTAACGCGACTGCCCGCTCTCCCTCACGCGGTTGAGGATGAGGTCCTGCACGCCCGTTGCAATCGACAGAGACGAGCCACGTCGAAAGCCGCGATCGTTGCGATGAGGAACGCGTGGTCGGCCCATGCTCCAGCCGACGTCCCCGCCGCTCGTGGCCATCGGCAGCGCGACGGAGAATCCGATCACGCCCCGACGACGGCGAAGGAGGCGCTCGCGGGCCTGACGACCGGATGCGAGGCCTGCCTGAGCAAAAACGTGAAGCCGCATGATGAAGCGTATGAACATCTGAATGCCGATCGAGAACCAGCATGCCCACAAAAAGTCCGGTGCCAGTGCCCAACAGAATCGTCAGCGCGTCCACCGCAACAGAACCCGCCGTCTCCTTCGCCGGGGCTCGGCGCCTGCACAGCGCGCGCGGGCGCGAACGCGGGAACGTGTGCTGAGCGGCTGAGGGCGCTGCGCGATCGCAGCGAGTGCGCCGACGTCGTCGCAGAACCCATCGACGCCGCCGCGGAAACAACTTCGTAACCGTTTGCCAAGAATACTCCCATGCCCTCAAAGGCTAAGCGATGCCGCCTGGTACGCCATATTCCCGCGGAATATGGCCAGAATATGCGTTCGGGTTCGCGGCGTGCGCTCACGGCCTCCGCAGGCGCACCGCCGCGCCTCTTGACCGCCGCATCAACCGCCCCGGTCGAGGACATCAACCGCCCGGCCGGGGAACATCGCGCGGCGATCGCGCGCGGACCGTGGCGTCGCACATCAACCGCCCGGCCAGGGAGCATCGGTCCGGCGAACACGGAACGGCGGCGGCTTTCGAACAGCGCAAGCGCCTCAGGAGCAGCAGGCGCACCCCCGAATCGCATGCGTTCCGGGAGCTTTGGACCGGTGAGCAAGGACACAGCCCATCTCGATTTTACAATGCCCTCCCTTTCCTCTAAGCTAATCGAGTTCCACCAGCCGGCAACGGTGAGGAACGGACAAACAGACAATCAGTCCGCCCCTACTCGTCTGGTGGCCTAGGACGGCGCCCTTTCACGGCGCTCGCACCGGTTCGAATCCGGTTGGGGGTGCGAGAAGGTCATGAATCTTCATTGGCCCGTAGCGCAGTTGAGTTAGCGCCGCCCCGTGTCACGGCGGAGGTCGCGGGTTCAAGTCCCGTCGGGGTCGCGGACAATCGCCGGGAAACCGGGCTTTCGTCTATCAGGCTCTGTAGCTCAGTTGGTAGAGGCGTTCGACTGAAAATCGAAAGGTCACCGGATCGACGCCGGTCGGAGCCACTGCCTCGAATCTGGGACATGCGCGCCCCCTTTGCTTCCTTCAGCTCTCTCCGCGCGATCTCACGCGCTTCAACGCGTACGAACTTTCGCGTTCGTTTCCGCGCACGAAGTTTCGCGCTTTTACGCGTGCAGACCCTTGTCTTCTCGCACCGCATGACTCCTAGTGCGCGAATCTTGGGACCTCTAAAGCAGGGCTCAACCCCGTCGCTCCGGCAATCCTCGGCCGAGCGACGGACGATCAGAGACGCCTACAACACCTGGCTTTTTCGGCGGTTTTGGCACTTCCAACACGCGTCTCGTCTCGGGGCGTGCCGAGTTCCTGTTGGCATATGTGAAAAGATTTTCTACACGTTCCAAAAACGTGTAAAAAATTTGGCGATTTCACACATGTCAAGAATCCGTGTCTGGGAATTTTTCTATGTGGAAACCTGATCTTCCTTACAACGAACTCCGTTCCTCCCGTCGACGAACTGGAGACTCGCTCAATTCTTCGGGCGGCGGCAGACGCGCGGCGGCGCTCGCCGGACTAGATCAGGCAGTCAAAGCAAATTCCCAAAGGCAGGATCCTCATCTCCCCTCTCTCTCCTCGAAGCACAGGCAAGCTCGGAAATTGAAAACATCGTGACCACAACCGACGACCTCTTCCGAGACGAAAACCTCAAGAGCGCAGCCCCAGATCCGCGGTGAAGGAGACTCCTGCGCTACCGGGAAGCTCTGTTCGCCGGCTTCGAGGAAGTCCGCCGTCATCCCTCAACACGAATATCGCCCTCAGGTGAGCTCCCACATAAGCGGCTAGCAACATGGAGCTGAGGTCCTGCCCGGCACTTTCATCGAGCCCCACGACCTTGGAAGCCCGGGTACACGCCCCCGAAGGCAAAGAGCTCATCGCCCGCAAGCTCGGGGATTGGGAGAGATCGTCCATCGGAGACGAACTCGACCCATTGGTCGCAATGGCGGTTGCGCACCACCAGTTTGAGGCAATCCACCCTTTCACGGACAGCAGCGCGCACGGGAAGGATCCTCAACATCTCATGCTCATCGAAAGGAGGCTTTTGAGCGAGCCGGTTCTCACCTTTCCCGCTACATCATCGAAGCAAAAAGCAGTACTACGACCGCCTCCTGGCCGTGACACGAGACGCCTGGCATGAGTGGCTTTTCCTTCATGCTGAGCGCCGTACAATCGACCTCCGAGGAGACGCTCACGCAGCCATCGACAGAATCCAGAGGCTCGCCGCACGATTCCGCAGCAAATGCGCTCGAATCAGGGAAGTTCGAACGCCGACCTTCTGGACCTGCTCCTCGAACGGCCATACTGCCGAATCGCCGACGTCGAAAACGCCTGCAACGTCACGCGCCCGGCGACCAAACGTCTGGAAGAGCTGGTCGCAGCGGGCGTGCTGGACGACAGAAAGGCCGGCAGAGACAGACTTTTCGTCAATGTGCCGCTGATGGAGATCCTCCGCAACCCGGATCTGCCGAGCCGGCACGCTGAGACTGCAGGATCGGCGCTTGCCGGGCAAGGCCCCTTTTTGGCGGGGGCGCCGCGCCCGGCGATCGGAGAAGTCCAATGCTGATCGGCGAAAGCCAATGCTTCGTCGTCACGCGCTGGAATTCCCGCGAGAACTGCGAACGACGGGTCGCCGCGCTCACTGGCAGGCCCCCGCTGAGGGCCCGAGGACGACGCCCGCCGCGGAACGCGCGTCGAGCCACTCTGATTCGAGGCCGCCCGGCACGAAAAATGAGCGTTGGCCGGAAGCCTAAAGCACCTCGACCAACCGGATCAGGTATCCGTCGGGGTCGTGGACGACGAACTCCGTCTGCCCTTCCAGCTTGAGCGCCTCGAGCCCCCATTTCATACCAAATCTGCCGCAGATCCCGAAACGGCCGGACGCCCAGCGCGGCCAGCCGGGAGCACGGCGCCGACGTCGGGAACTTCGATCTGGAGTTTCATCCCCCGACTTCTCGGTGGACGGACGCGGCCGGCGAGCCAAGCCTCCGAATGGTCTTCTTCGAGCATGAGTTGGGTGCCGTTGAGTTCGAGGCACGCGAACAAGGGATCCTCCCTGGAGAAGAGAACTCGAAAGCCGACCTCTGACGTAAAAAGTCGAGGCTCGCGAAGATGTCGCTGACGGACAACTCGGGAACGAGCGGATTCCAACGCATAGCCCTGATCATGGCATACGTCCTGCCTGCCGAACCGTCGGCCTCCGTATACTCAGTGTGTGGGACCACGTACATTTTGTGGAAAAGCCTCGTTAAATCGCTCGCATTCGCATAGACTTCGCGTCAAGTAGCCTCGCGGCAGAGCCCTGAAAGGAGGGACTTCTTCCATGAGTCCAAAGACGGCCCATGTCCAAGTCCTTGCCCCGCTGACCGGCGTCATGGTGCCGATCGAAAGCGTTCCCGATCCCGTCTTCGCCCAGAAGATGGTCGGCGATGGATTCTCCATCGACCCTTTCGACGGCACGGTTTTCGCTCCGGTTTCGGGAGAGATCGTCGATCTCCAAAACGCCCATCACGCCCTCACGATACGCACGCCGGAGGGGATCGAGATCCTCATCCACGTCGGCCTTGAAACTGTCAGCCTGGAAGGACGCGGATTCACGCCCCACGTCGCCAGGGGTGACAAGGTCGCGGTCGGCGACAAGCTCATAACTTTTCGACGTCGACCGGGTTTGCCCGCAGGCGAAAAGCCTTCTCACCCAAGTGGTCGTCGCCACTATGGACGCGATCGCCTCGATCGGCCCGAAACCCGGAATGGTGGTCGGCGGAAGGTCCTGGCCGCCACGATCGAGCCCGCCGCGCCGAAGGCCCGCGCATCGGCCGGCGGCGGGGCGAGGCCTTCGTCGGCACGGTCGTCATCCCCAACCCGACGGGATTGCACGCGCGGCCCGCTGCGACCCTCGTTGCCCCTGGCCAAGGGCTTCGAGCGACATCAAGCTGGCCTCCCAGGAAACACGGCCAACGCCAAATCGATCGTCGCCATCATGGGCATGGGCCTCGCCCACGGCCAAGAGGTCGAAGTCAGCGCCGCCGGGCCCGACGCCGAGCGCGCACTCGCCGAAGTCATCGAGGCGATCGACGGCGGACTCGGGAGGAGCCCGTGCCCGCAGGCTCGCCGGCCCCGAATCGGCCGCTCCCGCGCAAGCCGTTCCCGCGCAAAAGCCGGCGGCCCGCCGCTCGGAGGACCCCGACGTCTACCTCGGCATTCCCGCTTCGCGGGCCTGGCCGTAGGCGCGCTCGTCCAGCTGCGCAGCAGGGGTTCGCCATCGTCGAGGCGGGCTCAACCCAGCCGACGAGCGACGCACCTTGCGCGACGGGCTCAACCGCGCACTGTGGTCCTTGGGGGAGCTCGCCGACGGTTTGCGCAGGCAGGCGATGAGGAACGCGCCGCGATCTTCTCCGCGCACGAAGAGCTGCTGCAGGACCCGGAGCTTCTCCACCTGGCGAATGTCGCGTGTAAACGAAGGAAAGAGCGCCGCTTTCGGCGGCGCAACGCCCATACGACGTTCGCCGACCAGCTCGAGTCGCTGGGCAACGAGGTGCTCGCCGGGCGCGCCACGGACGTACGCGACGCCGGCGTCCGCGTGCTCAGGAGATCACCGGGCAGAAGCTCGAACGCCCGAGCTTCCCGGAAACACGATCCTCGTGGCCGAGGAGCTGACGCCTTCGGACACAGCTCAGCTCGACCGTTCGAAGGTCGTCGGATTGCGACCGTCACCGGCGGCGCTCTCCTCCCCACGTCGCGATCATCGCGCGCTCGCTCGACATTCCCGCAATCGCGGAATTGAAGAGCCGTCCTCGACCTCGAAGACGGAACTCGGGCGGTCCTCGACGGAACCTCCGGCGAGCTGCGGACGAACCTTTCCGAGGCCGGCCTTTCCGCGGTTCGCTAGCGCCAGGAGCGCATCGAGGCCCGCAAGGCCGCCGAATACGCGAGGAAGGACGAGCCGGCGGTCACCTCCGACGGCCGACGGGTCCAGGTGGTCGCCAACATCGGCGGGGTCGACGACGCAAAGGAATCCCAGACGAAGGCGCCGAAGGCGTCGGCCTTCTGCGCAGCGAATTCGTTTTCCTTGGACGCGCCGACGCCCCCAGCGAGGACGAGCAGGTCGCGATCTACGCCGATTGCGCGCGCGCTTTGGCACCGGTCAGCCGCTCGTCATTCGCACGCTCGACGTCGGCGGAGACAAAGCCGCTTGCATACCTCCCCTCGGAGGAAGACAACCCGTTCCTCGGCCTGCGCGGGGTGCGGGTGGGCCTCGACCGCCCCGACACTCTGCGCCCGCAGATCCGCGCAATCCTCGGGCAGCGGACGAAGGGGCCAAGCTCCACGTCATGTTCCCGATGATCGCCACGATCAGCGACTGGCGCCGCGCGAAGGCGATGTGGGACGAAGAGGCCGAGGACCTCGGGTACCGGGGCAAAGGTGAGTCTGGGCATCATGATGGAAGTTCCTTCCGTCGGCGTGATGGCCAAGCAGTTCGCCGCAGAGGAGGCCTTGACTTCTTCAGCGTCGGCTCGAACGACCTGACGAGCTACACCCTGGCCAGTGGACCGGGAAATGCCAAAGTCGCCGCACGGGTGGACGCTGCGACCCCTCGATTTTGGCTCTCATCGGCCAGGCGGCCGAGGCCCTGCACGAAGAACGAAGTGGATCGGGGTGTGCGGCGTGGCGTCGCCTCAGACCCGCAGGCGGTTCCGATCCTCGTAGGCTTGGGCGTGGACGAGCTCAGCTGCTCGATCCCGGCCATTCCTTCGATCAAAGCGAAAGTCAGGGCGTATTCCTACAGCGGTGCAAGTCGCTCGCCGATGCTCGCGCTGACGTCCGCGACGAGAAGTCCGCGCCCTCGTCCCTCTCGACGAGGTATGAGAGGTAACCATGAGTACGCTTTCCGAGATCGTCGCCGCCGTCGGCGGCCCTGAAAATATCTCCAGCCTCACCCATTGCGCCACTCGCCCGCGTTTCCAGCTGGTCTGACGCTTCGAAAGTCGACGGCGACGTGATCGATGCGATCGACGGCGTCATGGGCTCCGTCCCCAATCCGGGGAACGTTGTCAGATCATCATCGGCGGCGCCGTGCAGACGGTGTACAACGCCATCAACGCCCTGCCGGAGATGCGGGCAGTCGCCAGCCGACCGACGCCGAAATCAAGGCCGCCGCCCGATCCGGCGGCAGGTGCAAGTCGCGTGGCTCGACACGTTTTTCGAGTTCCTGTCGGATTCGTTCCGCCCCGTGCTCGGTGCGCTGCTCGGCGCTTCGTCATCATCACCTTCATGTCGATCATGGCGACGCTCAAGGTCGTCGGGAATTGGTCCGACCAGGTGACCGCTTTTCGCCCTCGTGGACGTTCGTCAATCCCTCGTGGCCAGTCGGTGTTCGCACTTTGCCTGCCTCTGATGGTGGCGTACAACGCGCCTCGAAGAAGGCGGGCGCCGATCCGTGGGTCGGCTTCGCAATCATGGCCTTCGTCATGCTTCCGGGCTTCACGGCGTTGGGCAAACATCCGACGGAGACCATCGAGCTCGAGGAGGAAACAAGATTCCGATCGTGGAGGTCTTCGGCCTGCCGCTGACCGTTCCGGGCTACGGCTCGCAGGTGTTCCCGCCGCTGTTCATGGCCGTGGTCCTGGGGCTTTTGCATGCTGCTCAAGAGGATCATTCCGAGAACGTGCAGCTCGTGTTCGTGCCTTTCTTGGCCTTCGTCGTCGCATGATCCCGCTGACGCCTTTCCTCATTGGGCCCGCGCCGGAATCTACGTCGGCGGCTGGATCGGAAACTCGCTCGGCACGATCAATGGCTTCTCGCCGTTCATTTTCGCGATCATCGTGCCTCTCGCCCTACCCGTTCATGGTGCCGGTCGGCCTGCACTGGCCGATCAACGCGATCATGCTCGCCAACATAGCCCTCGCAGGGCCACGATTACATCCAAGGCCCGATGGGCGCATGGAACTTCGCCTGCTTCGGCGCGACGGCGGGCGTTCTGTTCCTCGCCTTCCGCGACCGGGACAAGCAAATGCGCCAGACGGCGACCGGCGCTTGGCCGCCGGCCTCCTCGAGGCATCTCGAGCCGTCCTCTACGGCATCCATCTGCGGTTCAAGAAGATCTACTCGCGAATGCTGCCCGGCTGCCTTGTGGGCGGGTTGATCATCGGCATCGGCGGCGGGGTGAACATCAAGGCATTCGTCTTCACTTCGCTGTTGACGATCCCCACCTGACAATATCCCGCTTTACGCGATCGCCGTGCTCGCGGCCTTCACCACCCTCATGCTGCTGGTCATCTTCCTCGACTACCGCACGCCTGAGGACAAGGCCGCTGCGCACGCTGAAGCTTCGGCGATGCAGACGCGACGACGGCGGAGGCCCCAGCCGACACGGCCGCCGCACCGCCGGAGCTGCAGCGGCCGGAGCCTCGCCCGCCGAAGACACGATCGAGCAAAAGCCGCGTCGAGGCCCTTTTCGCGGGTCTCGGCGGCCGCGACAACGTGACGACGCTGGAGAACGTCGCTTCGACGCGTCTGCGCGTCGAAGTCCGCGATTCTTCGCTGGTCGATCTCGACGCTCTCAACTCCGCCGGCGTTGCAGGGCGCCGCCGAGGTCGTCCCAGGGAGTCTGGCATGTGATCCTCGGGCAAGAAGCGTCCGCTTTCGCAAAGGCCTCTAAAGCCTCGCGGAGGCATCCGCCAAGTAGCTCCACGGCCCACTGCCAACAACACCCCGGTTTGCCGCACAGTTCGCGCTGTGCGGCAAACCGTTTTCAGAGGCGCCCAAAGCAGAGGATTCTGGCACTGACGCGTCCGGGCGTTTTAAGAACAACGGACTTTTTCTGCCCCCAGAAAGTTCAAGAACAGACCGCCCCTCGCCAAAAAGCTTGAGAAACCGATTCCGAAAGCGCATTTGCGATCTACGTCTGACGTACTACGCTTGTAGAGATCACATTCGGTCGCGCCCCAAAGCCTGCGGCTTCGGGTCTGATCGCGCCGCAATGTCAATCCCAAACAGACCGCGCGAAATCTCGGACGAAAGGAATCCATGATCGGCGGCGACGCGATCCGCGGATACATCGACCTCATGGTCCTTTCGATTCTGCGGGAACACGCCTCGTACCCGTACCCAGAGCTCGTCAAAACCATCACCGAGATCTCAGGCGGCGCCTCACATCAAGCAGACCACGCTTTACAGCGCGGTCAAGCGCCTCGAAGCCACGGGCCTCGTCGCCTCGTTTCCCGACGTTTCCGAGTCGGGAAAAACCGCGAACCTACTACCGAATGACCGACGAAGGGCGAATATCCCTGCGCTCCAAAATCGCCGAATGGAAGGCCACGCGAGGCGTCGTCGATCGATTTGTGAAAGGAAGTCACAATGGATGTCATCTACGCCTATCTCGACACCATGTCTCCCCTACGCCTCCAGCCCCGCCTCGACGCGGCGAAGAGGAACTGCGAGGGATGATGGAGGACGCCTCACTCCGCCAGAGTCGCGCAAGGCAATTCGCACAACGAGGCGGTTGGGGCGATCATCACCGAGTTCGGCAACCTCGACGAACTTGCCGCGAGTGCTCGGCATCTCAACCGAACTCAATCGCACGAACAGCGCACGACGACGCCCGCAACGCGACACCCCCTGGCTCGACGGCGCCCTGATTCCGACGACGCCGCAGCGCGAGGCGCGAACCCCGCGAGCGCCCAGGCCCCGCGCACAGCCCCTCGGACGCGCGCCCGGAGCTCTTCGCCGCAAACGGACGGGCCGCAAGCCGCACCCCGTCCCCAGCTCGAAGGCAGACTCGACGACAGGCTCCGCAGCCTCCGATTTCACGGCGACCCGCTTCATCGACCCCCGACGCGCAGGCGCGCAACCGGGCAGACACTCCGACAACAGGGCCAGTGGCGGAGCTGCGGACGGAAGGACGGAAACTGGGACGAGGAGTCGGGCACCCGAGTCGACGTCTTCGCGGCCATCTTCAGCCTGTCATCACAGCCGTCTACCTTTTGTGAGTTTCATCTGGCACGCTTGGGGCGTTTCGTGGATTATTGGCCCGTCTCCGGACTTCTTTTCGGCCCCGCAGTAGTCATCGCCTCGGCTTGGTTGAATCGCCGAGACAAGTGCAGGAACAGCCTCAACTCCCTAAACTCCCGCGAACCATCGCAAATGGACCGCAGTCACTTTACGTTTTTCTAAAAATTTTACTCCAGTAGACTTCAGAAAAAGCTCAGTAAACCTCCTGTCCAAGCTTTCCACACTTGAAGCATGGACGAGAAGACAACGCCTTTCTAACAGCAATGCCGCCAAGAACGGACAGGAGCGCAAAAAGGCGGCCTCCACACCGCCACCCGTTGCGAGCGAGAGCAAACACCTTGCAAACGCCCGGGGAGCAACTTGCCGACAACCAGCCCGTCGGCAGCCAGCTGACCGCCGAACGCGTGCAGCCCGTCGGCGAGTCGGCTGCCGGTCGAACGCGGGCTGCCCGCAAACGGCCGGCCCACGGGCGACGAACCGGCAGACGAATCCGCTGAGGGCCAGTCGGCAAGCGACCTTTCGGCATGCGACGCCCGGCGGGCGACCTCCCGCCGAGAGTCTTTCGCGCCGGAAGCGGCGGGAAGCCGCCAAGGCGGCCAAGCGCGGCCAACCCCGCAAGTACAAGCGGCGGCGGCGCATCGTCGCGGCAGTTCGCTCTCCCGTCGCGCTCGCCGTCGGAACGGGAACCGCTGGGCGCTCAACCGTTACGTCATCGACCATGTCGAAATCTCCAACGTCAAGGAGTGACGAGGCCAGCAGCAGGGCGTCCGCATCGAACGCCGCGAAGGACTATTCAGCAGCAACGTCAAAACGACGATGGACAGCTCGTACACGGGAGCGAACGGCACGGTCAAAGGTCGAACAGATCGCCACCGGCTCTGGGACGACACTGTCACCTACTACGTCGCCACCGTGAAGCTCACGGACGCGACCGCCCTGAAGTCCCCTTCGCCAACAACCAGTTCAGCGCAACATCACCAGAAAACCTCGACCATCGCCTCGAACAACAACGCGATTTTCGCGATCACCGGCGACTACTACGGCTTTAGAAGCAGCGGAATCGTCATCCGCAACGGGTCGTCTACCGCGACGACGGCGCCGCGCCGGCCTCGCCTTCTACCGCGACGGATCCGTGAAAATCTACGACGAAACCAGCACAAACGGCCAGAAACTCGTCAAGCAAGGCGTGTGGAACACCTGTCCTTCGGCCCGTCCCTCGTCAAAAACGGCAAGATCGTGGACGGAATCGACGACGTCGAGATCGACACGAACTTCGGCAACCACTCGATCCAGGGCAACCAGCCTCGCACCCTGGTCGGCGCGAAGAAGGACGGCACGCTTGTCTTCGTCGTCGTCGATGGAAGGACGCCGGATACTCGCGCGGCGTCACGATGACGGAAGCCGCCAAGATCATGCTCGAGCAGGGCTGCGTCACCGCCTACAACCTCGACGGCGGCGGCCTCGACCATGTACTTCAACGGCGAGGTCATCAACGAGCCCTCCAACGGCGGCGAGCGCGGAACGTCGGACATCCTCTATGTGAGAAGCTGTCACGATCGTCGTCATTCCGGCGCTCGAACCCGATCGCAGGCTTCCGACCTCGTCTGCGACATCCGCAGGGAGCTCCCGGACGCGCAAGCCCTCGTGGTCGACGACGGGTCCGGCCCTACTCCCCCATCTTCCAGGAGGCGCGGGACAACGGCGCGCGAGTCGTCGGATACCCAGAAACCGCGGGAAGGGCTACGCGCGCGAACCGCCTTCCGGTGGTGCCTCGAAACGCGCCCGGCCAGGAGGTCGTCTGCGCCGATTCGGACGGCCAGCACAGACCCGCCGACATCGCGGCGGTCGCCCGGGAGCGCGCAGCGATCCGCAGGCGTTGGTGCTGGGAGTGCGGGCCTTCGCGGGCGACGTGCCAGCCAGGTCTCGTTTCGGCAACGCGATGAGCGCGCAGTTCTTCAGACTGGCGTCGGGAGTGAAGGTCGCCGACACCCAGACGGGGCTCCGCGGATACGGCCCCGACCAGCTCAAAGGCCTGCTCGACGTTCCCGGGGACCGTTTCGAGTGGGAGCTCAACGCCCTGCTGGCGGCTGCAGACGCCAAGCGGCGAATCGTGCAGACGCCGATCGAAACCGTGTACATCGACGCAAACTCGGCTTCGCATTTCCGCCCGCTACGGGATTCGTGGCGTGTTCTGCCCGCTGCTCGCCTTTGCGGGCGCGGGAGTGTTCTGCTGGGCCTCGAGCTCGCCCTTTTTCCGGCCTTGGCGGGCCATTTTCAACCTTCTGGCCGCCGTCGTCGGCTCGCGGCTGACGTCCGGCGTCGTCAACTCGCCCTCAACAAGCTGGGGGTGTTCCGCGACCATTCTGACCGACAGGACGTGGAGTCAGGTCCGGCAGTACACCCTGCTAGCGCTCGTTCTCATGGCGGTGACGTACGCCGGCGTCGAGGCGCTCGGCCTGTTGCACGTGCCGCTGTGGCTGGCGAAGATCGCCACGGACGTCCTTGGGTTCGCCGTGAGCTTCGCGGTGCAGCGCCGCTTCATCTTTCGCGCACGCCCGCACGGGCGGGCGTTGAAGAAGGCTCGGGAGGGCCCGTCAGAGCACCGCGACGGCGGCGTCGTAATTGGGTTCGTCGGCGATGTCGGCAGCGAGTTCCCCGGTGGAGGACGGTTCCCTCGGCATCGAGGACGACGACGGCGCGGGCCAGAAGCCCGGCCAGCGGAGTGTCGAGGAGGGTGACCCCGTGGTCCTTGCCCGAGCTCGAGCGGAACGAGGCCGACGAGGACGTCGTCGATGCCCTCGGCCGCGCAGAAACGGCCGGCGGCAAACGGAAGGTCAGCCGAGACGCAGACCACCGCGGTGTTGTCCAAAAGACGCCGCCCGCTTGTTGAACTCGCGGACCGACGCCGCGCACACGCCGGTGTCGATGCTCGGGAAAGATGTTGAGGACGACGCGCTTGCCCGCGAGGGACTCGCTCGTCAGGTCGGAAAGGTCGGCTGCCGTCAGGAGCAAAGGCAGGCGCGGCAGAGCCGACTGCCGGCAGTTCGCCGACGGTGTTGGCGGGTTCTCCATGGAAACGAATGGTAGACATAAAGCCAATTTTCGACGCATCGAGCGCAATCGCGCAAGACGCGAAAAGTATCGCTGATAACGAACCGAGGGCCGCGGGCGGGAGGAAAACGGTGCGTGGGACTTCGCCTTTTTCCGCCCTCGTGGGTGAGAATAGTTGTGCATTGTCGACCGCCGCGATACGAAGGGGAATGAGGGTGGACAATTCTAATGCGCAAGAAGAGGCGCTGCGAGCTCTGCGCGCAAGCAGAGTATGCAAGCTTCGGGAGCAGATGCGCCGCCAGGACGGGGAGTCCCTGAAGGGGCCTCGAAGGCGCACGCACGGCCGCTCCAGCCGCTTCGGGAGCAGCCCCGGCGGATTCGCCCTTCCGGCGTCGGCGGCGCCCCGACGGCCCGACGACTCAGCCCGGCGCCGCGTCCGCGCAGCCTTCGGGCGCGGGCAAAGCCCACCATCGGCTCCCTCGTGGCAGACCTGTCCTCGCAGGCCTCAACCCTGGTGCGCGGGGAGCTGGGTACGCTCAGGCGAACCTCAAGGGCCCAGGTCAGAACCTGGGGATGGGCGGAGTCCATCTGGGCATCGCCGCATTCATCGGCCTGTATGCGACGGGGATGCTTTTCGTGTCTTTCGCCCTCGTCCTGGCGATCTGGCTTCCCGTGGGCGGGCTTCCTCATCGTGACGGCCGCGTTGCTGCTGTTCGCGGGAGTCTTCGCGCTTCTCGAGTGAAGAAGCTAAAAGGCGTCGCAGGCCTACAAGGTGTCCCCGGCGACGGATTCGGCAAAGACGTCGCCGCCTTCAAGAACGGATTGGAAAAAGTGAGCAAAAACCCAACGACGACGACAAAGACATCCAGCAGATCCAGGCCAATCTCGTTGCGACCCGCGAATCGATGACCGCCACGGTCAACGAGCTGGCCGCGCGGCTCAACCCCTCGGCTCTGGCGGGGACGCCAAGGAACAGGTCAAGGCCAAGGCCTCTCATGCCGCTGAGACGGTCAAGGGGTCGTGTCCGACGCCAAGCGGGAGACCGGCGCGCTTCGGGATCGTCGGCGGAACCGCGGCGGCAGCCGTCGGCCTCGTTGCCCTGAAGTTCGCGCGCCGTCGGCGTCGGCGGGCCAAGAAACGCGTTTGAGGGCAATCGCACGCGTTCGACGTGGCGCTGACGCACCCATGCGCGCTAAGCTATAGAACGCGAACGGATGAGTAAACCATTGGGGCGCCGTTGAGCTGCCCCGCGATGAGACGAAGGGGTCGAGCCATGGGGCGCAGCCGTCAAAAGGCTAAAGCAACGCAAAGTAGCTGAGATCTCAGTATTTCACCCTGATACCGATTATGAAGCCTTGGAGCGCGAGCTCAAAGCGTCTTCAAAGAGCGACGACGAGCGGGACGACTACGACAAGTACGACGTCCCGCCCGCCCTGAACGAGTGGGACGAAGACGACTGGAAGCCATCGCGCTGACGACGTCTGGCGAGGGCGGTGCAAGCGGTTTCGCCCGTCCGCACCGCCCTCGCCAACCTCTCTCGTTTGACGAGTCAGGCTCTGGCCTGACGGCGCATTTTCGACGCCAGACTCCGCAAATTCAACAGTCCGCAGATTTTTAACTATAGGCCCTCAAAGACCCGGACGGTTCCGCCGTACACGCCTTCGTTTCCGGTCACGACTCGCTCTGAGGGCCGCCGCGCCAAAGCGCGGGCACGCAGCCGAACCGGCGAGTGCGCGCGAAGCCGCCCCTGTGCCCGCGTCGACATCCCTCAGCCACGGCTCCCGATCGGCCAGGCAGCGCAGCCGCAGGCCGCACTGGCGGCGACGACGGCGTCGACCTCTTCCTCCGCAAGCACGGCGACCATTCCGACTCCCATGTTGAGCGTGTCTTCGAGGTCTTCCCAAGCGACCCCGCCAGCTCGCGCACAACCGGAAAACCGCCGGGACCTCGATGGACGAGCGGTCGATCGAGCGCGCATCCAGCGGGCACGACCCGCGTCAGATTGGCCGCCAGCCCGCCGCCCGTCACATGCGAGAAACGTGGACCCTCCCCGAAACCTCCAGACACGGCGGAGAGTAGAGCCGCGTGGGCCCAAGAGCTCCTCCCCAGCGTCCGCCCGAACTCGGGCACATAGCGGCCCAAAGGCCAGCCCGATTCGGCGACGATTCGGCGCACCAGCGAGTATCCGTTGGAATGCAGGCCGCTGGAGGCGATGGCGAGGGACGACGTCGCCCGCTCGACGCGCTCAGGGCCGAGGGCCTCGTCGGCCTCCACCCACGCCGGTGGCCGCGCCGGCGACGTCGTCGAGTCGTCAGGGCGCCAGCGAGGGCCGGGGTGCTCCGCCGTCTCCCCGCCCAGAAGAGGGACGCCCACGAACTCGCACGCCCGCGCGACGCCGCGCACGACGTCGGCGATCCGCTCAGGGTCGACGCGCCCGCAGGCGATGTAGTCCGTCATGAGGAGCGGGCGCGCGCCGACCACCGCGATGTCGTCGACGACCATGCCGACGAGGTCCTGGCCGATCGTGTCGTGCACGTCGAGGGCACGGGCTATGGCGATCTTCGTTCCGACGCCGTCGGTCGACGTCGCCAGAAGGGCCTGGAACTCCTCAGGGCGGAGGCGTCGACCATTCCGGCGAAGCCCCCACCCCGCCGACGACGTCGGCGCCGAGCGTCGCCCGACGGCGGCTTTCATGAGCTCGACGGCGCGGTCCCCGGCCTCGTGTCGACCCGGCCGCCGCATAGGCGGATACCCGTTCTTTCACCGTTCCTCCAATCGTCCTTTCACCGGCTTTCCGACAGCTCGCCCGCCTCCCCGAGCGCGCGCTGAGAACGTCAGACCCCGAAAGAGCCGCGACGCTCACGACGTCCACGGGATACCTTCCCGTGAAGCAAGCCGTGCACAGATCCTCCCAGGGCCTGCTCGGTGGCCCGCACCACGCCGTCGAGGGATATGTACCCGAGCGTGTCGGCGCCGACGGCGCCGCAGATTCCTCGACGCCCATCGAGGTTGGCGATGAGCTCGCCTCGGTGGGAAAGTCGATCCCGAAGCAGAGGGGCCAAGTCACCGGCGGCGAGGAGATGCGGATGTGCACCTCCGCGGCCCCGGCCTCCGCAGCATGGCGACCAGGGCGCGCTGGGTGTTGCCGCGGACGATCGAGATCGTCGACGACGACGAGCCCTTGCCCTCGATCACTTCCTTCATGCGGATTGAGCTTGAGCGGATGCCTCGCTGGCGTTGCAGCTGCGTGGGGGCGATGAAGGTTCGTCCGACGTAGGCGTTCTTCACCGAGGCCTTGGCCGTAGAGGATGCCGATCCCTGCGCGTACCCGATGGCGGCGGGCGTGCCCGAAGACGGCGTGGCGATGACGAGGTCGGCCTCGACCGGGTGCTCTTCGGCGAGGATGCGGCCCATCTCCAGACGCGCCGGAGTTGACGGACCGCCCGGCGATGGCCGTGTCCGGGCGCGCGAGGTGAACGTATTCGAAGACGCATCCCGCCCTCTTCGGCTCGGCCCACATGGGGACTCGACGCCGCCTTCGCCGATGACGAGAAACTCGCCGAGGGCTGACCTCCCGCTCGGAATTCAGCGCCGACGATGTCGAGCGCCGCGGTTTCCGACGCCGACCCATCCGCCGTCGAGGCCTGCCGAGCACGAGGGGCCGGAAGCCGTGCCGGTCGCGCGCGGCATAAGGCGGGTTTTCGTCCGCAGCGAGGAGAAAGCCCCTCCAGACGCGGAAGGACGCTCAGGGCGGCGTCGGCGAGGCTCGGCGCGTCGGTGCAGCCGAACAGCGCGGTGAGAACGGCCCGTGTCCGTGGAGGAGCCGCGGCCGAGCTCGCCCGTGAGGTCCTCGCCCGAGCGCGCACGGACCTCTTCCATCAGCTCCTGCGGTGTTCGTGAGATTCCCGTTGTGGGCCAGCGCGACGGTTCCCGAGTGCGCGTCGCCCGGCGTCGGACCCTCGGAGGGCGATGAGAAACGGGTGGGGCCCAGGGTCGGCTGGGCGTTCTCCCAGGCAGAGGCGCCGGTGGTCGCGTAGCGAACGTGGGCGACGCCCGTATGCCCGTTCAGCGTGGACAGCGATTTTTCGTCGAACACCTGCGAGACGAGGGCCCATGTCCTGTACACGAGGATCGTCTGGCCGTTCGACACGGCGATTCCGCCGATTCCTGCCCGCGATGCTGCAAAGGCGTAGAGCCCGTAGTACGCCAGCTGGGCCACCGGCTGACCGGGTGCGTACACTCCGAAGACACCGCATTCCTCCTGCGGTTTTCGCCGGGAAAGAGCTCGGCGGTCAGCGCCCATCAGCCACCACGGACCAATTGTCTCACAATGCGGGTTGCCCGCATCCGCCGTTCGAATGTCGGACGAGTTCGCCGCGAGCGGCCCGCCCACGACGCGGCGGATCGAGGTCGCGGCGTTCGCCGCTTTTCGGGCCGGCCGCGCCGCGCCCCGTGCGGGTCAGGAGCCTGCGCGCCCCGGAAGGCGGAATTCGACGGTCGACGATCGCGACATCGGCCCTGTGCAAAACAGCGGACACCCTCTCCCCGCGAACGAGAGGATCGCCGACGATCGTCGCCTGGACCGCGGGCTCGCGGACCATCAGCTTTGCCGACGCCGCCCGCATCCTCCCCGGCGGCCCGGCTTGCCGCGCCGGCGAAAAGCGCGTCGACGACGACGCCGTCGAACGCCCTCACCTCGCGCCCGGCGAGCTACGAGCGCCTCGACGGCGTCCAGGCGCCGCGTTCATGCTGACCGGCGATTTTGGCGGAAGCGGCCATCTCCTCGAGCAGCTTTTCCGAGGCCCTCGCGAACCCACGCCGGCAGATCGTCGCCCGTGCAGATGCAGCGGCGGGTTTCGAGCGCATACCATGTCGGCAAGCCGGCGAAGCAGGCGCCGTCACATGCGCGTACCTCGTCGCGAGGGCGGCGTGGTCGAGCACCGTCTCCCCGCGATGCCTGGCTCTCCGCGGTCAGCGCCGCCGCCGTCGGCAGGGCAGAGCCTGTACCCGCTCCGCGAAACAGGCTCACGGCCTCGTTGAGAGGCCGCGCCGGCCGAGCTGCTGCGCGCCGACCCCGCGGACGAAAGCCGGGTAGCTCACGCCTTCCGGCCAGATCAGGCCCAAGGGCCCCGGGCAACCGAGCGCAGGCGTTCGACGTCGCGCCGCTCGGCGAGCGGCATCGTTCTGAGAATGCCCACGTTCGCGTCTCCCATGAGCCGGGCTGCGGCGATGCCCGTCACGAGGACAGCTGCGCATTCCATTTCCTCGACGCGCGTCATCGTGCGGTAGGAGAGCCGGTACCGCCGTTGTGCAGGGCTCAACCGCCTGGGCGGGCAGCGCCAGGGAGATTCCACCGCGGGAGGCCTCGAGTTTGGCGCTTCAAGCCGACTTCGGCAAGGCGCGACCTGGTCTTCCTTCACCTCCGGGGAAGCGGAGGGCCGCCGTCAAGGGCGGATTGAACCTGGTCGTAGCTGAGCTTGGCCCAGAGCGGACGGCGGCCAGCTCGACCCACGTCCACGTGAGCTCGCCGGCGGCGTCGGTGGTGGTACCAGAGGTAGGCGGGGCGCTCTTCGCCGGGAAGCAGGAGGCCGCGCCGTGCAAAAGGACCTCGGGGTGGAGGAATCAGGCCGTCGGGTCCGTAAAGGTCTGCCCGCGGCGGTGGGTTTTCCCCGTCAGCGGCCCGCCCGGTTCGATGAACGTTCCGACGGCGGAGACGGCGTATCGACGAGGTAGCCGTCGCCTTCGCGCTCGATGAAGAACGCCTGGTCGAGGTCGAGCGAGCCGGCCGGATCGACCGTGACGAAGGGATGTCGCACCGGTCGACGAAGCGGGCCCGGAAATCGGGGTCGTCTTTCCACCGGGCGGCGGCGCGTTCGGCGTCGGCTGCGGCCTCCGCGGGGAAGCCGGCTGCGATTCCGAGCTTTTCCCTCAGTGCGGCAAGTGCCCGGCGACCGCGCGGGATCGGCGACGTTCGTTTTGATGAGACGTTGTGGCACTGACTCAGCCTATCGGCGTCAAAGAGGCTGTCACTCCGCCCAGCGGTCTAGCGTCGCGTCCGCAAACAGCGGGAAGCAGGGGCCGAGGTCGGCCCTGCGCCCCGGACGCCGTCGCCTTTCCCGACCTTTCGGCCTCGCTCCCGGGTCAGCGAGGCCGACGACGAGGTCGAGAAGACGCCGACCTCCATTTCGACGACGTTGGGCGGGGTGCCGCGTCTGTCGGGCGGGCCCCGGCCGATTTGAACCGCCCCGGCGAAGGAACTCACACTCGACGCTGCGCCCCGGGCAGCGCTGCGCCAGCTCCCGGAGGGCGAAGCGGGCGGCGGTGCGGGCCTGGCCTGCCTCCAAAGCGTCTCCGGCCGCGGCCTGGCTAAAAAGCGGCATGGCCTCATGCGGTTCGATCGTTCCCTGGCATGCTCCCCAGGCTATACCCGCGCCGGGACAATCACCTCCGCCCGCCCGCTCTCCTCACATGCCATGTATTCACCACACAAAAACAGTGCGAACAGGCGTAAACCGGCACGTGGGCGGAGAATCAGGCCGGCATCGCCGATTTGGGCGGGCACAACAGGGAAACGCGCCCGGCGAGGACGCGGCGCCGCACGCCAGGGAAGCCGGCGGGCCGACGCCAAGCATTCCCCGCCGCCGTCTGCGCCAATGAGGTCCGCGCATTGCAGCCCGTCCGCCCGTTTGCCGCCTATGCCCTCTGAAGTTCGACAAAGGTTCCGCCAAGATGCTCGTCACCCTCACTCCAACCCGTCTCTCGATCGCACCGTCACCCTGCCGGGCCCGCTGCTGCGCGGGCCGTGAACCGTCTGGGCTCCGTCACGGTCGAGCCCGGCGGGAAAGGGCGTCAACGTCGCCCGCGTGCTGGCCTCCTCCGGCCAGGAGGCCACGGCCCTCGTCCCCGCCGCGTCGGACGACCCGCTTCTCAGGGCGATCGATTCCCTCGGCCTGCCGGGCCTGAGCCTGCCGGGCCGTTCCCGTGGCCGGACGGCCTGAATCAACACCGCCGTCACCGAGCCCGACGGAACGACGACGAAGCTCAACGAATCCGGCGCGGGCCTGAGCGGAGGCCGAGGTCGCAGCCGTCGAGGCCGCGCTGTCGAGGAGCTGCGCTCCGCCTCGGACAGGGCGCAGCTGGGCCGTGCTCTCCGGGTCGCTTCCGCCGGGAGCCCCAGTCGACTGGTATGTCCGCCTCGTCGGCCTGCTCCGTCCTCTGGGCGTGCGCATCGCCGTCGATTTTCACCTCGGACGCCCCTCTTGCGGCCCTGGCGGCCGGCCTTCCGGACTGCGCGCCGGACCTGATCAAGCCCAACGGGCAGAGCTCGCTCAGCTGGCCGGCCGGGGCGCGACGGACTTGAGGACGCCGCCGTCGCCGGCGACTTCGGTCCAGTGGCCGAGGGCCGCGCGTCCTCGTGGAACTCGGGATCGGCGCCGTTCTGGCGACCCTGGGCCCGCAGGGGCCGTTCTGGCCACCGGCGAAGGCGTCTGGCGCGCCACCGCCCCTCGGTTTCCTCGTCGTCTCCACCAGTAGGCGCGGGAGACTCGTCCATCGCGAGGGTACATTCTGGCCGACGTCCGCGGCGGCGGGCAGACCGAGCGCCTGCGCACCGCCATGGCGTACGGCTCGGCCGCGGCAAAGCCTTCCGGCACCGCCTTGCCACGCCGCGCGATCTGCCAGCGCGAGCCTCTGAGATCGTCCGGCTCGACTGGAACCCGTTTATTGCGCGTCGAGATCCCGCTGCGCCCCGTCCGGCGTCGCGAATGCAGCCGCGCTCCACAGGCAAATGCGTAATCCAACCTAAAGCAGAAACAGACAGACCGACCGTAGACATATAAATCAAAGCACACCCAATTCACAGACCAATAAACATATACAACAATATTCACGCAGATCTTCATAGAATCTGAGCGCAGAACTACACTCAATCCCTAAAAATTTTTAATCCATAGTCAAAGCCCTAAATACGCGACAAAAATTAAGCCCCACAAAACCAGCTTTCCCCATAAAAACCAGAAAACAAGCACAGACAATAAAAGGAGGCACAATGACCGAGCAGCAGCCTAACAGAGCAGACGCCGCTCATCGCTCCCCGAGCTCGTCGCGCTGGACGCGCGCGCCAGGGAGGCGCACCGGAGGACGTCATCAAGTTCCTCGCGCGCAAAATCGGAGACTCCGGGCGCCGACGACGCAACGGCCTGGCCGGAGACGCCCTCGCACGCGAGGCGACCGCACCCACCGGCATTCCGGCGGCACTAGCGATCACCTGCAGCGCATGCGCTCATGCGTCAGCCGCAGTAGAGCTATCGCCAGGCTGGCCGAGCCGGTGGACTTCCGGGCCCGGACGACAACCGGCCGGCCGACACTAGTCTTCATGATCGCGGCCCCGACGGCGCAAACGACGTCCACCTCCAGCTTCTGCTAAGCTGGCGCGCGGCCTCATGGACGACGCGTTCTGCAGGCGCGCGCGCGCGGCGAAGACGAGGAGGTCGCCCGCATCGTCACCGGACAGGTTCAGCCCGAGCTGCTCGACGCGTCCGCGGAGCAGGCCGAGCGCCGCCCGCAGGCTCGTCCGCAGGCGCAGGCAAGGACGCGGCCTCGAAGGCCGTCGAAGAAACCGCGACCTCCAAAGCGGCCCCGGCACTCGGGCCTCCGCGTCAAGGCCGAGACCGCCTCGTCTTCCGCGGAGCGGGAAAACAGGAAAGCCCGCCGGCGGGCGAAAAGCCCCTCGGTCCGAGAAAGCAAGCCCTCGGTCCGGAAAGAAGGTGATCGTCGGCGTCATCCTGCCCCACCGGCATCGCGCACGTTCCTGGCGCAGAGGCCCTGGAGCGCGCGGGAAGCGACGCGGCGTCACCGTCGCGGTCGAGGCCAGGGTCGGGAAGATCGAGGCCCTCGACCCCGAAGCTCGTCAAGGGCCGACGCCGTGGTCTTCGCCCACTCCCTTCCGATCAAAGGATCGAGCGCTTCGCCGGAAAAGCCGTCGTCGACGGTGACGTCGAGGCCGCCGTCGACGACGCCGAGAGCGCTCGTCGATCGAGGCGCTGGCCGCCGCCGAGGACCCGCACGCCAAGCGAGTCCAGGCGGGCGCGGGCGCCGCGCGAGGCGGCCGAGGAGGAGAACGTCCACTGGGCGCGCAGGCTCCAGCAAGCCGTGATGACGGGCGTGTCCCTCGCATGATCCCCCTTCGTCGCCGCGGGCGAGTCTGCTCATCGCGTTGAGTGCCTCTCGGCGGATACGACATCGGCGGCTTCGAGCACGACGGCGCCAAGGTCGAGGTGGCCAAGAACATCGTTTCCCATTCGTCCCTGTGGAACCTTCCCGACATCGCCCAGACCGTTGGCGGGAAGGCCAACGCGATGATGGGCGCCCCACGCCCTGTTCGGCTCCCTTCTGCGCGCCACCAGGGGCCGTCTTCACATGATCGGCACGGCCGCCGCGGGCTTTCTCGTGACCGCCTGGCCGGCTACATCGCCTTCGGCCTGGCCGGACGCCCGGGCATCGCCCCGGATTCGCCATATGGGCACGGTGGCAGTCAGCCGTCGACTCGGGGTTCATCGGCGGCCTCATCGGCGGAATACTCGCCGGATACGTCGCCTCGTGGCTCACCGCTGAGCACCTCGCGCGCTGGCTGCGCGGGCTCCGTGCCGGTGGTCGTGATCCCTCTGGCGACGACGCTGCTGGTCGGCTCCGTCGATGTACATGCTGTTGGGCCGGCCTCTGGAAAACGCTCATGAACAACCTCGAACAAGGTTTGAAGTCGATGAGCGAGGGCGGAGGCTCCAATCCTCCTGAGGGATCATCCTGGGCCTCATGATGTGCTTCGACTTGGGCGGCGATCAACAAATCCGCCTACCTCTTCGCCATCACTGACTGGCGGCGTGAGACCGCCGCTTCCTACGAGATCATGGCTGCGGTCATGGCCGCTGGCATGGTTCCCCCGCTGGCCCTCGCACTGGCCACCGCGGTTCGCCCGCGCCTCTTCACGAGCGGGGAGCAGGGAAAAGCAACGGGCGGCGGCGTGGCTTCGGGGAGCCTCGTTCATCTCCGAGGGGCGATTCCTTCGCCGCGGCCGCCCCGCGCGGATCATCCCCGCGACCATGGCAGGCGGCGCCGTAACCGGCGCGTTGACGATGCTGATGCACGTGGGTTTCCCGCGCCCGCACGGCGGAGTCTTCGTCGCCTTCGCGATCGACGGATTCGCCGGATTCGCCCTGGCGATCCTGGCCGGCATGGCGGTCACGGCGGCCCTCGTCATCCTTTTGCACGAGCCTGAACTGCCGAGAGGGCGCCGGCGACAGAAAAGGGGCCTCGGAAAGGAAAAGCAGACGGCGCCGCCTGAACCGACGTCCGCCTTCAACGGTTTGCGCGCGCGCCTTCCCGGCCGCCCGCAAAAAGATTGAGTCAGAAGAATCAGACGATGCCGTGGGCGATCCTGACGTCGAGCCACCCTCGTGAAACCTGCCGCGTTCGCGCCCAGCACGTAGTCTCCGGGCTTGCCCGTAGAACTCAAGCCGTCTCGACGCAGGCGCCGTGGATCTCTTCCACAGTCCGGCAAGCTTCTTCTCGGCGGTGGCGAAATCCCAGCGCGTGCGTCCGGCGTTCTGCTCATTTCCAGCGCGGAGGTCGCCACGCCGCCGGCGTTAGCCGCCTTTGCGGGGCCGTATAGGATTCCCGCAGCTTGGAATGCCTCGACGGCTTTCGAGATTGGAGGCATGTTCGCCCCCTCGGAGACGGCCACACAGCCGTTCTTCAACAGCGTAGCCGCGTCGCTTGTCGTCAACGCTCGTTCTGGGTGGCGCAGGGAAGCGGCGACGTCGACGGAACGTCCCACACGCTCGCCGTCGGCCACGACGCGGCGCCCGGGCGGCGGGCGACGTAGTCGGCCACGCGTCCGCGTTCGACTTCCTTGACCTGCTTGAGCGGGTCAAAGGTCGATGCAGCCTCGTCGACCACGTAACCCGAGGAATCCGAGATCGTCACGGCCTTGCCCCGAGGGCCTGGGCTTCTCGACAGCGTGAGTCGCAACGTTGCCCGAGCCGGAGACGGCGACCGTCTTGCCCTCGAGCGAGGTCGCCCTTCGTGCCGAGCATCGACTGGGCGAAGAGGACCGTCCATAGCCGGTGGCCTCGGTGCGAGCGAGCGAGCCGCCAGAATCCGAGGCCCTTGCCGGTCAGGACGCCGGCGTCGTAGCGGTTGCGAAGTCGCTTGTACTGGCCGAAAAGGTAGCCGATCTCGCGGCCGCCGACGCCGATGATGTCGCCGGCGGGGACGTCGGTGTTCGGGCCGATGTGCCGGGAAAAGCTCGGTCATGAAGGACTGGCAGAACCGCATGACCTCGGCGTCGGACTTGCCGTGCGGGTCCGAGTCGATCCTCCTTTAGCGCCGCCGATGCCTTGGCCGGTCAGGGCGTTCTTAAAGATCTGCTCGAAGCCGAGAACTTGATGATTCCGATGTTGACCGACGGATGGAGCGCAGGCGCCGCCCTTGTAGGGGCCGAGCGCCGAGTTGAACTCGATGCGGAAGCCGCGGTTGACCTGGACGTTTCCGGCGTCGTCGACCCACGGCACGCGGAAGACGATCTGCCGTTCGGGCTCGACCAAGCGCTCCAGAAGACCGTTCTCGGCGTACTGCGGCTGCTTCTCGATCACCGGCACGAGCAGGTCGAGAACCTCGCGCACGGCCTGGTGGAATTCGAGGTCGCCGCGGTTGCGTGCGACAACCTGCTCGTGAGACTTTCTCAACCTGCGCATTCATTGTGGCTCCTATCTGCCGGGCGGCAACGTGAACCGCGCGCCCGCCCCGGGTCGGTTTTGACTTCGTCCATAATTAGTGCGGGAGTTTCGTTACCAAGTGAAGAAGTTTCACTATTTGAGCGGAAAACTACGTGTTTTTGGTCACGGCCTTGAAAAAGCCAGGAAAACAGCCGAAAAAGGGGCCAGCCGCCCGCGTAGCCGAAAAAGGGCCAGCCGCCCGCGTGAATGAGCAGCTGGGCCCCGGATCAGCTCGGCCCGCGTCCGATGCTGCGACGTCAGGGCCCGACTCGGCCCCCGCTCCGCCTAAGCCGCGAGGCCTCGCTTCCGACGCCGCGGCGCTGCGCAGCGACCTCACTCGACGCCGCAGCGCCGCCGTCACCGCGAACAGGCCGACCACGCACGCGGCGAGGAGGACCTGAGCGCCCGGAACCGAGAGTCCTCGAGGCGATGCTGCCCCGCATGACCTGCGCCATCGGCTCGAAGGGGAGCCACTGATGGGCCGTTGGAGCCGTGCGGCAGCCTCTCGACGAGGGAAGGTGATGAGGGGCGAAAGATCATCGAGACGAAGATGCACAGCGGCCGACGAGCATCGCGAATTTGCGCCTGGAGCAGAACGGCCGCCGTGTGACCCGACGGAGGCCGCGATGAGTGAGACCAGCATGGCGCCGGAACCGACCACCACGTGATCGACAGGTCGACGTCGAGCGAGACGCGCCCGCCCACCCCAATCACGAGGCGGGCAGCACGACAAGGCCCCACACCAAAAGGTCGCCGAGGACGAATGCGAGCCGGCCCAGGGCAGAGTGAGCATCCAGTCGAAGCTCCCTTCGGTTCGGTACGTCGCGACGGCCTGCGTGGTCAGCGCAAAACCGAGCGTGAGGATGGACAGCGTGGGACCCGCCGTCAGAAGGTACAGGCTTTCCTGACGCCCGACGTCGCCGATGATATGGCTGTATCCGAACACCACGGTGACGGCGATGAACAGCTGCAAAACGATGATCACGGATCGCGACTGATTGGCGCCTGAACTGCCATTGCGCCAACAGGCCGATCTGGCCTAAGGCCCCACCGCGCGGTTGGCCGATGCGCCGGGCGCAATGGGCTTGCCCGCTGCGGCTTTCGAGGACCCTCCCGCGTTCGGACCGCCCGCGGAAATCGCGTTGCCCGCAGCAACGCCGCCTTTTTCGATCATTTTGCCTCCTCCGGTCATGCCGCCTTCTCCTCCGCGTTCGCCGCGCCGTCGGTCGTCAGCGCCACGTATACCTCTTCCAGCGAGACCGGTCCGATCTCGTACCTGGAAATCTCCCCGCTTCGTGGGCTCTGACGGCCCAACCGGCGGCGTCGGCCACCTCGCTCTCGCTGGACTTTTGACGCGGATGCGCGTCGGATCGACTTCTCGACGGGCCAGGCCGCGGGAACGGCGAGTTCGCGCCCGCGCTCGACGTCGATGTCTATGCACCCCCGTCGCCGTGGGAGACGACCGAGGCGGGCGTTCCCGAGGCGAGGATCTTTCCGTGGTCGAGGGGCACGGGGCTGTCGACGCAGCCCCGCTCGGCCTCTCGGACGTTGTGCGTGACGAGCAGAACGGCCGCCCCGCGCTCGGCGACCCGGCGAACCTCGTCCCACAGCAGGCGCCTTCGCACGGGATCGACGTCGTTGGTCGGCTCGTCGGGGACGACGAGCGCCCCCGGCTGGGCCACCGCCATGGCAAAGGCGGTCAGGCGGGCGACGCCGCCGGAGACCTTCTCCGCGAAGCTTGTCCGCCCACTCCCCCATGTCGAGGACGTCGATCAGTTCGCCGGCGCGGCGCGCATCGCGGCGTCAGCCCCCTCGGATCGCTTCCCGTCAGCTCAATCGCCTTGCGCGGGCTGATGCCGGTAATCGGCACGTTCGCCTGCGCCTGGACGCTTACGAGCCGCCTGTGCAAGCTCCGGCTCGGCCACGACGTCGACGCCGCCGACGGCGATCGAGCCAGTGCGGTCTCTGCAGCCCGACGACCTGATTGACGAGCGTCGTCTTGCCGGCGCCGTTGTGGCCGAGACTCGACCACCTCGCCGGCTTTCACGTTCATCGTGATTCCGTCGTTCGCCCGAACCAGGCGCGAGCCAGGCCAGACGCTTGTGCAGGTCCTGGACGGCGAACCTTGTCCATCGCGTTCCCCTTCCTTTCGCTTCATGTCTTGCAAAGCAAATACCGTTCGGTATATGCCAAACAGATTATCACGGAATTGCCCCGACGCAAGCGAGGCGGCGTGGAGAAAAGCTTCGAGGCGGCGAACACAGACAAAGTTGAGAAGTTTCGCGGTTTTTGACAGCAGACCGGACGCAGGCAAGATTCGGTCCGAACGGTATGCTTTTGACCGACGAAAATGGACGCCGGCCCAGCCGAGGCACGACACCCCGTCAAATCCTCGCTCCTCCACCAAGGGCTTCTCAGCAAAAATCTATGTTTCCGTTCGAAAGCAGCCAATTACATCTATGCCTTAGTGAAGCGTTCGTTAACTATTTTCAGCATTGGGGGCTTTGGGGAGATCTACGGCTCGAGATGACACTATTACCCATAGAATGGTCTTAGCACCAATGAAGAAAACCAGAGCCACAAGAGGGAACGATGCTCAAGAGTTTTCAGCGATCGATCGTGCACAGGCACGCTCGACAACAAAATGGCCGAGGCGCAGGAGAATCTCCTCCGCGCAAAAATCTCATGCAAAAAGTGAAACAGCCTGAGGAAGCGCCGGCAGGGACGGCGGGTTTTTCATAACTGTGAACAACGCCGGCGGACTTGTGGACATCAGGCTCGCCGAGGACGCCGTAGAGACTGAAGACCCGGGAATGTGACGCCCTCATCATGTCGTACATTCCGCGAAGCCCGCCGCAAAACGGCGGACACTTCGCCGATTTGGTCTACGACAGACTCGGCGAAGCTCCCGCACGTCGCAAAAGGCGTGCGGCGGCAGATGCGCGCGCCTCGCGGACGAAACGGCACCGACGACGACCGATTCCACAAGCGATTTCAAACCTATGGAGGCAAAGATGAATGTGAAAGTAGAGCCCGCCGTAGCTGCGGGCCACGCGGCGAAAGTCGCCGACATCAGCGACGGCGTGGCCAGCGAAAAGTCAGCCTCGGCGTACGAACCTCGGAGGGAGCCTTCGGCATCCTGTAGCCGTTCATGGTCCCGCCGCTATCGGCAGTCAAGACGGTCGCCGACCTCGCGATCGACGCCGCCGCCGGAGCCCGTTGAAAAACGGTGGGCGACTTGAAGCAGGCGGCCGGTACCGAGGACGCCGACGTCGTGAGACCCGCAGACGATCAACCAGATCAACGGCGCTCATGCGGGAGGCCAGTGATGGCGGCCCATGCATCGGTGTCCGGCCCCGCGGAAGTCTCGCCGCTGTCCGGCCTCGGCCTCATCGAGGACGGGCGGGACCTCAACGAAACCATGGAAAGCAACTCCTGGGTCGCCGAATCCCTGGCGGCCTTCGGCACAGCCATGGACGTGCAGCAACTCGTGTCGGATCCCTCCAAACCCTCATGTCGTGGGGAATCTCGTGGCTTCTCGACCACATGTCGCCGCTCAAGGACTGGCTGAACGAGCTCGCGGGCAACCCGGAGAAGTCCAAAAGCTTCGCGGCCACATGGACGTCCATAGGCGAGTCGCTGCAAACCAACTCCGCCGATCTGGCCGGGGCCGTGGCAGGCGACCTCGAGGGGCAAGAAGGCATGGGAATCGCCGCCCACAGCGCCCTGCAAACCGACATCGCCAAGCACGTCGAGACTCGCCCGGAACCTGCTCCGAACGCAATGTCCACCGCCCTGGGCGTGGCTTCGACGATCGTCCAGGTCGTCCACGACTTGAGTTCGCGACGCGATCGCCGACATCGTCGCGGCCATTGCGGCAGCTGTCGAACTGGCCATTTTCCTGCGGAACCCTGGCTAAGATTGTCGCGGACATCGCGTCTTTGGCCTGGGTGGGCGGGCAAACTCCGCAGGTACGTCGACGATCTTCTGTCCTCCGGAAAGAGGCTCGAAGCTCTCCGACGAACTGTCGGACCTGTTCGCACGCAGAAAAGGGCCCTTGCGAAGATCAGGGACGGGTTGGCGAGCAGCGGCGGCAAGGATTCAAGCCGCCCGGACCCAAAGCTTGGGCAGAAGGCGGACGACGTCGAGCCGCTCACCTCAGCAGGAGGAGGTCCCGACGGAAACAGGGCCCGGATCGATTATCAATTTTGATAAGGATGGAAAACCCACTGGGAGCCCAGTGGTGGAACGACCACTCCAACGTGGCGGACGGAAGACCGGACGATGCGTACGAACTTGCTAACTTCCGCGAAAACCGCAAAGAATCAGTGTCTGAAGTCACCGACTGGATGCGGGTCGATTCATACAGGTACAACGCCGGACACATTGCCAACGCCCACCTCGTACCGGATGCGCGCAGTGAATCCTAGACCCTGACTACGACGTCGAGAAAGTCTTTCTAGGAAAACATAAAGATGCTGCGCCGGTGGTCGACAGGCTACGCACTCACATGCAGAACAACCCCCGACATGAGTTGGGCGGACGCCGAAAGTCTCTGGACCCTCCGCTCAGCCAAACGAGAACAACGCACTCAATGCCTTGCAAAGAGACGAATGCGGCCTGAATCTCTTCGGCATGCGACATGACATCGCTCGAACGGTCCAACCCCACCGGAGGGCTTCTTACGACGAATTTGAAAAAGCCGTACGTCACCGAAATTTCACGAGAACATACCTCAAGCTTCTTGGGTCGCCTCTGAGATGAGGTTCGACGGCACAACCTTCAACCGCCCAGACACTCTTATGGCGAGGTCGACTGCGCGTCCGGAAACAGTCTCCAGTTCGCCGTCGCAAGTATTCACAAACGTTCCAACCAACGCGGCAACGGGTCTGACAATAGACGGGATTCGCTTCGCATGACTGCTGCATGAAATAATCTTCATCTGAAGGCGGTATTCCATGACCGAGGTCTGCGCAGGCGATTCTCGAAAATCGATACAAAGTACATGATGGAAGTCGGCAAGATTCTGCGCGCCGCGGCGGAAGCCGTGGCGGAAGGATGGACCGAGTTGGGCCTGCTGGTCAATCAGGTGCCAAACATCCAGGAGTGACGACGTATGCCGTTGTGACCTGGAATAGCCAGCAGTATGACAAATGGATGCCTGACGAGCTCTAGCCGATCTCGCCGATGTTCTAGCCAAATGGCGAGTTCAGCCCTGACTCAAGCGGGCCATCCCAACTGGACCGCCATGTTCGTTGAGGGCGAAGTCTTCCGGAGGCTTTGTCTGGCTGCCCTGACTACACTCCCGACTACGGACCATGGCGCATCCGGGGAGACATCTCAAATTGGCCTACTGTCGAGCAAGGCTTGAAGTACGTGTCTTAAAGAACGGCTTCCAGGCGTTATGGCGGCGGTTTCGTGTGAGATGCCAGTTTGTTTGACGTCTAGCTCAGGCGCATCGGATGGAGGGCTCGACGCCGCAGCAAAGCGTTTTGCCTTCACACGGCAACCCAGGGCAATGCCTGACAGAAACGAGGCGATGCCCCGATGACCGAATCAATGTCAGCAAACTGCCGCCTTCACAAAAAGATAAACGACGAGTACACATTCAAACTGTTGGAATTCTCAGCAGAGCCGCCCTAAGAAACCGCCAAGGGATGGGAGCAAACTCGGGTTGCTCCTCAATTTTGATCATGGCTCCAACAACCTTCTTACCTACTCGAAGTCGTGTGGAGAGACCGACACTATGACAGCTGGATCTCCGAGAAGGAGCAGGGAGAGCTGATCACAGCAGCTCATGCACTGGCAAAGCGCTGATGGAAGCGGGCTTCGACCACTGGACCGCCATGTTCCTGGGGCTTGACTCCAACAGGCGTTTTTGTCTGGATACCCAATTACGACGCCGACTACGGCCCCTGGAAGATCGATTTCGACGGCGACAACTGGCCGGCGGTCGAAGAGGTCTGAAGAAGCTCTAGGACACTTGGACTCTATGCGGAGGCGGCTCTCCGAGACGAGGGCCGCCCTCCGCCTCCTTTCAGCATCAATGAGGACGACCCGCGTCTCATCACGTGAAACAGGCCTGCCATGCGGTTTCAGCCGACAGTCGGCTCTGTCCTATACAGGCGCCGACGCCTGCCACTGAAACTCACCGGCTCGACCTGTCCACAACCGCCTGCAGGAAAGCAAGTCCGGACTCTGCTCGCCTCCGGCGATCTCGGCGATCTCAGTGCGCGGCTGCCGGGGAACTGACTCCGCAGATGCTCTTTCTCAAGGAGGAAGGTTCAAAGCCAGCGTCTCCAAAGCTGCAGTTCGCGGAGTCGGCGGCGAGGTCGGCATCCGTTTGCCCGGGCGCCTTCCGCCAGCCTTCTCACACCCCGCGGCTGGCCCGAGCGAGTCACCCGCGCGGTGCGCTCGGCTGCGGCGTCGGGGCTGCTAGCGGCCGAGGGCGACGTCGTCGGTTATCTTCCGTCCCACAAGCACAAGGACCCTGTCCGCCCGCACCGCGACCATCGGGTCGTGCGTGACGAGACGACCGTCGTGCCCCGAGCGCGGATCTCCCCCATGATGTCGAGCACCTGCGTCGCCGAGGCAGAGTTGAGCGCGCCGGTCGGCTCGTCGCCGATGACGATCTCAGGGTCGTTGATGAGGGCGCGGCAGATGCTCGCCCGCTGGGCTGGCCGCCCGGACCTCGGCGACGTCGCTCGATTCGAGCTCCGATATTCCCATGCTCGCCATCAACCCGCGAGCGCGGGCCACGATCTCTTCTCGGGGTTTGTCCCCGGCCAGGAACCCCGGCAGCGCGATGTTGTCGAGCAGGCAGAGCGTGCGCAGGAGGTGCGGGTTTTGGAAGACAGTCCGAGGCGGCGCAGACGCAGCGCCGCAAGGTCCTTCTCATCATCCCGGTCAGTTCTTCGCCGTCAGCCTTGACGATCCCGCCGGTAGGGGCGGTCGAGGCCGGAGGTATGTGAAGGAAGGTCGTTTTTCCCGAGCCCGAGGGCGCCATGATCGCGACGAACGATCCCGCTCTATCGCCACGTTCAGCCCGTGGAGCACGCGCGAGTCACGGTCCTTCGTTATGTCAGTGGCTTCCAGATCGGCATCGCATCTCCTTTCGCAAGTCTTTTTGCGTGATTGTTCGCGATCTGTTTTGTCGAGTCGTTCGAATTGGTTGAGTTGCTCGAGCTTGGTGCGCCGTTCGAGCGTGATTGGGCGGTCATTCGGCGTCCTCCATTTCTGCGGTCCGCATGCGGCGCAGGGCCAGAAGAACCGCGCCGGCCACCGTCAGGGCGAGAACGCCGGGAAGGGCGATCCATGACGAGCCATGGATTCACCACGAGGCTCAGGTTCGAGCGCCGAGCATCGAGAACCGCGCCGACGGCCGCTCTCGCCGAGGCGTGAGCACCGCCAGCGCCCCCGCGGCGATTCCCCGTGACGAGGCACGCGCCGAGCGAATGAGAGATACTGGCTGCGAGCCGCGCCTGCTCGCGCCGATCGCCAGCTGGGCGGCGATTTGAGGCGTCTCGCGTTTGACGACGAGCACGGCGAAGCGCCGAGACGAGGAGAGAGCGGAGCGGACGAGACGATGCCGCGAATACGCACCATGTGCGCATCTGCGAGATGGTGGCGCCCAGCGTTTGCGAGATGTATTCCTGAAGCTGCACGACGGTGACCCCGGGAAGCTTTGCCCGCAGGCTCGCCACGGCCTCGGCAGGATCGGCGCTTTCCTTGAGGTCGGCGTGAGATCACTTTGCTGGGCAGGCTCAGCTCGTGTCGCCCACGCGACGGTCTCCATCGGCGTTTTTGGCCGTTTTGCCGCCGTTGGTGATGTCCTGATGAGACGCCGGTCACCCACAATTTCCGCGAGTCGGCGCTCTGCCCGGACACAGGGGACGAAGGCCCATCGTCGTCCTCCCCGGGAACCGTGAGCGTCACTGCGTCTCCGACGTCGGCCCCGGACTCTTTGGCCTGCCCCGAGGAAAGGGCGATCTCGTTCGCGGCGACGGGAGCCCTCTCTAAAGTAGCTCACCGGGAACGTCGTGTGGTCGCCGCTTTCGACCAGCGCCACGGTTCCTTTCTGCACCGGCTGCAGCCATGTCATACGGCTATGGACGGTCATTTTGACGGCCCGAGAGACGCCAGGGTCGGCTGACCCGCGCGAAGGCCTGGTCGAGGCCGCCGACGCCGCTCTGAGAGGAATCGATCTTCTTCACGTCCATGCGCACGTCGGCGCCGCCGATTCCAGGTATGTGGAAAAGCCGGGTTGTCCCATCGTGATGACGCGCACCGGCATGACCATGACGATCGTGCACCCGCTGAGCACGCCGAACAAAAGCGCATGGGCGGGCCGGAAGGCCCGCGCACGCCCATCCACAGCACACCGGGACGCGCTTGAAGGACGTCAGCGAGGCGGTGGCGCTGGGGCGGATCTTCCCGCTGACGCCGGTGCGCAGCGCCTGAACGGCCAGCTTGTCGTGCGGCGCAGAATCGAGGCGGCGAAAACCGACCATCAGGGAGCCCGAAGCGCAATCGCCGCGGCGGCGGGACGGCGACGTCCCACGCCTGCCGCGGGCTCTCCGAGGTAGAAAGCACGGCCTTGTCGAGCGCCGCCAGCGGAGAAGGACAGAGCAGCCGACCGCCGTCCCCAGCGCCGTCAACGCGAAGTGCCCGGCCATGTAAAAGGCGCTGATCCCGGCGCGGCCGACCGCCTTGAGCACGCTGATCTGCGGAAGGTCATCCTCCATCGCCGCGAGGAACGTGTACCGCAGGATGAGCGATGCGACGAAACCAGCAAAACTGCGACGAGCAGCGCCACGCCCCACGATCGGAACCGTCGTCACGCGTTCATCAGCGCGAGGATGGAGGTGTCGATCGTGATTCCTTGCTCGAAAGCCCGCTCGCCTCGAAATCGGAGATGAAAGACGAGGTCAGGGCCCCGGAGATAGACGGAATTTCGCGCAGGTGCTCGGGTTCCAAATGCTTGTCGAATTCGGCGAAGTCGCTGGAATGGACGACAGCGCTTGGACGTGACCAACGAGGGATTCATCTGCGGGTCGCGGACGAAATCGACCACCTTGAGCTCGCGGCTCTGCGAGCCGTTTTGGACGCGGACGACGTCGCCGAGCCTTGGCCATGCCCTCGGCTTTGTAATGGACGGAGGCGCTATCTCCCCGCGGGCGCACCGGCTTTCCATTCTGGCCAAGCAGGAGGTCAGAAGCGTTCGGGGCGGTGACGATGCCGTCCAGCACCGAGATCGGCCTGGCTCTTGCCCGCGATCGTCAACTGCCGCACGGGCACGGGCAGGGAGCGCATCAGCTGGTAGTCCTTGACGTCGAGCGCCCGCCGACCCATTTTGCAACGCCTTTCGCGTCGGGCGTCCCGGCGCGTACATGTGCGACGTCGGGCGGCGCGGCTTCCTCCACAGGGAGTTGACCGCGGAGCCAGCGCGTATTCGAGTGCCGCGCTCATGGCGACGAGGGCGACGGCCAGAGACATCAAAAGCCGTCAGGGGCGACGGATTGCGCGACGCTGCGGCGCAGGTCTGCGCGAAGCACGCGAGCAGCGGTGAAATCCCCGCCTTTCCATTTCGATCCGGGCTTTCCGGCCGTCCGGGCCCTCGGTCCGAACGGGCGAAGCCTGCGCGCCGCCTCGGCATGCGCACGGAGGCCTTCCGTTGATTTGTTCCGCGAGCCGTCGGCCTTCGGACCGTTCCCCGTGCGGAGGATCCTCGGTTCCTCTGACTATGTCCGCACGCTTGGCGTGCACGGCGGCAGACGACGCCGACGAGGCGATTCCCCGCATGGCCGTCACCAGCAGAGCGGTTCCGCGCCCCTGCCCGGTTCCGAACACCGTTCCGACCGATCCGCCAGCGGTGCCGTCGGCGCGCAGCAGGGTTCAGGACCTTGTCAGCCAGCGGACCGGCGAGGACGAAAAGCCGCGATGATGTCCGAGTTGGGGAGACCATGCCGATCGTCCCCCCGTCCGAGCCTGCTGCCGTTGGGGATGGACGAGCGGATGATCCTCAGCCCCCGCATTGCACAGGGCGAGCGAGGCGAAAGGGCAGCAACGCGGCCACCACGCGACGGGGCGAATCGGCAGCGCCATGGCTGCGCCGCGCCGAGCATGCCCGCCGCAAGCAGGGCCGCCGGCCGCGCGTTTTTCGCCATGCCGACGACCGCGGCGCCAGCGAACATTCCACGGAGGCGATCGTTTCGACGGTGCCCTCCGTTCTCGTCCCCACATGCGGCAGGAGAATCGGCGAGCAGGGTTTGAAGGCCGATGACGAGGCCGCCATCGTCGCGGGCCGGCACGATGCGCACGTTTCTCCGCGAAGCCACCGCGCGCCAGCCGGCTATGAGCTGGGCTGCGAACCCTCTTCCTTCGCTCCCCGCCCATGTTCCCGGCGGCTTTGCGGACGACGAGGGCTGCAGACGACCGTGACCGACGGGTGCTCGCATCGACAAGGAGCAGCGCCCGAAGCCTGACGGCGGGAAGCAGGAATCCGGCCAGCAACGGCGAGATGAGTACTTGACGAGGCGGCGGCTGGAGCATCCGACGCCCGCATATTCGTCCGCTGACAGAAGTCATGACGCTCGCGCGCGCAGCACTGGGCCTCGATGAAGGCCGCAAAGCACGAAGAGGCGACGATGCCGAGGCAAATGAGCTGATGTCAGGATCGTCGGAGGAGACCGCGGCGATGACGACGAGCAGGCCGCCCACGGAGCCGCCGTCGCCGAGGATCATCACGACCCGCCGGTCGAAAGCGGTCCGCCAGCACGCCCGCAATCAGGGCGAACAAGAGACGATCGGGGCGAAGAGCACAGCCGGACGAGCATCACCGAGGAGGCCGTCCCGTAGGGTTTGGAACATGTAGATCGCCAGGGCGAATGCGCTCAAACCCGTGCCGACAGGTTGACGAACGCCCCGCGAAAAGAATCGAGAGCGTCTTCATCGCTCTCGCTGCCGCTTTGCATCTCGCCGAGTGCGCTCAGAGCTCCCTCAGGGCGGCCATGCAGGATTTCCGCCGCGCATGATCCGCCTCGGCGCGTCGGCCGACCTCCGCCGCGTCGCCGCCGAATATTCCGACGTCGAGCAGGAACCCTCCTGCAGTCAGCAGAACTCGACGGTTCCGAGGGGGTCGTCGGTGGCGAAGACCTCCTCACGCCCTCGGAGACGACGTCGGCGAGGATCAGATCAGCCCCATGACCATCTCCCACAATCGACAGGAGATGGAACTCAGAATTGGCCTGGGTGTGGAATTCCTCGATGAGCTCGGCGGACTGGCCCTCCACCCGAGCCGAAGCCGCGACGGCGCCGAGCTTCTCAGAGACGGACAGATCGCTTGGCTATCGCCCTCGCGCGTTCGACCGCCTGGCCGACCGTGCGCCTGACCAAGCCCCTGGGCACCTCCTCCTTGCCGGAAAAATGATGGTAAAGGGTTCGCTTTGGCGATGCCGACCGCCTTCAATATGTCCTCGATCGTCGTCGCCTGATACCCCTTCGTCGACGAACAGGGTCTGCGCGGCGTCGAGGATCTCGTCTTTGCGCTGCTGCGCGGCTGTGCCGAGACCATGTCTATTCCTCGCTTTCTGTGCGAGACTTTTCTCGCTTCGATCGAACCGACCGACCGTCGGTCTAATCATAGAGTCCATGGGCTTCCCTTATGTCAAGCGCTCGTGTAGAGAGGTCACGCAAGGAGCACACGGGACGTCACACGGTTTGCCCAAAGGCCGGCCCCGCTGTTGCGGTACTGTGGATCCATGGCCGAAGAAGGACAAGTCGGACGGCGAGCACGACCTCGCCTCGGCAGACGAAGGCGCTCACCGCCGCCCTGAGCAATCTCACCCGCGCGTGACGAAAGAGACGGGCAAGAACCTCTCGAGCACGCTGCGCAAGACGTCCGAGCAGCTCTCCTCGGCCGCGGCGAAAATCAGGTCGACCGCGGAGACATCCGCGACCGCGGCAAACGGGGCCGGACCAGAGGCCGAACGCACCCGCGCTGAGATCAGCTGAGGCGGCGCGGCGCGTCTTCGCCAGAAGGGTATGAGGCGCGCCGTGGCGAGACATAGCCGCAAGCCGGATTCACGAGGGCGCGCTCATGCCAATTTCCCCTCGAAGGCGCTTTTCCTCACGGTCCTGCGCGATCTTGAAGAGCGGCAGGACGAGCTCGTCGATGAGTATCGGCGGACAACGGATGCTGACTTCCTATGCGCCGGTGACTCGATTCCGAGACGGAGGGCGATCCTCTCATCAATATGGAGTCGTGGATCTACGCGTCCGCCACTGAGGCCCGCGAGGAGCTGGGGGCGATGCTGTCCAAGTCAAAGGACGGGGTGGCTGAGCTCATCGCCCGCAGCAGGGGCAAGCCAGGCCACGGAGGACGCCGACGCCGCCTACGCGGCCCTCTCCATCAACGTGCTTTCGAGCGTAGCGGGCACGATGCTCGGCTCCGACAGAGGTGCGCGCCACCGCCAGCGAGGCTGTTTTCGCAAATACTCCGGAGACGCAGGCGAGGCGCCCGCGAGGGACAGCCTGCGCTGCCGACGTCGCAAAGCGCGCAACGGCGCCGAAGGGCAGCGGACGAAAGCAGCCGAAGGGCCTGCGGACGAGCGTAGCGAGACGCCGCCTCCAGCGGCAGCACGGCCCGCCCGGCCCGCCTCAGGGGCGCGCTGCAGCGCGCCGGAGCAATCGCGCCCCGCCGGGCTGGATCACACCCTGCCAGTCGCCCAGCGCGCGGCTTCGAGGGCGCCGAGCGCGGCGTCGATCAGGGCGTAGCGGTCCGCCTCCGGGCAGCCGTCGCGCACCCAGGCCAGGCAGGCGCCGTCGAGAGACCGAAAAATACCCGGAAAACCGCGTAGGCATGCCGCTTCCAGCCGGAGACGCCCAGCATCTGCGACGAGGGCTCGACGTAGATTCACGCGCTCGCGCGCGAACTTCGATCGCCTCGGGCGGCTCACGCCCGCCCAAAGAGCAGCGCGGCCATGCCTCAGGATGGGTGCGGATGTGTTCGAGTGAGACCTCAAGCCGGCGCCGGACCCTGTCGCACGCTGACCGACGGGCCGAGCAGCTCGACGGCCTCCCCTGAGCGCGGCCGAGCCTTTCGATCGCCTCGCCGACGACGGCGGCGTGCAGCCCGCCTTCGAGCCGAAATGAGTGGAAGATCAACCCCTCGAGGCCTCACGGCCCTCGGCAGCTGCCGCCGTCGTCACTTCGGTAGGGCGCGGCGGCGAGGCCCGGCTTGCACGCGGCGAGCATCGCCTTCCGGCGTTCCTGCGTGGACGTCCGGCGGCGTCAGGGGAGACTGTGCTTGCGTCACGCCCATCGTATCGCCGTCGACGGGCACGACGACCTCCGCGCCCCTGCCCCGCAGCATGTCGACGTGTTCGCCCTTCGTCCGGCCGTCGACGAGAATCGTGTCGAACGCCCTCAGAGGGAGCCGTTTTCTGCCAGGCCCGCCGCTCGAACTTCGTGCTGTCGACCAGGAGGACGCGGCGCGAGGACTGCCTGAGCATCGCGCGTTTGGGCTCTACGACGAGCGTCGACCGGTTGTACGCCGTCGCCCCCACGGCGGCGTCGGACGCGACGCGCAGGTCGGCGCGAACGCCCTCGACGAACGAGGTGGCCAAGCTCCCGTGAACGCGTCCGCCACGGAAGGTAGCGCCCTCCTATCAGGACGAGCTCAGCCGTCTTCGACTCGGCGAGCGCCCGGCCGACGACCATCGAATTCGTGACGACGGTCAGCGGGTGGACCGACTCCAGCTCCGCGACCATGGGAAGGGCCGTGGACGAATCGTCGATCATGAGGACGTCCCCGGGCGAGACGAGGCTCGCCGCCGCCCGCTCAGGGCCGCTTTTCGCGAGGCGACTTCGTTCTGCAGAGTCCCGGGGAAGTTCGGCCGTGGAGGAGGCCCTGGGCCGCAGAACCCCTTCGACCGCGCTCAGTCAGGCCCGCCCTTCGAGGATCTGAACGTCGCGATAGACCGTCACGACGGAGACCCCCAAGTTCTCGGCGACCTCCTCGATTCGCACCTCCTCGCCGGCGAGACCTCGTCGACTGATGAGCGAGCGGCGCCGTCAGGGGCCACCGCCGCGCGCAGAACTTGCCCGAGCGGTTTCGCGGGCGGCTTTCGGTTTGCCTCCCCGGCACGGCTTTTCCAGCTTTCACGTCCGCCTAGCACCTCGCTTGTCTGTCTGATGCGCGCCTCGTCGGCTCGATGAAAAACTTTTCATATTCTACGCAATTTTCAAAAAGATTCTCAGAAACGTTGACAGATTCATCGTTCGCCGATACGTTGTAGACGTCACGCATAGGCTTTCGACCGTTTGCGCTCCAGGAGGGATGCGCGAAAAAGCCGGAGCCACACGATCTCACAACTCGGCGCCCGCCATGCGAAACGACGTCGGCGAGGCGCCGCACAGTTCTCAACGAGGAGAAGCCAAATGAACGACGTCGTCATCGGTGTCGACAGCGGAACCACGGCTCGTCAAGGCCGTCGCCTTCGACCTGAACGGGCAGATCAAAGCCTCCCATCACGAGTCCGTCCCCGTTCGCTGCGGCGCCACGGCGAAAGCAAACGGGACATGGCGCTGCTGGCGAGGCGGTCGCTCCTGCCTGCGCAGCGTCGCCGAGCAGGTGCGGGGATCGCGGATCGTCGGCATCGGGCTGACCGGGCGAGGCGGCGGCGCCTGGCTCGTCGACGCCGACGGCGAGCCCGGTGCGCCCCGCAGCCAATTGGATGGACGGCCGGGCTGCCGACCGGGTCGACGACTGGAACTCGACGGCCGCGCGGCCGCTGGTGCTCGACGTCACCGGCACAGCCGTTTTCGGCGGGCTTTTCCCGGTTCTCTACGAGGAGCTTGCCGCCGCGGAGCGGAGCCGTCGCCCGGCGACGAGCCATCTCAACTGCAAAAGACTGGATACGTTTTCAAGCTCACCGGCGTTCGCGCCACGGATTTCACCGAAGCGTCCCGCACCTCTCCTCGACGTCGCCACGACCTCGGGGTACAACGAACCGCTGGCGAAAAACTCGGCCTGAGCGAGGCGCTCAAACTCCTTCCGGAGATCCGGCGCCTGGCGGCGAAGCGTCGCCCGTCACGGAAGAGGCCGCCGAGGCCACCGATTCCGGCGGAACGCCCGTCAGGTGGGGATGATCGACGTCGCCGTGACCGGAATGGGCCTGGAGGATCGCCGACGGCGACTCCTGGCTCATCCTCGGAACCACTTCGTCGGCACGCTTCCCGAGCGTCGCCGAGCGCAGATCCGAACTCTCGATGGTCCTGGCAACGGGCGAAGGAGCAGGTCCTCGAATTCATGGCGCCTGACCGGCATTCTAACCTCGACTGGATCCGCTCGACCTCGGCCTCGAATGCGTGAGTCGTGGAGCGAAATCGAGAAAATGGCCAGAGCGGCCCGGGCCCGGCTCGCACGGGGTCGTCTACCTCCCCTATGCCTCGCCCGGCGGCGGCGGCGCCTTCCTCGACACGAACGCATCCGCGTCGTGGCGAGGGAATGAGCCTGACGAGCACCCGCGCCGACATCCTGCGCGCGGTCTACGAAGGCGTGGTCTTCTCCTCGCCGAATGCCTCAACGCGCTGCGCATCACGGGCCCCATCGTCGTCTCGGGAGCGGATTCCGCTCCGACCTCCTGTGCGGATCCTCGCGGACGTCACCGCGCAGCGGAGTCCTGCGGCAGGACGCGCGAAGCGGGCGCCCGCAGGGCGGCCGTCCTCGCCCTCGTCTCAGCCGGGCGTTCCCGGACGTGTTCTCGGCTTCCTCGGCTCTTGGCGCGACCCTCGAAACCTTCGACGAATCCGGACAACATCCATCTACTCGGAGGCGCGAGTGGCATTTTGACGCCCGCGAAGGCGGCGCTGCTGGCGCACGCTCCAGCTCCGCTCGTCCGCGGGAAGAGGCGGGTCAGAAAACGCCGAAGCGGAAGAGACCGGGTCAGAGAACGTCGAGCCGGGAAAGGCTGAATCGTGAAAGTCCTCCTCGCCTCCGACGGCTTCGTGACCGACGCCGTCCTGCGCACCGCCCTCGCCCGTGCGCTTCCCGACGTCGAGGCAGCCTCCGATCGCCTCGACGTGGCCCGTCCTCCTTCGAGGACATCGGCGACGTCCATGAGGCGGCCGGCGACGAGACGAGCTGATCGAAGCCCTCGACGGCTGCGACGTCGCCTTCTCACGCACCTTCCCTTCACGGAGAAGGTCATCGCGGCCTCGCCCTCGCTCGAGGCTCGTCACCGTCTGCCGGGGCGGCCCGTCAACGTCAACATCAGGCCGCCACTCGGGCCGGGGTGCTCGTCTCCTACACGCCGGGCCGCAACGCGACGGCGACGGCCGAACACACCGTGGGGATGATCCTGGCCAGCCTCAGACAGATCCCCCAGCGCCACCGGGAGGTCGTCGACGGCCAGTGGCGCTCGGACTAGCCATCTTCGACAACGTCGGCGCGGAGATCGGCTCCTCGACCGTCGGCGTCGTCGGATACGGCGCAGTGGGGCGGAGGTGGCCGCCGTCATGGCCGCACGTCGGCGCGCGCGTGCTCGTCTACGATCCGTGGGCGGACAGAGCCGGCCGAGGGGATGACCCGCGTCGATTCCCTCGACGAGCTGCTCGCCGGCAGCGACGTCGTCACGGTCCACGCGCGCGTCCGGCCGAGAACCGCGGATGATCGACGCCGACGCGCTCGCGCTCATGCCGGAGGCGCTCCGTGCTCGTCAACTGCGCGCGCGGCGAGCTCGTCATTTACGACGCGGTGTGCGACGCCTCGACTCCAGCCGCCTTTTTCGCGGCGGGATTCGACGTGTTGCCTCAGGAGCCGCTTCCGCCGGGCCACAGGCTCCTGAGGACGCCGCGGGTCACGATCACCCGCATCTGGCGGGCGCCTCGAGGCCGCGCGCATCGCCGCCCGAATCGGGGCCGAGGACATTGCGGCCTTCGCCGCCGGCCGCCGACCCCTCCACCTGGCCAATCCGGAGGCGCTCGAGGCCCGAGCCCGCCTGTTCCAAAGCCGGCGGGCTCCGTCCCGGAACCGTCGCTCTGCCGTCCGGAACCAGTGGGAGGAACGCCAAGGTCGGCGCGGCTGGAGCCGAGGCAGGCGAGGCGTCGCAGCCAACGCAGCTGCACCGGAAGCCGACCCCAAAACTGCCAAAGACAGCGACCAAGCATTCGGAAAGTAGCCACCATGCTTCTAGAAAAGAACGCCGCGAGGTCGTCGAGACCTGCCTGTTCATGCAGGGCAACGGATTGATCGTCGGCACCGCCGAAACGTCTCGATCCGCGTCGATGACAAGGTCGCGATCTCGCCGTCAGGCGTGCCCTACGAAACGATGACGGCCGAGGACGTGGTTGTCTTTTTCGATGGACAGGGAACGCTGGACGGGATCCTCGAGCCGTCCTCGAGCTTCCCCTCCATCTGAGCGTCTATCGCTGAAACGGCCGCAAAAGGCGATCACGCTACGCGCCGGCCTCGACGGCCCTGGGACTAGTGGTCGACGAGATCCCGCCGTCTCACTACTATTCGGCGATGCTCGGCGGGATCGTCTGCAGGTGCCTGCACGCGGGTTCGGCACGGACGAGCTCGCTGAAAACGTTACCGACGCCCTGAAAGGGCCGCAGCGGGCGCTGATGAAGAACCACGGCGCCATCGATCAGGCCTACCGTGAAGAAGGCGGGCCTCCCTTCAATCCTGGAGTACGTCTGCGAATCACCTCCGGGCGATGGCGACTGGCGCTCTCATCGCGCTGCTTTCGCCCGAGCAGATGGCCGACGCCAGGGCGGCCATCGCCGACTTTCGGCAAGCAGCCGAACAAGAGCCAGGCCGATCCTAGGGCGTCTGGGGCGGACGCACCGATCCGACGCTCTGCGGCCGAGCCCCCGCACTTCCGGGCTCGGCCCGCTTTTGCGTCCGCGGCGGGTTCGCTTCCATTTGCGTCGTCGAGGCATATACTCGATTTCGTTACCGGGCGTCACTCAACAAAGGGGCTGGCAGGGCGGTCCGTCCGTCCGAAGCCGCGATGCCGTGAAAGATTCGAATGCTCTTTGCTCGACGACGCCATCTGGTGGCACGTCTACTCGGGCCGCGGGCGCTCGATCCGCGGCGATCAGGCGCGAGGCGGCCGATCCGGGCGAGCATCGGCTCCGAGGCGATCCCCTGGCTCGACTACGCGGTGGAGCTCGGATGTCCGGCGTTCTCCTGGGCGATCTTCGAATCGGCCTCCCCACGGCTGTGACACCCTCGACCATGGCGATCGACCCGGCGCCTGGGCCCGGGGAGGATTTCGAGGCCTTCTATGGCGGCATGCCGCGAGACGCGGACTCAACGTCATGCTCGACGGCGTTTTCAACCACGTCGCGGCCACTCACCCGCGCGCCGAGGAGCTTGCTTCGTCTGCCGACGGCGGCCTGGCGTGCTGGGAGGGGCACAGCGGCTTCACGCTCGACCATTCCAAACCCGCCGTCGTCGATTTCGTCGCTGACATCATGCTTCACTGGCTGCGCAAGGGATCGCCGGGTGGCGCCTCGACGTCGCCTACGCCGTGCCCCGCGCTTCTGGGCCCGGGACGATCGGCCGCGTGCGCGACGAGTTCCCGAACGCGCTTTTTCTAGGAAGTGATCCACAGGAGACTACGCGCAGATCGTCGCCGACGGCCGCTTGGACACGGTCACGCAGTACTGAGCTGTGGAAGGCGATCTGGAGTTCGATCAAGGACGTCAACTTTTGGGGAGCTGGCCTGGCCTCGACCGGCAGGCCGAGCTTTGCAGGGGCTTCGTTCCGCAGACCTTTCGTCGGGAATCACGGCGTCACCCGCCTAGCCGTCAGATCGCGGGAAACGGGGCGGCGCTGGCGGCCTGCTTTCACCCTGCCCGGGATGCCCTCGATTTACTACGGCGACGAACGCGGTGCGCGGTGACAAGGGCGAGGCGTCGGCGATCGACGAGCTGTCCGGCCCCTGCCCCCGAGCCGGGCGAGGCGACAGGCCTGGATGTACCGCCTTTTACCAGGGACCTCATCGCGCGCGGCGGCGTGACCGTGGATCGCCCGCGGCGAGCGCCGCCGCGCTGGCCAAGGACAACTCCTGGATCGAATACGAGGTGCGTCCGAGCCGCGCGAGGGGCGCGAGTGCCAGCGAACAGCGGCCGGGACGGCGCGGGCCACGCAGACAACGTCCACGCAAACGGCGGCCCTAACAAAGCACGCGAGCGCAGGCGACGCGCTGCAGGTGCGGATCGACCTGACACCTGGCGCCGCCGCGCGATCACGGACGCGGCGGGCAACGAGCTGTTCGCCTGTAGCGCAGGCGCGGGAACGGGCTTTCCGGCCGACTGCGCCCCTGATCCCAAAATCGCGAGAGCGGGGCGGCGGCGAGTGCGACGCGTGTCGCGACCCGGAAAGATGCCGGCGGCCCGCGCTTGCCCGAGTCGCAGGCTCCAGTAGGAAACGGTCGGATGTCGAACTGTTGATGCGCGGAGACCCCCGACGTCGGCGATCCGTGAAACCGAGGCTCGACCGTTGAACCATTCTTGCCGCTCACCCGCACGGCGTAGCCGTGCACTCTCGCAGTTCTGCGCGCGGCGGCAATTCTCGCTCTCTACGCGCAGGGCCAGGCCTCGCGGCCGCCGTACCGCGGCCAACGCTGGCAGCCGACGAGCGCGTCTGCGCACGATACGTCCGCATTTTGTCAGCGGCGAAAAGATCGACGACGAAGGTCAGACCTTCGGCGTCGCCCGGCGGCATCGTCGGTCGACCAGGATGGCCGAGCGTCTCCCGCCCTCCTCTGCACGACCAGAGGCACCGCATCGGGAACCCACGCGCCGTACTCGCCGGCGCTCGTGGCTTCGACGTCGGCGACGCCTCTTCGCGCGTCGACCTCGCCCAAAGTCGGGACTGACCGGAACAGTACAGGCGCGCAATGCCTCTCGATCGATTCGGAGATCCCCGCGAAATCGGGCGGATCGCCGGCGCCTTCCGCGCGCTGCCGGCGGTTTCGGCGCGCAGGCGATCTTCTTCCGGCAAGCCGAGTGCGCCCTCCCGAGCCTTCGCCGGGGCGGGCGAGTCCCACGCCGGGCGGACGAAGGTCGCTGCATCGCGTTCAGCACCGAGAGCGTTTGTTCTCAGATTTTTTAGCTGGTAGGCCGGACCAAGCTCAAAGCTCACGCCTGAGCAACATATCTTTCTGCATTCAACCATTGCCCCCTTAGGGCTCTGACAAAGCTTAGGGCAATGATAGACGACCAATTCACCACGGAGCTCGTCTCCGACAACGCTTTTGCACAGCTCCGATAATGGCACTGGCTCAGGACGGCGGTTCAAGGTGGGCATCACTATGTCTGAACCAGCGTCGCATTCTTCGAAACGCTCAGGTAGCGACCAATCGCGCTCATCATGGCTGGCCTCGCCCCAAAGCGTGGCCTCAGCAGCCCTCTTCGCTTTTCAACTGCGCACCGTAGAGAGGTCCATAAATTCCAATTCACCATTATCCGCCACTACGGCCTCTGGGTGGGCAGTCCCTTCGTTCTGCTGCTGACCAGGGCGGACTGCTCGCGCTGGCTCTGCGCGTGCGCATATTACTCGTCTCACACCGCCCACGCAACCGTGCTGACTCGGCCCTGTCCGCACTCCTGGTGCGGGTTGCGCTCACGGGCATTTTCAGCGTCTCGCTAAACAAAGCGCCGGGCGCTTGGCTTCGCCGTCGTCCCAGTCCGCACCGCCGGTACTATTGCGGCCGTCATCGATCTGCGCAACAGCAAATGCGTACGTTCGAACAGGAGGCGGTTCGGGCGCGGGCAGATTCAAAACGCTGCAAGTTCAGAGCGCGGGCTCAAACGCAGCGGACGGCCTCAACGGCGTCGGGTGAAAAGAATCGGTGGTGAAACAGGAAGCAGGCGCCCGCAGACAGCGCCAGTTCCGGCGGAGAAGGCTGGACGTCTAGGACACTTCTGGAGGCGATGCCGCGCCCACGGTCCTCAGGCTTCGGCGTGCCGCCACGGAAGCGTGGTCATACCATTTCTTCGCTGGACGGCGGGATCTCGGAGACGTTTTTGTTGGCACTCAAGCCGCCCCAATGCATCAGCAGCCAGGCATGACTTTCGTCGCGACAATCCGCGGCCGGCGCTGGCGCGCTGCGGCGCGATTCCTGCGCAGCGCCACCGCAATCGTCGCGCTTGCCCGTCAAGAACCTGCCGTCGCATCCTCGTGCGTCCGTGGCTGATCAACGTTGGCGCTGGCCTGCACGCTTCCACTGCCTTCGTTGTGCTTTCGCGGTACGGGACCGGCATTCGCCATCGCATTCCCCGTGCCCGTCTTTTTCGCGATGAAAGCATACCAGTCGGCGCAGGCACGCGGACTTGAGGAAAGAAAATCAAGGCCATTTTAAAAGCAAAGCGGCGGCTGAAGCCGAAAAGGCTGAGCGTGGCCGCGGCGAAGCAAAGCAGCAGGCAGCGTCAAGTCGTTTATGAACGGCTTTGAAGCGCGAGAGGATCCTGCCGGGCGGTGCCATCTTTGCGCAATGAACCTGTCGATGGCATGATAGCCGCGCAAGCCAAAGTCCGAATCGCGCAACGGTCAGATCGCACGATCGGCCGAGGTCGCACGCAAACCGGTCGAAACACGGACGGCTCAATCGAAAGAGACTGCGCAGCACCGCGTCGGACGCGGCAACGGGATTCGGCGACGTCGAACGCAAAACCTCGTCGGAGCTTCCGCCGGAGGCCCCTCGTCCGGAGCTTCCGCCGGACCGCCGGTCTCCGGCTTCGAGAACGAGTCGGCGACGGGCGACGCCACAGCCGCCAGCAGCGCCTGACAGCGGGCGCATCGGCAGCTTCAGCGAACCATTCCGGCTTCCGTCGGCTGCAGCCCACCGCTCGGCGGCAAGCTGGATCGCATAACAGCTCCCCGCCGCGTCGTCCACACAGCACGCAACGGCCCTCGGCCTCGGCGCGCGCACGGCTGAATCGAGATAGCCTTCCAGGGACGCTTAAGCGCGCCGCGCAGGCCTGCGACTCCGAGAAAAGCGCGGTGAGTGTCCGATTACCTCACGCGCGAGAAAGCCAGGTCCGTCAAGATCGACGACGCGCCGACCCCGCCCGCACAGACGTAGTCACGCGAGCGCCTGGACGAGGGGCCCCGTTTCCCGACGTCTGTGCGCCGCAGCCAGGACGAGGCGAGATCGCCAGTGTCGGCGTCGTGCAATGCCAAAACGCGCCCCAGCGCCATTTCCGCCCTGGTCCGCCTTCGGCAGCTCGCCCGCAAATAGCCGTGGATCGCGCGCGTCCAGGCGGAGCCGTCGAGCTCGTCGTGGGTGCGGCGAAGCAGCACGACGGCGAGGCCGTCGCTCCCGCCAGCCGGACGGCACGGCGGTGCCCACGTCGTCCACGGCTCCGAGGACGCCGACGACGGGCGTCGGTTGATCGACGAGTCGAGCGGCCTTTCTCCTTGCCGTAGGAATTGGGCAGGGACGTTTCCGCCGGTCTGGGCACGCCCATCGCCTGGCGTCCGCAAAGCGGTGATCGCCTGGACGAGCTTACGCTCGCGTCCGGGTCCTCCGGCGGGCCGAAGTTCAGGCAGTCGGTGACCGCCAGAGGGCTTCGCGCCCACAGTGCGGGACGTTGCGTTACGCCCTCGGCCAACGGCGGGCGCCCTCAGTGCTGGTCGAGCTTCGTGTAGCGCCCGTTGGCATCGGTAAATCGCGATGCCCGCCGGTTTTCCTCGTCGACGCGGATCACCCTGCGTCGTCGGGCTCGAGAAAGGAGCCGTGTTTCGCGGACGAACCTGTCATGCTGGTCGGTCACGCAGCCCGCGCGCACTGATTCGGATCGAGTGAGCACGCGCTGACGTGCTCGCGCAGCTCCGCCGGCGAACCGGGGCGGGAGAGCCGGTCCCGCGCCGTCGGCGTTGAGCGCGTCCTGCCACTGCGGGCGGGCGTACGGCCGCTCATGCCACGGGGCCTTCGTGGGCGACGGACCGCGGATCGACGTCGGCACGATCCTGTGCCCGTGGTGGTCGATCGTCGGCCGCCCGAGAATTGACGGTCCCGATGACGGCAGCCTCAACCTCCACTTGCCGGCGACGATCCGCGAGCTCCTCGAGGCTTGTCCGGGGCGACGTGCATCATCCGCTCCTGCGGTCGCTCGTGAGAGTTTCGGCGGTGGGGGTGGGGTCCTCCTGCCAGAAGAACGTTCCTCGTCCACGTGCATGCCCGCCGTCGCCGATTCGGAGGCAGGCTCGCTCGCTGGCTGCGAAAGTCCGGCTGCGCCGGGTCTTGGATTCCCCAGACGGGGCCCCGGCGAAGAGCTCGAGGCGGCATTCGATGGGGACCTTCTCCGCCGAACCCGGGTCGCCCACCTGCACGGAGGGCCGCCGTTTGGCGGGCATGCCGTCTTCGAAGGCCTCGGCAGCGGGATCGACGCCCCGCCGATGCCGATAACGCCGCCGGTGCGCGCCCGAGCAGCACCCTGTTGCCTCGCTCTTGAAGCGTTGGCGGGGTGGACGTCGCTCGTGGCGCAGCGCGCCCACGCACAGGGCGTTGACGAGCGGATTGTCCTGGTAGGACGCGTCAGATTCGGTCTCGCCGATGTTCCGACGGCCCGAGGCGGTTGCAGCCATCCGCCGACGCCGGCGGCGACGCCGCGTCACCACGCGCAGGCCGTGTCGCGCATGGCCGGCATCGCCAAAGCGCAGCTGGTCCCTTGACCGCCGCGAGACCGGGCGCCCATGTAGAACAATGCCACGCGCGATGCCGCCCGCCGGTAGCGCCCCCTGATATAGGGCTCAACTTAAAGCTCAGGTGGTGCTTGCGACTCCACAGCAGACGTCACGGCCCAGCCGCGCCGATGTCACGACTCCGGCGTTTCCTCTGCCCATGCCGAGCAGGCGCTCGCGCATCTCGGGCGTGAGCTTGCTGCCGAGGTAGCTTGGTGGATCTTCGAACTTGGCCCGAGCGGTGCTCGGACACATCGCGAGTACATGGCGAGCTCGGCGGCCGTGGGACGCCTGCAGAGAGATCTGCCTGATGCTCGCGTATTCGTCACTCTTTCGAGGCCGAGGCTCGGCAGGCGCATGGGCTGCTCCCGGGCGTGCGCAGCTGCTTCCTCGACGGTGTCATAGCTTTCGTTGCGAGGTGCTCGGCCGACGCCAGATTCTCCTGTTTCCGAGGGCGCTCGCATCCATGAGGCGGCGGCCCGGGCGCCATGCGCTGGATTCGCGGCCCTTCGCGCACCGCTATGCGGACTCGATTCAAGGGCGGATGTGAAAAAGGTCAGCCCGTCGGTTCCCGAACAGAGCCGTCAGCTTGCCGCCAGGCGACCGATTCGACGGCGTGCTCAGGGTAGAGGCGCCAGGCGGCCCGGCGACGTTCCCCCGACTCGGAGACGGCTTGCCCGCGATGTCGTCGACCGACCCGTTGTTTGACTCGACGGTATCGGAAGGCCACGCGCCCCTCTGCCTTCAAGGCGAGCGAGCAGTTCGGCGTCGGCCTGGAAGCACCCTCGCCGTTCTTCAAGGGAATCGGTGATGACCTGCTCCTCGTGAAACCGGAGGGTCCACGGCGTGTCCGCGTTCTCCACCTGCAAGCTCTTGCTCGCGGCAGACCAGCCGCTGCCTCGTTGCCGGACCAGCGCGGGCAACGTGCGCCTCGCACTGGGAATCTGGAATCGTTGCGAGATCCACAGCGCAGGCACGCGCCGCTGCCCGCCGCCTCGACGACGGCCGACCGACGCGGCAGAGTCGACAGCGCGGCTGTATGGCGCCGCATCTGAGGTAGTCGCCGTAGGAAAAGCCGCCGGACGGCACGATCCGCATCGGCTTCGACGTCGTCCGAGGAGGCGTGCCACAGGGCAACAGCCGATACCTCGGCCAAACGAGACGGCGCGCGCTGCATCGCCGTCGTCCGGCGTTTCCCGGGAACGTGGCCACGCCGATCCTCACCGCTCGTCCTCCGCGGCGTAGACGGCGACGACGTCCTCGATGATCGGGTTGGAAAGGCTCGCGGCGGCGTTCGCGAGCAGATTCAGATACGCCCTCGGTCACCAGCCTCCACGGAAGCTGGAAACGCTTGCCTGCCGCGTCCCGTGAGACGTCAACTCCGTGCCGAAGGGAGGCTCCGCGCGGCCTTGCCCTGCTGGGTCCAGAATTTCAGGCTTCGGCGCCGGCCGACGATGATCCGCGAGGGCTTCCTCCTGTCTCACAGTCGGACGCCATGCGGCGCCTCGGCGTCCATGATATGGGCGACGGGAGGCGCTTTTCGCTACGCTTTTCGAAATTCGAGCGGCGGGTTCGCCCAGCCGTTCCGGCAACCCTCGCTCGTCACGACCAGCGGCTGCCGGGTCAGATGCTCATAGATCTGCACACCCGGCGCTCGCACGGGTGCTTGTCGACTCCACTTCGTCAGGCGCGCGGGCGGACGCGATGCCGGAATTCACGTCGGCGCGATTCTTCGGAGCTCAGCGATCGCCGGACGAGGTGCTTGTCGAGCGAACGCTGGGGACCTTCAGCTCGTGGAGCGTTCGCGATCCAGAACCGCGAGTGTCCGGGAATTGAGCTGCTTCGATCGCCGGATGATCTCGCCTCGCGCCGGCGTCAGAAACGCGAGACTCGAACTTCGATAATCGGCGATGATTGATGCCCGCTCACGGCGATCTCGCGAGCCCTCGCGTACGTCGCGATCGACTTCGCCCGAAGCTCGCGGGCCACGCCTCTCACTCCGCGCGGCGGTGTCGGCGAAGGGTGATGCTGGTGGTGGTCGCCGAGCCTCGCCTTCGTCGTGGGCGTGAAGATCGGCCGGTCGAGGGCGCTCCGCCTCCCCTGATGCCGGCTGGCGGGAAGCGACGCCACGCGTTCCGCGGCGCTTGTGCTCAGCCGTACCGGAGCCCGTCAGTGGCCGCGCACCACACGCATTCGACAGGGAAGACCTGAGGCGGCGGGTGATCGTTGCGCGCCTCAGACGGCCGGCGTCCGTCGATATGACGTGGTTGGGTGTAGCAGGAGGTCAGCGCGGGCTGCTCGAACCACCGCAGCAGCAGCTGGGTGATATCCTCCTTGTCGGAGTCTCAGTGGGAAGGAACGCATGGTGTGTGTGCACACAGTCCGATCAGAGCGACATTAGAGATGGATGACATCCTCATGCCGTTGCGCGCGTCCACGCCGGACGGGACGTTAATGAACATCGCGAACTTTGCCCGGTACGTCCGTCCACCGGTGAGGTTCTTGCACCGGTCCAATCATCTGTGTTCTCACTCCCTCGTGGCCACGCAGTAGTTCTTTCCACGTATTGGATCGGCGGCATGCTACCGTTTGCTCCATAGGTTGAGATAACTCGTCCGTTTGCCGCGACGACGACGCCGAACCGCTGCGCGCGTCGAAGCCAGCGCAAATTCCCCGATCGGCCGATTTCGCGCCTCGTGTGCGAATGACCGCCAGAAGGCGATTAAACACGCTGTCAGAAACACTGAAGCCCAGAGCCGGGTCGACGCCGACCCCATCGCCACGTTGCGGAGTGCAGTTTCAGCAATGCACCCATCGTTTAGCCGTTATCCAGTGATTTTTGCGGTTTTCGAAGCGTCAGAGGCGGAGGGGCGGATTCGAGGAGGGCGCGCAGCGGTCACATTCCGGCGGCGACGTCTGTGCGAAATGCGCCCCTTGAGCCCGAATCTGCGAAACGCGGCGGCGATAAACTACAACGCGCGCGCGCAGCGTCCTTCATTCCGACGCAAGCCAGCACGGCCTCCGAGCCGACAACTCGTCCGAATCCCTGGTTCCGCGTGGACGACGCGCGCCGGGCACCTTCGGCCGCGGCCAAAGCCCTCGACAGGGTCGCCCGCATGCACCGGCGGGGGTAGCCGGGCGCCGAGACCACGGTGACTGCGGCGTCGGGAAGCCATTCAGGGCGGCGAAGTCATGCCTGCTGGCAGGCTTCTCTTCGCCCTCCTGCATCGCTTCCCGTTCGTCTCCGTTCAGCTCCAGGCCGCCTCGACTCGGCTCTCCGCCTTTTCCGCCAGCGTCGAGAGCTTCCGCGGGCTCGCGCGCTCTTTCAGGCTCTCCGAGGCCGACGTCGCTAACTCGCCGCCGCATCGCGCAAAAGGCCGGCGAGGGTGACCAGCCGCCAGCACCGACTGCGTCTCAGGGTCGCCGAAAACGACGTTGAACTCCACCACTTTCACGCCCCTCGAGGTCAGTCGAGCCGCAGTAGAGCACGCCGACGAAAGGGCGTTCCGCGCACGCCATTTCGTCCACGACGGGCCGGCGACCTCGGCCGCGACAGCGTCAGCCAGCCCAGGTCGGCCACGGGAGCGGCGATAGGATCCCCATGCCGCCGGTGTTGGGCCTTGCCGCCGTCGAACGCCCAGCATGTGGTGTGCGGGTTCCAAAGGAAGGGCGACGCGCCGTCGTCACCGAGGCAGAAAAGAGACACTCAGGCGTCGAGAATGCTCGACCAGCGCCATCCCCTCGGGTTTGTGCCAGGCACGCGGGCGTGGGCGAGGCGTCGTCTCTGTCGTCCGTCGACGGCCTGCCCGCAGCCAGCCCGTCGTTTGACTTCCGTGGGGCGCAAAAGCGTCGGGCGGCTTCCACTTCTCCGGCTCATGCGCAGCCGCGACCGCGCAATCCAGCGCCGCATAGCCGCGGCCTCCTTGGCGGGCGCCAGGCCTTCCGGGCGTGCCGCTTCCCGCGAAGGGCCGAAAACGTCGATGCCCGCCTCGCGCACGTCAGCCACGCCCGCGACCAGCGGGGCCTCCGGACCGACGACGTGAGTCATTCCTGCTGCGGGCGGAGTACAGCCACGTCACACCGTCGGGGACGTCGAGGTCGACAAGCGTTCCCAAAGGGCCATCGCAGGGTTCCCCAGGCGATGTATAGAGACGTCGTCGTCGCTGTAGAAGAACGGGCGATGGCGTGCTCGCAGCTCCCGGCGAGTACGCCAGTATGTTCTGGAACAACCCTAAAGCCAGGTGCGCGACAACGATTTGACATAAGACGTATATATCACATTAGACGCGCCTTCTCCCAGGCAGCGGATCAGCGAGCACTTTCTCCCAGACATGAAGCCCTACGAACCGCGTCTTCAAGCGACCTTGCTTTCCCGAGAGGACACTGAACGGGGCGCCTCCCGTCGTTCCTGAAACTCATCGCCCGCCGCCTCACTTAACCTGTTAACCAATCGCCTCTATGGAAGAAGTATTTTATGGCGAAAGAAACAGCTTGAGGATGATACGTTTGCCAAACGCCAATCCTTACCTTCGTCTGATTACCAAACGCGTCACGTCGATTAAACTCGAAAGGAGTATCTGCAAACTCCATGCTCACTTTTCATCACGGTTCAGATGAATATGAAAAGATACCTTCCATGATGTCCGTCTCGAAGGTCAAGGCGATGCTCTTCGCTTTCGTCGTGTCCCTTCTTATCGCAACCGTCGTTTCGCACCGCGCACCGTGCAGGCCGCTGAAATTCAAACGGCGTCTACGAAGTCAAACGGGTGGCGCGGGAGGCGCGACCGTTTGGGGCAATGGGACTCTGTCAAGCTCCAATTTCCTGGGCGGTGCCAGACGGCTTTCAGCCGAACATTTAATCGCCGTCGAAGCCGACGTAATCGATGGGGTTCGGCCCCGGCACGCCGTCCTGGCGCCCTCGAGAAATCGACAAAGCGGCGTTCGATTTCAGCACAGATAAAATTAGATCATCACCTTCTGCAAACTACGTGGAAACGCACCCAAGACATGTAAACGGAACAGCGTATTTCAACCACTTAATCAAAGGCACTGGTATTCAGTTCGACGACGAACACCGCAGATATCGCATTTTCGGCGCAGGTGACGATCAGCAAACTCGTCGGCTGCTTTGGCCCCGAGAATTTCAAAGGGCCGTGGATGCCGAACCAGGCTGAAATACACGGCCACTGGCGAATCAGGCGTTCTCTCAATAGGTTGAATGGCCATCAGCTACAGAATCGTCTTGGTGGCCTCGAATGGACCACAGCCTCTATCGACGACTGAGGCCGACACCGACCTCGTCTGCTGCGTCAGCAGCCAGGCGGCCGAGGGCGCTACGCCTTCCTCCAAACGCGCGACGTCGCGAACGGGGAATTCAGAGCGGGGCGGCGCCCGCCGGGGTTTACATCGAGGCGTCGATGGGCAGGATGCCGAGCAGCGCCCCCAAGATCACTGTAATGAAGCCCGCCAATCAGCGTCAAGCGATTTTGGGTGATCCTGCAGAGATGAAACTCCGCACCAACGCCGAGGACAGCCCGTTCCGGCGCCAACGCCGTCGGGATCAAGAGACCCTCCTCCCGGGCAGCCGACATCTCTATGACACAGCGAAGACCTCAGGCTGGCCAAGTCTCAAATTCGAGGAAGCGGCGAGGGATCCGGCATCACCGTCCGCCATCGACATCCCGGAAGTACGGCAGCGACTGGGAGGGCGTCCAGTGGAACAGCTCCGGCAGGCCGGACGTCAGGGAACCAGACTTCCGGGCAGAACAGCCTTCCGCCAGGCGACCGCGATTCCATCAGGCCTTTCCCTTGCGGCCGGCCGAGGGGCGACAGTCAGATTCACGGCTGATAACGTCGGTATCGAGATCGGCGAACGTCACGATCACCGACACGACGACCGACGGGCCCGCGCTGAAGGACTGCGTCAGTGCGTCGTCAGAAGGAACGCCCGCAAAGAGGCGGATGCGCGGGCCGGATCGATTTGGGCGTGGGTCTTCCCGCGGGAAGGGCGCTCGTTCGGTGCCAGGGAACGCTCGACCCGATGGGGGCTGAGCAAGACATGACAATGCGGTCGCGGCAGCCGTTGATTGCCTCGCAAACTCCGTCGGACTCCGACCCTGGCACGCCGCGTCGGGGCGGCTGAAGTCTCAGTCAGCGATTTCACGTTTGGTTGACGAGAACAGAACGGTTTGCAAGACGACAGCGAACCCGGCATCGGTGCGTACTCCACTGGTCGGGCCCGACGGCGGGAATCTCCGACGTCGACAGGCCTGCATCGCCCTGTCAAGACTGATGGAACGGGGCGTGCATTTCGTAACGTCCTTCCGGCGGGCAAGCACTACGCATCAGTCTTTCATTGAAGACACACACGCCCCTGAGAAGGCCGGCCAGAGCGACCGGGCGAAGAGTTCTTCGACCAGCCGGGCCAGATCCCAGGATCTGACCGCAGCGGTCAGCGCGACGCGACCTCGACTTCCAGCGTCAGCGGGGAATCGCCGGCGCCGCTCCGGCGCCAATCCGAGACCCCAACTCCGTCTCCGACGCCGTCAGGACTCGGCAACGCCTCCCACGGATCCCTCGACACCGACGACCAGACCGTCCTCCTTCGGTGCCAGCGCCTAGGCTTCAACGCCATGGAAAGCTCCGTGACGCCGCAGTGAGCTTCAGCGCCGCCGACTCCCCGTGACGCCGCCGGTGAAGCCTTCGGCGCCACCGGCGCCTGGGACTCCTCCATGCCGCCGTCTCCTCCATCGGCGGCACTGAAACGCCTGCGGCCGCCCTCCCAGCGTCCGCCGACCAACGCCAGAATCTTCGCGGCGGCTCCGGCTAAACCGACTCGGAAGGAGCCAAAGGCCTCGCCTTCCACAGGCTTGGACAGCACTGCGATGGGCCTCAGCGCGCTTGTTCTGAAGTGCGGGAGGAACGGCGATCGCGATTCTGACGCAAAGACGCTGTGAGGTTGGGGCAGTCTTACTGGGCGCAGCCAGGCCGCGACAGTTAGCGCGGCGGGCGACGCCAGCCGGAATGACCGCCTACGCTTGCTTCAACGAACGAGGCGGACAGGCCAATCGGGTCACGCCCCTCATCATCAGTCGAGATCAGCGCCGCCTGGCCCGTCAAGCGTCTGTTCGCCGCTCACGAGGCAAGTGACGGCGACTGCTTCAGCCCGCCAAGTTCGTCCGCGCTTCCGTTGCGCATCTGGGGCAGGTGAACGCGCCCATTCGCGCCGTCAGGTGCGCGGCGCAATCGCCCAGGTGCGTGTCGCTCTTTCGTCCAATATAACGCCGCTCGTCGGACGTGCAACTGAATCAGACGCGACGCGCCCCCTGCCGTCAGACGTAATGCCTGTCTGCGGGCTTAAGGTGCGCTGCCAGCTGCTCAGGCACTTTTCATCAGCCAAGGGCGTCGCAGAAGTCGGGCGACCAAGAGACGACCAGGCCAGCCACGGCCTCCAAGAACAGCCACAGGAAGCGTCAAGGGCGGCCCGGCGTCAGCGTCGTCAGGCGCTTTTCGGCGCGCGGCTCCAATCAGGCCTTCGCCGCGGCGATGCGCTTGCAGAACGCAAGCTGCTCGGTGATCTTGGCGGGAAGCTTGTCGCCGAACTGCCGATACTCCTCAGTGTCGACCATCTCAGCCCAGGCGTCGGGGTCGATCTCGAACAGGAGGCGTCGCGCGGCCTTGTCGACGTCGATCCCATCGGTTGAAATCCTCAAGACGCAGGTAGCGACCGGTCACGCCGTCGGCGGCATCGACCTGCCCGCCGACTCGGCAGACGGTCAGTCCGAGAACGCGCGAGTTCGCCATGCCCAGGCCGCCAGACGCCGTGGGGCCTTACGGAACCAGTTGACCTGGAAAACCTTCGGGAACTTGTCGCCCGAGCCTCACTGGAGCTCCAGCCAATGGCTCCAGTAGTCTGCCATATGATACCCGCAGAAGGCAGCATGGCGAAGGATCGCGCAGCGGCCTGCCTTGACGTCCGTCGCGGCGGCGGTCACCGCCAGGCAGGGCTCCGGTGGGCACCGTGGGCGTTCTCGTACGCTCGGCGACCGACGGCACATTGCTGGCGCGGCGGCCTCCGAGAAGATCCGCATCAACCGGCGCCACTGCGGGGCGAACTGCTCCCAATCTCTGAATAATCGGACGCAGGCAGGGAACCGTAGGCGGCTGCAATTAATTGACTGACTTCTTCTTGCCCTCGGCGGCGTCGGCGGGGTGTAGTCCTTACCGGTCAGTCGATGAAGATGGTCAGGCGGGCGTCAATGCCCTCCCGCCACATTTTGCCTCCGCCGTCGTCGGGGTCGGGCGACGTTCGTGAAAGTCAGGTTGCGCGCGCGCTGGTGTCCATCGCCATGGGGTTCGTGTCATACGGGGTCCGGGGCGACGCCGAGGCCGGCCTCAGGATTGATCGCAGGCGCCCGTCAGGCCTGGGGCGGCGCATCCATACGATATCGTCTCGATCGTCTCGACATGACAGAATGGTCGGCTGAAACGCGGGTTGAATCTTGCCGCAGAAGCGAGGCGGCCGTCACGTGGTACTGCTTGCGGTCTTCTCGTCGGTCAGGCGAAGGATGAGCATGTGTCATCCATCCATCCTGACGAGCCATCGTCGGGGCGATGCGCGGCGCGTAGCCTTCTTGCCAGCAGCGCGTTTGCCGCCATGGCCGAACCCGTAGGACCAGATCGTGGTCTCCGGGAAGTGCGCGATGTACTTTTCCTCGTTGCAGGAATGGCGAATTGTCTTCGTGGTCCAATCGGCGTCGCGCAGGGGTAGCCGACGGAGTGCACATGAGGAACCCACTCGCCGCCCTCGCCGATGAAACCAGCGCTTTGGGCCCATTCAGATTAACTGATGCATGTTCGTGACCACGTAAGGAGTCAGTCCAGCTCGATGCCGAACGGAATCGGTCCGCCAGGCAAGCCCATGGAAAAGGGAACGGCCCGTACGTCGTGCGGCCGCGCCAGCGCCGATCAAAGACTTCTCATTGAGGATCTTCTTATCTCATCCGGGTCGTACCGGTGGTTGGTCAGACCGGCGTCTTCTTCCTTCTCCGGAGCAGATGAACGTCCGGGACTCCACACGGGCGACGTCGGGAAGCGAACGCGCAAGGAACGAGTTAGGGCGCTTCCTCAAAGTTGAGGCGCGTGAAAACTCCAGCCTCGACCATCTCGGTGTTGAGCCGGTCCATTCTTCCTCCGAGCCATCAGCCCGAGTAAATGGGGTCAGGATTTTGTAGCCGTCTGCCAGCGAACTCAATCAACTCTTCAGGGAATATCGCTTGAACTAACCGGCCCGAACACTGCCGACAACGGTGTAGGTCTTATCCGTCATCGTTTCCTTCACCAGTCGATGTGCTGCCTGGCTTGTCGCCACAGCGCGAGAACGACATCTATTGTTGCGGAAAAGGCTGAAGTTTCCCGTGCGTTTCGTCCCAAGAACAGCTTGGGCTCAGCCGTTGATCTTTCACACCGACGTCGTCAAGCCGTCCAATAGAACCGGGCGCGGGCTTCGCCGCGCCTCGGCAAACCGCCGGCGGCTTGCAGGTCCGACGAGCGACGAGGCTTTCCCGCATGCCGAAGCCTCGAAAGAACCCGAAAGCAATGCAGGCCGGAACGGAAGGACAGGCCCAAGCAAAGAGCAACAACCCGGGCGGAAGAAAGGGACGCGTCAGCCAAACATAAGAAACAGGCAGGTCGAGACGAAGTCCACCTGACGAGCGTGTGCCGTTTCTCTAACAACTATGCTGTTGCGTGTTACGGCGACAAAGCGCGCTTCAAACTAAGGATTCAACAATAATTTCTTCCACGCACAACCATGAGGCTTGATTTTCAGTTGCTCGCGCGCCAGCGCCCACGCTCCTGAAAGTCGCCGCGTTACAGTGGACACGACATAGAGTTCAAAAGACAGCGACGGCACGTCCGTATCGAGCGTCGTAGTCGAGACGACGAGGCAAGCTGACCGGCAGGTGTGACGTGCGCATCGGCAATGGCGCGGATGGGCAAGCCATGCAGGAGCAGCACGGCATCAGTCTGAACAAGGCCAAGATGAGACCTCTCCAACGGGAGGAAACCTCAAGTGCAAGCTGACTCAGAACCAGAACTACAGTCTGGGCTCACTAAGACTTCCAGCTGCATTCTCAGTGCCTGCTCCGAGCCTTAACACTAGCTTGAAACAGACTCAAAGTCCCCGTTCGAATCGTCATGCGGAAGAGGAGTCTTAAAGCGTCCAAACGGAAAGATCATGGCCCAGCAACACGGTGAAGTACGAGAGATTTGGCCTCCTCGCCCAAGGAGCCAAATCAAGGCCACGAAGGACGGCAGCTCGACGAACATCTGACGAAGAAACCCGCAACAGCAAGAACGACGGGAAAGAAGCGACGAGGAAGAACGCCGACGAACTTTGGACCATCCGCAGCTTCTAGAAGACTCGACGGCCCGGATTCCCCAATGTATGGGCGTAGTTCGCCATCGGAGGGCAGCGCCATCAGTTCTCTTGGGCATCATAATCTTCCTCGCGACGCGAGGAAGGGTCAACTCCGGGCAAACCTGCGGCCCCATTCAAGCAACCCTCAGGCCCCACCAGCAGTTCAGAGGACCCCAGTCTCACGCAACAATTCAGGACCCCCGAGCCCGCAACAGTTCGGGCCCAGGCCTGCAGCAGTTGGAGGGGCCGCAAGAGACCAGCAGGAGCTGCCAGTACCCGCCCCAGCAGGGTGACGCGACAGACAGCTTCTCAAGCGCCGCACAAACCTTCGGCGCTCGAGCAAGACGCATAGCTCAGGCGGGCGAAACGAACGCAACCGAACACAAGGCTCGCGCCATGACCACGACCGGTTTAGTTCGGCCGTCATATGCCTCGAGGCCAGCGTTCATCGAACACATCCAGCACGCATAGTCCCGTCGATCGCTCACAAAACACACGAGGCCTTTCGACTTGCCAGTACGCTCCCATTCACCAAAGGCGCAGGCCTCGCGCGGAATTCCCAACTTGCCAAAAAGAACTCACAGCACGCCTGCGGGCAAAGCCGGGAACTATAGGTGAGGAAGGGCAAAATGCCGCTTTCCCTCAACCGATTATGCGCCGAGCATCCCAGTCGCTACCTTTGTTCTGAAACGCCAGCAGACGCTTATCAGATGGGTGCGTACATGACTACCATCGCCAGAAGGACGTCGCCGGCCCCTTCTTCTCTTTCTGCCATTCCTGCTGATCCGCTTTCAGCGTGTCGAGTCGGTACAAACATCACAGTCGGCGAGGCAGAGCACTACCGCCAAAGAGCATAGCGTTCGACACCGAGACCCCTCACGACAAGGTCCGGAGACTGCCAGGCTCTGGCCTCGCCAAATAGGCCTAAATCGACCTATGCTTTTACGTCATCGAATCGGTTCCCCGGTGCGAAGGCATGGGCTGCAAGCTCCCACGTTCAAGGGCAGCCCTTCCACAAGACCCTGGCCGAAAAGGACGACGAAGGCATAACCGTCACGTTCCCGGACTTGTTCCTGGGCAGCGGACGGTCAGCTCAGAGCCCAGTGCGTTCGAGAATGGGCGACCTCAAATTAAGATCGCGCATCACCCTCCCTCCGAGGTCACAGATGTGAGCAAGGAGAAAAGTCAATAAAACACGGCGGAGTGGAAGCTACGTACCGCGAAGAGAGCATAAGCGCCTGCCGGAGGCAGGATTTGGGAGACATAGGCGCCACGGACGACGGTCGGCCTCAGTCGCCGACAGCCGCCGGTCAGCCGCCTGAAACGACCCCGGACGATACGCCGACGCCGCAGGCGTCTTAAAACGAGCATGCCGATATGGGCGTGGTTCGCCATTGAGCCCGGCGCTCTTGTAGCCCGTCATCGCAGTCGTCCTCCTCGCCGCGGAGGTGGGCAAGCGGCTTCCGGTCAGACAGCTACCCGGCCGAGAACTGCAGCGGCGGCGGCTACGTTCAGGGGCAACCACGGCCAGCGGCGGAAACCTACCCCAGCGCTGGCGGAGATGCCCGAGCCCAGCGGTGCTGGCGGCGGTGGGGATGCCAGAGCGGCAGAGCTACTGGCCCCGGCGGGTACGGCGGCGAATACGCCGGAGTTGGACAGCGGCCAGCAGTACCAAGGCCACTATTCGACGAATCTTTCTCAGGGCGCTGTCAGCGCAATCAGCAGGCCAGCCCAGGCAGGAGACGCCGCCTGACTTCGTGCCCGCCAGAGGCCGGACGCCCTCGGTCACCAGGCCCGGCGCCCTCCTCGCTTCCCCAGTGGTCGCCAGCCACGGCGACTCAAGCACTCAGACCCCTTCACTTGACCTCACAGCTGAGGCAACGCCCCTGTCACTCTCTCCTCGATTCCCTCGCCAGGCGCTGCAGGATGGACTTACAGTCCCCTGGGCGTCCGCCGACCAGGTTCTATAGGCCCCGGCTCTCTCTGGGCCCGACTCGAAGGCGTTCACCTGATCAGGTGAACAGCACTCAGCTGTATACCTCCTTGTTGGCCACTCCAGCGGCGCGGAAGCCCTCAAAAGCCTCTGAAAGCGACTGGCGAACGATCGTCCTGGTCGCGCCGGGACCTACTCCAGATGAAATTGAATCAGGCGGCCGACGGGCCCTCGAGGCGAAACTGTAATCTTGGAAGCCCAGCCGTGAGTCTCGAAAACTGCGGCGGAGGAGACATCTCATCCCATCCGGAAGCATCGTAGACCAACTGGCTCCTTTCAATTCGGCGATGACCGGAACGTCCTCGACGCGCACGCCATCGTCGTAAGCCACGCACACGGGATCTCATGAAACCGCAAAACACATCAAAAACTGTCAAGACCAGATCCATCAGCCCGTTGGCTCTGGTCGTAACGGGCCCACCGGACATTCGAGACCATCACACAACGGCGCGGGCGCCCCGTCGTCATCCAGATTCGCGCCACCAAGCCAAGCCGCTCCCCCGCCTCGTCAAAGGGAGCTCCGTAGGGAAAGGGCCCTCGCCCACGCACCGGGTGACGCCGCCAGCGATCCCACAACACGGTCGGTGCGCGCGGGCCCCGCCCGTCCCGTGCAAGCACCGGCCGTCGCGTTCGACGACGTCACGAACAGGTAGGTGCCGTGGTCGATGTCGAGCATCGTCGATTGCCGCCTCGAAGACCACGTCTCTCGGCGTCGAGCGGCGTGACCTCGCGTCCGACATCCCCGACCACGTAAGACGCAGCCGTTCAGCATGTAAAAGCTCCACGCGACGACGGCTTCGACGTCGACCTCCTCTCCCACGCTTTCCAGCGGGGCGCTTCTGATCGACAGCGGCGCCACGCGCTCGCCCGCAAAGCTCATGATGAAAGCGTCTTGGATGCGAATGCCCCGACGCGCCTTGTCCGCGTAATCGGGCCGATCCCCTCCCGTCGTGCCTATCTTGGCCCCAGACTTCGCTCTTTAGGCGCGTCGAGACCTTACAAAGGAGGTGATGACGTGCGCGTAGCTGAAATCCGCGGCAGCGACGTCGGTTCCCGCGATTCAAGCTCCGCGGTGATCTCCTGAAGGGAACGCGAGATTACTATACCCGTTACCGATGACGAGGAACGCGCCCGGGCAAGAAAGAAGTCCCGAGGGGAAAGATGCCGTACGAACCTCCCATCGACCACCACAGTAGCGGCGTTGTTACCCCGTTGAACTTGACGACGCACCGCTGCCGTTTCAAACTGATCAGTTTGCCTTCCGCTGCCCTCAATCGCCCATTTGCGGCTCGAGAATGACGATTGCGGGCGCCGCTTCGCCGTTGCCTCAAACCATGTAAAGGATACCCGCTTTACGCACCAGCGCCAGAAGCAATGACCTGCTTAACGTGCGATCCGCCCCGGCGCGATCGTCGCATTTGCCACAAAAGTGGGCGAGCAGCATTTCACCCAGCACCCTGTAGTCTTGATGTGACGTGCGCAGCCTGGCGACGCCTGCCAGTGTCACCGCCGCATTGCCAGCAAGCCGTCGGCCCGGGTTACAGCGTCCTTTGGTTCTGAGAGAATCATGTCGACCGATCTGTGGCCGCAGCCATTGGCCGCAACCGTCCGCGCCGCCTCTGGCAAAACCACCCGAAACTCGACCAGGATGGAGTTCTGGACGGGCCTTTCGGGCCTCGTCGTCAGACGCATCGCGGACGCCTAACACAACTTACCGCGCCTACAGGCCCGGCCGGCTGGCCAGCCTACGCACTTTCCGCTTGGAGTTCCTCGAAAGCCGCGCGCCTTTCAACAACACCTCGTCAGATTTGGGCATGCTCGGCGACGCCGCGCCGCCCTCAAGCCCACGGCCAGAGCTCAGCGACATCCTCGGTGAATCCGACGCAGCCCTGGGCAGCAGGGGCCTGGGCCGCCTGGCCGCATGTTTCACGTTCTGCGCGACGATGGACCTCCAGCCCGGCAGGCTACCGGAATTCTCTACCGCTACCCCAGGCTCTTCAAGCAGACGATCGACATTGGCTTCCAGAACGAGCATCACGACCCCTGGATGGGAGAGGAACCCCTTCGTCATCCGCCACGAAGAGCCTCCAAATACGTCATTTCAGCTGACATACGTATTGCGCGCAGTGCCTGTTGCCGATCACCGGCTACGGGACGAAGAACGTCAACACGCTTCGCACCGAAGTCAGGCCCGTAAGTTGACTTTACAGCGCGCTTCGCTCCCAGCGTTTCACCGGCGCGATCGTGAGCGCGAGCGCGTAAGCCGACTGCCCGCGTCCTTTTACCCGAACGACACGACTCGAGGGCCAGGTCCTGCTGCGTGCACGGCGTGCTTTACTGGTTGCAGCGTCGTGCAGACGATAGTCGACACCTACATCCGGAAACCACGGGGACCTGCGCAGCTTCGCCGTACAACTCAGTCAGCTCAACGGCACGCATCGGTGCTGCTTGTTCCGAGCCAGCCGCCTGCTGCGGGCCAAAGCGCAACGCATATCGTAGAAGACGCGTGGGTATTGGCCTTCGCCTACATAACCACGGTTCCTCATAAAGGCCCTGAAACGTAGGGGACCTCGATTTTTCCAGCAAATCTTTGCGCCATGGAATCGTCATGAAATCGATACATGGTTCCGCATCAGCTCGCCGACAAAGGCTGCGAGCAGGGAAGATCGAGCTACATAAGCGCCGCTCCTCGGGCGCATGCATGGCGTGGATCGCCTGTTAGCCGTCGTATTCGATCAGCAGCGTCGCGGCAATCCACACCGTGACATCCCCTCAAGCGCGACACCCTCCACATTTGGCGACGTCTGGCTGAAGAAGTTTCAACCATAGAACCAAACGGCGGCAGGCACTGCGCGCCAAAACCGCGCGCCGGCGGGCTTGGCCCGCGCTGCTGACCGGAAGCTTCAGCCGACGCCTGGGTTCGCGACCTCTCAAAAGCTTCTCGACCTCGAGGCCAAGGGCGTGACGCGCTTCGCAGGCGCCCTCAGGATCAGCACGGAACCAGGTGCCGTTTCGCCAGATAACGGAAAGCGCCAGGCGACTCGATTCAAAGATCGGCCTGCATCTACGACGTACAGATCAAGCGGCTGCATGAGTACCGGCACCAGCTTCTCAACGCCATGCCATCCTCGATCTGTACTACCGGATCCGAAACCGACAGCATGGACGTCGTCCGCATGCTGCTTTCGGCGCCTAAGGCCGCCCCGGATACAAGCGGTGAAGGCCATTGTATCAAGTTCATCAGCAGAGTCGGCCGCGTCGTCGCTTAGCAGCCCTGACACGAGGGCCTATCCGCGGCTTTACGGCGTGGTTTTCGTCAGACTGGCGTGACGCCCGCCGAAGTACATCATCCCGCAGCCGACGTCTCCGAGCAGGTCTCGATGGCAGGAAAAGAGGCCTCCGGGAACGTCGAACATGAAGTTCATGATGAGCGGCGCCCTCACGCTCGGCACGCTCGACGGCGCCAACGTAGAATCGCCGCCGATACCGTCGGCGGACAACGCCTACCATCTTCGGAGCCCGCGAAGGAGAACTGCGAAACTGCGCAACTACATTGCCACTACAGGGCGGTCCCAGGGCTCAGAAGCGCGTGATGGACGCCGTCGACAGCACCCTTGACGACGGAGGATCGCGGCGACTTCCACGATCTGCGGGCGTCATATCGAACCGATCGTGGAACCAAACCGACACACCTGCTATCTGCTGACGACTTTGCGTCTATCGCGGAAACCCGCGACCCGCCAGCCGAGGATTACCGCGACCGCAGGTGGGCGCGCAAGTGCTAGGTCAACATCACCCGTTCAGGGCATCTGACTCCGACAGGACGATCGGCGACTACATACGCGAAGTCTGGAAGATCAAACCAGAGTCCATCAGGCGTTCTCGAACCGGACCAGTCAGCGGCGCCTTTTGGCTTGTACGTGATCTCATGATGGCACTGGGGCGACTCACGAATCACGTACTTTTCGCGGTCTCTGCTGCGTCTTGCGCGATCTCGCCGGTCTTTTCGCACGGCTTTCCCCAAAGGACCCCCGTTTTATGTGGCGTTTGTACAAAAGGTACCATAGCCGCCTCTCGCAGCGATGAAAATGGGTACGCTCGGCTCTCGCAAACAGCGCACACCACCCCGACGGCGGGCTGTCTCGCCAGTTTACGTGAGAGGCATTCGTAAATGCACCACAAACATCGTGGCCGCCAGTAGCGCGGCGGATTTCTCTTAGAGCCTCGCAGCCTGCTCCAAGCCGCTCCGACAAAAAGACGACGGCAAGGCATCCATCTACTACCTCAACTTCAGCCCGAGCCAGAAGGCTTGGAAGAAGGTCATGACGGAGGCCAAAGAAGAGACAGGCGTCGAGGTCAAGATCCGCACCACGCTGGCCCGGAAGCTTACGAGCCAGCGCTCAGGGCCAAAATCAAGCAAGTCTGGCATAAAGCCCTCTTCAGCGATAACGGCCCCATTACGAAGAACTGGGAGAAGTACGCCTCGAGATCTGAGCGACGAGGAAATTCGCAAGGATCAACAAAAGTTTGGCGCTCAAGGGCGAAAGACTAGCCGAGATCTACAGCGTCCCTTCCACCACGAGGGCTATAGAGTCGTTTGCCAGCATATCGCTGATACTTCAACCCTGCAGACGCCAAGGCGAAGTCGGTCATTTTCAAGATCAAGGCTTCGACAAGCTCAAAGTCGCCGAGGACATACACAGGCCAGAAAGGACGCTCAGCATCAAAGGCTGCATTAGCTTCGGCATCCGCTCTCCGGGGAGGACGGCGTAGCCACCCTGGCAACTACCTCCATTACCCCAGTTGAAGGACATAAAACCAGGACACCACCGACTTTTCATCAAGGGACCTATCTGTCTTCTGAAGATCTTCAGCCTGTGCCTGCGAAGAGACTCGACGGTTTGCTACAGCAACTGAACCAAGCAACAAGGTCGTTTCCGACTCGATGTCCGAGTTCGCCCGCGGCCAGGCCGCCATGGTCAGAACAGCAGCTGGGCCTGGCGGGCAGATCAAAAGGGGCGACAAAGGGCAGCATCGTCAAAGCCGGGAACGTTCATTTCCTTCCGATCTACACGGGAGTCAAAGGCGAGAAAGAACGGCATCGCGATCAGAACAGAACTACCTGCCCTCAACAACGGAGCCTCGAATCCGACAAGGCTTCGATCGACATCAATTTAAACCTACGCACTCCGGAAGGCTTAGCTGAGCCTCCGAGGACACTCAGCACCATCTAACGCCTTTTAAGGCATTCGCCTCCCAGGGCCAATCGATCCTTTCCGGCAAAGAAGTGGTCAAGCCATCAACAACAGGACCTGGATCACGTGACCTAGGACTACAATTCTTCCCTCGAGCTACAGGAAGCAGCTCGGCTCACTTTTGCCTCCAGCAGTACGCAGCCGGCAAGGAAGAGTGATGGTCGACGTGCCAGTACGCCACTTCCGGTGGAAGAAGAGACAAAGAACCGACTAAGGACAGCTGGCACGGGCGGGCCGACGCCACCCGGCTCGGCCCGCCTCGCAACACCGAGTCCGGCGTCAAGGAACGAACCGCGCAAAAACGCGGCGGCATGTCAGCGGCAGCAACCCGGGGCCACCTAAGGCGCCACAATAGCCGACACACACACTCGTCTGCGGAATCGCGGTCACAATCTCTCCTGCATAAAGTGGGAGACGCCCAGTCCTCCGCAGACGAGGCGCGCCTCCCGGCTCGTCGTCGCACTTCTTTTGGAGACCGATCGTGACCGGATCCTTGAAGAAATGCTTTGATAGCCCTTGTTCCCCACCTCCTCCTTTCACCATAACCCTCATTGTTCCCTTCGTGTTGGGCGTCACCTTTCCTTCAACAAGTTCCGGCATCGACGACGCCGAATGGGTGGGTCTGAAGTTATACGGCCGCCTTCTCCGAAGGTCGCCTTCGTCAAACCTTGACTTTCACGGCCATGGTCACGGCGGTGACCATCACGTCACCAGTAACATCAGCGCGGTTTCACGCTCGCCTGTACTCACCCGCAAGCTCCCGCCCAGACCAACTTTTCAGACCGTCTTTTTCCTGCGGAACCTCATTTGGCGGCGGTCCTCGGCTATACGTAGCACGGGCAATGCTCCAACGCCATCATCAACCGTTTCGCCGAAGGTCAATCCAGGAACCGATTAATTACAGGTTCGCGAGACTCGTCCATGTGCTGACAGCTGGCGGATGATGGGCTACGCAGTGATCATCTACGCCGGGCCTGCAGACGATTCGCCCAGCTCATTGAGGCCGCGCAGATCGACAGCTTTGGAATGGCAGACCCGATGGGGTCCGTGACCTGCCGGTCGTGATATACCTTATCACCATCTGCGCATTCTTGACCTTTGCCAACACGTTCAGATGTGACCAAATATACACCCTGACCGGACGGCAAGCCCTACAAGGAGAACCAGATGCGGCCCACTCAACATTTTTTCAAGGATGTTCGACATTCACCAGCAGCGAGGGGCACAGCGCAAGCCATAGCCTCATCTTCTTCATCGTCGTCACGATGTGCCTTCGTGTTCAGCTGCGCGTCACCCGTTCGAAGGGTCGACCAGTGAGCGCCACTGTATGTAACGCCGGCGTTCGACGTCGGGCACCTGGAAACGCCAGTCCGACACGCCACTTTGGCGCCATCGCAGCGAGCGGCGCATAAAGCGTCAGCGCGGCGAGCACCCGTCCGACTCGAACGTCCCGACTCCAAGGCGTCGGCGGCCGCAAAGCCTCAGCCGCCGCAAGCGCCTGCCCTTTGTCTCGCGTCCGCGTTCTCCCCAGGCGGTAGTTCTCACGCTTTTCTGGCTACTTTTCCTTCTGGCGGCTCATTCCGCTCGCGTTGTTCTGATCAACTCGTTCAGGGCAAACATTTCATCTCAGAAAGCTAACCTACCAGCACTGCCAGACAGAGTCGAGCGTAGGTCTAATTCTCTAACTACACGAAGACCCTCGGGACGAAATTTCAGCCAGGCGATCTTGTAGTCGCTAATTCATCCACGGTAGCGTCCGTGGCTGATCGTCTTCTTCCTGCGCGATGACGACCTGCACTACATCACCCGCGTGAAGGCAATGGTGGACATCGGTGATCTACTACCCTTTTCGCCTTCTCGATGATCGTGCCGTTCCGGTGTTCATGTTTCCGACGTCGAGCATCGCTGAAACGAAATAGGGGCTAGCAACTCCGTGAGATGGTGCTGCTTTACCTCAAGTTCGAAGCGGGAGACCTTCGGTGTTCCTTTTCTCGGCGTCAAATCGATCCCGCTGGAGATCGAGGCCAACTACATCGACGAAGGCTGTTCGCCGCTGCAGAGACTACTTCCGTGGTCATGCCGCTGCTCAATGCGACGGCGGTCACCGTAGCCATTCTCAGCACGATGTGGGTGTGGAACGGCTTCCTCCTCCTACCTCGTCGCGAGCGGCGACAGGCGCTACAAGACGATCGATCGTCATCGAAGATGATCGGACGAACGGGAACGGGCCTCAGGGCGCAGATGGCGGTGCTGGTCGCCGTCGTCCCGATCGTCGTCTTCCTGGCCTGCAGAAGTACATCGTCGAGGGCGTGGTGCAGGCGGGCGCGGTCAGGGGCTGAGCCAGGGCGGTCGCATGGGCGTCCTGTCTCCCGACTCGAAGTTCTATCGGGGCCTGTCAGCGGCGACCGATCTGGTCATGATCAGTCTGTTGACGCTCGCCGCCTCCATTTCCCGTGGCGACGCTTGGGCGCGGCCGCTCACAGCCTGCCCGGGTCTGCGCGAGACAGTCCGCGAGAGGACAGCTACCTCATTATGCGCGCATGGTGGGCCACTTATTCACAAAGATCTGGTTCAATCAATGCGGGCTGGTGGATTCCTGCGCGATCCTCCTCGGCACCAGGCGCGGCCGAGCTGGCTCACTTTCGGTCGACGATTCTCGCCCGGCCGGCGGCCCTGGACGGCCTGCTCGTCGTGGACTCGCCGCCGTGCTGAGCGTGCTCAGCTGGACGGCACCGCTCCAGGCATTCTTCGAGAACTTTGACAATCGGCCGCGTAAAACGCCATGGTGGCAGGGGTGCATGTGGCCCACTGGCAATGTCACAGTGGCTCTCGCTCCGCTGGCGGTTTCGTCGCGGTTCGAGGGCGCGCATGGCCCGCCGGTCACAGTTCGTTGCTGTCATCAGCGTCGCGTTTGCGGCTTGCTAAATATCATCGGAGGCCGCTGGACAAGCTGCTCAAACTGACCCGCGACTAAAGGAGTTTCCGTCTCCCGGGAACAGGAACAGTCTCCGGACGCCGAGGGCGAGGCATCAGAGGCAGATCGGCACCGACCGTCGGTTGGCCAGTTGCCGAGGAGGGAACCATCGGCCCGTCGAGACTGAAGCGAGCTGGCGGGGTGCAGAACGATGCGCAGCAGCGGCAGAGCAACAGCGGCATCGAACAATGCGGCGGAAACAGGGCGATGGTGGCCGCGAAACAACGCGGCGAGCGGGGCGACGCGGTCGCCGTTTGAACAACAGCGGCAGAACAACGTTGCGGCATAAAGCGACGTCAAAGCGCAACGGCGAGATCCAGCCGCGCAGGAGGTGCCAGGCATAAAGCGTCGGCACGGTATGGGCAGTGTCACGCGCCAGAGCGCGGTGTCAGGGCATGGGAATGCGACGAGCATGAAGTAACGGCCCGGCGCGACAACGGCCATTCAGCAGAGCGCCGTCGTCGGCAAAATCTCGCCGACGACGGCGCAGCGTCGTGTCGGTGGAATCCTGAGCCGTCTAGCCAGACCGCCGTTGTCCCAGCCGAACCGAAGCGATCGTCAAGAAGCTCTGGCCTCAGCTCATCTTGGTTCAAACCGAGCCGAAGGCGGTCACAGGCTTCAAGGCACACGGGCGGCCATTGCCGGCCTCGGCAAGCTTGCCCCACAGGCGCGGGTCGCTAATCCTTCTTGTTGCCGACTTCGCGTCGACCTTGAGGCCGCCCGTCGTGCTTGCGGAACGTAATGGTCGGCGACTGGGGCCGGGTGAAGCGCATACTGGTGTCTGTCCGACGGATACATCGGTGACGCCGTTCTCGACGGCGAAGTCTCGTCTGCAGTGGAGCCGGGCCTGCCACGTGCATCGAACGAGATCGAAGGGCGGGTTGTTCTTCCAGCCGACCTTCGCCGCAACCTCTTCCTGGATGTGCCCGGGATCTCGGGCGCAGCTTGATAGTAAGCCCGGCTTGTGACGCCGTGGACGTTGCCGAAGGTCCCAGGAGCCGTCAGGTAACGGCCGTTCTCGCCGAGCCGAGAGCCTCGACCCGTGGCGAGCGCGTCTTCTGATGGTGTATGCAGCTTCCTCGTTGATTTCGCAAACCACGCCGTCTTCTTCATATCGACGAGCGCCGATCTCGATCGAGGATGGTGTTGGCGGCCTACGACAAGGGCGAGGCTCTTTGGCGATCGGTTCTCCAGCCAACAGGACGACCGGCCGTCCACATATGCGACTGGAAGAAGGAAGGCGTGGCCGCCCGGCTTCCTCGACCTCGAGCTCAGGCAGGGCGTACCCACGAATCGATGTTCTGCTGGCGCGGTGGTCGGTGTAAGGCGCGGCGGTCACGAGGTAGTTCTTAGCGACTGGCGCGCATGCAACAGGCGGGGAGACCGGCGACGCGGTCGCATGACAGTGGGCCAGGCGTACTCAGCCGCCGACGGACACCTGGATGATGCAAATCGGACTGAAGCTTGGTGAATCCCTGCAGAGCCAGCTGTGAGGGTCTGCGGTGACGTCGTTGATTGCCGGGTGGTGAACTTGCCTTTCCTTAGCGGTTGAAACATCTGCCAGACTTGAAGTTGCGATATTACAGACCAATCTCCTTCGTGTTGTTGCTGACCTCTTATTCTCTCACTTGATGGCGGGTACACAACACGCAGACGTCCCAAGATTCCGCCCACGACTGGAATACACTGTCACGCTGGGGACGGCGGTCACGAGCCCTTCTCCTCACCGGTGCTGCACGGACACAGTGCATGGCGATGGCGGCGGCAGCCGCCACGTTCATTGAGCCGTTGGGGAACCATGCTGCTCCAGTCGCACAGCAGAAGTCGCAGGCCGCAGGCTGGCTCGAGAACTCAGAGATACCGGAGGTTCCTGCCCGAACACGGGCGGGCGCACCGCTCAGGCAACCGGTCTCTTCCGGGCGCAGCCGGCCCGGCAGTTATCAGCGGCGACATCCGCATAGTCATTTGCCCTGGCCATTCGGCAGCGTCGCGCGCACCTCAAACCGATGGAAGACGTCCACGCATACCTGTCGAGCGAAGCCTTGCCGCGGTTCCGCCTTGCGCCAACGATGTGCCGCGGAGACGTTGAGGCGATTGCCGGTGCGCACGATCGAGCCGATGTTGAGGTCATGCGCCGGACGCCAATAGCGATCGGAGGCCCGCCCGGCTACCAGAGCGGGTCGGCGGCGAATCGCGCAAGGCGCCAATAAGCGGTACTTGTCGATCCGCGTTGCGCCGGTCGCCGCTTTTCCAGCAAGGCCGGGTCAGGGGCTGGATCGTCCGGCCACGGCGAGGATGCAGGCCGACGCAAACGTCACCTGCGCGGTAGCAACGAAGAGTCCTCAGGCGGCCCAGAAGCTGCGCGGGCTCGAAGGACCAGCAGGACTGCTCCCGCCGCCGGACAGTTCCCCAGCATCGCCGACCGCCTCGTCCGCCGGCTGCTTTGCCCCGACACGCTTTATCCGCCAATGCGCCGCCCAGCAACAGGAATCCCGCTGCCGCCGCATCAGCCTCTTGGCTTCCTCGAGGGTTCGTCGACAGCATCAAGGGTTCATAGGTCGTCGGCTTTCCGTCGCGCCGAGGCTGGTCCGCCACTTGCCCAGCTCCGGATAACGCCTTCGCAGCGGAAAGCGCAAACCCGCGTTCACCGCCGCCGCCCACATCCGGCTTCCGCCTCATGCCTGGCTTCCAGACCTGCGATCGCCTGGGCTTCAGGCCCGAGGTCTTCCAGTCAAAGCGCGGCCAGCCGGGTACGGAACGCCGCGAAGCTTCGATCCTCACTTGGCGCGGTGGCCCGGTCATTGACCACCGCCACGAGAACGTTCTTCGGCCTCGCGCGCAACCGAGCTTGGACCCGACGAACCGCCGATTCAATGGACGTGTCCTCCAAAATCACGACGTTGCGCGCGATGGGCGGGCCTCAGTTCGCCGCTTCGTACGGTCTTTGGCTTCCCTTCCGCACGACGAAGGCGTCTTGTCAAGTCGCGGAAACCGCGGCGTGCATAATGGCAGTGGCTGGGTCAGCGTATCATCCAGTCCGCCGACGGCGTCGGCCACGCCCGCGCGAAGCCCGCACCTCCGCCAGACATATCGAGCATGACAGCCTTTACAAAGCGGACTGCTGCCCGTGGTGAAGGCGTAGCGCGGCGCATGTCCACGTAGTACGAGGACTTCTTGCGGAGGCCAGCGTAAAGAATCCCCGCGTTGGACAGCCAAAGAGCCGACCAGTTCAATGGAGTCGCCTGCGAAGAATCGTTCACGGACTCAAGTGCTTAGTAGGGCAACATCCAGCATCCCTTTTCCTCGCTTACATCCAGCAGGGCCCGTTTGTTTTGAGATCTCGGATCATCAGAGTTGAGCTTTTGCCTGCTGCGCACTAACTTTAGAAGCACTCTTCAGACAGCTCTCCTTTTCTTGGAACCTATCTCGCTCGTCGTTGTCACCATCAAATGTATGTGCGTAACTG
>BNJU01000100.1_pt1 | contig 92605 bp, 136 predicted proteins | sample 8539281 | NCBI WGS metagenome assembly BNJU01 (sample SAMD00202456, study PRJDB9452) | human saliva metagenome | isolation source: human saliva | place: Japan
AGCGTTACGTATTGCTATCAGCAACTGGAAAGACTACAAGAAACAACTGAAAAATGTTATCTTGACAAAAAACAAATGATCAAACTTTTATTCAAAAATTGTTGCCAAAGAATTACAAGCAGCCAATATTAAGGTGAAAGATCAAGCTCCAAAATCTGTTCTCACAATATATCAAGTCAGATAGCAATTAACATTCTGGCTCGTCATCTTCATCAAAACAAGTTGACGAAAAGCTCCATATGAGCATAATATAATATAGTATGGGCAACTATTTTGACCCTTAGGCCCAGAGAATTCTACAGCAAAGTGGGGAAGAACGAAAATCAGCGTTACCCAAAGAAAAAATTGTATTACATACTGAGAATGCGCCCACGAATGAAGGTGGTACTGCGGTTTTTCGCCCTCGTTTGGGGTAGACTTGTCTTTTGCGAGGAACCACGCTAAAGACTTATTCGCAAAACAAAAATTTCGCTTTGGTGGTGAGAAATTCGACATCAAAGATGATCGGGAACATTGATTATCATGGAGGGAAGCTTTTAAATCGCAAACTTTACGATTTATGATGATAAGGGTGAAGTGGTCAATAAATTCAAAAGACTGTGCTACAGTCTTACCTTCAATTTGAAATTCACCGCGCAATGGTCGAGTTTTATATCCGTAAAAATTCACTAGCGAGATAAATATGAATTTGAGCAACTTAGATCTGGCACGAGGGAATATCTGGATTTAGAATTGTCTGCTGATGTAGGGACAAGGATTGCAGATTTCAAAAGAACCTTGCACCCGATGTCCACTTATCGGGTTGTAGTTTATGAAGATGCCTACGCGATTTTAGTGATTCTACTGTGTGGCTATTGGACTATGTAGAAGTTTGAAAGTAGTTCTTAAAACTCACATGGCAATAGAAAATCAGTCAGCAGAAATGTTTTAAGGAGAAGAAAGAAACAATTATCATGCTCGGCACGCCAAATGTGGCTAGATTTTGGCCCAAAAGACATGCTGTCGAACCGTCTGAAACATCTAGTACCGGCTACCACCACTTACTCTGGATTAACTCTGCGTTGCAAACATTAAAGAAATATTTCGACGGGACTATTATTCCAGTAACCACGATTAACAATGCAGAAAGCGATTCGGACGAATGACATTGAAAATGTCGGAAAACAGCACGTCATCATACTATGTTTGAAATACAGAATTTTCATTGGTGATTACTTCCGTGGATGAAGCGATTGAATGGCATTTGAGCCTTGACTAGTCCTGATTGGTTTGATTTTCCAAAGATGTTTCTACGACTTACTATCCAGATGATCAAGACTTTATAATCGTTGGATTTCAGTTGCGTCGATCCGTCATTTGATTCCAAAGACAATTTCTGGAAATTGTGACCTTCTGACCACAGATATGAAATCTTCTTTGACCGTGGGGAAGCACGGACCCTGAACACTGGCGAATTCGTTTGCTTGCAGAAGATATTGCGATCGTTATATTGAAATTTGAATATTGTTTTGTCCTAATTCAATGCTGATCCAGCTGTTCCAAGAAGTGAATACAAGGAGCGTATTGCAATATTGATGGATGGGCGCAGGTCTAGAGCGCTTAGTAGCTGTTATCTGAAGCAAAGACCAACTTGAAACAGACCTTTCATGCCGATTATTCGTGAAGTAGAGAAGCGATTCGGGTGAATTACAACTAGATGGTGACAATATGAGTTTCAGCGTCATTGGCAGACCATATCCGCCTTCGTCATTTGCCATTGGCGATGGTGCGCTTCCAGAAATGAAGGACGTGGCTATGTTTCGTCGTTTGCCCGTCGTGCTTCGATGCATGGTCAAAAATTAGAATCAATGAGTTTTCCTTTATAACTTGTTCCAACTGTTTGGAAAAATTATGGAGCTATTGTCCAGAAGTGCTTAAAAGAGATTTATCGAAAATATTAAAAGTGAAGAAGAATTTTTGCTCGTCGCTTCATTCAGGTCAACACTTTGCACAGTTATTGTAGAAGAGTTAAAGGTAAGGACAGTCTGTTATTTCAGAACGGATGTCTTTAAAATCCGTAATTGACACCTATGCATTTGCAGAATTGACCGAAGAAATTGCCAAGAAGCTGGTATGGACAGAGACCGCGATAGCTTTGGACGCTGCTATGAAAGAGCAGCAAGAACGCGCACGGGCTAAAAAGTACAGCTGTGATCTATGGGCATGCAAATGAAACCTGCAAAATATACAACCTGAAAGCTACTTTAACTATGAAAGAGGTTTATCTGTGAGTTATTAAGATTATCATTGTAAGAAGGATATAGGCGAAGAAGTGGGACTTTGTAGGTTTACCTGTTTTTCAGAGACACCATTTTATGCTGAATGGGGGGACAAGTGGCAGACCATGGACATATTTTTGACTTGAAGGTCAACTGCCCAAGTTGTAGATGTTCAAAAGCCCCAAATGGACAACCGCTCCATACGGTAGAAGTGGTAGCGCCACCACGTTAGACCATGAGTATAAATTTGAAATTGACCACGATCGTCGTCACCGTGTGATGAAGAATCACACTGCAACACAACCCACCATGCGGCTCTTCATCGTTCAGGTAAACATGCAACGCAAGCAGGCTCTCAATGAAGTAGAATTTTCTTCGATTTGACTCTCACCATTTCCAAGCAGTTGGCAGAAGAGCTATGTCGCATTGAGCAAGAAGTTAATGAAAAATCTGGGGAAGCTTACTGACATTAAACTATTGAAACAGACACGATACTGCTAAAGAAATGGGTGCGATGTACCTCTTTGGAGAAAAATACGGAAAAGAAGTTCGTGGTGACAATTGAGATTACTCTATTGAGTTGTGTGGTGGTACTCACGAAAAATACTTCTGAAATTGGTCTTTCAAGATTATCAAAGAAGAAGGAATCGGTTCAGGAACGTCAGCATTCCTCGCTGGGTATATAAAGAAGCATTTGAAGCTTATCGTGATGAAGAAGATGCGCTAAAGCCACACATCGCTCAAAGTTCTAAATTGAAAGAGGTCTCTATGGTGTTGAAACCTTCAAGAGCAATTACGTCAACTGAAAAGAAACGCTGAGTTGAAAGAAAAGGCAGTGGTGCTTCGGGTATGTCTAAGAATGTTCACAGTTAATGATTATAGTTTTATCGTTAGTCAAGTTTCTGTGTCCGATGCTGATTCTTCTACGTTTGCTGATACTTGGAAACAAAAGACTATTCAGATGTCCTCGTCACTGTAAGTGGCGGCTGTGGTGAGACAGCCGTCCTTGTAGCTAGCAAGACAAAGGAGATTCTAGTGCTGGTAACTTAATTAAAGAATTAGCACCCAATTGTAGATGGTCGGTGGCGGTAAACCAGATAGCGCTATGGCTGGGCTATGGAAGCAACCAAGGAGCGCACTCAAGAGCTACTGTTAAAAGCCGTGCCAGAAAAATTGTACGAAAAAGTTAATAACAAAAGATCGCAGGGATAAATCTCGCGATACTATTTTTAATATTTATAATCCAATCACGTATCTATAGCGCTTTAGAGTTTTCATCTGAGTAGTCGATGGAATGACTTCTGACAACTGCTCTGTGGGAAGTGAAAACAAGACATCTTCTGGATTTCTTTTGCTGTTCTGACTATTCTGACGTGATTTTACTTCATCTATGCTAAAACTAAAGTCTTTCATGATAAAGACTTCTCAGCGATTTCGGCACCGTTGTTTTTCGCCACCTCGACAAAGTTTACTGCTGATTTCTATCTTTAGGTGAGAAGTATGTACTCTTGCTTTAAAATCTTTCTACCTTTTCTGAATGAAGTGGCTCACCTGTCTGATAGCACACGGCAAAAGAAAGGTTATCAAAATAATGACTTTCTTGTAGAAATGTAAGATCCGATTTGTCTGTGTACTCAGGGTTCAAATCTTTTCTATTGTTAGTACCGTCCAGAATCCGGGTTTTAAAAAGCCAAAGTAGTAAATTTAATAAAGTCGTTTTTCCACTGCCACTTTCACCGATACACAGCAATTTCTTCTCCAGAATGAATGGTGAGTAAGCACCAGAGAGGATGACTTTTCCTTGATGACCGAAAGAAACCATGTCTAAATTGGATTGGACAAATTTCTGACACTCACTCCTCACTGATTCTTACTTCAGACTAAAACTGGGTATTTATCACAGAGATCTCTTACTGGATTTACGTGTATGATGAAATAAGATAGCTCTTGAAATTGATAACCATCGTAAGACACGAGGTAAATAGCACAAAATCAGGCTGAGTCAGCTGCCAATAAGTCATAAAGCCACCAATAATAATGGGGAAAATCGAGCAAATACATCAATGGTGGCTGATTAGAATATTAATATCGTTCTTTGTTTTCAAACTGGAACACTTGATTCATAATATTGTTGAATAATTTTCAAAAATCAGTAAAGAAATTCGCTATGATAGTTTTTGAATTGTTTGACCATTGTAAACTGGTTGTTAGATGTAGTCTTGATTGACTGTTGATTTTTCATGATCAGCTTTTGGGAGCCACCCCATCGTATAGAGTTGAATGGCATAGAAATATGAAAATGGTCTTTAGCCAGAAGTTTGTCAATAAAGCATAAACATAGAGACGCAGGGTGAAACCAAGAACCAACAGAATCAAAGTGATTCACACTTTTCATCTGTCACCGCTTAAATCGGTGGTTCGCCTCTGATCAAATACATCACAAAGAAAAGCCAACATCTTTTCCTTTTAGCTTCTATTAAAGTCAGCTTATTGACCTGCATAGTGATAACGCTCTGCTAAACCGAGAGAATCAGGATATTTCCTAAAATTCCGGTAGCAAGGTCTGCCAGAGAATCATTAAATCGCTTTGAAAACTATCAATAATCATCCGAACGAGGTAGGATTTGAGACCGACTCAACCCACATGTCAGCACTGATAAACAGAAAGTAGATGACTAATAGCTTTTTGAGGATAAAGTGTTTAAACGATATCTGAGTGAGAACCTTTCAAAGTTATTCACTCAATTTAGAAAGCTTTCTGTTTAGCAATCTCAATTATCTTATATAGATACAGTATTCCATTACTCTTGCTTGCCACAAGACAAAAGTTCCCATTCTCATTAATGATGGATGAATAACCATCTATAAAATTTGCGACACACTCCATACACATACCGCGGCACCAGCATTCTACATGATTCAAATTGTATTTTATTATTAAATAAATTAACTTATCATCATTACAGGTTCCCCAAAATCTAAAAACATAATTTTACTCCCATCTCACATCATAAGTAACCGTATTTTCGGATTAATATCATCTACAAAATGAAACACTCTCGCTTTTTATAAACTCATCGAAACTAAAACATCATATAGTACTGGACTATTACTGAGATGCTTTAGTATTATTAGTTTACGATAACATGAAATATCTTTTATTGTAGATAGTCTTTCTTCAGATAAATCTTGTAGTCTAATTTTGATTAATATTAGTATTAAGGTTATGAAAATTTTTCGTTTAGCACCTTTTTCTATCTGCAAAAATTAAAAGATAGTCCAATTATATCTCTATTACTTACATAGTGTTTAACTTTTCTAGTAATTCGTTTAATTCATCTCCATGTGAAAAATCGTATTGCAGCATACATGAACTCCTCCAATAGACATATTAATTTCATCAAGTGCAGTCACGCAAATTTTGTAATAGTTAAATCTGTTTCACCATGTTCAAATCGAGATGAGTTGAGAACTCTGATATACCTGGCATTTGAAATATCTTTCTAATTTCAACCCACATTGAGATTCTCTAAATTTTTGAATATCTTTCGCAAAATTGTTTCATAACCTTCTCCTTAATTGTATATATGGAAATATACGTGGATGTATGTGAGTATTATATAATACTATAAAAGAGAGGATATGTAATATGAGGAACAATTTTATGCGTCATCTATTTTGGCTTTTGCAGGTGTGTGTAATTGTGGTAGGATAAGTATTTGTTTATTGAGCTTGAGCTTATATAAGCTCGTGTTTATCAACCCCCACCCGCTGTCTGATGTGGGTGTGCTTATCGTCGTAACATCTTTTTAATCATATTCAATACTTTAAACTTAAGTGGCTGTGGGACAGCGGAAGGTCCCCATTTTGCGGACACGTAACATACGTGAAGTTCTGTTTTGAAACGAAGAACCCCATCCGATCCGTCAAATTCCCAGTGATACCAAGGAAGTTATATAAGGTGATCCTCTTTGTAATGCTCGCTTCGTGCATGGTATTGAATCAAGAAAAGCAGCAGAAAATTTCTGATATTTAGTATAAGATCTCCAAATAAATAAGTGACTTCTGAGGGTATAGATTGCGAGCAGCATATGCTAGCGAACTGTTTCCAGATTCTTTTACCAGCCAAAGTTTCTTGAACAATATTCTTTTGTTTCTCTAGTTTTGTAAAGTTGTTGCTCAGTATTGTTTAGAGGATGGATTTGAGGCAAGGAAACGTTCTTTTCTGATCCGGCGGGCAAGTGCAGCTGTTGAATTGATCTCAGCAACTACGAATCTGCACTTTGGACCAAAACTATCATACAAATCATAGTAGTATAGTCAGACTGACCATTCAAACTCGTCTCTTACCAGTTTCCCTGATAATTTGTTTAAACTGAGGGATTTCTTCTCCAGGTAATCGTTTCGATGGAAAGATCGCAGTTTTAGGGCAGTCGTAATATTGCGACTACAGTTTTTGTTGAGGGATTTTAGTAGAGATTTTGAGTCAGCTTCTTTGATAGTTTTTAGATAGTGCCGACAGGTTCTCTCCAGATAACCTGTTTGGAAACCATCAACCATAACCTAAGTCTGGTCTCTTTTATCAATTTGTTTTTTCGGGGAAGTAGGTTGATCATTGCTGTCAAATGTTTGATAAGTTTGTTGGGCAGTTTGGACACCAGCTCTAAAGCACCATTTTCTTTTGGCGGTGGTCTCGAGTTCACGGTAAAAGCTTGCAGAGTCGAGGATTTGCTGATCAGGACCGCAATTGATTTCCATGTGAAGTCCGCCTGTCATGCGCATACTGTAGAGCACGCTGAAACGTCACTCCATCTGCTCTTATTTGTGGTGACCGACATATTGGCAGCAAAACCGCGTTTCGCTAAGAGCCTTTCCATTTCTCACCGTTTGCATAAAAGAACGTTCGAGCGCAAGACGCGCATGGTACATAAATTCTTCCTGACTCAGTCAGTCTGAAATGTCACATGATTCCTTTCTAGTGCTCTGCTGCGGAATCTCTCTCTCAAAGCATAGGCAAGGTGTAGAGAGATGATAGAGTGATTGGCTGGCGTTAAATCCTCCGACAAACTCTTCAATGCTGGATTGAACTTGGACTTAAAGTGATACAGTCCGCCGTCTAAATCGTTTCAACTCACTCATGTTTTGCCAGTTCGGCGCCACGGTCAAAGGCGTGCTTTTGCGGCTCCATACCAAGTGAGAGTTGGCTGGTAGTGGCGCAGGTTTTCCTCTATCCATTCCAGCATAGATAGCTTTCAGAGGTGGCACTCATCTCGGAGAACCAAAAGCTCCAGGAGAGGTTACAAGACGTTGCTCCTGTGCTATCTGACAAGAAATCCATTTCTTCTTGCAGTCGTTTTGTGCCCGCTATTAGCGTTTCACTTTTACCAGGCTTTAGTCTCAGTGAATTTGCTGGCTTTTCTTCAGTTTTGGCTTGGCTTGAGCTTGAAGACTTTCTAGACTCATCTAGGTCGAATGCTTTGCAAGTGTGATATAGGAATGCTCTGGGTAAGCATCAAAGGAGTTTTGATAATAGTCCTTCCCCGCAAGTGAATACTTTCGATTCTCGGTCACCAGCAGGAGAAATCTATCTCAAAAGTTCTTGCCACCAAACTGGACTTTGAAATGCCTTTTGTTTCTGTGCAGTGAATGGTTTATGTGCTTTTCTTTTGATAAAAGTTCTTCGTTGAAATTGTCCTTATAACATTTGTTTGCAAAACGGCTGGCCATCCGTAAATCATCCAAGGGACTGTCCGTCCCAGCCCAGATCGCTCTGCTTTTCTGGAGATGTTGTTAATCACGTCAAGTGTTTTCTTTGCTGTCCTGTCGTCTTTCCACTGGAGCCTGCAAGTAGGAAAAGACTCGGATCGAAACTCTGATAAAAAGAGCTAGTTTTAGCAAATTTGTTTTCAAAAGAAGTCAGAACAAAGTGCAGCACTCTTGATCTCTGATAGTCCATATTAGTGACCACGTGCGGAACAGCAGAGCATGTATTGCTAGCCTTTGAGCGGGCAGAGGGCTTGATGAGAACATTAGCAGAAGCTTGTACTAACGGTCATGGCTTTGTAAAAGCCAATCTCGTTCATTGTCCCACTATCTCGGGACTCTCGCCCGCTAAAGCGCTCTGATGCAGTTGGTTTGGAGAACTTTGCTCTTAACAAACTCATCGTGCTTGAGCAGATACTCCGATTTTTATAAGTGTTACATTAGTTTTAAAACCCACTCTCTAATAGCGTATGCAACGCCGGATCTCGTCGTTTGATTTGACGATACATTTGGCAATTTTTCTTTCAACTCGTCAGTCCCATTTCTCCATTACAACAGGATTTCCTAACGACTCCCTCAGCATCGCACGGTCGTTTTCTTCGTCGATTGCCACGTTCCTCTTTGTCAATCCTACTTTTTCCGCTAGATGCATCGACCGCAGCCCTTTATTGACAGCTTTTGACTGAATTTCTAAGTAAAAAGGTGCAGATTTCACGAGTGTGTACTTGTACGCGCCAATTCTTAGTGAGTTTGTGCGACTGCTTTGATCTGCAGGGACTTTCTGTCTGTCAATACATGATTTTGGACGATTTCTTTATCACCATTTCTCTGGGTGCGGTCATGGACTGGCAGCATACTGACCAGCCCAGCTTTCGTAAACGGTATATATATCACAAATGCATACGCTAGCATAAATGCCGTCCTTGGTGATAGCGCATGCATGAACTCTTAGTTTGCGGCTGAGACATCTCAGTCAGTCCTGACAATCTTCGTAGGTCATGATTTCTCGACATATGTCCTGCACCAGTTGAGGTATCTTTGTACCAGCCTGCCATTGAAGGTAACAATGACATAATCGTTCTGGCTCAAGTAGGGTGTAACTCTTCAAGCAAATTTTCTCACCCTGGAATGGGGCGTCCGGTTGCAATGACAATCTTTACCCAGCAGCTTCGCATCTTGTACAGCAGAAAACTCTGCGTGACTTCTCTTTGGTGTAATCGCGTTCCGCTCTATGCTACGGGTAAATTCAGTTTTAATGCCCATGTTCGTGTGTGCTTTCCAGCATATAAACTGATCGGTCGATATACGACAAAGAAAGTCTACTATTTTCACTCAAAAGTCCAGCTTCTTTCAGCATCTCTTTGGAAAATAGAAACGATTGTCTCCATGTCTTGTGCCTGCATAACGATTCAACAATGGGCGACAAAGTGGACAACTCGCGAGACTGCCATCCTTTTGGATAATTTCAATCTGAGTGCGTGGTTTTTCGACATCTGGACGATAAAAACTCATAAGGTAGATCAAAATTGCGGTGAATAGCGGTATAGTAGTCAGTGATCAAAGCCGACTTCTGCAACCAAATCGCATAACATTCAGATATTTCTATTTTCTTTTGAAAAATAATGATTTAAAGACTTTTGCGGTTGATGAAACGCTGTGCTAAATCAGATAAAATCGTATCAGGGCTCGTCATCCAGACTCGAAATCAAGTATTCATCACACCATCATCCAGTGCTAGATAATCTTTCAAGGTCACTCGCTTTTCAAAGAAAGGAATGAGGTTGGGAGAAGAGAGTGCAAAATAGTTCTTCTGTTTTCATAGAGAAATTTAGCTCGTCTGAGTAAATTCTGCAAGAGTACCTCCATCGCACGACTAGCAGGATGAAAAATAAACCTTGCATATACATTTGATAACGACTGACGACATAGTCTTCCACAGCATGCATACGTGGGTGTGCAAAAGCAATGCCGTTTCAACAGGACAGATAACGCGCAAAAACCCGTGTCAAATCAAATTGTCCATAAGAAGCGCTCGCATGGGTAGGAGTCTCGCAAGAGATAATCCATGCGATCGACATCAATCTGACTGGAAATAAGTTGCACCACCTGTTTGTTTTGGATAGGTGGTTGATAACGCTGGCTACTTTTTCGGAGAAAAATCAGAGAAACTGAACCAGCGCGGGTTACAATCTCTGTCGGGTTTGTGATAATCTGGCGTGTAATTCTCCGTGGTCACCAGGAACAAAGAGACGCTCGAGTATGTGTGAATAAGCGCCGCGACCTACAGCGTGCAAGAGTGTTGCCGTTATGATTGGGTGGTGCTTTCATGACGATCCCACCTCTGGATATTTCTTCTTTGTCAAAGTCATCTTTGTGATCGTCTGAAAATCTACATGCTCCGAGTGCGTGAATGCGAAAACGGCTGGTGCTCGCCTCCGTGGTAGCATAGCCGGAAAGTTCCTAACCGTTTAATGTCGTGCGGCCGTTGAAATTCTTTTGCGTTTATTGGAAATCATAGATGACTGGTGATCCACAGTTACGAATGCACTGTGGACGGGATCACGACTCGCTCAATCACGGCTCATGGCTATACCAATCTCCGCTCTAGCAGTCCAAATAACAGTAGTCAATCAACCTCTGAAAATAGCGATTTCAAACTTGCATGGTTTTAATTCAAAAATTCCTCCCCTATCCAGAGCTATGGCAAATATAAAGTATAAGAAAATGGGAGAAATATTTTGATTTTCCGCTAAAATGAAAGAAATAGGAAGACTGAGGAAATTTTAAAGAGGTACTAGAATCCAAAATCATTCAAATGATGAGCAAGTAGAGCACCATTACCAAAGCTACGATGTAGATTGACTCAAAAGGCGCTTATCATTACTTTCTACACTTTAAAATGAAGAAGGAGAGAAAGGTTGTGCCGAAGTTTCAGGATGAAGAACTCAGTCATGACACGCTTCTCCACTCCTAAATCCTTTGATGCGGTTTAATGCAAAGGAGGAGCTGGTTTGGGACTTGACATCTCACACCGGTCGGCATGCAGCACTTATCACGAAAGATGCTTTCATTACCAAGTTGATTTGAAAGCAGACATTTGGAGTTTCATTAATCGTGTGAATAGCCCATGGATGGCGTGCGAAAAATCGTGATTATCAAATGGAAATTGTCGTGATAGAAAGATATGGAAAAGAAACCCTTCCTTAGTTTGAGTGATCGACGGCTATTTTCATTCCTTTCAGTAGATTTTACGGTGGTCTAACGAGAGGCGATAGGCTGTTTGACTCAAACAGAGGACAATCGTCATAGAAGGAGTTGGTCATCTAGACAGCCTTGTTATCTGTTTCGCAAAATAGATAGAAACTGAACTGTTGAAAATTGAAGAATTTGGTACAATAAAACGATTCATGGGAGTAGCTATGCATCTGTTATCCAAGGTTCGCCACATGAAAGCACTCTGCCTTGTATGAAATCGCGAGACTTGTTGCAGTCACATGGTCTCTTTTGTTTCGTCAGCGATCAAAGGAGGAAAATAGTTTGTCAAAAGAACAAAACGCCAAGTACGTGGCAGACGATGCGTCTCGGAGGAAGTTTTAGCAATTTAGAAACTTCTAGAGTCAAAGGTTTATCAAGCAATGAAGCTGCCAAGCGTTTAGGATGTAGAATACGGACGCAATGAACTGGATGAGGGTGAGAAAATCTCTTCTGATGAAATTTCACCGAGCAAAATTTGTTGATCGTGATGACTCCTTATTTTGCTGATTGCGAGTTATGCCCTTCGGTTGTGACTTGCAGGGTGTGGAAGATATTGCATGGATGCCATTATTATCCTAGATGCTGGTCAATATCAACGCCATGGGAGTTTACCGACATGAAAGCAGCAGAAGTGATTGAAGCGGTCAACCCATAAAGTTCAGCCCAGCTGCGCGTGCTGCTGACGTGACGGGTGACAGCGGTAGACTCAAAAAGAACTGGTCCCTGGAGACATCGTTTATGCTTGGTGCTGGTGACGTGGTGCCTGCCGACACGTCTTTTGGAAGGCAAACACGTTGGGATCGAAGAAGCGGCCCGACCGCGAACTCGTTCCAGTTGAAAAACATCTGACTGTTGATGAAGCCGGGCGATGCAGTGTACTGGCGACCGCATCAATATGGCTTTTCCGTACTCAAACGTCGTATGGGACGTGGAATGGGTGTCGTTGTTAACAGGTATGTTTCAGCAGAGGTCGGTCATATTGCTGGTAGGCTCAAAATGCGGACGAAATCAGGATACTCTCAATTCGCTGCACACTGAAATGGTTCTGCAAACGTGCGCTGGACCCATGCGATTTTAATCACTGCAGCTACCACTTTAGTGGTTGGTCGGCGTGTCGTCTGCTGAAAAGACCCGCTGGGCGAATTGATGACATCAGTCGCACTTTGCTGTGGCAGCACTCCAGAAGCGATCTCCCGCTATTGCGACCACTAGCTGGCACCTGCGCGCCACAAGTTTTCGGCGAAAGAGAAATTCATTGTTGAGAAAGCTCTCGCAGTTGAGACGCTTTGCTCGGACTGAAATTATGTCTTTGACAAGCACGGGGGACCTCGACTCGCGAACAAGATGACGGCTGAAAAAGTCTTTATGACGGCAGCCTGCATGAAGCAAAACAAGACATTGACCTTAGACTGACTATCGCTGTTACGTTCCGTTGTACTTACGTACTGATACTAAATTGACCAAGACGGAGAAACCCACTGGTGACCCAACAGAAACAGCTCTTTGTTCAGTATGCACTTGATAGCGAAAAGATGTTAAAGCTTTCAGAGAAAGATCCGTGTCGCAGACCGTGCCATTTTGATTCCTGATCGTGCTTTGCGTCATGTGCAACCATTCATCCTTTGCCAGATGGTAAATTCTCGTTGCTGTAAAGGTGCGCCAGATCAACTCTGAGCGCTGTGTGGCTCGTGACAAGGCAGGCATGATGTTGATTGATGAGGCAACGACCAGTTAATTAAGGAAAATAACTCAGGTATGGCCCATCAGGCCTTTGCGTGTTTTAGCTGGAAATGCCTATAAAATTATTGATGACATTCCAGAAACGGACGTACGAAAATCTTGAAAATGATTTAATATCTCGCAGGTAGGATTGGAAATGATTGACCCTGAACGCCCAGAAGCTGCCAGCCGTTCGGAGCGCTAAAGAAGCGTACCCGTCCGATTATGATTACCAGGACGACCCAAGACACTGTGTGGAGGCTGGCCAGCTAAACGCCTTGGAATTACCAATGATGATAGTGCAAAGACCATGGTGTCATGACTGGTGCTAGAGCTTAACGTAACTGGTCAGGATGGTCGGAAAAGTTGTTGGTCACTGATTCTGTCTATGCGCGTGTGTATCTCCTGAGCATAAGGCGAATTGTCAAAGCTTTGGCAACGTCACGCGCAAGGCTGCTGCTAGGACAGGTGACGGTGTAACGATGCACCCGCCTGAAAGACAGCCACGACATCGGTATCGGAATGGGGATTACAGGACATGAAGTGTCGAGCAGTTTGCATCTGCTCGATACGATACTGCAACGATTATCGTGGCTGTTGGAGTAAAGCACGGAAAGCCTCTCAACATTCTAAAAGACTATTCAATATTTGCTTTTCAGCTCACACGGCAGCAGATGACGATTTTCCTGCTAACTTTATTGGTTGATAGTGCTGCAGCCGGTTCATCTTTCCGGATTAACCTTGTGACAGATACTTTCCAGCACAATTAGTTTGGCGAACCTGTTGAGCGTGTGATGACTCACAAAACCGTGCGGCTGCAAAAGTCTAGCTTCCTCAGGTGGCGCCGCGAGTCTGGATTTATTTATCAAGGGCTTTTGCAAGGTGCTTTGGCACCGCGTTTATGCTATAAGTTGATGAATCTGTCCATGTTGGAGACATGAGGAGCCATTCATGCGGATGCGTTGACCATGTCCTTATGGCAACGCTTGACTTAATCCAGCTTTTCCACGCTCTTTACGTAAAATCTAGTTTATCAACTCACCTAACAGTTAGGCCATTCAAATCTAAAACTCAACTGGTCTTATTCTTGTTTCGTCTCATCTCTATTGGCTTTCTCACCATTTTGCTGAGCTCACTAGAAGGAATTTCTTTCCATGTACCTTAGACTTTCTCACGCAGCTGTCTCTGCATTGGAAGTTTCCTTACGATTATCATCGAGAATTGTCAAATTTGTTCAACGTAAATTAGGCATGGATAAAATGCCATTTAAGACAGAAAAGTCATCTTCGGATGGCGTGCTAATCGTGATAGTTAAAAATTGCCGTGAATGCGACACACTTTTGAGTACTCATTACAAGCCATAAATACGGATATCCGATCTCACTTTCCAAAGTGCGGCTGAAGTCCAACCAAAACATCAGTCTGAACATATCACTTGTGTAGATATTTTGCGCGTGCTCACCAGAGTCGTCAAAACACATGTGAAAACTTGGCACACTCTCTGCGAATATTGGCAAGTTCTGGTCACAGCTCGTTTCTATCTTCCGATAGTATCTTTCCAGAAATGGCTCGTGATAGTCATTATAAACTACGTTGCAGCAGACGACTCTTTCATCCGGAATATCTAGAGTGATTTGTAAATATGCTTAAACTCTGAGACAGGTATTAAGTCTCCTTGTCTCCTTTCCTTTTATTAGTGAATTTATTATATATATAGTGTATTTTAAATGCAATACGCCACCAAATTAGTGAATAACTAACTATTTTGGTGAGGAGGCAGATATGTACTTCAACGAAAATCGAAAGAGGACCCGCCGTCCACTAGGGTATGTGGGTCAGATATCTTTGGAGGAAACGACTGCGCGTATTTGTATCTCTATCAAAGTTGCTCATTGCGCTTATAATGAGCTAAAAGCAGAAACTGCGATATTACACAGATACTGTTCTCTAGAACTTTGAAAAGAATCACGCAAAATAATATGGTGGAAAGACGTCAATATATGAACTCCCTATGCGTTACTTCTATTAGTTGAGTAGAAAAGAGAGTCTGTGATACCAATTTTTGAAATGATATGTCAATGGTCAAAAAGTATTTAGCGCCTGATGATATTAATAACAGTACTAGGACAGTTTCAAACAGATGGTGAGTTCTTCATCCCAGTTTAGGAATAAAATGGTAAGAATAAAAGGATAGTTTATAGCAGAAGTTACTTGATAATCAAGTGCGATGAAAGGGAAGAAATTCTGATGTTAGATCTATCGGTCATCCTGATTATAAAATACGAGATGAGTTTAATCTTTGTTATCAGCTAGAGCCATACAAGAACAACTATTTACAAAGGATCGTTGATTTTTGTAGGATGAGGCTCTTAAAACGACAGGACTTTTGTATAGAAGAGGTTGGTCAAGCGACTTGACTCGATCTCTTTACGGCTTTTTATTATTAGCACTGCATAAATGTGATGCTAAGAAAGAAATTCACTTTATTTTAAAAGACTTCTAGTCAGCAAAGAATGGCTCTATTTGAACAAGGAATGTCTGCCCTATTTGCTGTATGAAAACATGATAGACTGGCTATTCTGAAGAATATGGTTGGGTATGCCTTTGCTCATGGTGCAGATCTTAGTTGAGATTATTTTGTCACCCGATTTTCCTATAACACGAGTAAATGAAGTTCTACATATTAGCAAAAGATTTAAAAGAGGCATTGGCGCTTTATCAGTGATGAGGACTGGCTAAGCCGAGTCAATCTATCAGGTTGTTTTAAATGAGAGACTCTACAAACCAGAGTTGCAGCTGGTTAACTTACTTGACTTCCACTAGAAAACTCAACAGACTTCAGCAATTTCTCGTTCGTGCTTACGCTAGAAGTTTATCTTCAGTTAGACAAGAAAAAGCTCTTCAGACGAGCTAAGAGAAGGTATTCGTTGTTGTGCACTAAATATCAAAATGATAAGGGCTCTTCTAGTTCTTTCGAGGCTGCTTTCTTATATGATTGGAAAAGAGATGTCTTTACTGCATTATAGCGTTTTGTGGAGACGGTACATTTGAGGATTTTTATTGAGGATAATCTTCAAAATTGCTGGAGTCAACTGCCTGCGCGGATGTAACTAAGAGGTCTTGTGCGATAGCAGACACCGTCAATCATTCGAGCGGAGTGAGCGGGGTGAAGATGACCAAAGACAACATCTTTCACACCATATTTTGACAAGAGATTATGAAAGTGCTGATTACCCAGAAAAGCATTAAAGGCTGACAAATATGGGTGATTGTAGAAAATCTTTGTGAGGAACAAAATGCATAGCTAGGATAATAGGACCATTCAGAGTAGTCAAAATTTCTCCCGTTGTTCTAGGTCTGCTGAGTGAGAGAAATAATAGTGTTGCGGTTCAATCGTCTATCAAAACCAGAAAAATTGCTTGGTTCTGTTTGTGTTCTTCAGGTGTCGGGAACGCACATAGTCACGCCAACCCGCTAGGTTAATAAACTGAGTCTGTCTCAAATGATTGTACACTGAAATTGTGCTGTTGAATGTCGTCTTCTGTCATTCTAGTACGTCATGACGTTGCCTAACTATAAGAAACGGAGAAGGATTTTTGAGCTAAAATGTAAAAAGGCAAACTAATGTGCTCAAAAGTCATTAGACAGATCTCTGCAAAGTGAATGTGGTCAACTTTTTCTTTTTAGTAAATCAATCAAATGGTGATGTCTTCTATCGGTAAATTGGTCTGAACTCAAAATGAAGATCGCTCATAAATGCTAAATTTGTCATGCCCCTAGTGTAGCATATTTAGGTAAAATGAAAGAAATAAATCGTCAAAAATCAAGGAAAGTGTTTTGGTAAAATGAAGTAAAGCGGAGGTCTGCAGATGATTAAATTAGCAGTAGTGGATTATAGACGGCACTTTCTCGCTCTGACAATAACTTTGTGATGTGGAGCGCTTTTGAGAAAAATATCGAGCATTGCAAGAAAAGTATAAAAGTGATCGTCATTAGGCAATCAGTATGCCCTAACTAGTCGTCCAAAACATCAGGATGAGTTGATCATCGTTTGCAAAATGGAGCACTAATTTTTGAGGGGAGAGTTATTACTGAGAAGAAAATCGCAGAACAGAGATTGAAAAAGGGTTTTAGATGCTGCCAGGCTGATTGAAAATGCGACAACTCTATGGGGCTTATTCTTGCTGTCAATTTGTCAGCACCCAAACAGCACAAAGAAGAAATCTGCAATGATCACCATGCATTGAAAAGAAATTTAATTTTCAGGATTTGCCAGAAGATGATTTTGTCAAATTAGCCTTATTGGTGCTAGAAGAAAAACAAACGATCAACCCTTGAAAAGCTGAAACTCGCTACTGGTCAACTCCGTTCAGGCAGTTTCATGGGACACTGGTTCGATTGATATCAAATCCAAAGAGGTGCTCATAAAGGTTCTCGCTCTTGAATTTCTTAATCAGCATTTTTGATATTTCACCAGTGAGATGATGGCTTTTTGGGGACGGTGGAAATGACCTAGAAATGCTAGCTATGTGGGTCACAGCTATGGATGGCAATGCTCCTGACAGGTCAAGAAAACAGCAAATGTATCAAGCATGCCACAATCAAGAATCAGGTGTTTTAGAAATTCTTGACGAAGAGATTGTAAAGATAACCCATCATGACATACGTCACTTTTGACGTATCTATCCTCTTTAATATTTTAGCCAGACGGCAACCCATCTAACAATCATGTGAACAAAGAACGAAATTTCTTTGATTCAGAATTAGAAATTTTATACAATAACTATTATTGACTCTGTCAGAAATTAGAAAAATACTGACTTGTGATATAATAAAACGATATGAAAAGAGGTAAGTATGGATATTTCAGAAATTGTCAAAAATTGACGCAAATCGTGAAAAATTAGCTTCTTTCAGGGGGTCTCTTTGACTTAGAAGGTCTGAAGAAGAAATTGCCATCTTAGAAAATAAGATGACAGAACCTGACTTTTGGGATGACAACATTGCAGCTCAAAAACATCTCAAGAATTAAACGAACTCAAGCAAACCTATGATAACTTTCCAGCAAATGACTGATTTATTTGATGAATCAGAGATTTTGCTTGATTTTCTAGCGGAGGATGATTCTAGGTAGAAGAGTTAGAAGAAAAAGCTAGCAGAGTTGGAAAACAAAGATGACCAGCTATGAGATGACACTCTCTTGTCGGAACCTTATGATAACAACAATGCTATCCTTGAAATTCATCCAGGCTCTGGAGGAACAGAAGCTCAAGACTGGGGGATATGTTGCTGCGGATGTATACACGCTTTGGCAATGCTCATGGTTTCAAGGTTGAAGTTTTGGATCATCAAGGGAGATGAAGGGGAATTAAGTCTGTTACCTTGTCTTTGAAGGGTCCTCATGCCTATGGTTTGCTGAAGTCTGAAATGGGAGTTCATCGATTAGTGCGCATTTCGCCATTTGACTCAGCTAAAGCGTCGTCACACTTTCTTTTACCAGTGGAAGTCATGCCGGAGTTGGATGACACGATTGAAATTGAGGTGCGAGACGAAGACATCAAGATGGATACTTTCCGTTCCGGTAGCTGGCGGGCAAAATGTCAATAAAGTTTTCGACGGGGTGCGTTTGACGCATATACCGACAGGGAATTGGACACAATCCACTGTTGACCGCACACTATGGAAACCGTGATCGGGCAATGAAATTGCTCAAGCGAAACTCTACCAAATGGAGCAAGAAAAGAAAGCAGCTGAAGTGGATTCTCTCAAAGGAGACAAAAAGAAATTTCTTGGGAAGTCAAATCCGTTTCTATGTCTTTACACCCTTACACTATGGTCAAAGATCATCGAACAGGCTATGAAGTAGTCACAGGTCGATAAAGTCATGGACGGAGATTTAGATGGCTTCATAGATGCCTACTTGAAATGGCGGTTAAATCTAAATATTAAATTTATGAGTGGCAGAGACAACTGTAATTGTAATGCAATCATGGTATATCCCACTTCAACTATCTTACGAAAGGAACTCTTAACAATAAATGTCAATTATTGAAATGAGAGATGTTGTCGCAAAAATATGACAACGGGACAACAGCCTCTGCGTGGTGTGTCCATTAAGTAGAACCAGGAGAATTCACCTATATTGTAGGCCTTCTGAGCTGGGAAATCAACTTTATTCGATTATTGTATCGTGAAGTGAAAGTTGATAAGGGTAGTCTCAAGTGTGCTGGCTTTTAATCTTGCTAAGATTAAAAACGTGATATTCCAATGTTGCGTCGGAATCGTTGGCGTCGTTTCAAGATTATAAATTGCTACCCAAAAAGACAGTTTATGAAAATATCGCCTACGCTATGGAAGTTATTGGAGAACGCCGTCGAATATTAAAAAGCGGTTATGGAAGTGTTGGATCTGGTTGGTTTAAACACAAAGTTCGTTCATTTTCCAAAATGAACTCTCAGGTGGTGAGCAACAGCGGATTGCTATTGCATCGTGCGATTGTGAATAATCCCTAAAGTTTTGATCGCTGATGAGCCGACAGGAAATTTGGATCCAGATAATTCGTGGAAATCATGAATCTACTGGAGCGAATCAACCTGCATGAACAACTGTTTCTAATGGCCACCCATAATAGCTCAAATTGTAAAATACTTTGCGTCACCGCGTTATTGCCATCGAAAATGGTCGTAGCGTGATGAAGCAAAAAGGAGAATACGGATACGATGAATAGTAGATTTTTAAGTCACTCTGCTTGAATCGCTCAAAAGTTTGAAGTGAAATGGTTGATGACAGTTGCTGCAGTCAGCTCCGTGATGATTACACTCAGGGTTAGTCGCAATCTTTGTGTCAGTCATTTTAAACACGGCGAAGCTAGCAACAGATATTGAAAAACAATGTGCGGGTTATGGTCTATATGCGACCAGATACAGCGGACAATGAAAGAGACCATTACAAAAGAAGGTCAAAACAGTTAAAAATGAGGACTATCATAAGGTATATGATGCCCCTCAACAAAATGTCAAATGTAAATCAGTAACATTTTCAGCAAGAAGAACAATTAAAGAAAATCTAACAGAAGTCATGGAAAAGATTGGAAACTTTTGAAGGAGATGCCAATCCCTTTGCATGACGCTTATATTGTCGATACAACTGACCCCAAATACGTTACTTCTGTCGCAAACAATGCGAAGAAAAGTGGAAGGGTTTTCTGAAGTAGAATACGGTGGAGCCAATACAAAACGTATTTTTGCTGTTAGCTAATTTTATCCGTACGTGGGGAATTGTAGGAGCGCCTCTTAGTCTTTTATTGCTGTTTTCTTGATTTCAAATACTATTCGGATTACGATTATTTCACGCAGTCGTGAAATTCAAATTATGCGTCTGGTGAGCAAAAACAGTTACATTCGAGGTCCGTTCTTGTTAGAAGGAGCTTTGATTGGCTTTGCTTTGGAGCAGTTGTTCCAGCTGGCTTTGGTCTATTTTATTTGACGAAATAGCTATAAGTCATTTAATCCATCTCTTGCTAGTCAAAATCTTTCAATGATTGTACTCAAAAACCTTTATTCCATTGATGATTTCCTTCCTTTTGTCGTAGGAATCATCATCGAGCATTTGGCTCGGTTCTCTCAATGAGACGATTCTTTCAAAATGTAAAAAGAAGTGATAATAAAACCCTTATTGAACTTGATCCCGAAAGTTAGACAGAAAAATCTAACTTTTGAGATGCAGTTCATTTAGGGCTTTTTAATGCAAAAATGGATTAAAACATTTTTCATGAACAATGGTGGTTTGAGGACCATGCCCAGGATAAACATCATAATCAGGCAAGGTCAGCAACTCTTTTTGATGCTAGAAATGAGTTGTTCCATATTTCCCAGTATAGAGTCCGTCTCGACCAATTGATTCGCAGAATAAAGCATCGCCAGTTAAACAAAAGTGCTCGTTAGGAAAGATGATTGAAAACACCACCGATTGAATGTCCTGGTGTTGGTACTGACGTAAAAATAAAAATCATCTAGACTGTAAGGACTATGATAATCAAAAAGACATCGGTAGGCTGAGAATGATGTTATCATATCTTGGTGGCGAGCTAGTCCAGATAGATTATACTCCGGAGTGTAAAAGCCAGTTGCTTCACTTTCAGCGACATAGACAGGTGGATGTGCAAAATGCTGACGAACTAAATCAACACTCATAATATGATCGTAATGAGTATGGGTCAGCAAAATAGCTGTAATGGCTTATTGATTTCTTGGATTTTTGCTGCAATTTTTATCCCAGTCACTACCTCGATCAACTACGATAAGATGATGCTCATTTTCTAAAATAATAAGTATTTTCGTATGCTTGAGTGTTTAAAGTCTTTATGAATTGTTATCATGAGAACTCCTTTCACTTCATAGTTTAGCAAAAATATGAAAAATGACATAAAAGAAATATCAAGCTTTATTTATCAAGGGAAAATAAGGCATAAAACGTGATACGAAATAGTTGGATTTATGGTATAATTTTTCTAATATGACACAAGAAAAAGAAAAATATGCTGTGGTGGATTTAGAGGCGACGAGTGCCAGCAGCAACGCAAAAGATTATTCAAGTCGGGATTGTGCTGATTGAAAATGGTCAGATTGTCAAAAACTTATGAAACTGATGTGAATCCTCATGAAAAGTTAGATCCTCATATTCGCCAATTGACAGGATTGACAGATAAGCGATTGAGAAAGGCGCCAGACTTTTCTCAAGTGGCTCGTAAGATTTATGAGTTGATTGAAGATGCCATTTTTGTGGCGCATAATGTGAAATTTGATGCTAATTTATTAGCAGAAGCCTCTTTGGGGAAGGATTTGAATTAGTGACCCGAGGGTAGATACAGTAGAGCTTGCGCAAGTCTTTTTCCCAACGTTTGAAAAATACAATCTAGGAATATTATGTGAACAGTTAGATATTCCTTTGAAACATGCGCATACAAACGATTTGCGGATGCCTCTAGCAACGGCTACATTATTTTTAAAAATACAAGAAAAATTCAAAAACTCAAAAGAATTAGTAGAGTATTTGTTGAAATTTCGGATAGTTTGATTTACGAATCACGCTTAGCGATAGAAGATGCTTTTTAACCAAATGTCGGACATAACTTGCAGTGATTTGATGAAGTGGCAGTGAATTTTTCTTAGAAAAAGTAAAAAATCCAAAAAGCGAGGAAATTGTCCAAAAAAATTTCCTACAACATCAATTTGCTGGATTTAGAGGAGCGAAAAAGAACAAGATGAGTTTGCACATGATGTGGAACAGGCTTTGAAAAGTCAGCAACCAAGTTTTTTACAAGCTCAGACAGGTTTAGGCAAGACCTATGGTTACTTGCTTCCTGCTTTTGGCTCAAACGAGCAAGCAAATTTTGGTGACGGTTCCTACGAAAGTATTGCAGGACCAGATTGTGGCAAATGAAGGACAAAAAGTTAGAAGAAATCTTTTCATCTTTCTGTTCATAGCTTTGAAAAGCTCTGCTAATTATTTGAAAACTTGACTTCTTTTTATGACAGTTTGCAGCAGTAGATGACAATCGTTTGAATCAATCGTTGCAAGATGTTGCTTTTAGTTTGGCTCACAGAAACAGAATCTGGGTGATTTGGATGAAATTGGTCAACGGCATCGCTATCAGACCCTATTTTCAACAGGTGCTTCATGATGTGAAATTGAGCAAAAATCCTCTTTTGATGATGCAGATTTTTGCAAAAAGGTCAAGAAAAATCCAAAGCAGTCGTGTATTAGTGACCAATCATGCTTATTTTTGACGCGGTTAGAAGATGATAAATCCATTGTGGAGAATCGGCTTTTGATTGTGGATGAAGCTCGAAGTTGTTTTAGCTTTGGAAAATCTCTCTCGAAAATCCCTCAATATGACAAAATGCTTGCAGCAAATTCAATCAGAACTTGAAACAACAGGTACCATTTTGCAACGTCGGTTATTAGAGGATATTCAATTTGAATTGACTCATGCGGTGGAACAATTCCAACGCTACAAGAAAAATGAGCTAACGAAAGAAAAACCTGTTCCAAACTCCGACAAGATTTATCAGAGTTAGATCAAAAGCTCTTTCTGACTTTACGCACCATTTTTTGCCACAAAATACGACCAGTTCTGGTTAAAGAGAAGAGCAGTTCGATGATTATCGAGTGACGATGTTGAAGCCGCTTGCTCTAGAAGTGCTAGATTTTCGAGCCTTTTAGCTGCCTGAAGAAGTTCAAGTCTTATTCGTTTCAGCCACGCTTGAAATCAGTAAAAAGTGCATTTAGCGCATTTACTTGGTTTTGAAAATGCACCATTTTATCAGTTACCACAAAAGCAGAAACATCAGCAGAAAATATGGTTGGATAAGAATTTTCAAATGTTGTAGACTTGGATGTGGACACTTATGCAGAATTGATTGTCAAATGGGTTCATAAATTAGCTACTCAGGAAGTTCCACTTTCGTTTTATTTACATCGAAAGCGTTGTTGTTAGCTGTTTCGGAACGTTTGCGCTTGCCACATCTAGCCCAGTATAAGAATGGTGAAGCGCTAATATTAAACGACGTTTTGACAGAGGGAAAGAGTATTTTACTAGGAGCAGGCAGCTTTTGGGAGGAACAGATTTCTCTAGTCAGAAGCAAATGATTGAAGTCATTACACGGATTCCATTTGATAATCCGAGCGATTTCTTTACGCAAAAACTCAACCGCAAATTGCGGCAAGAAGGCAAGAATCTTTTATGATTATAGCTTGTCTGTTGCTGATTTTACGCCTAAAACAGGCTTTGGGACGTACAATCTCGACACCAAGAGCAGCAGTCAGCAGTCGTTATTTTAGACAATCGCATGTTAACCAAAACGTTATGGACGGCAAATTCAGACAGCTCTTGGAAAAATTGCTCCAATATCCGTCGCAAGTATGAAAAAAATTCCAACAGAAATTGAGCAATTTTTGAAGAAGAAGGAAACGTGTAATTTTACCTCATTAGAAAACTCAGTTCACTTTTTAACTGAGTTTTTTTGCTAAAAATAGTAATTTCTCTCAGCTGCTAGTTTTAAATTTTGTTATAATAGAAACACAAAGAAAGAAGGTTCAATATGTATCAAAAATATCTTCCAGGGATTGGTTTTGCTTTTGTATTAGCAGTAGTCAACTCGTCTTTGGGAAAATTTATTCCCTTGATTGGCTCTAGTGTTTTTTTGCCATTCTTTTGGGAATTTTAGCTAATAATCTTTTTTTCATATAAAGAAGACTTATCATGCTGGTCTAGCTTATTCAGGTAAGAAATTACTGCAATATTCCATTATTTTGCTGAGGGTTCAGCATGTCCATTGGTCGGGTCTCTGCTACAGGCATCTCTCTTTAAAAATTAGCATTTTAACTATACTGATTGCTTTTTATTTCAGCTTAGTGGTAGGACGTCTGTTGGGAATGGGCAAAAGTTCTAACCACTTTAATTGAGTTGGAACGGCTATTTGTGGTGGTTCTGCCATTGCAGCAGCTTCGACCGATTTTAGAAGCTAAAAAGATGAAGACATCGCTTTATCTATTTCAACAATTTTCTTCTTTAACATTTTAGCGGTCTTTATTTTCCCTATTTTGGGACATCTCATGCGCATGAATGATGCAACATTTTGGAACTTGGGCAGGAACAGCTATCAATGATACATCATCTGTTGTAGCAGCGGGCTACACTTACAGTCAGTCAGCAGGGAGATTTAGCAACGATTGTGAAGCTCAGTCGTGCTTTAATGATTGTACCAGCCTGTCTCTATCTTTTGCAGGAGTCCGATATGTACGCTCACAAAAGCAGTCATCAAAAAAGTTGATTTAAAAGAAAATTTTTCCTTGGTTTATTTTTGTGGTTTGTCATGGCGTCTATTGTTACTAGTGTTGGATTTTTCCAAGTTCGCTCGTTCCTGCAACGAAGTTCTTGTCACAATGGCTCATGGCAATGGCTCTTGCTGGAATTGGTGCGAGAGTATCCTTTGGGCAATTTAGAAAAGCAGGGCAGCGCCACTGTTGACAGGAGCCTTTTGCTTGGTTTGCAGTTGCTGTATCTAGCTTAATTATTCAATACTTTTTCTCATAAAAGTGCTTTAAAAGTGACTGACATTTATTACGTATGTTGGAGGAGATATGCCTTATCAAAAACGCTCGATTGATTCACGAGTGGATTATAGTTTAATATTACCGGTATTTTGTTTGCTTTTTCATTGGCGTTGTAGCTATTTATATCGCTGTTAGTCATGATTATCCAAAAATGTTTGGCCAATTGTAGGACAGCAGATTGCTTGGATTGCTCTAGGGAACAGTTATCAGTCTGGTTATCATGCTATTCAATACAAAAATTTCTTTTGGCAAATAACGCCATACTTATATGTGTTGGCTTAGCACTGATGCTGCTCCCGCTCATTTTTATAGTTCAGAATTAGTCGCTTCAACAGAGCAAAAACTGGGTAACTATAGGGCGTGACCTGTTTCAACCATCTGAATTTATGAAAATTTCTTATATTCTGATGCTGTCACGAGTTGTTGTTAATTTTTACAGCGCTATAAAGATAGAGAGCGAACGGTTCAAATTGGACTTTTCCTGATTTTTGAGTTAGCCCTTTATACCTTACCCGTTCTGATTTTATTGGCATTGCAGAGTGACCTAGGGACAGCATTAGTCTTTATCGCAATCTTTTCAGGAATTGTCCTCTTATCAGGTGTGTCTTGGAAAAATCATTGTACCAGTTGTTTTTGACCGTTCTGGTTGCTAGGCGGTGGCTTTTTACTTATCTTCATTTCAAAAAGACGGGCGAGCTTTTTGCACCAAATTGGGATGCCAACTTATCAGATCAACCGTATTTTTGGCTATTGAATCCGTTTGACTACGCTCAAACCACTACTTATCAACAGGCACAAGGTCAAATAGCAATTGGTGAGTGGTGCTCTGGGGACAAGGGTTTAATGTATCCAATCTATTGAGTCCTGTACGTGAAAGTGATATGATTTTCGGTTATTGTCAGAAGATTTTGGCTTTTGTCGGTGCAACGATTGTGATTGTTTTGTATCTGCTCTTGATTTATCGTATGCTAAAAAATTACGCTGAAATCAAATAATCAATTTTATACATATATTTCAACCGGTTTTCATCATGATGTTGCTCTTTCATATTTTTTGAAAATATCGGAGCAGTAACAGAATTTTTGCCTTTGACAGGGATTCCACTTCCATTCATCTCCAAGGTGGCTCTTCCATTATTAGTAATTTAATCGGGGTCTGGACTCTGCTTTCGATGAGCTATCAAAAATAATCTACAGATGAAAAAGATACGCTATCCTCAAAGACGTAAAAAGTGGTTTTAAAACGATTTAAAAATAAAGGAGAAGAAAAATGACAAAAGTAGCTGTTATGTTAGCCAATGGCTTTGAAGAAATTGAAGCATTGACGGTTGTGGATGTTCTTCGCCGTGCAGGAATCCTATGTGACATGATTGGATTTGAAAAAGCGGTAACAGGTTCTCATGGTATTTCAGTTCAAGCAGATAAAGTTTGGGCTGGAAAGTTGAGAGGATTATGACTTGAGTGGTACTGCCGGGAGGAATGCCTGGTGCGACAAATTTGCGAGATGATGATCGTTTGATGTCAGCTCTACAAAAGATGCAGGAAGAAGGCAAGTGGATAGCTGCCATTTGCGCAGCACCGATTGCACTCAATCGTGCAGGTATTTTAAAGGACAAACAGTTTACCTGTTACGATGGTATCGAGGTCAGATATTGATTCTGGCATTTATATCAAGCAAAACCGTCGTTGTTGACGGGAAAGTGATTACTAGCCGAGGACCCTGCAACTGCTCTAGCTTTTTGCTCATGAGTTGGTTCATCAGTTAGGCGGAGACAGTGAGCAGCTTGCAACAGCGATGCTTTTTACAATGATGTTTATGGTGATTGATTGTCTATGATACTAAAACTTATTTGGAATGATCCAAGTAAGTTTTTGATGAGAACTTATCTAAAAATCAGCACTCCTATCCTTTTTACAGCCATTTTTACAAAAAAATATGTTATAATAAGGGATATGGGATTATCAAGATTATATTTGGGATTTAGGGGACTCTCCTCAATAATTACGAGACGTCAACAGCTGCATTTGTAGAAACGTTAGCTGGTTTTGGGATTCAAGCTGCCCATGATGATGTTTACAAGGCGCTAAAGGTTTCAACTCCCTATGCAGTTGCTCAATTTGCGTCAACATTCCTGCATTTTTACAAACTTATAAAGTGAATGAAGCAAGAGAGTTAGCTCATCCAGTATTATTTGAAAGGTGCTGCAGATTTGCTCAAGAATATCGTTGCACAAGGAGGGCGTAATTTTCTGATTTCTCATCGGAATGATCAGGTTTTAGAGATTCTTGATAAAACAGGGATTTTCAGGCTACTTTACAGAAGTTGTGACTTCTAATCGTGGTTTTAAGAAAGCCAAATCCTGAGTCAATCGCTTTTATTTAGAAAGATAAAGTATCAGATTGAGAATGGGTTAGTCATCGGAGATCGTCTCAATTGACACAGAAGCAGGGTCAATCGAGCTGGCTTTTGCAACTTATCTCTTTGATGATATGGAAAATCTCAAGAAATTTATAAAAATATAGAAAAAGAATCGTATGTCAGAAGAAAAACTAAAGAAATGCAAGCCTACAAGATTATGATGCCAGTCAAATTCAGGTTTTAGAAGATGGAAAGCTGTCCGAATGCGTCCAGGGATGTATATTGGCTCAACTTCAAAAGAAGGACTGCATCATCTTGTTTGGGAAATTGTAGATAACTCAATTGATGAGGCATTAGCTGGTTTTGCAACACATATTCAAGTGTTTATTGAGAAAAGATAATTCGATTACCGTTGTTGATGACGGTCGTGGAATCCCTGTAGATATTCAAGAAAAAACAGGTCGCCCTGCGGTAGAAACTGTCTTTACCATTCTTCATGCTGGAGGAAAATTTGGCGGTGGCGGGTACAAGGTATCTGGAGGATTGCATGGTGTCGGATCTTCTGTGGTTAATGCTCTTTCTACTCAACTTGATGTTCGGGTTTACAAGAACGGTCAAATTTATTTTTCAAGAATACCGTCGCGGGCACGTCGTAGTCGGATCTGAGATTATCGGTGAGACTGATCGCACAGGAACAACTGTTCATTTTACACCAGACCCAGAAATCTTCACAGAAACGGTTGAATTTGATTTTGAAAAATTAAATAAACGGGTGCAAAGAACTAGCATTTCTTTGAATCGTGGTCTGCGAATTTCATTACTGATAAACGGGAAGGTTTGGAGCAAACAAAAGATTACCATTATGAGGGTGGGATTGCTAGCTACGTCCAGTATATCAATGAAAATAAAGATGTTATCTTTGAAAATCCGATTTATACAGACGGAGAAATGGATGATATTACTGTTGAAGTAGCTATGCAGTATACAACAGGTTATCACGAAACTGTCATGAGTTTTGCAAATAATATCCACACTCATGAAGGTGGGACGCATGAACAAGGTTTTCGTAGGCAGCTCACACGTGTCATCAATGACTATGCCAAGAAAAAAATAAACTTCTGAAAGAAAATGAAGACAACCTGACTGGTGAAGATGTCCGTGAAGGATTGACACAGCTGTCATCTCTGTCAAAACATCCCTAATCCTCAATTTGAAGGACAAACAAAGACGAAAGCTTGGAAATAGCGAAGTTGTTAAAATAACTAATCGTCTCTTTAGCGAAGCTTTTTCAGATTTCTTTTGGAAAATCTCTGGTATGCTAAGAAAATTGTTGAAAGGGAATTTTTGGCATCCAAGCTCGGATTGCAGCTAAGCGCACGTGAAGTGACTCGCAAGAAATCAGGTCTAGAAATTCAAACTTACCTGGTAAATTGGCAGACTGCTCTTCCAATGATCCACACGAAACAGAATTGTTTATCGTGAAGGAGATTCAGCTGCAGGTTCAGCCAAGTCTGGTCGAAATCGGGAGTTTCAGGCTATTTTGCCAATTCGCGGTAAGATTTTAAATGTTGAAAAAGCTAGCATGGATAAAATTTTAGCCAATGAAGAAATTCGTAGTCTCTTTACCGCAATGGGAACAGGCTTTGGAGCGGATTTTGATGTGAGCAAGGCTCGTTATCAAAAATTAGTCATTATGACCGATGCTGATGTTGATGGTGCGCATATCCGAACCCTTCTTTTGACGTTGATTTATCGTTATATGAAGCCTGTTTTGGAAGCAGGTTATGTCTATATTGCTCAACCGCCTATTTATGGTGTGAAAGTCGGCAGTGAAGTGAAAGAATACATCCAGCCCGGAGCCAATCAAGAAGAAGAGCTACAGTTGGCATTGGAGCGTTATTCTGAAGGGCGTTCTAAACCAAGTATTCAACGTTACAAAGGCTTGGGAGAAAATGGACGACCACCAACTTTGGGAAACAACGATGAACCCAGAACATCGCTTAATGGCGCGTGTTTCAGTAGATGATGCAGCAGAAGCGGACAAGATTTTTGATATGCTAATGGGGACCGTGTAGAACCTCGTCGTGAATTTATCGAAGAGAAATGCTGTATATAGTACATTGGACGTTTAAAAAAATCTGAAAAAATTCACATTTACCAAGAAAATTATGATATAATAATCATGATTATTTTCAAGTAATATTTTGAAGGAGTTTTACATGTCTAACGGACTAATCGTACTAATTATAGTGATAGCAGTTCTCTGATTGTTGCTTACATAATCACTGTCTTATTAAGAAAAAGAAATGATGCTTTACTTGCTAAGTTAGAAGATCATAAAAGAAGAACTTTATAATCTTCCTGTAAACGATGAAGTCGAAGCGGTTAAAAACATGCATTTGATTGGACAAAGTCAAGTGGCTTTTTCGTGAATGGAATCAAAAATGGGTTGATCTTTCTTTAAATTCCTTTTGCAGACATCGAAAAATAACCTCTTTGAAACGGAAGGTTACAATAATCCGTTTCGGTTTCTAAAAGCAAAGCATGGTATTGATAAAATTGAGAGCCAAATTGACTTTGATTGAAGAAGATATTACTGCTATTCGCAATGCACTTGCTGAATTAGAAAAGCAAGAGTCTAAAAATAGCGGTCGTGTTCTTGCATGCTTTGGATTTATTTGAAAAGTTGCAAGTGTCTGTGGCAAATGATACAGAAAGTTATGGCTCAGCGCTTCCTGAGATTGAAAAAGCAATTAGAAAAATTCAATCTGAATTCTCTCAATTTGTAACTTTAAACTCATCAGGAGATCCTGTTGTTAAAGCGCGAAATTTTTGGATAAAACAGAAGATCACATCCTTGCTTTTAACGCATATTGTTGAAAAAAATCCCAGAGCTTGTATCAGAATTAGATCAAAAGTTACCAGAACAGTTGGAAGATTTGGAATCTGGTCATCGCAAATTACTGGAATCCGGTTATCATTTTTATTGAAACTGATATTGAATCTCGCTTCCAACAGCTGCATACTAGTTTGAAACGCAACAGTGAAAACATTGCTAGTTTAGAATTGGACAATGCACAATATGAAAATACATGCAAATCCAAGAAGAAATGGATGCTTTTATATGACATGTTTAACCGTGAAATCAAGTCACATAAAGTAGTTGTCAAATTAGTCAATAGTTTACCAGGTTATTTAGGTCATACAAAAGAAAACAATCAAAATCTTTTGACAGAGATTGCCTGCCTTTCAAAAATTGTATCTCTTGACAGAAAGCGATACGAATCATGTTCGTCGACTTCAAAGTGAACTCTAGCTTTAGATGATGTTGTTTTTGAAGCTATTGAAGATTCTTCAGAAAGAAAAACAGCTTATTCTGTTCTTCAAGAAAATCTTGAAACCATTCAAAAACGTGTGAAAGAAATTGAAGATGAGCAGTTAGTGTTGAGTGAAAATTACTAAAATTGAAAAAAGATGATGCCAATGCTCGACAAAAAGTTAACATTTATATCATAAATTGCATACGATTAAGCGTTATATGGAAAAACGCAATTTGTCTGGTATTCCACGGAGCTCCTGACCACTTTCTTTTACTGCAAGTGATAACACAGAAGCTTTTAGTAGCAGAATTGGGAACAGTATCATGTCAATATTGAATCAGTAAAATCGTATGTTAGAGATTTTTGACAAATGATATGAATGAACTGGAAAATGAGACTTACCGGATTGTTGAAAAATGCTACTTTGACAGAGCAATTGTTACAATATTCAAATCGCTATCGTTCATTTGATGAAGGAGTTCAAACCGCTTCAACCGTGCACTCAGAGATTTTTGAAAATGACTTTGATTATCAAGCATCGTTTGAGGAGATCTCGCAAGCATTGGATGGTAGAACCTGTAACTCAATCGTTTTGTTACATCGTATGAAAAACGCAGAAAATATCCGGTTTTAATTAAATAATAAAGAGACAAGGTTTCATTCCCTTGCCTCTTTTTATTATGTTCTTTCGTCAGTATCGTGATGTTCGGTAAAAATTGGCGACTAAAGCAGACGGTCATGCTCCTAATACACTACTTGCAAAACTGAATAGAATCTGGGAAGATGACATATAAGACAACAAAAAATCCCAACCATAGGCGATTGGGATTAGTCTCTTAAGAAGAGATTAATGAGTAAAAGCAACACAAACACCTTCTGGAACAAAAGAAATCATGTGATAATTCTGTTAATTTTTCCTGTTTCTGGGTCACGTTTGAAGACAGTCGCATTGTCTGAGTCTTGATGAGCTGCGATAATGATACTGTTGATCTGGTGTAATATTAAAAAATCACGTGGATTTTCCATTAGTTGGTACGAATTCTACAAGTTCAAGTGTTCCGTCTCCTGCTACTTTGTAAACAGCGATTGAATTATGTCCTGCGGTTGGATCCATAAAGGAAGCGACCGTCAGCAGATAAGCGAATAGCAGCTGTTCCATTAAATTCTGAAAAAGTCTTCTGGTAAAGTGGAGATGGTTTAGGCGTTCAAATTGACTATCTCCATCGTAAATTAAAACTTCAATAGTAGAGTTTAATTCACAAATAAGATAAGCAATTTTGTAGTGAGGGTGGAACACAATATGACGTGGGCCAGCGCTGGGTATCGCATGATAAAGTTTCTAATCGATTTAGGCGTCCATAATCACTACTTCATATGTCACAACTTCATCAGTTCCTAAATCGCACGTAACCAGATACTTATCGGGTGTTAAATCTGCAAATGCACATGAGCAGCAGCTTGGTTTTCATGAGGGCCTGTAGCCGATATGAACATCAGAATCAACTAATTTAAGGCTGCCATTTTCTTGTCGTCTATAAACCAATACTTGTCCTTTATGGTAGTTTGCCCTGTAGACAAGGCTTCTTGCTCATCTACACTCACATAGCATAGAGGAGCACCTTCACCACAACGTGATTGAGTAACTGTCCCTGCTTTTATTAAAGGCTGCAATGCCTCCCTCACCGTGTTCAGTTCCGACAGAATACAGGTTCTGTTGTTTGTCAAAAAGCTAAATAAGTAGGATTTGGCTCTTTTGCAATAAGTTACAACTTTGCCAGTTCTCCTGTGCTAGTATCAAAAATCAGCTTTGTAAATTCCTTCTGAGCTACGACGTGTATAAGTTCCAAAATAAACTGTTTGTGTCATCATTCACCTCGAAATATTTTGATACTTTCATTATAACACAAAAGAGATGAAATGATTTTCACAAATGAAAGCTGCTATCAGTTTCTATGATGAAAAATAGATAAAAATAGATTCGAGATAGGATGGGAAACAGATGACTTTGATACAATAAAATAGATTTGCGGGTGGTGGCGCTAACAATCAGGATTGTCTGTTTGACTTCTGAAAAAAATGTTTAGTTTTTTGGGAAGAAAGTTTTATCCTGCATCACGGTTCAATCTTTGTAAGTTCACTATTTTGTTGTATAATAAAAAGTAATCTTTACATTGATTAGCAGTCATTTAATTTATATCTATATTTTAAGGAGTAAGAAATGCATAAGATTTTAGTAGTAGAAGATGACACTACGATTAATCAAGTGATTTGTGAATTTTTGAAAAGAAAATCATTATGAGGTGACACTCAGTTTTTGACGGGCAGAAGCCCCTACGTGAATTTGAGAAAAATCGTCGACCCTCATCATTTTTGACGTTATGTTGCCCCTATGAGCGGTCTGATGTGCTGAAGGAAATCCGGAAGACGTCGCAGGTACCAGTTATGATGTTAACTGCACTAGATGATGAATATACTCAGCTGGTCAGCTTTAATCACCTTATCAGTGATTATGTTACCAAACCATTTTCGCCACTTATTTTGATGAAACGCATTGAAAATATTTTCCGAGTACTGTGACAGAATCGAGATTGTCGTTGGAGACTTACGTGTTTCAATTGACGATTGAAAGCAGTTTATTGGCAAGAGAGAAAATGTCTCCACTAAAAAGAATATGAAATTATCCAAGCTTTAGCTAAAAGAAAAATCATTTAGTGACTCGGGATCAATTGATGAATACAATTTGGGAGTTATAGTGAACTGGATAGTCGTGTTTTGATAATCAGTAAAAATATTCGGAAAAATTCCTGAATACTCTTAAAAACGATTACTGGTATGGGTTATCAACTTGGAGGAGAAGAAGAGTGAGAATTGCTAAAAAGCATTTTCTTTGACAGGAACGATTATTTTTATTGTCGTAACAACGGTTCTAGCAACACTTTTATTTTGTGATGCCTGTTTATTATGAGCAAGTTAAGCACCGGGAGGCAAAAAGTGAGTTTTCGTCAGATTGCACAGCAAGTCCAAGGAAAACCGTCAGATGGCATAGGAAAGCTTTTAAGTGATTATAATCGAAAGAATACGCGTGTCTGGTTTAGCTTGTTTGATTCAAAAGGAAAAGTAATTTATCCCAATCTGATTTGACTACTGGGGAAAAGGTGAAACTTCAGTTGACGATTTTACCGTCTGATATGAGTTTAAATGAGCAAAGCAAAAGTATCAGCAAGAAAATAAAAACAGCTGAGGGACTACATTACACTATAGGTGAATATTCGCTTCAGCCTATATCAGACGCAAGTTACGTTCTTTTAAATCTCTATCCTTATATTTTTGTCACCAGTTTAGGTGGTGTTGCTGCTTTTCTATAGTCGATTTGCAAACCAAACGCATTACAGATATTTCAGAGAGCACGCGAAAAATGGCAACTCTTTCTCCAGATGTGGCTTGTCCTGTCAAAGGGCGGGATGAAATTTCCACCTCGCTCAAGATATTAACAGTCTGTATAATAATCTTTTTGACAAGCATTGAAGCGCTGCATGATTGGAAAAATGAGAAGGTTGCTGAAAGTGAACGGAGAAAGCAGACTTTACGGATGACTTCTCATGAGCTGAAAAACGCTGATTACCAGCATGATGGGAATTGTGGATGGTATGATTTATGGTATTGATGACTTCAAAGATAAAGATAAATACCTACATAAATGTCGTGAAATTTTGGAAGAGCAATCAAAACTTGTACAGTCTATCTTGGCAATTTCTAAAATTGAAATGCGGATAGAAGTGAAGAGGAAGAATTTTCACTTAATCAGCTCTTGGAGGAAAAACTTTGAGTAGCTATAAGATGTTAGCTGATGTGAAAGGCTATCAATTTACTGTACAGTTAGAAGAGCTCTCAAGTGCATGGCAACAAGACTTATTTGCTGAAAAGCTATTAAAAATTTACTAGATAATGCTTTCCATTATACATTAGTCTGTGAGAGATTCTTTAACGATTAAAGACAATCAGTTAATCATTGAAAATGATGCGGAACATGTGTTGGATGAACAGCAAATCCAGCAAATATTTCAGCCATTTTATCGTCCGGATTACAGTCGTAACCGCAAAGATGGTGGAACAGGTCTCGGGACTCTTTATCGTGCAACAGATTTTGGGAAAATCATCATTTGCACTATCTCTTTGAAGCTGTTGATGACAAACGAATGCGGTTTACAATCTCAGATAAAAAGCTAAAAGTGGGAACTGTTCATGAATTGAATGGATGACCGCTTTTTGTGTTTGACTCGATCGTAAGAAGAAATTCATAAAGGATCTACCCTTTCTTCAAGAATTTTTAGTGAAAAATGCTACAATGAGATAAATAAAGAAAAAGGATGTCTGTATGGAACACAAAAAGAAGGATTTCAGCCTATCATGGTTTTTCGGTGGTTTTTAGACAATAAAGCAATTACTGTGGTGACCTTATTGTTGGGAGTTGAATATTTTTGTATTAAAGCAAAAATTAGTTTTCATTTTCATTCCTGTTTTAGAATTTATTGGGGTTATTATGCTGCCAGTTATTTTAGCAGGACTTTTGTATTATTTACTAAATCCGATTGTGGATTGATGGAAAACATAAAGTCAATCGTTTAGTTGCGATTACGATTGTTTTTATTTTGATTGCATTGTTTTAATTTGGGGCTTGGCTGTAGCAATTCCAAGTTTGCAACATCAGATAGTCAGCTTTGTTAAGAATTTACCAGCTAATTTGGAAAAAATCGAATAAAATTATTCAAGATTTTTAGAAAAATCGAATTTCGATGATGTCAAACCTCAATTGGAAGAAATTGCGAATAATTTTTCTCAGATCAAGTGACAGCCAGTGAGTAATTTCATCTAAAAGCGGTGAACTGCGTTAGTACATTAATTAGTACAGCTTCGCAAGTGATTGTAGCTATCATTATCATGCCATTTTATCCTCTTTTATTTATTGCGAGATGGGAAAAACTTGAAATCTTATTTGACAAAAATTCATACCAACTAAGTTTCGTGAGCCTGTTGGGCAAATTTTGACAGACGTCAATACACAGCTTGCCAACTATGTTCGTGGTCAGGTGACTGTTGCTATCATTGTAGCGATTATGTTTATCATTTTCTTTAAGATAATAGGACTTCGTTATGCAGTGACGCTGGAGTAACTGCAGGGATTTTAAATTTGGTTCCCTACTTAGGAAGTTTTTCTGCGATGTTGCTGGCTCTTGTTCTAGGGGTTAATTGCTGGACCAATTATGCCTTGAAAGTCATTGTTGTCTTTATTGTAGAGCAAACGATTGAAAGGGCGGTTTGTATCACCATTGATTCTCGGTAGCCAATTGAATATCCATCCGATTAATGTCCTTTTTGTCCTTTTGACATCTGGTTCTATGTTTGGTATCTGGGGCGTTTTTGCTGGGAATTCCGTTTATGCGTCTGCAAAAGTTGTGATTACTGCTATTTTTTAAATGGCATAAAAAAAGTTAGCGGTTTGTACTGAAGAAGAATTAGTAGATGAAACAGGAGAAGAAATTGAACAACAGTGAGAAAATGATTGCTTCTTTTGCAAAAAGCAGGATTTGGCGCATGCCAATAAATATTTTGAAAGAGCTCTAACAAATGATACGGAAGAAGAATTACTTGAATTAGCCGACTACTTAGAAAGTATCGGCTTTTTCCCCTCAAGCTAAGCAAATTATGAAAACTTAGCCCTCACTATCCAGAATCCTATATTAGTTTAGCACAGATTGCTAGTGAAGATGGACAAGTGGAAGAGGCCTTTGCCTATCTGGAAGAAATTACTTTGATAGTGACTGGTATGTGACAGCACTCTTTGGTCAAAGCCGATCTCTATCAAATGGAAGGATTGCCAGATGTTGCAAGGGAAAAAAATTAGCCGAGGCAAAGCAATTGTCTGACGAGCCGTTAGTGACTTTTGGCTTGGCTGAAATAGATTTTGAATTGGGAAACTTGAATCAGGCTATTAAAGAGTATGCTAGTTTAGACAATCGCCTGATTTATGAGCAGACGGGAGTTTCTACTTATCAGCGGATTGGCGTTTCCTATGCAAGTTTAGGGGAAATTTGAAGTAGCGATTGAGTTTTTAGAAAAAGCTTTTAGAGATTGAATACGATGATGCTGTAGCTTTTGAACTAGCGGGACTATTTTGTATGATCAGAAAGAATATCAAAAAGCCAATCTGTATTTTAAGCAAATTGATACGATTTCGCCGGAATTTGAAAGCTATGAGTATGGTTATGCTTTGTCGCTTCATGCAGAACATCAGACGGAAGAAGCATTGCGCCTTACACAACAAGGCTTGTCGAAAAATCCATTTTGATACACGTCTTTTGTTGCTAGCTTCGCAGCTTTCTCATGAACTTCATGATGAGCAAAGGCAGAAGATTATCTTTTGAAAGCAAAAGATAATGCGGAAGACTTGGAAGAAATTGCATTGCGTTTGTCTAATCTTTACTTAGAGCAAGAGCGTTTTGATGAAGTTTTGAAATTTGAGGAGCAAGACATAGACAATGTACTGACTAAGTGGAATATTGCGCGTGCCTATCAGGCTTTGGAACAGACAACAGCAGCTTTGGAGCGCTATCGTCTGTTGCTTTCGATTTAAAAGAAAAATCCAGAATTTTTAGAGCAGTATATATTCTACTTCGTGAAATGGGGATTTTGAAGAAGCAAAAACACCAAGCTAGAGTATTATCTTCACTTGGTTCCAGATGATGTGGGATGCGTGAATTGTACTGATAGTTTGTAAAAGAGTAACAAGCACAATCCTATAAGACGCATGGGAATTATGATATAATGATGAGCGTGATATTCAGGAAGGACGAAGAAAATGACTGAAAAATTTGGTGCTGATTTAATTGTAGATAGTTTAATTAATCATAAAGTGGATTATGTGTTTGGGATTCCGGGTCCAAAGATTGACCGTGTGTTTGATACCTTAGAGGACAAAGGTCCACAACTGATCGTGGCTCGTCATGAACAAAATGCTGCTTTTATGGCGCAAGGAATTGGGCGGATTACAGGAGAGCCAGGGTGTCGTGATTGCAACGAGTGGACCAGGTGCTTCAAACTTAGCAACGGGCTTGGTTACTGGGCGACCGCAGAAGGGGATCCTGTACTAGCTTTAGCCGGTCAGGTCAAACGAGCTGATCTTCTCAAACGTGCACATCAGTCCATGGATAATGCTGCACTGTTTAAGCCGATTACCAAGTATTCTGTCGAAGTGCAAGATGGCAATACTCTTTCAGAAATCATTGCCAATGCGTATCGTCATGCCGTCAGGAATGCCGGGGCAGTTTCATTTCCATTCCACAGGATGTGGTGGATAGTCAGGTGCAAGTGAAAAGCAATTAAACCGCTGACGGATCCGCAGTTGGGTTCTAGCTCGGTACTGACATCAACTATCTAGCGCAAGCGATTAAAAATGCTGTATTACCCGTTCTTCTCTTGGGGAATGGCGCTTCAAGTGCTAAAGTGACGGCTTCTATTCGTCAGTTGTTGGAGCAAGTACAGTTACCTGTGGTGGAAACATTCCAAGGGGCTGGGATTGTGTCTCGTGAATTGAAGAAGCTACGTTCTTTTGACGTGTCGGATCTGTTTTCGCAATCAGCCAGGTGATATGCTTCTGATCTGACTTAGTCATCGCTATCGGCTATGATCCGATTGAGTATGAAGCACGCAACTGGAATGCTGAAATTTCTGCCCGCGTCATTGTGATTGACGTAGAGCCAGCAGAGATTGATACTTACTTCCAACCAGAGCGGGAGCTGATTGGAGATATTGCAAATACTTTGGATTTATTGCTGCCAGCGATCAACGGTTATCAATTACCAGAAGGGTCGCTGGAATATCTGCAAGTTTTGCGAGATAAAATGGACGGTGATGTGAAATTTGATCGCAGCCAAACTGAAACAGGACGACTATACACTCGCTGGATATTGTCGAAGTCTTGCAGGAAAAATACTGACAGATGATATGACAGTTACAGTAGATGTGGGTACGCATTATATTTGGATGGCACGTTATTTCAAGAGCTATGAACCAAGTGCATCTGCTTTTTCAAATGGGATGCAAACGTTAGGAGTGGTATTACCCTTGGGCAATCTCAGCAGCCTTTGGTTCGTCCCAACACAAAGATCATTTCTGGTCTGGCGATGGCGGCTTCTCTTTTCAGCTCAGGAGCTAGAGACAGCGGTTCGCCTGCACTTGCTGATTGTTCATCCTATTTGGAACGACGGGCATTATAATATGGTGGAATTCCAAGAAGAAATGAAATACGGTCGTTCATCTGGAGTGGACTTTCGGACCTGTTGATTTTGTTAAATATGCAGAGAGTTTTGGTGCAAAAGGATTCCGAGCAACATCTCCAGCAGAATTGACGCAGTTACTGCAAAAAGCCTTTAAAGGAAGATGGACCGGTATCATTGACGTGCCAGTTGATTACAAGGATAGCAGCACGCTGGGAGAAACGATTTTTACCAGATGAGTTTTATTAAAGAAGAAGTGGGAAAGAACTCGAAAATTGTTAAAAAGAGTTCGTTTTCCACTGTTTTTCAAGGAAAGATAGTAAACATTGTCTAGGAGGAGAAATGGCAGAGCTTGTAACATTATTTCACTACAATACTTTGGGAGCTTTTAATGGCAGGGCTTTACAAGGAACGATGATGATTGGAAGAATTGCTTCAACATGGCGACTTTAGGGATTGGTACTTTAGACTCTATTGACGGAGAGCTGATTGTGCTTGACGGCAAGGCCTATCAAGCAAAGGGATAGGATCAAGTCCTGAAGTGATAGAAGTTTCAACAGATAGGACGGTTCCTTATGCTGCAGTGGCTTTTCCACAGAGCAGAAGCGTGTTTTCGTCAGGACATTGAGCTGACTGATGAAGCGTTGAAGAAGCGCATAGAAGCTAGCTATGTCGGGGAAAAATCTTTTTCGCTCAATCAAGATTCATGGTGAATTTAGAGCATGAAAGTGCGAATAGCTCCAAAAACCTATCCGGGAAAAGAGGTTTGCAGAAATCGCAGCTCATCAGTCGGAGTATCATGCAGAACACATTTCAGGGAACGATCGTTGGCTTTTTGGACGCTGGAGCTGTTTCACGGTAGTCAGCGTAGCTGGTTTATCATCTTCATTTTCTATCGGATGACCACCAATTCGGCGGACATGTCATGGATTTTTGTCATGAAAAATGGAGAGGTTGAAATCGGAACGATTGCAGCATTGGAGCAGCGTCCGGGTTCAAGACCAAGATTTTCTCTGCAAAATTGAATGTGGCGGAGCTAAAGGAAGATATTGAGAAATCGGAATAAAAAGGCGGCGGGTAGGTTAAGAGACTTACATACGCCTTTAAATAGTCTGGAATAGAATACAAAAGGTTGGAATCTCAGTTTCCAACTCTTTTTAGGTTTATCGCCCTGGTCGACGGAGTGATAGGAATTGCTAAGCTGTCGCCTCGGTCGACGAGAGAATGAACTGGTTTAATCTGTCGTCTCGGTCGACGGAGAGAATAAGACTTGTTTTTAGTCTGTCGTCCCCGGTCGACGGAGAGAATGGAATTAGTTTAAACTGCCGCCCACGTCGACGACCCATCTCAAGAACTGGTCTCACCTGTCTGAGGGTCGGATAGTTTGTCAGAAAAGGATTCCACCCGCCTCGAGGGTCGGATAGATTGTCGTAGAAAATGCGCTTCACCCGTCTCGAGGGTCAGATAGTTTTGCCTAAGAACCGCTTCACTCCGTCCGAGGGCCGATAGTTTGCCTGAGAACTGATTCACTTCATCCGAGGTCGGACAGCTTGCCTGAAAAGAGATTCATTCCGTCCGAGGGTCGGACAGCCTACCTGAAAAGAAATTCATTTCATCCCGAGGTCGGACATCATAAAATAGTCAGAAAAAGGCAGCAGTTAGTAGACACCTACATCTTCATGGATTTAATTTTGGCTTCATCAGGAGTAACGCGTAGGGTCTTTGCCCCTGTAGGTTACAAAACCAGGTTTACCACCTGTTGGCTTGTTAGCTGACTTCAATCATATCCACCTGAACGAGATTGGACAACTCTGCCTTTAGAAAAAGTATGCTGCCAATTCCTGCAGCATCTGTCTTGACCTCATCACTTGGATGCAGATTGCCTGTGATGACCACGTGACTGCCGGGAATATCCTTGGCATGAAACCAAAGGTCCTCTTTTTAGCCATTTTAAAGGTCAACTCATCATTTTGTAAGTTGTTTCGACCAACCAAAATAATAGTCTCACCATCAGTTGCCAAGTATTTTTCTGGTTTTTTCCGTTTTTGAATTTTCTCACGCTGACGCCGGCGAATAAAAGCCCTGTCTGGATCAATTCCTCACGAATCTCTGCAATTTCTGTCAAGCTAGCCTGTGACAGGGTGGTTTCACACTCCAAATATTGAATGGCTTTCTTTAGTTTCTTCAATCAGTCCCGTTAAATGCTTGACTGCTTCTTTCAGCTTTTTGATATTTCTTAAAATAGCGCTGAGCATTTTTTGGTTAGGGGTCAAAGCTTTATCCAGCACAATAGTAATTTTCTCGCTTGCGTAGTAATTGTCCAGTTCTACTTGGTCTTGATTGTTGGGAAACTGGTGCAAAAAGTAGTGAGGAGTTCTCCTTTTTGGCGAAATTCTTCAGCATTTTCAGTCGCGACTAATTCCTGCTCTTGTAATTTCTTGCGGTTTTTCTAATTCATTCTCCACTCGATGAATCAGTTCACTGGCTTGTTGATTAACACGATCGCGTTCCGCCTTGTCTTGATAGAAGTCGTCTAGCAGCTGCGATAAGCTCGGAAATTCTTTCTGACTATCCGCAAAAAGAATGGGCGCAAAGGATTTAGTTGTCAGATGAGCTTGCGTGGGACTGGCAAAGAAAGCACGGAAGGTTTTTAACTTATCACCTGTTAGCACTGACTGAGCTCGGTCGCTGTATCGCGCCCCAAGCCTTGGAACAGCTTTTGTAAAGAATCGAGCTGATAAATCCTCTGTCTGCAGAAATTTCAAATAACTTTTTCATCAGAAAATGGTAAATGGATTGCGCTTATCTGTTTGAGGTGGAGTGACATAGCTCGAACCAGGCAGAATCGTACGGTAACTATTCTGAGAGAAAGCCGACATGCTTTAATAGTCAATAATACTAGCTTGCCTTATCCATTAAGATGATATTGCTGTTTCCATGATTTCGATGACTAGAGTTGCTGCCACGCTATCTCCAATTTCATTTTTATTGAGACAGAGATTTCAAAACTCGGTCATTGTCAATCTGTTCAATGCTTTCAATCGTAGCGCTGCAAGTATTTCCGCATGACCATGATGAATGTATTAGGGCACTGCGGGATTTTCAAAGCTGGTATTGGTTAGTTGAATGCGACCAAAAACAGGGTGAGCGGATAAAGAGCAATTTGTGATTTTGCCGATTGCTGCGGATTTGCAGAAACTAATTCCTGCCTCAAAAGCGTTGGTTGATTTTTGAATGCGACCATATAGCAACTGTTGCCGCAATTCCTCTGTCATGGTATCCGTCAAAGGACATAGTTTTTCTCCTTGAATGATACTAAAGAAAGATTATAACAAAATAGCAAGAAAAGGTTGGAAAATTATTGTCAGAAAAGTTTGACAAAAACTACTTGACTTTTGTTTTCAGAAACATCTAAAATAATATCAAATTAGAAAAGTAATAAAATAGTTGTTGCAGAGAGCTGTGGTTGGTGAAAACAAGTAGCAGCGTTTTTATGAAATTGGGCTAATGGATGAAGTTGAATTTGAAACGATAAAAATTCGGTGAGCACACCTACAGTGCAACTTGTTGTTAGACAAGATTGAGATGGGATAAGTCTATTTTTTTCCCATAATTGAGGTGGCATCATGATTTACGCCCCCACAGGATGAACTGTGTGTGGGTTTTTCTTTATTGTTTCATCTCGTAAAATGGAGGAAAAATATGTTTAAACGATGGCGACTCTGGCTTTTACTCGAATAAAAACTAGAAAAATATGAAATGGAGAACAGATATGAAAAACAAACGGTTAATGGGAATGATTGCTTTTTTGGTGGTATTAGTTGTCGGAGGCATTATTTATTCTAGTGTAAATGGCGAGAAAGGATGAAGACAAGCAATACAACAAAAACAGTAAAAGTTGGTGTGCTGCAATATGTCAGTCATCCGTCACTTGATTTGATTTATAAAGGATTCAAGAAGGATTGGCGCAAGAAGGTTATAAAGGCAAGAAGATCAAGATTGACTTTTATGAATGCAGAAGGTGACTCAAAGTAAAGTGGCAACGATGAGCAAGCAATTAGTTGCCAAATGACAACGACGTGCTGATTGGAATCGCAACGCCTGCTGCTCAGGTTTGGCTGGTAGTAAACGAAAGACAAGCCAATCGTCATGGGAGCGGTGACTGATCCAGTTAGGGGCGAAATTTGGTAAAAGGATTTGAAAAAGCCGGGAGGCAAAACATTAGTGTGTCTGACCACAACCCAGCTCAACAGCAATTGAGCCTCATCAAACAATTAACACCGAATGTGAAAAACAATCGGCGTCCTTTTATTCAAGCAGTGAAGACAATTCAAAAACGCAGGTAGAAGACTTACAGCTTTGGCTGAAAAAGCAGGCTATAAAGTGCTTCCTTATGCTGTACCTTCTACCAATGAGATTGCTTCAACCATGAATGTGATGACAGGAAAGGTAGATGCCATTTGGATTCCAATTGACAAACACCATTGCTTCAGCTTTTTCAACAGTCGTTTCCAGCAATCAAAACGGCTAAAAAAACCCAATCTATCCAAGTGCGACAGCTATGGTAGAAGAAGGTGGTCTGGGTTCAGTGGTTGTCGATCAAAAAGATCTTGGAGTAGTGACTGGATGAGCGAAAAATTTTGAAGGGCGCCAAACCAGCAGACACAGTTGTTGAAATCTTTGCTATTGGCAAATCAGTTGTGAACAAAAAAGTGGCTGCTCAGCTAGGAATAACGATTCCAGATGATGTTCTGAAAAAAGCAGGACAAGTCATTGAGTAATCCGATTGATAAGAAAACGATATTTTTAAAAAGTTAGGACAACAGTATGATTACTTTCAATTGTCTCACAAGGACTTGTTTGGGCTATTTTTAGGCTTTGGGGATTTTTATGACTTTTCCGCATTTTAAATTTCCCTGATATGACTACAGAAGGATCTTTTCCATTGGGCGGAGCAGTGTACGCTTAATTAGTAAAGGGAATCAATCCTTTTCTAGCAACTGCTGCTGCCATTCTAGCTGGCTGTCTGGCAGGTATGGTAACAGGGCTTTCCTATACTAAGGGAAAATCCTACCTCCTTTCAGGGATTTTGGTCATCGACTTCCTGCCACTCCATTATGCTCATGCTAATGGGGCGGGCTAATCTTTGGACTTCTCGGAACGAAGCAAATTCAGGACTTTTCACTGCTTTTTCTGTCGAATTAAACAATCTTTCTGACAGGATTGATTTTTGTTAGTTTGCAATTGCAGCATTGCTCTTTTCTTAGATACAAAAATTGGGTCGGTTTCATATGCCACGGGTGATAATCCGATATGGCAAGGAGTTTTGCATTCACAGGACGAATGGAGTTAATGGGGTTGGTGCTGTCTAATGGCGTCATTGCCCTAGCTGGAGCCCTCTATTGCCCAGCAGGAAGGTTATGCGGATGTCTCGCGTGGATTGGTGTCATCGTGTAGGGCCTAGTCCATTATCGGAGAGGTGCTTTTTACTCAGCCTGACATTGGCAGAACGCCTCATTGACGATTGTTGTCGGGTCCATTTTCTATCAATTCCTGATTTGGGGCGTGATTGCGCTTGGCTTTTAATACCAGCCATCTTCGCCTTTACAGTGCGGTTATCTTGGCAATTTGTCTCATGATTCCGACTTTTCAAAAATAAATCTTTTAAAGGAGTCAAGTTAAGCAAATGACAGCAATTGTAGAATTAAAAACGTGACAAAAATTGTCAACACAGGTATTGAGGAAGAAAAAGTTATTTTTAAATGATGTTTCACTGATATTTTTGAGCATGACTTCATTACCATTTTAGGTGGAAATGGGCAGGAAATCCACGCTTTTCAATGTCATCGCAGGAACATTGCCATTGACGAGTGGGCAGCATTTATATTCTAGGTGAAAAATGTGACCAGTTATTCGCCAGAAAAACGGGCTAAGTATCTGTCAGCGTTTTCAAGACCCAAAGATGGGAACAGCTCCGCGCATGACGGTGGCAGAAAACCTGATTGATTGCTAAATTTCGTGGTGAAAACGCTGTCTGAGTGCCACGCCGTCTGAGTCATTATCGCAAAAGAATTTCAGGAGACGATAGACAAAATCGGCAATGGTTTTAGAAAACACTTAGATACGCCGATTGAATTTCCTCTGGCGGACAAAGACAGGCATTGAGTCTTTTAATGGCGACTCTCAAACGCCCTGAGCTGTTGCTTTTGGATGAGCATACAGCAGCGCTTGACCCGCAAAACCAGTGCGCATTGATGAGTCTGACAGATGAATTTGTGAATCGTGACCAACTGACTGCTCTCATGATTACTCACCACATGGAAGATGCTCTAAATACGGCAACTGCTTGATTGTCATGAAAGACGGACAAATTATCCAAGACTTACATCAAGAGGAGAAAGCGAAATGACAATCGCGGATTATTACAGCTTATTTGAATAAAAATTCCAATCTCCTAGCTTGAGGTTGGAATTTCTTTTGCGCTTCTCTGATAGTGTTGGGAACCAGACGAATCCGCTTAATATCTGAAATACGAATAATCGTTGATATACTTTTCTGGAAGTTTTTAATAATCAATTGTTGACGCTCTCTGTCATATTTGACAATATCACCATGTAAAACTTTTATCTGAAAAATGACATGCATACCTGATTTCTTTTTGCAAAAAGCTGTTTTCAATCTGTTTGCAAAAATATTGGCATTGTCTCCTCTCACCTCTTTGCGTATCCTTTTTGTAATTGATAAATTCACTTGCTCGCTCTAAAATCATTTCGAGAAATTTTTCATAGCTAAATTCTCCATAACTTGTTACAATATATTATATAACAAACTCGCTAAAAAGTAAATTTTTACGAATAAATCAAGAAAGAAGAAAAGGAGACAAAAATGTTAGAATTCAAATTTGAGATAGAAGAAAGTTATTGGTGTTATCAGAAAATGATAAAGGCTGGACGAAAGAGCTGAATCGAGTGAGTTCTTAATGGTGCGCCAGCTAAATATGATATCTCGTAGTTGGAGTCCTGACCATACAAAATGGGAAAAGGGATTACGCTCCAATGAAGAATTTCAAGTATTAGTGGATGCTTTTTAAGGCTTAGTAGCGCAAATAGAATCAAGGCAAGAGAGTGAGAGGCAGTCGCACTGTGGGCAATTGATGATCTCTCTTTTGCTGTAGAAAATAAGGAAAATTTTTATCACAAAACTTGGAAAAATACGCTTTCAAAAATGTTATACTATTAAATATAGAGATTGTATATATCATATAGTGAGCTTAGAATTTTAGGAGGTTTAGGATGCTTGAAATTCAGAAGTTAGAAAAAAGTTTTGGGCAAAAACAAGTACTATTTGGTGTTGATTTCAGGGCTGAATCAGGACAAATCCTCGGTCTGATCGGAAAGAACGGTGCTGGGAAAATACGATTTTCACAGTATTCTGCGTTTTAGAATACAGCGGAAACATTACATTTGATAAGCAAACCGATTTCTCAGAGACCTATCAGAAAATTGGTTATTTCGCTGAGGAGCGAAGTCTGATGCCCTAAGTTGACCGTTTATGAGCAAGTGCGGGTATTTGGCAAAACTTTAAAAGGGAGTGCCAAATGAAGTTGTGAAAGAAAAATTGCCTCAGTGGATGGAGCGCCTGCAAGTCAAAGGAAAAGTGACTGATAAAATCAAGAGCTTGTCTAAAGGTAATCAACAAAAGGTTCAGTTGATTATCACACTACTGCATGAACCAAACTTGATTATCCTAGATGAGCCATTTAGTGGTTTGGATCCGTGATACTCGAGATTTTGAAACAGGGTCATTATTGAGAAAAGAGAGTGGAGCAACGATTATTTTTCTGACTATGTGATGACCAATGTGGAAGAATTGTGATGATGTTGTTATGATTTCGTGACGGAAAAAGTCATTTTTGGATGGTAGCGCAGGAAGTTCGTAATCACATAGGCAAAAACGCGTCTCTTTGTGTCTAGCTCTGTCTCAAACTGAATTAGAAGCACTTCATCGTAAGTAAAGCCAGTCTAACCAACCAAGGAACTATGGCGATTGATATTAGATGACGAAGCAGCTGGTAAGGAATTGTTTGACTTGTTGACTAAAGGACAATATATTGAAACTTTTGACCAACAAGCTCCAACAATTGATGAAATCTTTAAGTTAGAATCAGGGGTAAAGTATGAAACAGACTTTAATTGTTATCAAAGAAACTCTATCTTCGTCATGTCAAGTCATGGAGTTTTGTCTTCATGGTTATTTCGCCCTTTCATTTTTATCGGTCTGAGTATGGGAGTTGCTATCTTTTCCTCCATGTCAAGTAGTAATTCTAACCGTGTCGCAGTCGTAGTGGATAATCCTCAAGTCAAGGAAGCTCTGAAAGATACTAAGAATCTGGGATTTCGATTATAAGATAAAGCAGCAGCTAAGAAAGCTGTAAAGATGGCGATGTTGGCGGATATTTGCTAGTATCAGAAGAAGAGGGGCAAATCAAGGCAACTTATTTTGCAGATACGAGCATGAGAAAAGTCACAAAAATTGAAATTACACAGAAATGGATGCTGTTGCAACAGGTTACAAATATTAGCTAAGCTAATTTATCAGCTAATCAAGTGAAGCTACTTTCAAGAGCTATTGATTTCAAAGAAGAAATTGATGAGAAGAAAGAAGCGAAGAAGGCAACTCAAACGATTGTCGCAACAGCAGTTGGTCTTGTACTTTATATGATTCTCATTGTTTACACAAGCTCAACTGCTCAAGAAATTGTAAAGCGAAAAAGGAACGAAGATTATGGAGGTTATTTTCCAGTATCAAGGCTTCTTGAATATTTCTATGGTCGAATGGCAGGGATTTTGCAGTTATCTTGACCCATGTCAGCATTTATGTAATCGGCGCTGTGCTGTTGCTTTGCTTTTTCGGACCAGATTTCTTTGTAAAAAGAATTCTTAGATGCCAATCCCAAATCTGATGAAGCATTTGGGAGCAAAGTTTCCTTTAATACTATTGCTTTCATCACCTTTGAGTGTCTTTATGTTTGTGGTCTTATCTGCCTTTTTAGGCTCAATGGTGACGAGGATTGAAGACGTTGGGAAAGCTGTTCAGCCTGTTGTGATGCTGATTATGTTTGGGACTTTTTGGGAGTGACAGCTCTTGGAAATGCTGGTGACACGATCTTTGTTGAAAGTTGGTTCTTATATTCGTTTATTTCGACCTTCTTTATGCCCTTCCGTGCGATTAACGGTTATGCAAACTGAGTCTAGAAGTCTGATTTCATTTGCATTGCCTTTGTCTTTACCTTAGGAAATGACAGTTTATATCGGTCGGATTTACTCCAGTTTGATTTTGCAGACAGATGATATTGGCATTTGAAGAGCTTCTAAAAAGCTTTTAGCTTATCATTGTAAAATCGTTCTCCACAAGTATTCTTGAGGGGGATTTTTCTTGAAAAGGTATGTAGTCAATCGCTGTTGAAAAACTTTAAAAATGATATAATAGGGACTATATTTTGACAAAAAGGATACTCATGAAATTACTATACTGATATTCGCAACCTTTAACGAAGCATTTAGTAGAAGAAAGCAGAGCGCTTGAGTACAGAGCAGGCAAGCGTGTTTTATATTGCACCCAACCTCTTTCATTTGAAAAAGGAAAGAGCTGTTTTATGTCTTTAGAAAAACCAGTGCTTCGTTTGCTATTACAGTGATACGTTTTGCGCAGATGGCGCGTTATTTTGTCCTCACTGATGTGCAGCAAGGCAGACCATTAGACGATATTGGTTTGGGAATGCTCTTTTTATAAGGTCTTATCTGAAATGGAAGAGCATGATTTGCAGGTGTACGGCGGCATTCGGACGGATGCGCAGTTTATTCAGCAATTGGTTGAGCTTTATCACGAGTTGCAAGAAGCTCAAATGACTGTTGCAGACTTGGACTATTCGGATGAAGGTGAGAAAAAGCAGATTTAATCAAGATTTTACAAGCTGTTACGCATCAGCTGAATCAGAGTGAATTTACTTCTGAGTCAAATATCATGGCCTTTGCCAATCACATTATAGCAGCTGATGTAGATAAAGAATTGCAAGGATTGGCTTTGGTCATTGACGGTTTTACACGGTTTTCTGGTGAGAAGCTTTATTTGTGCAGAGCTGCTACATCGTAAAGGTGTGGAAATCGTCATTGGTGTTTATGCAAGTGAAAAAGCTTATCGTGCGACTTTTCGAGAGGGCAATCTCTATCAGGCTAGCGTGGATTTCTTGCGCCATTTGGCAGATAAATATAAGGTGAAACCTGAATATAGATTGTCAATACAGCTAGATGATGCTTTTGGAAAGATTTCAAAACTGCTAGAAAGCCACTATGATTTCTCAGATGTTGAGCTAGAGCTGACGGAGCAAGACCGTTCGCATGTACAGATTTGGTCGACTGTCAATCAAAAAGAAGAACTGGAATATGTGGCAAAGAGCATTGCCAGCGAGTTCATGACGGTGCTCGCTACAAGGATATTCGCGTTCTTTTGGGAGATGTGAAGCCTATCGTTTGCAGTTAAAGACGATTTTTGATCAGTATCAGATTCCCCTTTTATCTGGGGCGAAGCGAGTCTATGGCACATCACCCTTTGGTGCAATTTATCGAATCTTTAGTGCGTTTGAAACGCTATAATTTTCGGACGGAGGATTTGCTCAACCTTGTGAAGACAGGTCTTTATGGTCGTTTAACGCAAGAAGAGCTGGATTTGTTTGAGCAATATATTCGCTTTTGCGGATGTAAAAGGGATTAGTAAATTTTCTAAAGATTTTACTCACAATCAGCATCAAAAATTTGACTTGATTCACATCAATCAACTAAGAAAAAAAATAGTCACCTCGCTCTTGGAATTTTTCAAATCTCGCAGTCAAACAGCGACAGGTCTGCTCCAGAAATTTCATCACTTTTTGACAGAGATTGCTTTTTCTCAGAATTTTGCTTTTTGGTAGATTTCTACGAATCCGCAAGACCAAGAAAGACAAGAAGAAGTCTGGAAGGCTTTTTGCCATGTTTTGGAACAATTTGCTAGCGTCTTTTCAGCCAGCAAGGTCAAACTAGATGATTTTTTGACTTTAGCGCAGTCAGGAATGCTGTTATCCAATTATCGGACTATTCCAGCAACGGTGGATGTTGTGACCGTTCAGTCTTATGATTTGATCGAGCCTTTGTCAAGTCCTTTGTCTATGCTGTTGGTTTGACTCAAGACTATTTTCCAAAAATTGCGCAAAACAAGAGCCTTTGTCAGATGAAGACCGATTACGATTAAATGAAGCAACTGATGAGCATTCGAGTTGCTGATTGCTGCTCAGGAAAAATCTCCAGAAAAATCGTTTTGTCGCCTTTGTCACTTCTGAATGCTGCAACAGAGAGGTTGGTGCTCTCTACTCCTCAGATTGTCAATGAAATAGAGAACAACATTTCTCCATATTTGTTAGAATTGCATGAACGACCAATTGAGCTGCCGATTGAAGTGAAGCGTCCGCAGGCAACAAGTGATGATATTGGAACTTATCGAGCTCTGTTGGCGAGAGTTATTGAGTTGAACTCAAGGGGATATTGATCGGGAGCGCTCTCTGACTGAGAAAGAGCAGACTTTTGGTCAGTCGCCGTACGGGTTTTGCGCAAAAATTGGAAAGCGAAGGTATTTCGATTCTAATGTAACGTCAAGTCTTGAAACAGAAACCTTGTCAACGCAGACATTACAAGTTCTTTATCCGCCTCATCAAGCATTTCAGTTATCTACTTCAGCTTTTGACAGAATTCTATCGCAAATCAATATGCTTATTTTTGAAGTACGTCTGTCTTTGCAGGAAGAAATGACGATTCATCCAGATGCGCAGTCATGGAAATTTTTCTGCATCGTGTGTTTGAAAAAGTTATGCAAGAGCAGTCTAGTGAGTCATTCGATCATCGTCTAGAAAAAGCCATTCAAGAAGCGAGTCAGGAAGCGGAATTTGAAGCTCTTTTATACAGAAAAATGCAGAAGCATTATTTGCTCACGAAGTTTTGCTGGACACTGCGCGTGCGACAGGACAGGTTTTAGAGAGAAAATGATTTAGGGTCGAAACCATTCAAGAAGAGGCTGTTTTCGGACAGGAAGAAACAAATGTTCTAACCTTGTCAGACGGACGCAATCTTCAAATTCGAGGAAAGTTGACTGCATTGACCGATTGAGAAGTGACGTGAGTCTGGGAATTGTGGATTATAAATCAAGTGACACAAATTTTGATTTTTCAAAAATTTTTCAATGGTCTAAATTCTCAATTGCCTACATATCTAATGGCGTTGAAGCAAGAAAAAGTGGGCGAATGATGAAGTACAGACTTTTGGTGCCATGTATTTGCAGATGGCCAATCCACTTGTGCCTTTAGCCAAGACGAAGTCGCAAGGCGACGCTGTCAAAGAAGCAATGAAGAACCTAGAATACAAAGGTCTGTTCTTGTCTGAGCAGGCTCGTCAGCTGAATGGTTTGTACGATAAAAAGAAAGTGAATCTGTTGAGTCAAGAGGAGCTGGAGACATTGTTGGCTTATAATGCACTCTTGTATCGCCGTGCTGCTGAGCAGATCTTGGCAGGGCATTTTTACATCAATCCTTATACGGAAAATGGCAGAAGTATTGCACCTTTTGTGGAGCAGTACAAGTCCATTACAGGGATTTTGAAGTTGAACTTCACCTCTCTAGTGCCCGCCATTTGGTTGATAGATAGTCACCCGACAGGTGAAAAAGAAGCGTCAGCATGGATAGAAAAAGATGAAGGAGGAGCTGAAAAATGAGACAGATTCCATTTTGAGTCAGGAAGAAATCTATACTTTGCAGGACCAAGAAGCTCAGTCTGACAAAGCTCAAAAACGTACACCAGAGCAAAATCGAAGCTATTTACTCCTCCAGTCAAAATATTCTTGTTCTGCTTCTGCAGGATCAGGAAAAACCTTTGTTATGGTGCAACGGATTATTGACCAAATTTCTGCGAGGGAGTTCGCATTGACCAGCTCTTCATTTCGACCTTTACCGTTAAAGCAGCTAGTGAGCTAAAAGAGCGCTTGGAGAAAGAGTTATCCAAGGCTTTGAAGCGCAACAGGCGATGAGGAGCTCAAACAGCATCTGGCACAGCAATTAGCTGATATTCCGAATGCCGACATTGGTACCATGGACTCTTTTCACCCAAAAAGGTCCTAAATAAATATGGTTATCTCCTCAGAATTGGCGCCAAATTTTCGCATTTTACAAAAGCGCAAGTGAGCAGTTATTGCTGCAAAATGAAGTTTTTCGAGCAAGTTTTTGAAGAATTCATCAATCTGATCAGGCTGCTTTGATTTAAAAATTAGTCACCTTTTACCGGTCAAAAGCAAAAGATTTGTTTTGGTTTTCGAGAGCAGGTTTATAAGATTTATGCTTTTTGCAATCCACCAGTAGTCCAATAGCATGGTTGGGAAAAGACTTTTGAAAGGCTATGAGCGTGCGGATTTCAAGAAGAAAGAAAGCAACTTTTAGCACAAATAAAAGAAGCTCTTATGACCCTAGAAGATTTTTCCATTATCATTTGGCGAATGAAGCCAAGGAATTTCCAAAAGCAAAATACCTTGAAAATGTTCAGAGCGTGCTTGATTGTCTGGCAAGCTTACAGAGGACAGTCCTCTGAGGAAGCTTATCTCACAGCACTTGATAGAATTGTAGAGATTTCACGCGCAAGCAATGGCAAAGCCTTGACAAACAGCGGACGAAAAGAAGAATTAAAAGAAATCATCAACACCTATAATGAAAAAGCGCAAAGAAAAAATTCAAGTTTTACGAGATTTGGCAGATCAATTTTATCGCTTTGAATTTCAAGTGACCTATCATGAGGAAGCAAAGGAAATCCTGCTTGTCTTACAACGGTTTATGAAAGCATTTGTTGAAAGTTATTTGAACCGCAAAAAAGAAGAAAATGCGTTTGAGTTTGCAGACATCAGTCATTTTGCTATTCAGATTTTGGAAGAATTTCCTGATGTGCGCCATTTTTATCGGACAAAATATCATGAAGTCATGGTGGATGAGTATCAGGATACCAACCATACGCAAGAACGTATGCTAGAACTGTTATCAAATGGAGCATAATCGCTTTATGGTGGGGGATATTAAGCAGTCTATTTATCGTTTTCGTCAGGCTGATCCACAGATTTTTAACGATAAGTTCAAGTTGTATCAAGACGATAGCCAGCAAGGGAAATTGATTGTTTTGAAAGAGAATTTCCGCAGTCATGTGGAAGTCTTGAAGCCACGAATGACGTTTTCAAACGTCTCATGGATGAGGAAGTGAGAAATTGATTACAATGAAACGCATTATCTGGTAGCTGGAAATCCTGATAAGAAAGCACCAAATCCACAATATCAGACGGAGTTTCATTTATGACGGAACGTTTGAGACGAATAATGAGGAGAATGACAAGGATGTTTCTTCTGTTTCTGCAGGAGAAGTAGCGCTGGTCATTAAGGAAATTATCCGTCTGTACAATGAGGAAAGTGTCCCATTTGAAGATATGACATTAGCTAACAGCTTCGCGGACGCAATGATGTGATTTTAGCTGAGTTTGCTAAATACGATATCCCAGTCGTTCTCAGACGGTGGCGAGGATACTCATTTGCAATCTGTAGAAGTTATGGTGATGTTGGATACCTGCGTACGATTAACAATCCGCTCAATGATTACGCTTTGGTGGCACTTCTAAAGTCACCAATGTTCACCTTACTGAGGATGAATTGGCTCGTTTGGCCTTGCAGTGACTGAAGCTAATCACGTTGTTCATCAGGAAAAATCTCTATGAGAAATTGAAAAACGCTTTGAGTGGACACGGTCAACATCCCGAACTCATCACACCTCCTCTTTTAAAAGAAAAATCCAGCAGTTTCAAGAAATACTGCTAGATTGGCGAGAGTTTGCAAAAATAAATTCGCTCTATGATTTGCTTTGGAAAATCTATCAAGACCGCTTTATTATGACTATGTAGGAGCCCCTACCAAATGGAGCAGGGACGTCAGGCAAATCTTTACGCTCTTACTTTGCGAGCAAATGATTACGAAAAAGATGAGTTTTAGAATGTCATCCGTTTTTATCGGGATGATTGACAGATATTGGAAACACAGAACGATTTGGCAGAGTGTCGTCGTTGCGGCTCGAAACATGCAGTCCGCTTGATGACAGTTCATAAGAGCAAAGGTTTGGAATTTAAATATGTCTTTTGCTTAATACGGATAAAGCTTCAATCGTAAGGATAGCAGCTCTGCTTTGATTCTCAGTCGTCAAAATGGCGTCGGTATCAAGTATGTCGCGGACGTAGCGGTAGATGTAACTGATAAGTTGACGCCTCAATCATGTTCGTTTGTCTATCGATACTCTTCCTTATGTGCAAAATGAGCGTGAGATTCATTTGGAAAGTATTTCTGAGCAAATGCGTCTCGCTCTATGTTGCTATGACGCGGGCAGAAAGAAAAGCTATATCTGGTTGGCAAAGGTCGTCAAGAAAGCTTTGGAGAAAAAGACCTTCCCTGTTCCTGAAAATGGTCGTTTAGCAGCCTCCATTAGGCAAACTATGACAAGTTTTCAAGACTGGATTTGGGCTTTGCAAACCGTCTTTAAGAATGATGACTTAACCTTTTCAACCCGATTTGTGACGGATAGCGATTTAACAAGTGAGAAAAATAGGTCAGCTAAAGCTAAAGGCACGGATTGTGGAGGAGAACTTAGCGCACAATCGCCAGTCTGAGGATATTCGCAGGGCTTTGGATATTTTGGAAAATGTGGACAGGCTAAATACTCAGTATCGAGCAGCCATCCATTTGCCAAGTGTTCGGACACCGAGCCAAATCAAGAAATTTTATGAACCGGTCATGGATACAGACGGCGTTGAAATTATGGAGAAAAAAACTCCAGATTTTATTGGAAAAACTTCTTTTGAACTACCAGACTTTGCTAAAAAAGCCCCTGTTACAGGAGCGCAAATCGGTAGTGCTGTCCATGAACTGATGCAGCGTATTCCTTTTAAATCAACTGCCTACATGATAGCTATTTTTAAAGAAGTTTTAAAACAGGTGCAGGCAGAAGAAATTGTCAAAAAGAAGATTGATTTGCAAAAGATAGCTGGTTTCTTTGAGACAGAGCTTGGTCAACTGCTCTTGAAGCAGGCGGATAAAGTTTATCGTGAAGCTCCTTTTGCTATGTTAAAGCAAGATCAAGCGAGCGGACAGGATTTTTGTAGTCTCGTGGAATTTTGGACGGTTATCTCCTACTGGATGATCGTATCGTTCTCTTTTGATTATAAGACAGATCAATATACAAATCCAAGTGAATTAGTGGAGCGCTACCAGGCACAATTATCACTTTATGCTGAAGCTCTTCGTCGTTCGTATGGTATTGAAAAAAATAGAAAAATATCTCAGTGCTGCTAGGGCGGAGTTCAACTTCAAGTAGTAAAAAGTAGACTAGATAAGATTTTTAGAGAATTGAGCTGATGAATGCTCCTAATTCTTTTTACAAAAATAGAATCCTCTATTTCGAATATTTGAGTTGTAAAAATAAAAAAAGTTCTACAAATTAGCTGGTTTTAGAAAAAGTTATTGAAAAATTTTCAGAAAAATACGGTAAAAGCTAGTATGTAACTCAGACGATGGAGGAATGATATTTGAAATTATATCCTGTTGTTGTGATTCAATCTTATAAACTAAATCAAAAGGCGGCTAGGTGACCTTTTTGTAAAAGCTGTCTAGACCTTTATGAAAAATTTTCATTTAAAAAGTTTCTACTCTTTTATCGACTATTTAGTAGGAATGGAATGAAAAGTTTAAAAATTTCTAACAAAAATCTAGCTATTTTTGCTAATAGTGGGCATTATTTGAAGAAATGTTCGGTTTTGAGAATTATTTGTAATAATAATGGAAATTTACTTGAAAAGGAAATAGGAAAAATAGTAAAATAGAAATCATAGAAAACGCTTACAATCGAGGTGAAAGAATGGATATACAAGACATTGAGAACTTTACCACAGGTGAAAATTTTCATTTGCAGCACTATTTGGGAGCTCATCAAGATGAAGTAGAGTGGGCACAGTGGCTACTACATTTCGTGTATGGGCACCGAATGCTCAGAGTGTGCATCTGATTGGAGACTTTACCGACTGGTATGAAAAATCAAATCCCTCTATGGCACGTAATGAAGGTGCGTGCGGGAAGTGTTTACGGATTTACCTAAGGAAGGAGACATTTACAAATACAACATCAAACGAAGTAGCGGGCAAGAAATTTTGAAAAATTGATCCGCTGGCAGTTTATTTTTGAAAACGCCCTGGAACAGGGAGCTGTTGTTCGAACAATTCCCTGAAAAGAAATGGAAAGACGGTCTGTGGTTGGCTCGCAGAAAACGTTGGGGATTTTTCTCTAGACCGGTGAATATTTACGAAGCTCATGCAGGATCTTGGAAGAAAAACGAAGATGGGAACACCGTATTCATTTGCCCAATTAAAAGATGAACTCATTCCGTATCTTGTCAAAATGAATTACACATGTGGAATTCATGCCTTTTATGCGCATCCGCTTGGGTTGAGTTGGGGCTATCAGTTGATGGGGTACTTTGCTCTTGAACATACTTACGGTACGCCAGAAGAATTCCGTGATTTTCGTTGAAGAAATGTCATATCAATAATATTGGAGTAATCGTAGACTGGGTGCCAGGGACATTTCACTATCAATGATGATGCTTTTGGCTTATTATGACGGTACGCCACATTTGAGTATCAAGATCATGACCAGTGCCCATAATTACGGCTGGGAGCGCTCTAACTTTTGACTTAGGAAAGAATGAAGCGCAGTCTTTCTTGATTTCTAGTATCAGTTTTGATTGACTTTTTATCACTTAGATGGAATCTGTGTGGATGCTGTTAGCAACATGCTCTATCTAGATTATGATAGCGGTCCATGGCAACCAAATATTGACGGTGGCAATCGCAACTGACGAGGGCTATTACTTCCTTCAACGCTTGAACACGGTTATCAAACTGGCTCATCCAGATGTCATGATGATTGCAGAGGAAAGCACGAGTGATACAAAGATTACAGGTATGGCAGGAAATGGGTGGTCTTGGATTTGACTACAAGTGGAACATGGGCTGGATGAATGATATTCTGCGCTTCTACGAAGAAGACCCAATTTACCGCAAGTATGATTTTAATCTAGTAACTTTTAGTTTTATGTACGCTTTCTCTGAAAACTTCTTACTGCCATTCTCTCATGACGAAGTGGTGCATGGTAAGAAGAGCCTCATGCATAAGATGTGGGGAGATCGCTACAATCAATTTGCTGGTCTGCGAAATCTCTATACTTACCAAATATGTCACCCAGGTAAAAAATTACTTTTCATGGGTAGTGAATGGGGACAATTCTTAGAATGGAAATGCGAAGAATCTTTGGAATGGCGTGATTTGGCTGATGATATGAATGCCAAGATGCAGCATTTCACTTCTCAGCTCAATCAGCTTTATAAAGAAAATCGTGTTTTATGGGAAAATGACTTGAGTTGGGACGGTTTAGAGATTATTGATGCGGATAATACAGATCAAAGTGTGCTTTCCTTTATTCGGAAAAATGACAAGGGAGATATGTTAGTTTGCGTCTTTAATATGGCTCCGGTAGAGCGCAAAGACTTTACCATTGGTGTTCCGGTATCAGCCATATATGAAGAAATTTGGAACACGGAATTAGAAGAATGGGGAGGTGTATGGAAAGAGTACAATCAAACAGTTCAGTCTCAAGAAGGCTTGTGGAAGGATTATCCTCAGACGTTGACCTTTACTTTGCCAGCATTAGGGGCAAGTATTTTGGAAAGATTAAACGTCGTGTGAAATCAGCAAATGTAGTAAAAAGTCAAAAAAGGAGTAACAAATGAAGAATGAAATGCTAGCTTTGATTCTTGCCGGTGGGCAAGGAACACGTCTTGGAAAACTCACTCAAAGTATTGCCAAACCAGCAGTACAATTTGGTGGACGCTACCGTATCATTGACTTTGCTTTGTCCAATTGTGCCAATTCAGGGATTCATAATGTTGGTGTCATTACTCAATACCAACCATTAGCTTTGAATAGTCATATTGGGAATGGTTCTAGTTGGGGACTTGACGGCATTAATACAGGAGTATCCATTCTCCAGCCTTACTCAGCAAGTGAAGGAAATCGTTGGTTTGAAGGAACTAGTCATGCGATTTATCAAAACATTGATTATATTGATACTATCAATCCTGAGTATGTCTTGATTTTGTCTGGGGATCATATTTACAAAATGGACTACGATGATATGCTTCAGTCTCACAAGGACAACAATGCCAGTCTGACGGTAGCTGTTCTGGATGTTCCTTTAAAAGAAGCCAGTCGTTTTGGTATTATGAATACAGATGCCAATAATCGCATTGTCGAATTTGAAGAAAAAAACCGGCTGAACCTAAGTCTACTAAAAGGCTTCTATGGGGATTTATATCTTTGACTGGAAACGTCTGCGCAATATGCTTGTCGCTGCTGAAAAGAGCAATGTAGATATGTCTGACTTCGGTAAGAATGTTATTCCAAATTATCTCGAATCCGGCGAAAGCGTCTATGCTTATGAATTTAAAGGGCTACTGGAAAGATGTTGGAACGATTGAATCACTTTGGGAAGCCAATATGGAATATATTGATCCAAACAATGCTTTAGATAGCCGAGATCGTCAATGGAAAATTTATTCACGTAACTTGATTTCCCCACCAAACTTCCTTGGAGAAAATGCTCATGTAGAAGATTCTTTGGTTGTAGACGGCTGTTTGGTAGATGGAACAGTTAAACATTCGATTCTTTCTACGGAAGCTCAAGTGCGTAAAGATGCAGTTGTAGAAGATTCTGTTGTTATGAGTGGAGCTATCATTGGTCAAGGTGCAAAAATCAAACGTGCTATTATCGGTGAAGGAGCTATCATTTCTGATGGTGTAGAAATTGATGGAACAGACGAAGTACAAGTTATCGGATACAATGAGAAAGTGGGGTACCATCAGATGAAGATTGATAAATATTCAGCAATTTTAGGAAATACAGTTGGATTTCATGATATGTCTACTTTTGACAAGTCATCGTCCAGTTGCCAGCTTTGCCTTTTGGTGGGAAATATCGTTTAATTGACTTTCCGTTGTCTAGCCTGGCCAAATGCAGGGATTCGAGCGTCTTTTGGCATTTTCCAACAAGATAATATTAGTTCTGTCTTTTGACCATATCCGTTCTGGGGACGTGAATGGGGGCTGTCTACTCTTTTGAGTCACTACTATCTTGGTATTTATAATACGCGCGTAGAAAGTTCTACTGTTGGTAAAGAATACTACGAGCAATTATTGACCCTACTTAAAAACGTTCGGGCAGCGATCAAACGGTAGCATTGAACTGTGATGTTTTGGTGAACATCGACTTGAACCAAGTCTTCCACTTACATGGTACAACTGATCAACCCGATCACAGTTGTCTATAAAAATTACCAAAAGAAGAAATTTCCGAAGTCAATGCTGTTTTGGAAATTGATGAAACAGATCATGTGAAAAATCACCATCTTTTTGATGATAAAAAAGATCAGGATTTGTACAACATGTCAACGGATATCTTTGTTGTGGATACACCTTGGCTGATTGAAAAGTTAGAAATAGAAGCAAAAAAAGAATTTCCTCAAAAATTACGTTATGTTTTACGTGATTTAGCTACTCAGGAAAAAGCGTTTGCTTATGAATATACGGGTTATTTAGCAAATATTCATTCTGTCACTTCGTACTTCAATGCCAATATTGATATGCTTGATTCACAAAAATTCTATTCTCTTTTCTCCAAATCAAAAGATTTATACTAAAGTAAAAAATGAAGAGCCAACTTATTATGCAGTCGGTTCTAAGGTTTCAAATGCTCAATTCGCTTCTGGTAGTATCGTGGAAGGAGAAGTGATTGATTCTGTCATTTCTCGTAATACCCGCGTTAACAAAGGAAGTAGTGTTAAAAGCAGCATTCTCTTCCCACGTGTCCTTATTGGTGAAAATGCTGTTGTAGAAAATGCTATTTTAGATAAGGGTGTTGAGGTTGCTGAGAATGTGACCATTCGAGGAACAGTTGATAACCCAGTTGTCATTAAAAAAGGTGAAAAAGTAACAGAGGATAGAATTCAATGAAAATTTTATTTGTAGCAGCAGAAGGGCACCTTTTTCTAAAACAGGAGGTTTGGGAGACGTCATTGGCGCTCTCCCTAAATCTCTTGTGAAGGCAGGTCATGAAGTGGGCGTCATTCTTCCATACTATGATATGGTGGATAAAAAGTTTGGCGACCAAATGGAAGACTTGTTCCATTTTGAAGTGAAGGTCGGTTGGCGCGGTCAATATGTCGGTGTGAAACGTACCGTTTTAAATGGTGTGACCTTCTACTTTATAGACAATCAATACTATTTCTTTCGTGGTCACGTTTATGGTGATTTTGATGACTGCGAACGTTTTGCTTATTTCCAAATGGCTGCTGTTGAGTTGATGGAAAGAGTAGATTTTCATTCCAGATGTATTTCATGTGCATGATTATCATACAGCGATGATTCCATTTTTGGTGAAAGAAAAATACCATTGGATTCAAGCTTATCATGGAATTCGGACTGTGTTAACCATTCACAATTTAGAATTTCATAGGCAATTTTCTGATGGCATGCTCTGGGATTTGTTTGGAGTAGGGCTATGAGCGTTATGCAGACGGTACCTTGCGTTGGAATAACTGCTTGAATTGGATGAAAGCAGGATTTTTGTATGCAGATCGGGTGACAACCGTATCACCAAGCTATGCGCATGAAATCATGACCCCAGAATTTGGCTGTGGTTTGGATCAAATTTTACGAATGGAATCTGGTAAAGTATCAGGTATTGTCAATGGAATCGATACAGATATTTATGATCCAGAAACGGACAATTTGCTGGAGTACCATTTTAATAAGGATGACTTATCTGGTAAGTTAGCAAATAAGCGTGCTTTGCAGGAAAAAGTTGGTCTGCCTGTGCGAGACGATGTGCCTTTGGTAGGAATTGTATCTCGTTTGACTCGGCAAAAAGGCTTTGATTTGGTTGTGGATCAGTTGCACAATTTATTGCAAGATGATGTGCAAATCGTTCTTTTAGGCACAGGAGACCCGTCTTTTGAGCAATCCTTTGCTTTGGTTTGGTCAAGCTTTATCCAGAAAAATTATCTGCCAATATCACGTTTTGATGTGAAATTATACAAGAAATTTATGCAGCTAGATATGTTCTTAATGCCAAGTCGCTTTTGAGCCATGTGGATTGTCCCAAATGATGGCCATGCGTTATGGAACCTTACCTCTCGTACATGAAGTTGGTGGCTTGCGTGACACCGTTCAACCGTATAATGCCTACGAAGGAACAGGAACTGGATTTAGCTTTAATAATTTCTCAGGCTACTGGCTGAAATGGACATTTGATATGGCTGTCAGTCTCTATCATAACGATAAAGAAGCATGGCATAACCTTCAAACAGCAAGCTATGGAACGTGATTTTTCATGGGATACAGCCAGCTGTACTACAGTCATTTGTACCAATCTCTTTATTGATAGAAAGGAGTTTGCCGTTAAGAAATGGAACTAACAAAAGAGCAGTTTTCTTCATAGATTTTAAGGACATTTATATGAAGAACAATTGATTAAAGTAGAAGATGCCACTCGACAGAACTGTTTCAAACCTTAGCACGTACGATTCGCAAATACATCACTCCTATGTGGTTGGAACGACGAAACAAACTAGTAGAAGACAAGCAAAAAATTGCTTATTACTTTTCGATTGAATTTCTGCCTGGGCGAATGCTGGAAACCAATTGCTAAATCTTGAATCTCGATGTTGTCAAAGAAAGGTTTTTGACGAATTAGGTATTGATTTTACAGCTGTCAAAACGGGCTGAACACGATATGGCGCTAGGAAATGGCGGTCTTGGCTCGTCTTAGCAGCAGCTTTTTATGGATTCGCTTGCAACTACAGGCTATCCGGGATTTGGTAATGGAATCCGCTATCGCTACGGACTTTTCAAACAAAAAATTGTGGACGGTTACCAAGTCGAGTTGCCTGATGATTGGTTTGGTAGTCTAGGAAACGTCTGGGAAACGCGGAAAGCTCACGATGTTGTAGATGTTAAAATCTTTTGGAAATGTTTATCTCAAGCCAACAAGGAAGGTCGGATCGTTCCTGTTTATGAAAAATTCACAAACTCTTCGTGCAGCACTTACGACGTGCCACAAATTGGTTTTTGAAAATGACGTTGTCAACAATCTTCGCTCTATGGGATGTCGAAATTCTGAAGAATATGAGCTAGAATATCCAACAATTGAAGCACGCCGCAAAGTACAAGATATCACAGCTATTTTGTATCCAGATGATTCAAGCTATGAAGGAAAAAGAACTGCGCTTGATTCAAGAATATTTCATGACCAGTGCCGGCTTGCAGACGATTATCAAATCTTATCGGAAGCAAGGGCTGCCTTTAGAGCAAATTCACGAAAAAGGTATCGGTTCATATCAACGATACCCACCCAGCGGTTGCACCAGCAGAGTTTATGCGGCTTTTACTTGATGACTGCGGTCTTGAATGGGCAGACGCTTGGAATGCAACAGTAAAGACGATGAGTTATACCAATCACACCATTCTTTCGGAAGCCTTAGAAAAATGGGATGCGGAACTCTTTAAAAATGTTCTTCCTCGTGTTTACTAAATCATTCTCGAAATTGACAATCGCTATGTCTTCTGATATGGCTGCACGCGGTATTGATCCGCAAGTGATTGAAAATACTCGGATTGTCAAAGATAATCAAGTCCACATGGCGCATCTTGCGATTATTGGTGGACATTCGGTCAATGGAGTGGCAAAACTTCACACAGAACTTCTCAAAGAAGATACGCTCCGTGATTTTATGCCATTTATCCTGAAAAATTCAATAATAAAACGAATGGTATCATTCAACGTCGCTGGTTGCAAATGTGCAGATGAACCATTGTCAAAATGAAATTGACCGCTTGATTGGCAACGGCTGGCGGACAAACATTCATGAACTTCGTCAGACTCTTAGACTACAAAAGATGATCCCGCAAGTTTTGAGTGAATTTTATAATGTCAAGCAAGAAAGCAAAGGCGCGCTTAGCAGCTTTTCATCAAAGAATCTACAGGGAGTAGAAGTATCAACGGAAGCTATCTTGATGTACAAGTGAAGCGGCTTCACGCTTATAAGCGTCAATTGCTCAATTTACTCCATATCCTTAAACTATATTGGGATTTAAAAGACAATCCTGATAAAGATATGGTGCCACGTGTCTCATTTTTGGTGCGAAAGCAGCGCCAGGTTATCATTTTGCCAAACTCTGTTATCAAATCGATCAACGAAGTGGCTAAATCTTGTCAATAATGATGAGAGTGGCTACAAAGGCTAGTTAAAGGTTGTTTTCTTGAAAATTATCGGGTCAGCTAGCTGAACTCATCATTCCCTGCCGCAGATGTGTCAGAGCAAATCTCGCTTGCTTCTAAAGGAGGCTTCCGGCACATCTATATATGAAATTCATGATGACAGGCGCCATTACTCTGGCAACTCTTGATGGAGCCAATATTGAAATCAAAGATGAAGTCGGAGATGACAATATTGTAATTTTCGGTATGGACAAAGACAGAAGTCTATGACCATTATGCCCGTCATGATTACTACTCACGCGGTGTTTATGAAAGCAATCCTGTGGTTCGCCGTGTGGTGGATAGCTGTGGACGGAACTATTCCAAATGTCCGAAATGAAGGTTCTGAGATTTATGAAGCTTTGATTACACAATGACGAATACTCTTTGCAAAGATTTTTAGCTTCGTACGTAGCGGCTCAAGAAAAGATTGATCAACTCTATCGTGACAAAGAAAAATGGGCGCGTATGAGCCTTTGTTAATATCGCAACATCTGATAAATTCACATCAGATGATACGATTGAACAATACGCCAAAGAAATTTGGAACCCTGAAAAAGTATAAGCTAGGGGCTGGGACTTATCAGCCTCTTTGTTGAAAAAGTTGCTCATTATGGTTTTTTGTCTATATTTAGATCGATAAAAGATTGTCTATAATATGCATAATAGGAAAAATTTGATAAATAGAAATCGCACTCATATCATCAACAAAGTTAGTGAGTAGAGATCAAGTTCGTTTTTACTACTATTCTACAAAACCACAATTGTTGCAGGATAGCCTACTTTTTTTGAAATTGAAGAAACTGTATAAACGTTTCAAAAGACAAAAAAACATTTGACAAAAGAATTTTTTAGGACTAAACTAAGTAAGTAAATTTTAAACATAAAGGAGAATTCATCATGAATTTAACATGGATTATGTCTGCCTGTAGGGGTGTTTCACCCGCTGAAGGGTTTTTAATGGCAAATCTATTTAAATCAGCATCACGTCAGCCATGAAATCATTGGTCAGTTGGAGAACACTTATGATCATGGGGATTGCCTTTATCGAAGGTACTTTCTTCGTAACACTTGCGATGTCATTCATCATTAAATAAGAAAAGAAAGTTATCCTTTAGAAAAGGGGTGGAGTTCGTTGGAAGAAAGTGTAAATCCAACCATCACTTTAGGTCCTGTGACCTTTGATTTGACTCTACTTGCTATGTCTCTTCTAACCGTACTCTATCGTATTTGCTTTCGTCTATTGGGCTAGTTTGGAAAAATGACGCTGAAGCCTTTCTGGTAAGCAAAACGTCTTAGAATACCTCTATGATTTTGTCATTGGCTTGCAAAGGCAATATTGGCGATAAGTATGATGAAGAATTACTCTCTATTTATCTTTTCCTTATTCCTTTTTCGTTGCAGTAGCTAATAACCTTGGCTTGATGGCAAAAGTGCAGACAACCAAGGGATATAACTTGTGGACATCTCCAACAGCTAATCTTGCATTTGACCTAGGATTTTCATTCTTGATTACCTTGATTTGTCACATTGAAGGGATTCGCCGACGTGGGGTGAAAGCGTATCTCAAAGCTTTTGCGACACCTGTTGGAATGACTCAATGAAGATTTTGGAAGAATTCACCAATTTTTGCTTCTTTGGCTTTGCGGATCTATGGTAATATCTATGCAGTGAAGTATTCATCTGTTACTTAGACCTTATCTCATCAGGCTGTCTGTGGTATCCAATAGCTGATCTTGAATCTCGTTTGGACTGCTTTTTCAGTCTTTATTTCATGTATTCAAGCTACGTAGTTACTATGTTGACGTCTATGTATCTGGGTAAGAAAATTAATGGTGAGGAATAGAAGGAGAAAAAGAGATGAATATTACTTAGGTAGTCTTATTGGGGATTTTATCCTTGTAGCAGGCTCATTTCTTCTGTTAATCGTTTTAATTAAGAAATTTGCCTGGGATAATATTACAAGTACTTTTGAGCAACGCGCCAAAAAGATTTCAGATGACATTGATAGCGCAGAATCTGCTCGTCAAAAAGCAGAAGATTTAGCTCAAAAGAGAGAAACAGAATAGCAGGTAGTCGTCAAGAAGCGACAACAATTATTGAAAATGCCAAAGAAACTGCCGAGAAAAACAAGGCAGGAATCTTGGCAGATGCAGCTGATGAAGCTGGACGTTTAAAAGAAAAGGCTAATCAAGAAATCGCTCAAACCAAAGCAGAAGCCATGAACAGTATCAAAGGTGATGTAGCCGATTTGACTGTAAATCTTGCTAGCAAAATTTTAGGTCAAAAATTGGATCAAGAAGCTCACAAAGAGCTCATTGACCGCTATATTGACAAGCTAGGAGATGCTTAATGGACAAAAAAAGATATGCGGTAATTGAAAAATATACCACACCTTTTGTCCAACTCGTGATTGAAAAAGGTCAGCAAAAAGATGTTTTTGAAAAAGCTTCAGCAAATCAAAGACATTTTTGACAATACACATTTAGCTGCCTTTTTATCACATATTGGTGTTGATGATACAGAAAAGAAAAGAAGCCTTTCGCTATTTTTCATGATCTGATTCATCCTTGATTGACAATTTTCATTGAAGTTATTATTCACAATCATCGTGAAGATCTTTTTATGATATTTTTAGTAGAAAGTCTTCACCAGCTTGAAAAGATTAGTAATGAATTTGAAGTGACAATCAAATCAGTTCAAGGTTTATCGGAGGAGCAAAAATCTAAAATCATTCCGATTATTGAGCGAAAATTTGGATTGCAAGTTCGTTCTTTAAAAGAAGAACTGGATGCAAGCCTCATTGGTGGCTTTATCATCACAGCTAATAATAAGACAATTGATGCAAGTATTAAACGTCAATTACAAACAGTAAAAAGAAAATTTGAAATAGAAAGTGGTGTGAATTTTGGCGATTAACGCACAAGAAATCAGCGCTTTAATTAAGCAACAAATTGAAAATTTCCAGCCAAATTTTGACGTCACAGAAACAGGGGTCGTCACATATATTGTGATGGAATCGCCCGTGCTCATGGTCTTGATAATGCAATGAGTGGTGAGCTGTTGATTTTTGAAAATGGCTCATACGGTATGGCACAAAACTTAGAATCAACAGATGTAGGGATTATCATTTTAGGTGATTTCACAGATATTCGCGAAGGGGATACCATTCGTCGAACTGGTAAAATCATGGAAGTGCCTGTCGGAGATGCTTTGATTGGTCGGGTTGTTGATCCGCTTGGTCGTCCGGTTGATGGACTTGGCGAGATCAAGACAGATAAGACGCGTCCAGTTGAAACACCTGCTCCGGGAGTTATGCAGCGGAAATCTGTATCAGAACCGCTTCAAACAGGTCTGAAAGCGATTGATGCTTTGGTGCCAATCGGTCGTGGACAACGGGAATTGATTATCGGAGACCGTCAAACTGGTAAAACAAGTATTGCGATTGATGCGATTTTTGAACCAAAAGGGACAAGATATGATTTGTATCTATGTTGCCGACTGGTCAGAAAGAATCAACGGTTCGTACGCAAGTAGAAACGCTTCGTCAGTATGGAGCGTTGGATTATACAATCGTTGTCACAGCGTCAGCTTTCGCAACCCTCACCATTGCTGTTTTTAGCACCTTATGCAGGTGTAGCAATGGCAGAGGAATTATGTATAGTGGCAAACACGTTTTGATTGTCTATGATGATTTATCAAAACAAGCGGTTGCTTATCGTGAACTGTCACTCTTGCTTCGTCGTCCACCAGGTCGTGAAGCTTTCCCAGAGACGTATTCTATCTTCATAGTCGTCTTTTGGAACGTTCTGCAAAGTTTCGGATGAATTAGGTGGTGGTTCTATTACAGCGCTGCCGTTTATCGAAACGCAAGCAGGAGACATCTCCCGCTTATATCGCAAACCAATGTAATTTCAATTACAGACGGTCAAATCTTCTTAAGCGACAGTCTCTTTAATGCAGGTGTTCGACCTGCTATTGATGCCGGTTCATCTGTATCACGTGTAGGTGGTTCTGCACAGATAAAAGCGATGAAGAAGGTTGCTGGAACCTTGCGTATTGACCTTGCTTCTTATCGTGAATTGGAAGCATTTACCAAGTTTGGTAGTGATTTGGATGCGGCAACGCAAGCGAAAATTGAATCGTGGTCGTCGGACGGTAGAAGTCTTGAAACAACCTGTTCACGAACCATTACCAGTTGAAAAACAAGTCGTTATTTTTGTACGCCTTGACACATGGTTTCTTGGATAGTGTACCGGTTGATGATATTCTTCGTTTTCAAGCAGAACTGTTTGATTACTTTGATGCTCATCATGAAGACCCTATGAAATCATTCTGTACAACAAAAGACCTTCCAGAGGAAGCAGTCTTAGATGCTGCAATTACTGAATTTATCAATCAGTCTAGCTTCAAGTAAGAATAGAGGTGTCAGATGGCAGTTTCATTAAATGATATAAAAATAAAATTGCATCCACAAAAACACCAGTCAAATCACAAATGCTATGCAATGGTATCTGCTGCTGCTAGGAAAGTCAGAAGAAGCGGCCAAGAATTTCCAAATCTATGCTTCTAAAGTCAGAAAGTTATTGACAGATTTGCTTCATGGGCATGAAGTGCAAAATTCCAAATACCACCCTATGTTGATTAGTCGTCCGGTGAAAAACAGCCTCATATCGTTATTACATCGGATCGCGGCTTAGCTGGGTGGTTATAATGCGACCATTCTCAAATCCATGATGGAACTTTTTTTGAATACCATGATAAAGATGATTTCGTCATCATTTCAATCGGTGGTATGGCTCGGACTTCTTTCGTGCGCGTGGTATTCAACCAATTTATGAACTACGTGGTTTAGCTGATCAACCAAGCTTTGATGAAGTTCGTAAAATCATTAACAAAACGGTTGAAATGTATCAAAACGAATTATTTGATGAATTGTATGTTTGTTATAATCATCACGTCAATAGTTTGACCAGCCAAATGCGTGTTGAACAAATGCTTCCAATCGTGGATTTGGATCCAAATGAAGCAGACGAAGACTACGTTTTGAATTTGGAATTGGAATCTAGCCGAGATGTCATTTTGGATCAGTTGTTGCCTCAGTTTGCTGAAAGTATGATTTATGGGGCAATTATTGATGCGAAAACAGCAGAAAATGCGGCATGAATGACCGCGATGCAGACAGCAACAGATAACGCGAAAAAAGTTATCAATGATTTGACCATTCAGTATAATCGTGCTAGACAAGCAGCTATCACGCAAGAAATTACTGAAAATTGTGGCGGGTGCAAGTGCACTAGAATAGTGTCACAGAAAATAAATATAAAGAGGAGAAAAGAATGAGCTCAGGCAAAATTGCTCAGGTTATCGGACCAGTCGTTGACGTTGCGTTTGCAGCTGGTGATAAATTACCTGAGATAAATAATGCACTTTGTAGTCTATAAAATGACGATCGAAAAATCGTCCTTGAAGTAGCTCTTGAGCTTGGTGACGGAGTGGTTCGGACCATTGCTATGGAATCAACTGACGGGTTGACTCGTGGCATGGAAGTCCTAGATACTGGTCGTCCAATTTCTGTCCCCGTTGGGAAAGAAACACTCGGTCGCGTCTTTAACGTTTTAGGAGATACCATTGACTTGGAGGCTCCTTTTGGTGAAGATGCAGAACGTCAACCAATCCACAAAAGCTCCAACTTTTGATGAGTTGTCTACTTCATCAGAAATCTTAGAAACAGGAATCAAGGTGATTGACCTCCTTGCACCTTATCTAAAAGGTGGAAAGTCGGACTTTTCGGTGGTGCCGGTGTTGGAAAGACAGTCCTGATTCAAGAATTGATTCACAACATTGCCCAAGAACACGGTGGAATTTCTGTCTTTACTGGTGTTGGAGAACGAACACGTGAAGGGAACGACCTTTACTGGGAAATGAAAGAATCTGGCGTTATTGAAAAACAGCCATGGTCTTTCGGTCAAATGAATGAACCACCTGGAGCACGTATGCGTGTGGCTTTGACTGGTTTTGACCATTGCCGAATATTTCCGTGATGTTGAAGGTCAAGATGTGTTGTTATTCATTGACAATATCTTCCGTTTCACGCAAGCAGGTTCTGAAGTATCTGCCCTTCTTGGACGCATGCCTTCAGCCGTTGGTTACCAACCAACACTTGCGACAGAAATGGGACAATTGCAAGAACGGATTACATCAACCAAGAAAGGTTCTGTAACCTCTATCCAAGCTATCTATGTGCCAGCCGACGACTACACTGACCCTGCGCCAGCTACAGCGTTTGCTCACTTGGATTCTACAACCAACTTGGAACGGAAATTGGTGCAATTAGGGATTTACCCAGCAGTTGATCCACTTGCTTCTAGCTCCCGTGCACTTGCTCCTGAAATTGTCGGAGAAGAGCACTATGCTGTAGCAGCAGAAGTGAAACGTGTCCTTCAACGTTACCATGAATTGCAAGATATTATTGCAATCCTTGGTATGGATGAATTGTCAGACGAAGAAAAGACTTTGGTTGCGCGTGCGCGTCGGATTCAATTCTTCTTGTCACAAAACTTTAATGTTGCTGAATCAATTTACTGGGCAACCAGGTTCTATGTACCAGTTGCTGATACAGTTCGTGGCTTTTAAGGAAAATCCTTGAAGGAAAATATGATCATCTTCCCTGAAGATGCCTTCCGGTGTTGGTTCTATCGAAGATGTCGTTGCTAAAGCTGAAAAAAATGGGATTTTAAGAGGTGACCTATGGCTCAAATGACAGTACAAATCGTGACACCTGATGGTCTAGTTTTTGACCACCATGCAACGTTTGTTTCCGTTAAAACTCTTGATGGAGAAATGGGATTTTACCGCATCATGAAAATATGATTGCTGTTTTGGCTGTCGATGAGGTCAAGTGAAGCGGATTGATGATGAAGATCATGTCAATTGGATTGCTGTGAATGGTGGAATTGTCGAAGTGGCTGATAATGTAATCACCATTGTTGCAGACTCTGCCGAACGTGCTCGCGATATTGACATCAGTCGTGCTGAAAGAGCAAAATTACGTGCTGAACGTGCCATTGAAGAAGCACATGAAAAGCATTTGATTGACCAAGAACGTCGTGCCAGAATCGCTCTTCAACGTGCCATTAATCGAATTAACGTTGGAACAAGATTATAATATGAAAAGGCCAATTGGCCTTTTTATAATGGCTTTTTTGCTATCAGTACCTGATTTGTGTCTGATAGTTTGCTCTCATCTATTTTTTTGGTATAATGAGGATATGATTCAGTTAATTTTTACGCTTAGTAGCCATATGATCTTTATTTTTCTTTCATTTCACTTACTTTCTACTGTTGTGAATTGGGAAAAACTATTGAAAGTGAATGCTGACAATGCTTTTTAGAATTCGATTTTTGATTTTATTGCTTAGTATTGCATTAGGCTTTTTGCTCAGCTCTTTTCTTCCTCAGTCTCTATACATTAGGGACGTGATGTGTTTAATAGCAATTTATAAGATGAGAAAAAGTAATAAAATAAGTGTTTTGGAGAAAATATGGATAAAATTATTATACAAGGCAGTTCGAATCCATTAGTTGGTTCGGTTAAAATTGAAGGTGCCAAAAATGCTGTTTTGCCTTTGCTTGCAGCAACTATTCTAGCGACGACAGGGAAAACAACTCTAACCAATGTTCCGGTTCTATCAGATGTGTTTACGATGAACAATGTGGTTCGTGGATTGAATACAAAAGTGACTTTTGAGCAAGAAGAAAACCGGATTACGGTGGATGCTACACAGCCGTTGAGTGAAGAAGCGCCTTATAAATATGTGAGTAAAATGCGTGCTTCAATTGTTGTATTAGGACCTATTTTGGCGCGTAATGGTCACGCAAAAGTTTCCATGCCGGGTGGCTGTACGATTGGAAGCCGTCCTATTGACCTTCATTTGAAAGGTTTAGAGGCAATGGGAGCAGAAATTAAGCAGACGGCTGGATTTATCGAAGCCAAAAGCTGACCAATTGCATGGAGCTCATATCTATATGGATTTTCCAAGTGTAGGGGCGACACAAAACATTATGATGGCAGCAACGTTAGCAGATGGTGTGACTGTTATTGAAAATGCAGCTCGGGAGCCTGAAATTGTGGATTTAGCTGTTTTGTTAAACAAAATGGGGGCTAAAGTCCGTGGTGCTGGTACGGAAACATTAACCATTACTGGGGTTAAGGAATTGTCTGGGACAAGCCATAGCGTGGTGCAAGATCGTATTGAAGCTGGAACTTTTATGGTAGCAGCTGCTATGACAGGTGGCAATGTTCTTGTGCAAGATGCTATCTGGGAGCATAATCGTCCCGCTCATTGCGAAAACTGATGGAAATGGGTGTGTCTGTTACCGAAGAGGACGAAAGGGATTCGGATTTGTTCGGATTTGTCGCTAAACCAAAGCAGTCACGTAAAAACTCTTCCTCATCCAGGTTTTCCAACAGATATGCAGGCGCAATTTACAGCTTTGATGACGGTTGCTAAGGGTGAGTCTACTATGATTGAGACTGTTTTTGAGAATCGTTTCCAACATCTGGAAGAAATGCGTCGGATGGGCTTGCACTCAGAAATTATGCGGGACACAGCTCGTATCGTCGGTGGTCAAGCCTTGCAAGGGGCAGAGGTGATGTCAACAGACTTGCGTGCAGAGTGCCGCGCTGATTTTTAACAGGCTTGGTTGCAGAAGGTGAAACAAAAGTAGGGACAACTAACTCATTTGGACAGAGGATATTATCAGTTCCATAAAAAGTTGGCTAACTTAGGTGCTTCTATTAAGCGAGTGAAGGAAGAAGACGATGAATAATGATTTGAAATACGTTGGAAAACAAGTTGGAATTGTTCTAGCAGTCTTGTTGCTTGGTTTGATTTTTGTTTGCACTCGGCTTTAGTTGTTGGCTACGGTGGAAAAAATCCATGGGCTATTTTATCGCCAGATAAGTGGCAGGAAATCATCAGCAAATTCTACAGGACAATAGACAATATTGATAGGAAAAAGGGAGTGAGACAGAGGTCGTGATTTCGTAGAAAGTTGGCTTTGAGTCCCGCTTCCTATTTATTTAAAAAGGGGGAGAAATGGCGAGAAAGAAATCCAATCAGAAAGTAGCACAAAGTGTAGCTGGTCTGGTTATAGCACTGGTTCTTGCGCTAGGGAGGTTATTCTTTTAGCAATCATCATGGTAGTACGAAGCCTTCTGACAGCACTGCTATTAATCGAAGCATTCGGACGAATCATGCAGCACCCAGTCAAGAATTAGCACAGAGTGTTTGTGACAGAGTCCGTTAAACGGCAACTCAAAGGAAAGATTGAATGGAATGGGGCAGGAGCTTCACAATCAATGAAAATAAAACAACATTGGATGCTAAAGTTGCAAGCGTTCCTTATGCGGATAATAAGACTAAACTGGTCCGAGGTCGAGACTGTTCCGACGGTTGCAAATGCTCTTTTGTCTAAAAGCTACTCGTCAGTATAGAATCGTGAAGAAACAGGTAATGGTTCCACGGCTTGGACACCTGCTGGCTGGCATCAAGTCAAGCATTTATCGGGTGAATACAATCATGCGGTTGACCGAGGACATTTGTTGGGTTATGCTTTGATTGGTAACTTGAAAGGCTTTGATGCTTCGACCAGTAACCCGAAAAATATAGCTGTGCAAACAGCTTGGGCTAATCAAGCAAATACTAGTCATTCTACGGGTCAAAATTTTTATGAAACAAAGGTACGAAGGCACTAGACAAGAAATAAACGAGTTCGGTATCGGGTGACTTTGATTTATGCTAATGAACAGGATTTAGTGCCAGTTGGTTCGCATATTGAAGCTAAATCAAGCGATAGTAGCTTGGAAATGAATGTCTTTGTTCCCAACGTACAGACAGGACTTCGGCTAAATTATCAAACAGGAGAAGTGACCGTTACCAACTAGATTATTGCTAGTGTTGCATTTATATCATCCTTTTGTTATACTATTGTTACATGAGGTCGGACAAAAAGTATCTCAGCCTCTATCTAATTTGGTGATAAGCGAATGACGCAGTAGGTGATTGGACTCTTTATTCGCTTTTCAAGCTCGAAAGAGCACCTAATCACCCTCGCGGGGGTGGGACCACGAACTTAAATTTTTCAAGATAAGTTCTGTCCCACTCCCATTTTGTCTAAAAAGTACGTTAGTGCTTTTTATTGTGGATTTGTTTTATGAGGAGAAAGGAGAAACATGAAGTATATTTGGTCTTATTTGAAAAAAATATCCCAAATGGTTGATGTTGGATTTCTTTGGTGCTGTCTTCTTTGTCGTGGTGAATCTCGGTTTGCCGACTGTTTTGGCACGAATGATTGACGAAGGATTAATCGAGGAGACAGCAATCGTTTGTATTATTGAGCGATTGTGATGCTTATTGTCATTTTGTTAGGAGTCTTTGGACGGATTGTCCTTGCCTATGCTGCTGGGAAATTAACGACGAGTATGGTACGTGACATGCGCAATGATGTGTATGATAAATTGCAAGAGTATTCCCATCATGAATACGAGCAGATTGGCGTTTCGTCCTTTGGTGACACGGATTACCAGTGATGCTTTTTGTTCTTATGCAATTTGCAGAGCAATCCTTAAAAATGGGAGTCGTACGCCTATGATGATGATTTCCAGTGTGATGATGATTTTTGTCACCAGCCCCTCTTTAGCTTGGATTGTCGCAATTTCCGTTCCTTTTCTCGGCATTGTCGTTTGGTATGTGGCGACAAAAACACGTCCTCTATCCGAAAAGCAACAAAAAAACGTTAGATAAAATCAATCAATACGCGTGAAAAATTTAACGGGTCTGCGTGTTATTCGAGCTTTTTGCACGAGAAGAATTTCAAGAAGAGCGCTTTTGCTTCACAAAATGAAATTTATGCGGATAATTCGAATCGCTTATTTAAATTAACTGGTTTGACAGAACCGCTCTTTGTTCAAATCATCATTGCCATGATTGTTGCCATTGTCTGGTTTGCTTTAAAACCACTTGGTACAGGAGACTTGCAAATTGGGGATTTGGTTGCTTTTATCGAATACAGTTTTCCATGCTTTGCTGTCTTTCTTGTTGCTATCTAGCTTGTTTACTATGTATCCTCGTACAGCTGTTTCAAGTGAACGGTTGAAAGAAGTAATGGAAATGCCCATTTCAATCAATCCAAACGAAGATGGTGTGACTGAGACAGAGAGTCATGGTTATTTAGAGTTTGATAATGTTACCTTTGCATATCCTGGTGAAACAGAGAGTCCAGTCTTGCATAATATTTCCTTCAAAGCCAAGCCTGGTGAAACGATTGCTTTTATCGGCTCGACCGGCTCAGGGAAGTCCTCATTGGTGCAATTGATTCCGCGCTTTTATGATGTGACTTTAGGAAAGATTTTAGTGGACGGAGTGGATGTGCGTTCTTATAATCTAAAAGCACTACGGCAGAAGATAGGTTTCATTCCACAAAAAGCTCTGCTCTTTACCGGCACAATCGCAGAAAACCTCCGCTATGGGAAAGAAAATGCTAGTCGTGAGGAATTGGTGCAAGCAGCAGATGTAGCACAAGCGAGAGACTTTCATCGAAAGCAAGGAAGAACGCTTTTGAAACGCATTTGGCTGAAGGAGGGAGCAATCTCTCAGGTGGGTCAAAAAGCAACGCCTCTCCATTGCACGTGCTGTCGTGAAAGAACCAGATATTTATATCTTTGATGATTCATTTTCTGCGTTGGACTATAAGACCGATGCCATTCTTCGAAGTCGACTCAAAGAAGTTACGCAAAATGCTACTGTATTGATTGTAGCACAACGCGTGGGAACCATTATGGATGCAGATCAGATTATTGTTCTGGATAAGGGAGAAATCGTTGGTCGTGGAACGCATGAAGAATTGATGCAACAAAACGATATCTATCGTGAAATTGCTAATTCTCAGCTTAATAGTCAATCACTAACAGAAGAATAGGAGGGAAAGATGAAACAACATAGTTTTATGCGCTTGTGGAGTTACTTAAAAGTTTATAAACTCTCAGTAATCCTTGCTATCTTTTTGAAGGTGGTGAGTATTGTAATGAGCGTGCTAGAGCCTTTTGTACTTGGTCTTGCCATTACAGAATTGACACGAAATGTGCTGGACATAGCAAAAGGAGTCGAAGGCGCCAGTATAAATACAACATATGTCTTTGGGGTAATGGCACTTTACCTTTTGCGTGGTTTGTTCTATGAAATTGGGGCTTACTATTCTAATTATTTTATGACCAATGCAGTGCAAAATACAGTACGTGACATGCGCAATGAGTTGAGTTCTAAAATTAATCAAATTCCAGTTTCTTACTTTGATAAGCATCAATTTGGAGATTTGCTAGGGCGCTTTACCAGTGATGTAGAGACTGTTTCAAATGCGCTTCAACAATCATTCTTACAAGTTGTAAATGCGGTTTTGACCATTACCTTAGTTATCGGAATGGTCTTGTATCTTAATTTTCAACTGGCTTTGATAGTGATTGCTAGCATTCCGTTGACCTATTTTGGTGCGAACTTTATTTTGAAAAAATCGCAACCGTATTTTAAAAAGCAAGCAGATACGCTAGGTGTCATGAATGGATTTGTTCAAGAAAATCTAACTGGTTTTAATGTGCTGAAACTCTATGGTCGTGAAGAAACATCTTCAGACGATTTTCGAGAAATCACGCAAAACCTCCAAGAAGTCGGGTTCAAAGCTAGTTTTATTTCTGGCTTGATGATGCCAATTTTGAACGCAATTTCAGATTTGACTTATCTGCTTGTAGCAGTTGTTGGTGGTCTGCAAGTCATTTCTGGACAATTAACGATTGGGAACATGCAAGCATTCGTACAATATGTGTGGCAAGTAAACCAACCAATCCAAAACTTAACGCAATTGGCTGGGCAATTGCAGAGTGCTAAGTCTTCGCTGGATCGTGTCTTTCAAGTCTTGGATGAACCAGACGAAGTAACGGATGCAAAAAGAGCGACTTGAGCATGATTTTGACAGGCCAGGTCAGCTTCAAGCATGTTGACTTTTCAATACGTGGAAAACAAACCGCTCATTCGAGACTTCAACTTAGAGGTTAAGCCGGGCGAAATGGTGGCGATTGTCGGTCCGACTGGTGCTGGAAAGACCACCCTCATCAATCTACTGATGCGTTTTTACGATGTAACTGCCGGTTCAATTTCTGTTGACGGCCATGATATTCGCAATTTGTCTCGCCAAGAATACCGCAAACAATTTGGTATGGTCTTGCAAGACGCTTGGCTTTATGAAGGAACAGTCAAGGAAAACTTGCGCTTTGGAAATCTGAATGCGACAGATGAAGAGATTGTGGAAGCTGCCAAAAGCGGCTAATGTCGATCATTTCATTCGGACGCTTCCAGGTGGCTATAATATGGAAATGAATCAGGAATCCAGCAATATTTCGCTAGGACAAAAACAATTGCTGACCATTGCGCGAGCATTATTAGCCGATCCAAAAATCTTGATTTTTGGATGAAGCAACTTCGTCCGTTGATACGCGCCTAGAGCTCTTGATTCAAAAAGCGATGAAGAACCTCATGCAAGGACGAACAAGCTTTTGTCATTGCTCACCGCTTATCGACGATTCAAGAGGCGGACAAGATTTTGGTTCTCAAAGACGGGACAAATCATTGAGCAAGGAACTCACGAATCGCTTTTTAGCTGATAAAGGTTTCTATTACGACTTATATACAAGTCAGTTTGCTAAGAAAGAAGCCTAACGAATAAAGGAGCAAAAAGAAAACTCCATCTAAATAATAAAAACACGAACCCTGTCTTGACTAGCTGCTAGCTAATCTGGACGAGTTCGTGTTTTTTATCTTTTGTGACATAAAGCTAAAATGCAATTGCTCTGTCTCACAACTATTTTTGCTAAATCTTCAAAACTGCATGATCATTTCTTCGATCCGCCCAGCGGACGAAGTGAACTAGTTTTTGATTTATATTGTCAGCCGGGCGGACGATTGGCTTTAGATATGAGTTGGTGCGAGTCTTTACTAGTGTCAGTCACCAGTCGATCAGTTTTCAATCGTCTTGTCACAGAATGTGTTCATTCAGTCCGTTAAGTGAAAAATTACGCCTTATCGAAAGAGGTTAGTAAGCCAAACAATGAAATACAATCCAAGAAAAGACGGCATGCCATTTCCAATAAAGCACGATCAGTCCAAAGCGTTTCACGTATCCAAGATGATGGGGAGAAAAATAAAGTGCTGTTCTAGAACCCGATACTACGTCCCTTTCAAACCAAGCTGCATGTAAATACCTGCTCGCAAAAGAGTGGAAAGAGTTGGTGACGACCAAGCAACAGTAATTTTCCTTACTTTTTCATCCAAAAATAGTTTTACTAAACGCAGATTTTCTAAGGTATTGTTGACTGCCGTTCAATTATAATATCTTCTTGTGGAAATACATCACTTGCTTTAAATACTGTGCCATTGCTTCTGCTTCGGTTATTGGTTTCATCGACACCTTGACCCTCCAGACACGACAATTTTTAGGAGTATGATTAAATTTTTCATACATCATTTTTCCTTTTTCGAGCCGTTGAGCGAGAAGAGGCGGAACCTTGTCTCCTATCAAACCAGACCCTAAGATGATGATGTAGTCTGGATGTTTTATGACGGGCAATAGTATTATAAACAAAAACCGTAAAGGATATAGGTCACATAAAGATAGCTACCATAAATTAGAAGTCCATTTGTAAGAGATAGGGTTTTATGAAGAAAGATAAAATGAGGAAAAGAAAAAAAGTAAGCGCTAGGAAAGAGCAATAGCGAGTCCATAAAAGAGGGAGAGGAGGTTTGCTAAACGCCTGCCTTCAAAGGTTATCATCTGTCTGCCATTAAAAATGAGATAAATGGTTGAAATTATAACACTCAAAGGAATGAAAAAGTGCTAAGATGAGCAAAGAAAGCATTGCCAGATTTCTATTGACAAGTTGTTCCATATGAATCACAAACAAACCAGAAACGATAGCGGAAAATAAAAATTAAAAACGATACTAAGCAAATACGCATTGAAGAGTCGCCTTGGCTCTATATAAAACAAGACAAGAAAAAGAAGAGCAGGAAGAAGCCAAATAAGATGCAATACCATAATGTGATAACAATCCTTTCAAACAGATTCCTTTTAGTATAGCATAAAAGTTCCTGTAAAAATAGTAGATTCAAAAACAATGGACTTAAAAATTGAAATATTATTAAAAAAATATGGTATAATATTTTTATGTCTTGGGGTCGTTACGGATTCGACAGGCATTATGAGGCACATTTTGCGACTCATCGAGCGGATGTAAAGCGCCAGTTAAATATAACTGCAAAAAATAATAATTCTTACGCTTTAGCTGCCTAAAAAACAGCCAGCGTGACCAGATTCGGATCGCTCGTGTTCGATGACCGGTCTTAATAATAGCGAGATACGATTAAGCCTTGTCTAGGGGCTTGATAAGAGACTGATAGACTCGCTTGGCTTTGGGCTTGAGTTATGTGTCAAAGCGAAGTTAAATCCAATACATAACCTATGGTTGTAGACAAATGTGTTGGCAGGTGTTTGGACGTGGGTTCAATTCCCACCGGCTCCATTGTTAAATATGGAAGATTACTCAAGAGGCTTAAGAGGCTGTGTTGGAAACGCAGTAGGCGTGTGAAAGCGCGTGGGTTCGAATCCCATGTCTTCTGTTTTTGTTACAAAAACGCTCGTTAGTGGCGTTTTTTTCTTACTAGAAGATAAAATGAGTGAAGAGAACGGATTCACTCATTTATTTTTTTGAAAAATATTGAAATTTTTCTGAAAAGTAGTAGACTGTTACTAGAAAGTTTGGAGGTTTCTTGTGAAATTATACGTACAATTGATGATTATTTTTTTCGATTTCTTTGATAGGAGAAGGATTTCCTATCTTTTTCATTTGCCTATTCCAGGAAGCATTATTGGGCCCTCATTCTTCTTTTTTTGGCTTTTGCAATTTAAAATTTTCAGATTGCGGCATGTGAGTATGGTGGGAAATTTTTTATTAGCCAATATGACGATTCTATTTTTGCCGCCAGCGGTCGGAATTATGGATAAATTTCATGTCATTGCGCCTTATCTGCTGCCGATTGTTTTGATTATTGTTGGAGCGATTGTGATCAATGTGATTGTCATTGCCGTGGTTGTTCATTTTATCAAAAATCGCTTTGAAGGAGATTACGGAGAAGGAGAAACAAGAAATGTCTAATTTGTGGGGCAATCCTTTATTTGGTTTGGCTTTATCAATCTTTGCTTATCTGGTAGGAATGTTGATTTTTTTCGCAGATTTCCGCATCCTTTGACAACCCCTTTACTTCTAGCCACCATATTTGTCATTGTATTTTTAAAATTGACAGGAATTTCTTACAAGACATTACTACGTAGGTGGGGCGTATTTGAATAATCTCATTGTGCCGTCAACGGTTGCACTGGGAATTCCTTTGTATAAAACATTTCATCTCATGAAACACCATGCCAGAAGCATTTTGATTGGTACTTTTATAGCGGTAGTAGTGAATACTAGTTTTACGGCCTTGGTCGCCAAGGCTTTTTGGAATGGATTTTTCTTAGCATTTCACTCTTTCCCAAATCAGTAACAACAGCTATGGCGGTTGGAATTACAGATAAAATGCAAGGGCTGACGACGGTGACGTTGGTAGTTGTAGTAGCAACAGGGAATTTTGACAAGTGTGATAGGACCGACTGTTTTAAGGATTTTAAAAATCAAAGATCCTGTTGCAGTAGGCTTAGCTCTTGGAGGAACGGGACATGCTGTTGGGACAGGGACAGCCTTTAAATACGGACAAGTTGCAGGTGCTATGGCTGGTCTAGCTATTGGGCGTGACAGGGATTATGTATGTGATTGTCAGTCCAATTGTTGCAAGTATTATTTTAAAATAGCAAAAAACGAGAATGACTGTGTTGTGACTATTTTTTGAAAGCAAGTATGTTTTCTGCCCCATTTCTTAAAAAACATGATATAATAGAGAGTAAAAACTTTTTGATAGAAAGACAGTTATGGATTTAAAAGATTATATTGCAACCATTGAAAAATTACCCACAAGAAGGGATTTTTATTTCGTGACATTAGCCCATTGATGGCAGATGGAAATGCCTACAGCTATGCTATTCGAGAAATTGTCCAATATGCTACGGACAAGAAAATTGACATGATTGTCGGTCCAGAAGCGCGTGGATTTATTGTTGGATGTCCGGTAGCTTATGAGCTTGGAGTTGGTTTTGCTCCAGTACGTAAGCCTGGGAAATTGCCTCGTGAGGTTATCTCAGCTAGTTATGAAAAAGAGTATGGTGTAGATACTTTAACAATGCACGCTGACTCTATCAAACCTGGACAGCGTGTACTGATTGTTGATGACCTTCTTGCAACAGGGAGGAACGGTTAAAGCAACAATTGAAATGGTTGAACGTTTAGGTGGTATCGTTGCAGGTTGCGCTTTCCTTATTGAATTGGATGAATTGAAGGGACGCGAAGCTATTGGTAACTACGATTACAAAGTTCTCATGCATTATTAAGGTATAAGTAAAAAGCTATATCTTGTTGTAGAAAAAGTATAATTGAAAACTATATCTCCTTTCAGTATAATAAAAGCAGAAAAGTAAAAGGAGATATTTTCATGCCTATTAAAATTGATAAGAAATTACCAGCTGTTGACATTTTAAGATCTGAGAATATCTTTGTCATGGATGATGAGCGTGCAGAACACCAAGATATTCGTCCTCTGAATATCTTGATTTTTGAATTTAATGCCACAAAAACAGTAACAGAAACGCAGTTGTTGCGTCATTTAGCAAATACGCTATTGCAACTTCGGATTGAATTTCTTTATATGACTTCTCATACCTTCAAAACGACACATGCGGACTATATGGAGACCTTTTTATAAGACTTTTGATGAGATCAAAGGTCGTTATTTTGACGGTTTGATTGTCACTGGAGCGCCAGTCGAGCATTTGCCTTTTGAAAGCAGTAGATTATTGGGAAGAATTTCGACAAGTTATTGACTGGTCCAAATCGCATGTTTACTCAACGTTGCATATTTGTTGGGAGCGCAAGCAGCTCTTTTATGCTCGTTATGGCATTGCTAAACACCAGATGAAGCGCAAGTTGTCCGGTATTTATAGTCAATCCATACCAGAAAAACCAAATTTGCTGTTTCGTGGTTTTGATGATGAATACAGCTCCTCATTCGCGTTATACAGAAGTTCGCAAAGAGGATATTTTAAATAAGAGTAATTTGGAAATTTTAGCTTGTGGAGAAGAGGTTGGTGTCTCCGTTGTGGCAAGTCGTGATCTTCGCGAAGTGTATAGCTTTTGGTCATTTGGAATATGACCGAGAGACCTTGGCAAAAGAATATTTGCGTGATGTAGACGCAGGGCTGAATCCGCATATTCCAGAAAAATTATTTCAAAAATGATGACGTTACTTCAGTTCCCTGTTTACGATGGAATCTGGCTGCGGCGCTGTTTTTCAACAATTTGGATTAATTATGCTGTTTATCAAGAAACGCCATTTGACTGGGAAAATGCAGCAAATGACGCTTCTTGTTTGCTTATTTATAAGAGGTGTTATGACTTATTTATCAGCGTATAAGACGGGCAATTTAGTATTGCCAAACTGAGCTTCTTTTTTTCATTTTTCATGAGATATTTGATAATAGTGATGACTTTTTTGGTCTGGCAATTTTTTTCTATTTGCAAAAACTACAACGTCGCTAGAAGAGATTTCTCCTGTTCAGATTGCGGAAAGTATTGGGAAATCTGTTGCAGAGGTCAATCGCTCATGTCAAATTTGACAGAAAAAGGATTGTTGCAGTACAAAACAATTGCCCTCAATGGTGAAATTGAGGCAGTTTTTGATGCGCTACCAGCGCTTGAACGATTGGATGAAATTGTAGAGAGTCACTCAAGCGTTGCGCAAGCTGTTTCTCAAAAATGTTTTTAAAAAGACTTGGTCGAAACTTTTCAGCAAGAATTAGGTCGCCTCTTGACACCGTTTGAAATCGAGGATTTAACAAAAACGATTCAAGATGACAAGATCAATCCTGAACTTGTTACTGCTGCTCTTCGTGAAGCTGTTTTTAATGGAAAGGCAAACTGGAGATACATCCAAGCTATCTTTACGGAATTGGCGCCGTGAAGGCATTACAACAGTAGCACAGGTAGAAGCGAAGCGAGAAGAACGTGAAGCGGCAAATCCGCAAAATATCACTGTCTCAGATGATTTTTTGAAGGCTATGGATTTGTGGCGAGATTAAGATGTCGGAGTTTGTTCCCTTGGAATAGACTCTTTTTTTAGTTCCTTAAAAATGATATACTAAGTGAAACGATTATTTTAGAAATGAGTTATCATGCAAGTAAAGAATATCTCAAAACGTTTGAGAAAAGTAGCTGGTTTTGTACCACAGGATGCCAAAATCTTGGATGTAGAGTGACCACGCTTATTTACCGATTTATCTAATTCAGCAGGGAGCAATTTCTCGGCTATTGCTGGTGAAGTTGTTGAGGGACCTTATCAGTCTGCGGTGACGAATGTAGCAGATAATCAGATGTCCGATAAAATTGATGTTCGCTTGGCAAATGGTTTGGCAGCTTTTGATGCAGAAGATCAGATTGATGTTATCGTTATTGCAGGAATGGGAGGAGGATTGATAGCAGATATTTTAGACAATGGCAGTGCAAAATTGGCATCTGTTAAGCGCCTGATTCTTCAGCCTAACAATCGGGAAGATGAACTTCGCAGGTGGTTATGTGGTCATAATTTTCAAATTACGAGGAAGCTATTGTGGAAGAAAATGGGAAATTTTACGAGATAATGATAGCGAACAGGGGCATCAAGTGTTGAATGCTAAACAAGAACGCTTCGGACCTTATCTAATGAGGGAGCAATCAGCTGTTTTTCTAGATAAATGGCAGCGAGAAGTAGACAAGCTGGAAAAAGCTCTGGCTAAAATCCCTGAGAAAAATCTAACGGAACGCTCTGCTATGTCCCAAAAAATCAAGCAAATCAAGGAGGTACTGCATGCTGGCAAGTGATGTTATTAACCGTTATGAAGCATACTGTCCTAAGGATCTGTCCATGACGGAGATGTCTCGTGGACTGCAAATTGGAACTCTGAATCAGGAAGTTAAGCTGAGTACTGGTAGCTTTGGATATCCGCGAGCAGACAGTTGCAGAGGCGATTGAAAAAGGGATGTAGATTTGATTTTTGGTTAAAGCACGCACCGATCTTTCGGCCTATTAAAGGATTTAGTGGCAGACTGACCTCAGAATCAGATTTACATCGATCTGATTAAGCACGATATTGCAGTCTATGTCAGCCATACCAATATTGATATTGTGGATGACGGTCTCAATGACTGGTTCTGTAATCTATTAGAAATCACTGATACGGATTATCTTAGCGAAACGGCTTCTGGACACGGCATTGGTCGTATTGGCAAGATTGTGCCTCAGACTTTTGGAGACTTTGCAGGCAAGGTTAAAGGAAACTTTTGGTCTGGATAGTCTGCGTTTGGTGACTTATTCGAATGTGGATTTGGAGCAAATGATTGAGAAAGTGGCGATCTGTGGTGGCAGTGGTCAGTCCTTTTACAAGGAGGCTTTAGAAAAGGGTGCTCAGCTTTATATTACAGGTGATATTTACTATCATACAGCACAGGATATGCTGAGCGAGGGGCTTCTAGCTTTGGATCCGGGTCACCATATAGAAGTGCTCTTTGTAGAAAAATTGGTTGAAAAAGTTTCAAGACTGGAAAGTAGAGAGTTGGGAAGTTGAATTTTTAGCCAGTCAAGTTTCTACAAATCCTTTTAAACATATCTAAGTAGGAAATTGTATGAAAAAGTAGCGATTATCGGAGCAGGGATTGTCGGATCAACTGCTGCTTATTATCTATCGAAAAAATCCTGTCTTATCAGGTGACAGTTTTTTTGACCATGAACAGGTCAGGCAACCAAGGCAGCAGCTGGTATTATCAGTCCGTGGTTTTTCAAAGCGCGCAATAAAGCATGGTATCGTATGGCGCGACTGGGAGCAGATTTTTATCTCGATTTGATAGCTGATTTACAGAAGGACGGTTTTGCAACGAGTTTTATCAGCAGACTGGCGTCTTTTGCTGAAGAAAAAGAGGAGAGCTGGAGGCACTCTATGACTTGGCAGACCAACGGCGAAAAGAGTCACCACTCATTGGCGACTTGCGGCTACTTTTCACGAGCGAAGCAGCAGAGTACTTTCCAGGGCTTCAAGGTTTTGACCGGCTGCTCTATGCTTCTGGAGGAGCACGCGTGGAAGGCTCATTATTGACTCAGACTTTGCTTGCGGCTAGCGGTGCAGAAGTAATTCAAAAAGAAAGTAAGTTTGGACATTCGAGATGGGGCTTTCTGGGTTGATAGTTGTTGTTTTGACCAAGTTATATTGGCAACAGGAGCTTGGTTGCCCTGAGCTTTTGAGTCCATTAGGTTATCAAGTGGATGTTCGTCCACAAAAGGGTCAGTTGCGAGATTATCAGACTGACTCTGGTGACAGATGATTATCCAGTTGTCATGCCAGAAGGAGAGCTAGATATTATTCCTTTTCAAAAATGGCAAAATCAGTATGGGGAGCTACGCACGAAAATGAAATGGGCTATGACCTTAAAGTAGATCAGGTCATGCTGGATAAAATGGAAGCAGGAGGCTCTCACTATTTTTCCTAGGTTATCTCAGGCGAAAGTGGTGAGCGAACGGGTCGGAATTCGAGCCTATACTAGTGACTTTTTCTCCTTTCTTTGGTCAGGTGCCAGATCTTCCTCAGGTATTTGCAGCTAGTGGTTTAGGCTCGTCTGGCTTGACGACAGGACCTCTCATCGGATATCATTTAGTTCAGATGATTCAGGGAAAAACGGTAGTTTAAATCCAGCGGATTATCCCATTGAAAGTATACATTAAGAAAGAGAAGTAGATGACAGAAAATATTTTAAATTAGGGTCAATGTTTGTGTGAAAAAGGGGAATCAAGTTCTCTTTGCTCAATCGGCAGCATGATGATTTTAAAGGCTGGATTCAGCCAGGTGGGAAAAGTTGAGTTTCCAGAATCTTTTTGAAGCAGCAGCTCGAGAGTTGAAAGAGGAAACGAGCTGACAGCTTTGAAATTACAGCTTAAAGGCATTTCAGGTTTTTACCAATCCAAACAAAAAGCAGAGCGCTATGTCTATTATGATTTTTCTCTGCGAGGATTTGAAGGGAACTGCTAACGGAATCACGGGAAGGTCAGCCCAAATGGTGGTCAATTGATGAACTGGACCAGCTCGATCATGCAGGACGACATCAGAGATAGGCTTCCTTTGTACTGGCGAAAAGGTCCTTTGAGCGGATTCACTATTGGGATGAAGAGAACCATTGCATCAAAAGAAACCAAGACGATATTGTATGATGAAAGATAATGAGGAGATGAAGTTGTTATGAACTGGTTGCAGGAGCAGCCTGTGGTGCTGCAGGCTGGCGGGACTCTTTACATGGGGCTGTACCATTGTAGGCTCTGCGGTTGTCTTTTTCTTTAAAACAGTCAGTCGTAAAGCTGCTGGATATTATGATGGATTTGCAGCTGGTGTCATGATTGCAGCTTCATTTTTGGTCGCTCTTGCAGCCTTCAATTGAGTATGCAAAAGGTAACTATGGAGTGTGGTTCTGGAGCCAGCCGCCCTTGGTTTTCTGTTGGGTGGTTTCTTCTTGCGCTTTATTGATGCGGTAGTACCTCATTTACACCTTAGCAAGAAGGATGTATCTGAGGCAGAAAGTCTGCCGGAGCACAGCCGGAATAAACTGTCCAAAACGGCCCTGCTTTTTCTGGCTATTACCATACACAATTTTCCAGAAGGCTTAGCAGTAGGAGTGACCTTTGGTGCCTTATCCAGCAATTCCAGTCCAGAAGTCTTTATCGGAGCTGTAGGTCTGGCTCTGGGAATCGGTCTCCAAAATGTGCCGGAAGGAGCAGCCTTGTCCATTCCTATACGGACAGACGGGAATCGCGTCTTAAAGGCTTTTTACTGGGGCTGATGTCGGCTATTGTTGAGCCCTATCGGAGCTGTCCTTGGTGCTTATGCGGTTATGACAATGACGGCTATTCTACCCTATGCCCTGTCTTTTGCGGCGGGAGCCATGATTTTCGTCGTCGTGGAGGAGCTGATACCAGATTCTCAGACAAATGGCAATACAGATGTTGCAACTTTAGGTCTCATGGTGGGCTTTGTACTGATGATGGTATTGGATGTGCTTTTGGGATAGCAGATGCTTTTTTAAAATTAGGCGTCTATTTTATCAGTTTGCCCTAGATAACAACAGTTCTATCTTTGGCAGATTTTTGGTTCGTTTTATTTTCATTAAGTATGAAAAGCCTTGAATGAAAATGCTCTCTTTCTTGAAGGATGACATCCGCTTTCAAAAATGGTAAAATAAGGAGAATACATTTAAGAGAGGAAACTCATTATGAAAGGTATTATCCTTGCAGGTGGTTCTGGTACACGTTTATATCCTTTGACTAGAGCTGCATCTAAACAACTCATGCCGGTTTATGATAAACCCATGATTTATTATCCATTGTCAACCCTCATGCTGGCTGGTATCAAGGACATCTTGATTATCTCAACACCAACAGATCTTCCTCGCTTTGAGGATTTGTTGGGTGATGGCTCGGAGTTTGGCATCAAACTTTCTTACGCTGAGCAACCAAGTCCAGATGGTTTGGCGCAAGCCTTTATTATTGGTGCCGACTTTATCGGAGATGACCATGTGGCTTTGATTTTAGGTGATAATATTTATCATGGCCCAGGTCTTAGTAAAATGCTGCAAAAAGCTGCTTCAAAGGAAAATGGAGCGACTGTCTTTGGTTATCAAGTAAAAGATCCAGAGCGTTTCGGTGTGGTTGAATTTGATGACAATATGAATGCAATCTCTATCGAAGAAAAACCAGAACAACCACGTTCTAACTATGCAGTTACAGGACTTTATTTCTATGACAATGACGTAGTAGAAATTGCTAAAAATATCAAGCCTAGTCCACGTGGAGAGCTGGAAATCACTGATGTCAATAAGGCTTACTTAGACCGCGGCGATTTGTCTGTTGAGCTTATGGGACGTGGTTTTGCTTGGTTGGACACTGGTACACACGAGAGCTTGTTAGAAGCTGCTCAATACATTGAAACCGTCCAACGTATGCAAAATGTTCAAGTAGCAAACTTAGAAGAAATTGCCTACCGTATGGGTTATATTACCAAAGAACAAGTGCATGATTTGGCACAATCACTTAAAAAGAACGAATACGGTCATTACTTATTGCGTTTGATTGGAGAAGAATAAGACATGTCTGAACAATTTTTTGAAAAAGAAAATTAGTAGCCCGTAAGATTGAAGCCATTCCTGGCATGCTGGAATTTGATATTCCAGTACATGGAGACAATCGTGGCTGGTTCAAGGAAAACTTTCAAAAAGAAAAAATGGTGCCCCTTGGTTTTCCAGAAAGCTTTTTTGCAGAAGGTAAGCTTCAAAACAATGTCAGCTTTTTCCGCAAAAATGTGCTCCGTGGATCTCATGCAGAACCTGGGATAAGTACATTTCTGTCGCAGATGGCGGAAAAGTTCTTGGTTCTTGGGTTGATTTGCGTGAAGGGGAAACATTCGGAAATACCTACCAAACGGTCATTGATGCCAGCAAAGGGATTTTCGTTCCTCGCGGTGTAGCAAATGGCTTTCAAGTATTGTCAGATACGGTTTCTTATAGCTATTTGGTCAATGACTACTGGGCATTGGAATTGAAAACCTAAGTATGCCTTTGTCAACTATGCTGACCCTGCTCTTGGGATTGAATGGGAAAATCTTGACCAAGCAGAAGTTTCTGAAGCAGATAAGAATCATCCAATGCTTAAGGATGTTAAGCCTTTGACCAAAGATATGTTATAATACCCTCAGAAAAATAGGAGAAAATCTTTTTCATGACTGAATATAAAAATATTGTAGTGACAGGTGGTGCTAGCTTTTATCGGTTCTAACTTTGTCCACTATGTGTACAATAACTTTCCAGATGTGCATATCACAGTTCTGGATAAAGCTAACTTATGCTGGTAACCGTGCCAACATTGAAGAAATTCTAGGCGACCGAGTGAGTTAGTCGTTGGAGATATTGCTGATGCAGCGATTGTTGATCAAGTAGCTAAGAATGCGGATGCTATTGTTCACTATGCGGCTGAAAGTCATAATGACAATTCTCTCAAATGATCCATCCATTTCATTTATTCACCAAACTTTGTCGGAACATACACACTCTTGAAGCGAGCTCGTAAATACGATCATTCGTTTCCACCATGTGTCGACTGACGAAGCTTACGGATGACCTTCTCTTCGTGAAGATCTTCCAGGTCACGGTGAAGGACTCAGTGAAAAATTCACACCAGAAACGAAGTACAATCCAAGTTCACCTTATTCTTCAACTAAGGCAGCTTCTGATTTGATTGTCAAGGCTTGGGTACGCTCTTTTCGGTGTTAAGGCCACCATCTCTAACTGTTCAAACAACTACGGACCATATCAACACATCGAAAAATTCATTCCGCGTCAGATTACCAATATCCTTTCAGGCATTCGTCCAAAACTTTATGGTGAAGGAAAGAATGTTCGTGACTGGATTCATACTAATGACCATTCATCAGGGGTTTGGACCATTCTCACAAAAGGGAAGATTGATGAAACCTACCCTAATTGGTGCAGACGGTGAGAAGAATAACAAAGAAGTGCTAGAGCTCATTCTCAAAGAAATGGGACAACCAGCTGACGCTTACGACCATGTAACAGACCGTGCGGGTCACGACCTGCGCTATGCTATTGATGCTAGCAAGTTGCGTGATGAACTAGGTTGGAAACCAGAATTTACCAACTTTGAAGCTGGATTTGAAAGAAACTATCAAAATGGTATACAGACCACCAAGATTGGTGGAAAGCTGAAAAGAAGCTGTCGAAGCTAACTATGCTAAGACTCAAAAAAGTGTTGAAAATAAAACGTATTATTGAAGTTTTGTCTTAAAGGAGAATCATGAAACATAAAATTTTTAGTAACAGGTGGAGCCGGATTTATCGGAACGCATACCGTTATTGAGTTAATCAATGCTGGACACGAAGTTGTTATTGTTGATAATTTAGTGAACAGCAGCAAAAAAAGTGTAGAAGTTGTAGAACAAATTGTTGGTCAAAAAGTTCCATTTTATCAAGTGGACATTCGTGATAAGAAAGCCTTACTGTGAAATCTTTAAAGACAGAACAACCGACAGGCGTGATTCATTTTGCAGCGTTGAAAGCAGTTGGTGAATCAACACAAATTCCACTGACTTATTACGAAAACAACATTACAGGAACACTGACATTGCTACGTGTCATGGAAGAAGTCAATTGCAAAAATATCATTTTCAGCTCTTTCTGCAACTGTTCATGGAGATCCCTCATACCGTTCCAATTTTTAGAAGATTTTTCCTCTGTCAGTCACCAATCCTTACGGACGTACAAAAACTGATGATTGAAGAAATGCTGACGGATATTTACAAAGCTGATGCAAAACTGGAATGTTGTCTTGCTTCGGTATTTTTAATCCAATTGGTGCTCATGAAAGTGGTGATTTGGGTGAAAATCCCAAATGGCATTCCAAATAATCTTTTGCCATATGTGACACAGGTTGCTGTTGGAAAATTAAAAAGAAGTGCAAGTATTTGGCAATGATTATCCAACAGTTGATGGTACTGGTGTTCGTGACTATATTCACGTGGTGGATTTGGCAAAAGGACATGTGGCTGCTCTGCAAAAATTGAAGGAACTGCTGGTCTAAATATCTATAACCTTGGTACCGGTAAAGGATATTCTGTTTTAGAAATTATCCAAAATATGGAAAAAGCAGTCGGCAAACCAATCCTTACAAGATTGTTGACTGCCGCCCTGGTGACATTGCCACTTGTTATGCTGACTCTACAAAAGCAAAAGAGGAGCTATTGGGAAGCACAATTTGATATTACACGTATGTGCAAGATGCTTTGGCATTGGCAAAAGCAAACACCCAAATGGATTTGATGACTAAATAAAAATATGTCAAATAGTAGACGAGGCTGGGATAGTAGTTTTCAGCCTCGCTTTATTAAATAGAAATAAGCTTGATGCACAGTAGTTGATTACTCAAAACATTGCGTTGAAGTTACGAATAATGCTTGAGTAAGGTATTTTTCTATTCAAACTTGTAAGAAGTATCTAATCAACCTTGTGAAGTTGACCAGAACTCGCTGTTCTGAGTTTTTGCATGATGACTTGAAAGTAAAGTTTACTAAAAAATGTAGAAAACCAGTTAAGCATTTTTCTGGAAGAATGATTTACTTTCTGTTAAACTAAAAATATGGAACATCATTTTAATCATAAAGCAGAATCATTCGATTCTCCCAAAAATATATTTATTGCCAATCTTATTCGCCAGGAAGTGGAGAAAACAAATTGTAGATTTTCTCTGACAAGTGCATTTTAGATTTTGCGGTGGTACAGGATTGGTGAGCTCTGCCATTAGCAACTCAATCCAAGTCAGTCATGCTTGTTGATATTTCAGATAAAATGCTTGAGCAAGCTCGCCTAAAAGTGGAAAAAGCAAGCCATTGATAATGTTTATTTGTTACAGCAGGATTTGTTGATCAAACCCATTAAAACCAATTATTTGACATCATCGTGGTTAGTCAGTCTCTTCATCATATGCCAAATATTGAGAAGACTCTAGCGATGTTTAGAAATCATCTTGTAGAAGACGGACAACTTTTTATTGCAGATTTTGTTAAAACAGACGTAAATCATCATGGCTTTTCATCTTGATGAATTGGAAGAAAAACTTATCTCAGAATGGTTTCTCATCTGTCAAATTCAGATAATTTATAGTGCAGAGGAACTCTTTTAGGAAATTATGCAGAGCTTTTTCTTGATATGACAAAATCACTCGTTTGCATGACGAGTGATTTTGGTTTGTCTTTATAGTAAATTTTTGATTCTTTTATGGAAATAGTAGAAAATGGCGCGTGGATATAGTATAATGGGATTATATATATTTTGAAGGAGAATGAGATTAAGTGAAATCTTCGGATTTATTGATTATTATCCCTGCCTACAATGAAGAAGGCTCTATTGAGAAATGTTGTCGATAATATCATTCAGGAATTATTCACAATATGATTATGTGATTATCAATGACGGATCAAAAGGATAGAACATCAGCCATTTGCCATGCAAACAGTTATAATATTGTGATTTGCCGGTCACTTAGGATTGGCAGGCGCATTTCAAACAGGACTTAGATATGCTTATGAGCAAGGGCTATAAAAAGGCAGTGCAGTTTGATGCAGATGGGCAACATTTTGCCTGAGTATATCTCAGCTTTTTAGAAGCAAAAATGAACGAAGGCTATGAAAATGGTTATCGGATCTCGTTTTGTGACGGAAAAAGCGCGAAACGTCTACGGGATGATGGGGAATATTCTCATTAGGCAGCCATTAAATTAACCACTAGGAAAGACAATCAACGATCAACTTCTGGCATGCGGATGTTTTCTGAAGGACTTGTCAAAGAATTTGCTCAATATCAATTATGGACCTGAGCCAGATACCGTCTCATATCTAATTCGTCATGGTGTGAAAAGTAGCAGAAGCCCAAGTGCGAAATGGAAGAGAGACAAGCCGGTGAGAGCTATCTGACACTTTCTCGCTCTATTCAATATATGACGCATATGTTTTGCATTTATCTTGGATCATTCAGAATTTCAGAAGAGAGGTAGACGTGTGAAATGACTATTTGGTTTCAAATTGTATTGATTTTGTCTCTGTTATGACTTGTGCCTTTATTTTACGCAGTATCAGAAAATCACAAGTTCAAATCAACGATGCTATATTTGGGTATTTTTCTCTTTAATTCTATTAGTATTTAGCAT
>BNJU01000713.1_pt1 | contig 92587 bp, 94 predicted proteins | sample 8539281 | NCBI WGS metagenome assembly BNJU01 (sample SAMD00202456, study PRJDB9452) | human saliva metagenome | isolation source: human saliva | place: Japan
CCATATTTTTTTATTATTATAAATTCTTGACTATAATAGAAAAATTACAGTTTTTATACTGCAATTTCAGTTATCAACATTCCAACTTCAATTTCATCTAAAAGCTTTCAGGATTCAAAGTATATCCCCATAATATACTCGCTTTTACCATCTCCAAATTTTTCATTCAATGCCATAGTTATCTGCTGTAAATCCATTAATCCAATATCTGATCCTGCTGTAATATTCAACAATATTTTACCAGCTTTTTGGGATATTTTTTTACAAAAGATTATTTACTATTTGTTTTACCACAAGCTTTTACCTTATCCAGCCCTTTAGATTTACCGAATGCCGTCACAGCTTCTCCTGAATTTTTAAAATTGATTTAATATCATTAAGCTCAAGATTCATCACTCCTTGTTTATTTATCATATTTAATATAAATTCTAAATTCTTTATAAAAAGCCTATCTCTCTTCACAAACAATTCAGGAAAAAAATTCATTCAACCCTTTTTCAACCAATTTTTTGAAGTGACAACACTATAACTCGTATCAGCAACTTTTTATTTTCTCAATTTCTTCAATCTCTCTATCCGAATCAATTGACGTAGCAACTGCAACTATTGTCAATATTCCCATTTTTTTCAGCAATTTCTGAAACAATACAAGCAATCTTGCTATTATTCTTTTCCGACATTTCTGTCAAAATAAATACTAAATCCGTATTTTTCAGTGTATCTTTCACTTCTACATTCAAGTTTTCAGAAATCAGTATTTTTGATTTCACATTCAAATTATCTAAATTCCCCTGATTTGCATCAATTCCCACAAGTTCAACTTCTGAAATTCCTTTTTGCATAATTTTTACTCAAAATATCATTTCCAGTCGTACCAATACCTATAACTTTTTATTTTAGCATTATTCATTATTTCTCTCCTCAATTTTCAAATTTTTTCTTTTCCATATTTTAACATATTTCCTCTAAATACAGTAAACTTTTTCATTATTTTTATAGTAAAATTACTTTTAAAATAAGGACATCCATAAAAGAATGCCCTTTACTAAATAACCTATTTTTTTATACCAAAACTCATTTAAAAAAATAGAAGTTATATTTTTACACTATTTGCTAATAGAAGTCTTGAACTCCTTGTAAAGAAACTTATAACTATTCCGCTGTTTAAACAAAAATATTATTAAGAAAATAATTACAAAATAATATCTTCAACAGGCAAAATAACCGCACCCATCGAAATTCCACGACCTAAATCTATCTTCATAATTTTAATAATCCGTATAATCTCTTGTGCGTGCCTATCTTCCAAATAAGTAACTAAAATACTGTCTGTCCCTGGCCAAACATGTGTATTAAAATGTTTAAAATCTTTTGCTCCCACGAACTATGAACAGCTGGAACTATAAAATATTGATCTATTCCATACTCTCTTAATTCTTCTTTCATTTTTTCCGTATAAAATGAATCAAAATATATTTCTAATCTTTTCACAAAATTCTCCCCTCTAATTTTTTTCTGAACCTCCCACGACTAAAGTCGCAGGGGTTCTAAAACCTTTAAAAATATTCAAAAAAATTTTTCTAGAAGTTTGATAGCTTTTACACTACCCTTATTCTTTTTAGGTGTGTTCAGCTCACCTCTATTGTATAGGACGCTTAAGTCCACAACTTTACTTTTTCCTTAATATATTTAATGCTCCATTACAATCTGCATTTATGAGTTTACCTGAGCTTGTTTGATATAGTCCTCTTTTTATTCTTTTTTCCACTGAATATGTATTCTTGTGAATTTTCTTTATCATATATTAGGGATTTCATCTCCATCAAAAGAAAACTTGCTTTTTGATGTATAACTTTCTTCTTGCAGCTTTAAATTCTATTCCATATAGTTTACATAGATATATTAATCTATCTCTTAATTTTTCCATATGGTATATTTACAAAGTTCTGATTATTTATACTTCCTATATTTGAATTTCTTTGAAAATCTTCATTATATCCTAGAACTATTCTTCCTATATCATTATTAAGACAATAATTTACAATTATTCTTGCTGCTTTTGAAAGATAATCATTTATACGATTATTTCTTTTTCTAACTATTCTTTTTTTGCCTTAATGTTATATGCTCTATCTTTTTGCTTATCTTTAATGCTTTTGCAATTTTGCATTTATCTTATTATAGTATTGATTTATTGATTTTTAATTTTTCTACCATCTATTATAAATGATGCTCCATTATTAGTTACACAAGTACAAAAATTATCTATACCTAAATCAATTCCTAGTGCATTTTCTTTATTTAATTCCCTTTGAACCTCTTCTACCTCATAAGTATATTGAATTTCAAAAGTACCTAGAATGTTGTTTTGGTATTATTCTAATCTCTTTTATTTTCTTGCCTTTTTAATACTGGTGGCAGCTTAATTTTTAACTTCCTGATGAGTTTTCTTAAACGAATTTGAATAAGGAACTATCAGAATATCATCTTTTAATCTTACAAAACCTATAACAAGAGTAGTAAAACCATCTTTAGCAAGATATTTAGGTAATTTTATATCTTTAAAATTATATTGACCATTCTTAGCAAGTTTTAAAAAGTCCAAAAAAATGATTTGAAACTTCCGTCTACTTCTTTTTAGAATTTGCTGAGCCATATTAGAATTTAATTTTTTATAGTTCTCACTATTTTTTAAGCATTTTATAGTTTTTCGTTATAACTTAAATACTTTTTATTTTTAAAAATAATACTGTCTAATATTATATATAGCTTCATTAGTTAAGTTCTTGGCTATATGAGATAAATATTTTAAATTCCTAAACTCCTTTTTGCTAAGATGTTTTTACTTGTTGTTTTTCAGAGATATTATACTATATATCCTACATTTTATCTATTAAAAAGTAGTATTTTTTAAATATTTTTAAAGTTTTTAAAACCCCACAACAGTGGGAAGCGTCGTTCACATAAATACGCTACCATTTATGCAGTTCTCTTATGAACTTCTTGTTATCTCTAACAAGCACAGACTATATCTTATCCATATCCTATTTCAAGGACTTAGGCGAAACCACTTCCAATACCAATCGCTTGTATGTACTCCCTCACGAGGATAGTCGTTGAACTTTCCTTTTTCGAGGCTTAACTGCTGATTGTCATTATATTCCTTTCTATACGTACGGCTCAATGTTTAGGATTTAACCTTGCATCATCTAGTATATTTTTTCTGCTTTCGCTACCTTCACACTTATACCATATTCTCAATTAGGTATTATGTTGTGGTCATACTAGCTTTAAGAGTTCCCAGCAGTTCAGTTTCTTTGTTGCACGGTTTTGCTCCGTGTCTACATACAAGTTTCCCTATACGCTTACTAAAATCTTCGTACAATTCATCTCATAACTAAAGTCGCGAGTGTTCTTGTACTATTTAATAAAAAGTAACTTTTATAAGTTACCAAACACTTTTAATAAATCAAAGAATCGAATTATTTAGCATATCCTCTTCTTTCTATTTCTTTTTCCTGTCTTCTTTTTTTTTCTTCTTTTTCTTTTTTTGTTTTCTCTTTTCTTTCTTCAACCAACGAATACAACACTGGTGTAAAGAACAATGTCAAGATTGTACAGAATGAAAGTCCAAACATTACTGCAATCGCCATTCCTTGATAGTATCCCGAACTTCCTTTACTCGAGAATACCATTGGCAACCAACCTAATACTGTTGTAAGCGTTGTCATTAAAATTGGTCGTAGTCTTGAACCACAGGCTTCTACTAAGGCATCATGAATCGACCAGCCTTTTTTCCGCAATCCCGCAACGAAATCAAGCATTACAATCGCATTATTAACCGCCATACCAAATAACATCAAGATACCAATCATAACGAACATACTAAGTTGTACTCTAGTTATCGCTAATCCTAAAATTACTCCAATCATTGATAATGGCAATGTTGTCATAATCATAAGTGGCAAGATAAATGATTCCAACTGAACCGCAAGTACTGTATAAATCAACACAATCGCAAGTAACAAGTCTTTCTTAATTTGTCCACCCATTTCAGATTGGTTTTTAGCTTGTCCTGCTACCCCAATTTTGTATCCTTCAGCTGGATTTGCCTTCTTGAATGACTGTTGAATAAATGTCGCTGCATCGTTAAATCCTTTTGATTTATCCAAGTTTGCACCAACTGTTACAATTCTTGTACCATTTTCTGTTGAAATAGTTGACGCACTTTCTTCATATTGCATTGTAGCAATATCTCCTAATCTAACATAAGTTCCTTTATTAGTTTTTATCTCTAAATCCATAATTTTATTCAATGAATTTTTTTGATTTTTTTCCAATTCCAACACTACATCCAATGTTTCTGTACTTTGAGTTACATCAATTGGATTTGCTGATCCAGATGCTGTCATAAATAGCATTTGAGTAATATCTGTTACAGTTATTCCATAACTTTCTGCTTTTACTCTGTCAACTTCCAATTTAGCTTGTGGATATCCACCTTCAGTCGATGACTTAACATCCTTAAACCAAGACTGACTCTTCATATCATTCATTATCGAATTTGCAATTCTATTTAATTCTTGTGGGTCATCACCTTCTATTTGAAACGAATAATCTTTCTGCGATAAACGACCTCCTGCTTTTTGTGGTGAAACCGCAAGTGTTACATTTGGTAAATCTTTTTAATTTTTTTCTCTGACACGGTTCATTGCCTTCATCGTATCTTTCTTTACATCGACATTTATTGTCGCTGCACTTTTTGAGGCAATAACATTTATATCTTTAGTCGCTGGATCTGCTTTTTACAACAGCTTCCATTTTTATTTGCAATATCTTTTTGACACATCTAAATCTAATCCTGTCGCAAGTGTCGCAACTACCGAATATTGATTATCGTCAATCGTTGGAAAGAACGTAGTTTTTACCGTTTTTTTCCTATTCCAAATACAACTATAACAAATGTTATTGTAACTCCAATTACCATTTTTCCATCTATTTTTCCAATACTTTTTGCCACTAATTCTTTATATTTATCTCTAAATGCATTAAATTTAGCAGCTTTTTTTCAGCATTATCTGATATTTTTTTAACATCTAAAAATAAACTCGAAGCCATTGGAACCCATAACATCGCAACAATAATCGAAGCTGACAACGCAAACATCATTGAAAATGCAATACTCTTAAATACTTCCTTAGCAAGTCCTTCAAATAATATAATTGGTAAAAAAATACACAAACTGAAGTTGCAGTTGACGCCATCATCGGAAGAATTACTTCATTTGTACCCCGTATCGCTGCTACATCTGCTGGTTCCTTATTAATCTGAATGTGATCAAAAATATTATCCAGCGTAACAACTCCGTTATCTACTAATGATCCAACTGCAAGTGATAATCCCATTAACGAAACCATATTCAATGTTATCCCTTGTGTTGTAAGTAAGAAGAATGTAAACATTGCTGAAATCGGAATCAATGTTCCCACAACTAATGACGCTCTCAAGTTTTTTTCAAGAATACAAAAAGTACTATGATTGTAATGATAACCGCTTGTATCCCAGAACTTGCAACATTTTTTATTGATTCACTAACTTTTTCACTGTTATCAACTATTATATTATAACTAGAACCTTCTGGAAATAATGGTTTTGCTTCTTTCAAAGTTTCCTTAGCCTTTTTAGCAACCTCCACCAAGTTACCATCTTTACTCTTTTGAATCATAACGGCAACCATTTCTTTTCCATTATATGTTACATATGATGTAGGATCCTCTGTTCCATACTCAACTTTTGCCACATCAGCCAATCTAACTGTTTGATTATTTTGATTTGAAATAACGATATCCTGAATTTGATCAAGCTCTTTTAATTCTCCATCAACTTTTAGGATAAATTCTTTCGTCCCATCAGTTATTGTACCTGCTGGTGTTACCGTATTAGCTGCTTTTATTTTACTATAAATTTCTGCCGCTGACAAATTATATTCCTTTAATCTAGCTGGATCCAGCCAAACTTTAATTTGTCTTGTCGCATTACCCATTACAGAAATATTACCGATACCTCTATTTCTCTTCAATCTAGGTTGTAATGTTTCTTCAACAAATGATGTTATTAACTCTTTATTTTTCCCAGTAATTCCAATCATTAACGCCATGTTGGAACTCCCTGCTATATCTAATTTTTGATACTGTAGGATCTTTTAAAGTTATCATCATCTGGCAATTGTCCTTTTATTTTTATCTATTTGTGTTTGAACTTGTACTTGTTTTAATATCTGTATCTACACCATAGTTAAACTCTATCGTAACTACTGATGAACCATAAGATGAAGATGTTGTAATATTTTTTTAATTCCATCTACATTCAATGCCGCATCTTCAATTTTTTTAGATACTTGTGTTTTTACATCTTCCGCTGTCGCTCCAGTCCAAGTGGCATTAACAACAACTATCGGTATATCATAATCTGGTATTCTTTCCTGTTTCATACCTGTCATCGCTACCCAACCAGCAAAAAAATCATAAATATAAGTATCATCGTTGTCGACACTACTCTCTTCGTTGCAAAATTCTGCTACTGTCATTTTTATCTCATACGATTGCAATAACCGTATGCTCCTTTCTCTATTTTTTCTATTACTGCACAATATTTACTTTTTTTCATTCGCTTGTACAACATTTTTGTCCATCAACAACTAACTGATCACCAGCTGTCAAGCCATCACCAGTCACTGCCGCATAAGTTTCATTTTGATTAGAAATATTTATCGGTATCATAACTGCTTTTTCCATCTCTAATAACATAAATAACTTGCTGAACTCCTCTTACTACAATCGCCTTTTTAGGAATAATCAACCCATCTTCAGCTCCTGTTGCAATATTTGCCTTTTCCATACATTCCACTTTTTTTAACTCTCTATCTGGATTAGGGAATTTAACTTTTACAATAAATTGTCTACTAGCTGAATCAGCTGAAGCTGCTATTTCATAAACTGTTCCAACAATTTCCTTACCATTCAATTCATCAACTTTTATAGTTGCTTGTGCTCCCATTTGAATTTTTTTAACAATTTCTGCTGGAACTCCAATTTCCAATTTCATTTCACTTTCATTAACCAATGTAAATAATTTTGCTCCTGCTGATACTTGTTGATGTCTTTCTAAATCCATATTTGCAATATATCCGCTAACTTTAGTTTTAATAACAGTTTTACTGTTAGTATCATTTGCTGTAGCCAAATTAGCTTGTGCCGAACTCAAACTGTTTCTTCTAGAAGATAATGCATTTACCGCTGTATTATAGTTACTTCTAGCTGAATTTAAGTTAGCTTGTGCCGAACTTAATTTTTGTTTTGTGCTGTCAAGAAATCAGTTTCTGTAATTAATCTTTTATCATATAACATTTTATATTTTTTTGATAATTAATTCTCGCTTCTTCCACTGCTGCTGCTGCTGAGGCAATATTTCCTTTAGCTGCACTAATATCTCCATGTGCCGAACTAATATTAGATTCTGCCGTTCTTACATTTGAAACAGCCTCTCTAACACCAGATCTTGCCGCTTGATTATCAATCGCCACAATTACTTGCCCTGCATTCACATAATCACCATTTTTTTCCCGTTAATTACTACAACTTCCCCACTTGAAGTCGCTGTATACGGTATTTCTTCTATCCCTTTTATCGACCCACTTGCCGTGTATCCCAACGACATTTGATTTTTGACCGATTACTTGCACTTTTTACTGGTCTTGCTGTAGATGAATTTCCTTTTGGTTTTTTTCTTTCCGCATGAAACAGTAAGCAATGCTAGCACCATCATCGCTACAATTATTTTTTTATTTATTTTTCATTTTTTTCCTCCCTATTCTTAGTGACTTTAATTATTTATAAAAGTCTCTAAAATCAATTAAATTAATATTTTCAAAATTTTATTTTTTTCCTATATTTTGAAATTAAAATTTCTAAAACTCATGTTTATTATTTTATAACTTTTAAAACTTATCAACTCAATTCATATATTTATAAACATCTTCTAATCCAAATATGCTCCATATTTAGAAACTAGGAAATAATAATTCAATTTAGCCTGTGCATAATTTACTCTGGCTTGTCTTAAATTAGTTTCAGATTGCAATAAATTTTTCCATCGTAATTAATCTATAAGAATATCTTTCTCTTTTCCAAATTTATAAGATTCTTCTGCCTTTTTTGCACTGCTAATTGCAATGCTGCTATACTTTTTTCCAGTGATCTTAATTGATAATAAGTTTTTTTCTCATATTTGTTTGAACAGTCTCCAAAGTCTGATCCACTTGAACTGCTGTTATTTCTTGAGTCTTTTTTTCGCATATTTTACATTATTTTTTTCTTGTTCCCCAGTCAAATATGTCCCAGCTCCAATTTTACACCTAGCTGAAGTTGTAAAAGTTTTCTTGGTTTCAAAATATTTCCAAATCTATCTTGACTTTTGCAATGTTCCATAATTTATTACACCCACTAACTGTTGGTTTTGAAACTAGCTTCTTCCAACTTTTATATTTTTTTCTTACTCAAATCATTTTTGTTTTCATAGAAATTTTATACTCTGTATTTTTCTGTTTGTCAATTTTGCTAAATCATCTTCTAATTTAACTGTTTTTCGTAAAATTTATCCTCAACTCCAAATGGAACTATCTCAATTTGTGAACTATCTTTTCATTCAATCAAAATTCCCTAATGCTTCTTTTGAAACTTCAATATTTCCTTCTTGTTCTACGATTTGTGCTTCAATGGATGACACACTTCTTTCTGCTTCTATAAGTTCTGGCTTAGTCGTCATTCTCAAATCATACAATTCTTTTTGTGTTTTTCAAATTTTTCATCTAATGTTTCCTTCGATTTTTTTGCAACACTCCCAAAGTACTCATTGCATTATAAACATCAATATATGCCTGAACTGTGCTTTAAAATAGTATCTTTTCTAACTTTATCCAAATTAAGCTGTGACAACGTCAAACTTTTCTTTACTTATTTCATGATTTCACTTTCAATTTTACCACCTGTATAAATCGGTTTGCGACAATGTCAAATAATGCTGAAAATGCCTCTCCATCTCTTCGAAAAATCTTTATCCAAAAAGCTCTTGAGCTCTTCCCTGAATAACCCTACTGTAAAAATTTGCTTGCCCAGGCTCTATCTACATCAATTTTTCCCTTGCTCTGCTTTTCAACATTCCAATTTTAATGTCTTTATTATTTTTTTAATTGCCATCTCTGCTGCTTCCTGTATCGTTATTTTTTTCTGCAAAACTCGGGATTGCAATTAGCAATAATAATGCATCACTATCATTCTCAATTTATTTTTCATCTTGTCCTCCTATTTAATCTATTTTTAATGCATTATCGATGAATTTTACAAATTTCATTAATTAATTTCTGATTATCCTCTACTATCCCATCAAACTCTTCCCTTTGAGGAAAAAAAGTATATTCTTTTTTACATACAATTTTTTTAATCAAATAATTATTAATTGCCGAAAATTATAAAAATCTGAAATAATTTCTATATCGTATTCTCTGTTACTTTCATATCTTAAAAAGTACATTTTCTTGATAAAACTCTTAAAAAAATTTTGTCATTTCTTCATGAAATTTACCTACATTTGTATTCTGGGTAAAAGAATTCATTATTCCAATATCCACATTGTTCAAAAGTTCTAGAATACTTTTTAAATCTTTCTTTAATAAAATTTTTCTAAAGTTTTTTTCGGATTTTTCATCAATTTTTACTTTCGAATATTTTTTTCCATTTCAGATTTTTTTACTTTCTAATAATTCACATAAAAGTTCCTCTTTCGTCTTGAAATACGTATAAAAACTCCTTTTGAAATTCCCAATGCCTTTGTTATATCCTCAACTTTTGTATCCATATACCCATTTTTTTCCTAAATAATTCAAAGGCCTTTTTCCAATATTTTTCCTCTTTTTTTGTTTTTTTATATTTTTTTCTTTTTACAAACATCTTCCTACCTAACAATAAAAATTGACTTACAAGTCATTATATTATAATATAATTTTTTATAATTTGTCAATCTTTTTCCTTGTAAAATACCTTTTTATTAGATAAAGCAGTTAAGTTAATTTTTTTCAAAAAAAATTCTAATATCATTTTCCATTAAACTAATGGATTCATCTCTGAACCTCCCACGACTAAAGTAGCGAGTGTTCTTGCACTATTTAATAAATTTTTGTTTAACAAAAAGATAGCAAGAAGTCGTAGGCTTTCTATAAGTGGGAGATGAATTGCTTTTTTTAAAGTTGAAAAAAAGGATACACTTATGATACAATTTTTATATAAAATATTGAGAGAAGTCATTAAAAATAATATTCAAAATCAAAAGAAGGTGTAATTTTATGAAATATAATTTAGCATTCAAATACAGAATTTATCCAAATAAAGGATCAGGAGTTGTTGATAAACAAGACTTTTGGATGTGTTCGTTTTGTTTACAATACGATTTTGTATACTGCAAATAAATTTTATGAAGAAACTGGGAAAAAAATAAAATAATTACACCTGCCAGTTTGAAAAAGTGAAAATCAATTTTTGAAAGAAGTGGACAGTCTGGCACTTTCAAATGCTCAATTGAATGTAAAACGATCGTTTACGAATTTCTTTTCAAAAGAGAGCAAAAGTTTCCAAAGTTCAAATCTAAAAAGAAAAGTGTTAAAAGTTACACGACAAATTGTGTGAACAATTCAATACGAATTGAGGAAAACAAATATTTGGTTTTGCCGAAAATTGAAAAAGAATAAAAATTAAAATATCATGAGAAATACCGAAGGATTACAGAGATAAAGTCGGTAACATTGGCAAACAGTAATGGAAATACTATGTTTCTGTTTTTGACGGAATTTGAAAAAGAAATTCAAAAATGCCAAGTAGCAATAAAATAATTGGACTTGATTTTTCAATGCCTGAATTATTTGTCAGTTCTGAAAACCAAAGAGCTGATTATCCAAAATATTTTAGGATATTGGAGAAAAAATTGAAAAAATTACAAAAGTCATTGTCAAGAAAAGTGAAATTTTCTAAAAATTGGTATAAGCAAAAAGCGAAAATATCAAAATTGCATGAGTATATCAAAAATTGTCGAAGAGATTTTTTGCATAAATTATCGAAAAAATTGTCTGAAGATTATAATGCTGTGGTTGTTGAGGATTTAAATATGAAAGGGATGAGCCAGGCATTAAATTTTGGGAAAAAGTGTAGGAGATAATGGATGGGGAATGTTTTTGAGAATGCTTGAGTATAAACTGATATTTTTAGGAAAGCAATTTTTGAAGATAGATAAGTGGTTTCCATCGTCGAAAACTTGTAGTAAATGTGGAAATGTTAAAGAGAAACTGGAATTATCAGAAAGAAGTTATAAATGTGAGTGCTGTGGAATTGAAATTGATAGAGATTACAATGCAGCACTGAATATAAAAAACATTGGAAAATTGATGTTGGAATATTAGGAAAATAAAAAAAAACAGGGCAGGGACTGCCCGAAGAGCTTGGTAAATATATTTGGCTAGCAAAAGCAGATACTTCCCAAGAAGCTCCCGCTTCTGAAAGCGGGAGTAGTTCACATAAAATATTGATCTTTTACTAAAAATTTGCTATTTGAAAAATAATAAAAAATGCAAAACAGCATAATTACTGATTTGCACTATATTCTAATTTTAGTTATTATGATGGTGCCCAGACGCGGAATCGAACCACGGACACAGGGATTTTTCAGTCCCTTGCTCTACCGACTGAGCTATCTGGGCAAATGGCGGAAGTGACGAGACTCGAACTCGCGACATCTTGCGTGACAGGCAAGCACTCTAACCAACTGAGCTACACCTCCATAAAAATGGTGGTCATAATTGGCTCGAACCAATGACCCCCTGCTTTGTAAGGCAGGTGCTTTCCCAACTGAGCTATGACCACATTAACTTTATTACTCAATAAGTATAATATATATTTTCAAATATTTCAACTCTAAAAATTTTATAAATATCCATATTTAATTCAGTTATCAAATCCCCTGAAAAATTATACTTATTTACAATTCTAAAAGGAGTGTCCAGAATTTTGTGTAAACTAATAGATAAATCCAGTAAATTCAGTACTTTGCATAACAATATATCAAAATTTGTATGTCTTACAAAAATCCTCCACTACTGGATATTTTTTCTCATATTTCAAGTATTCTATTTACAAAAATTTCTGCACACTCTTCATTTTTTATTTTTACCATGTAAATTTCCGTCCATACTTCCCAAAAAGCTGACAAAATTCTTCCTTCATCATTTGTCTTAATTTGATAAAAATTTCACTCTTTTAAATGTCTTATTTACTCTTTACCAGTTCCTAAAATCAAGCCTGTTATTCGCTGTAAATAAAAATTAGCTTTCCTTCATCAAATGTATATTCTCCAATAACAAGATTCATTTCTAGAAGCAGTCTTTTTACAATCTTTTTACATTTAAAAATATGCTTCATCAGCCTTTTATCCAAATCTACACTTTTTACTTCTTCCTCTGTCAATTTTCTTTTTACTTCTCTACTTTTCCAAATCATCTTGATCAGTATTCTGCCTATTTAATGCAATTCCCAAGAACTATTCCTATCTGTTCTCTACGAATTGTATCTCACAAGAACGTAATCTCCTTTTTATAATCTTCCGAATCGCTTATCATAAATGGATAAACTGTTTTCCCAAATTTTATATTTATTATCTTCAAAAATCCCACCTTCCAAAAAGCTGAAATGCCCCTTTCACTTATCATTAAATGATCCAGCAAACCGTATTTCTATATTTTCCAAACTTCCTTTACCTTTCTCGTCAGCAAAATATCAGATCCTGACGGCTGATGAGCCTGATGGATGATTATGCACCAGAATTACCCTTTTGCTATATTCTTGCACTTCTTACCAATCCCGAATATAGACTCGTGCTTCTGTCGATCGTTCCAAAAAGTCTCCTTCCCTTTAACAGTTCATTCTGTGTATTTAAAAACAATACCTTGCAAATACTTCTAATATCCCTGCTTAAAAGGAAAATTTCAGATAATCTACAATTCTGTTGTTTGAAAGCATGATTCTGCTCATTATATATTTCTTTTATACAATCTATTTTCAATTATCAAATAAAAGTTTGAAAAATACGGCCGTCTCTCTTCAGTCATATATTTATGTAGTTCTTCCTCAGGCTGTTTTCAAAATCGCATACAACTTGATATTTTTAAAAGTTCCCCTGCACCTCTGCAGTTTTTTCCTAGTAACTGCATGCAAGCAATAATTCCAAAATTTCACAATCTGTAAATCCTTTTGTCTCTGTTGACAGAAATCTGCTGCCTTTAGTCTTTTCTCGATGCCCCTTTTCCTTTTCTTCATCCAGCATCTGTTCAAAAATCTATTTTTTATTATTTTTATTCTCATTATCCTCTTCATTTTTCCCAGGTGAAAAATATCATACACGTTTCAAATTCTCAAAAAATGCCTTGTTTTTCACTTAAATAGTTTTACCATAAAAACCATCAACAAACTAAATTGAGAATATTGAAAAATTAAAGCGCAAATAATATTTGAAAATATATATTATGGTAAAAATTTATCAGGGCTTTTTCTAGATAATGAAATTAAAAGCTATTGAATGTATCTGGATAAAAATAGCAGAGGATATCTATGATATTATAACAATTTTCGGTAGTTAGATATCAGCGGGCATTGTTTCAGCAGAAACAACTACTGGTATTAAAGACTGAAAATAAAACATCCCAGAGGGATGAAGTGTGTGACATCTGTAACGGAAGTTTTTGGAACAGGACAGCAAATTACGCATATTATTGTGAATTTAATGAAAGGTAGTAAATCTGCAATTGACAAAGAATATTTTTACAGCATCAGACAGAACTGTTGAAAAATCTATTCAACATCTCGTCCAGAAAGAACTCGATATTGCAAAGACTGAAGATTTGTCATTATTGAATTAAATCAAAGTGACAGCGGTGTCTTTCGCCTTGAAGGAAATGATGGATGTATGGATTTCAAATGAAAAGGCAACTTTAAAAATAATACAAAAGGAAGATATTTTATTTTACAAATGGTAAAATTGGAAAAAGTACTGCAATACTTTGAAAATAATAAAACTAGAAACCTGATTGTGAAAACTTTACAGTTTGTGTATAAAGATCCAAAAACTGGGACAAGTGTGAAATATAACTTTAGATTCCAAAAAAATTATGACAAGAATAAAAATATCCGCTTTGTACTGTTTATGCACGATAAGGGAGTTCTGAGCGAAGACACGAAACTGCTTTTATTTCAAGGAAATGGCGCAACTCTCATTTGCAGCTCCTGAAGAACAGGTAAGACATGAGGCATTTGTGCTAGTCTCTCAATATTCAAGACAAGTAGGATGACAACGGAGATATTATAGTGATCTGGATGCTGACTGTAAATTTGATAAGAGATTATTTAATTTCTAAAATATAGCATTGATGATTATATGTAACAGGGACAATCAATGGGTGGAATGATGGTTATTGTCATGAACTACAAAATATCCAGAATTGTTTGCAGCTCATATTTGGTAGCTTGCTATGGAATCCAAAAAGAAGTAGCTCACTATGGCAAAAATAATCTATGGATAACAGTTTCAACTCACGATGCGAAAAGGCTCTATCCAGGAATGAATGTCAATTACAAGTGAACTTATAAAAGAGAGTGAGCAGTAGCAAAAAGACAATTGGAGAGCTGATTACCAGATGCACACTTCTAGAAGTGCAAGAAAAAGGTCATGCCCAAAAAGTCAAACATAAAATACATAACACTTTGAAACAAGGGCACAAATCCATACTTGCCAAAGATGCCAATCCAGGTTTTAGAACACTCTGGAACTTGGAAAGAGCCATAATATACCTGGAATAAAAGACTGGATGTTTTTACATAGGCAAAACAATGAAAAGCATTGAGAAATTTTTAAATAAAAATAGGAAACAGGAAGGAGAAACTTTGACTTTAGTTATTTTAGTCCAATCACATAGAAACCTTTGTAGTATCAACTTTAATCTGTATATTTTTATTTTTATATTCCAAGAATTTTTAAGAATCAAAACAGTAGAAAATATTCAATCAATTTTAGGTTATTTTTATTAATATTTAAAATAATCGACTCAATTTACAGGTTAATGTACCAAATGAGCCTATAACCAACGTGTTATGCTAATACATCTTTGTAACTTTGTCAATTTTGCAGGATTATATCTCAATTTTCAGGACAAAATTTTTATATACGCTGTTTACTATTTAACTTTTTGGACCAGTTTTTAGTACTTTAATTTTACCTGGAATAATCTATTATCACTGATAATTATTACTGTATATATTTTTATGATAATGCATGCGTATTGTATTTTACAGCTTTTTTGATCCGCTTATTTAGGTGGAAAAACCCATAAAAGGACTTATTCAATCAATAAATCACATTACTTTCTCATATTTTTATATGCATTTACTTTATAACCTATTTTTAAAGGAATAAACGCACCAGTTTTTAAGAACTCATATTATTTCATAGAGTGATTTTATAAAACCAATCTGGCTATAGCGATATTGTTTTAATATTGACAATGATTTTTACAATTTTTGCTATATCTTCCCAATTAAGAAAGAAATAAATACGTATGTTGAATTTGCAAGATTTTGAAGCAAGTGATATAGAAAGAAATAAAAGCACACCACTGATATTAGTATTATTGTATATATGATTTTAGTATTTTGGTGTACTTAATGGGAAAATATTATTCAGCTTCCAGTATGAGCTGCTTTTTCTTGTTCAAATTTTTCTAAAATAACTTTTGTTATCAGCACGAAGTTCAGGTCTTGATAGGATGAACTATGTCCTCAAATCTCCATTTGCATTCTTCTTGATGGCATTGCCACAAAAAGTCCGTTCGTGTCCATCAACTATTTTAATCCATGAACGACAAAACTTTCGTCAAATGTACGTATGGCTCAGCTCTTCAATCTTTCGATGTTTCTTTCGTCTGTCTTCCACTCTAATACGAATATCAGTTACTTTTCATAAGTCTTCCTTATTTTTATAGTTTTATTTTCCAATACAATTATACCTTATTTATCGTAAAACAAGAGAGAAAATGATAAAGAATATACTATTTCAATTTATTTAAAAGTAACTTTAAGCACAGATTATCAATTATCTCAATATAGTCTTCACAAACTTTTCTTTTCAGACTTTCAGGCGGTAAATCCAGCACCTTTTACCTTTATATTTTTATTAAAATATTTTATTCAAAAACATCGCCTCGCATCACAGGGAAGATTTTTAGATTCCGTTTACAACAATGTTTCCATTATCTGCAAGTTCTTTGCCACTGTTCTTCTTTTTATAATTTCTGTTACTTTAAAAATTTATCTAAACGCATTTTTATTTTACTCCTAAATTTTCATTATTTAGATGTGTTCACATCCTATATTTTTATTAAATTTAAAATTTTCATGTTAGTCAAACAGGTTTATTTTATATTTTTCATTCCTTCATACTCATGCTGTATGTGTTTCTACAACCTACATTATCATTTTCCTTCAGAAACAATCCTTCACTTTACCTTTTATTGCTGAAAATATGGATTATCAGTTGTTGACTCTAGCCATTAGGGCCTTTTTTGATTTTTTCCTGATCTTCCTTTGACAAAGTTCTTGTGATAAATACTAATCTATCCATTATAAACAGGAACTTGATTTTATAAATCAAAACTTTTTCCTGCAAATTTCCAAACGGTAGCAACTGTTCTTTTTAACTTTATATGTAGCCCCTGAATTAAAGTCTCTTTTCAGTCAACTAATCTTATATTGTAAATGATTTTTGAATAGCAAATGTTGCAAACATCAACATCCCCTGTAAATAATAAACTTGAGTCCCAGGACGTGAGTTTCCAAACATAACTTTTTGAAAAATACTTTATTTCCACAATTCATCTGTATTTTTAGCCTAAATTCCTTTTGGCAACTCACTTCTCCAGGCACTTTTAACCAGATGTGAGAACTGTTTGTAACAAATCCTATTGATTTACCTTTAATCTTTTTCTAGGTCAAACCATTTCCCAGAACTGGCATTTATCGGCATCTTCCCTCTTACTTCACAAAAGCTGTAATAGTGGCATCTTTAATGTTCCCACTTTTCTCCTGAATTTGTCAGCACAGCCTCAATATCCTTTGTACGCTTTCTAGCATTCAAACATGCCTCTGCTCCAATATACGCAATTTTGTGATTGCCCAGAAACAATATTTTTCCACCGTAATATTGATAATCAGTTGTCGTAACAATCTCAACCTTTCTTTCCCAGTCGCCTCCTGCACAATCCGAGCAAATTCTTTCCCTTGACTTCTTTCAATGAATCATTAGTTTGTTTGGCAAAATACAATTTTAATCGTACTCATTCTTTTTCCTGCAACTAATCGCAAAATAAAAACCACTACCAGCAACAAACTTCTCAAAATATCATAATACTCTCCGCTATAAAATAATATAAAATTTTTTATATTATAACATTTGTTATTTTCATAGCTCACCCCTAAAAATTTTAAAAATAAAAATCTTTTTGATAGATATAAACGCTAAACCTGTTTTAAAAATAGAAATTATCGTGGACTTGACCGTAATTTGTAAAGTTATAAAGTTATTTTTATAGTATAAAAACTAAAGGACTACATCGGTTATCCAAATAATTTGAAATTTCATTTATATAATCTTTAGTAATCTCAAAATTATTGTTACTAATTTAAACTTCCAGTCAAAGTGATTTGTCTTGAACTTTGGTTAGATACAATTATGCAGAAAATTAGCTATTTTACTTCGTCTTTATTCCACCTTTTTTCTTGCAATCAACAAAAGAAGCACTTATATGGATATTTAATTTCATCCTGCTGCAGAATTTATTTTCAGCAAATCCAGCTAGTCCAAGCTGGATTTATTTTATAAATATTTACTTTATTTCGAAAGATATATTTATACTATCGTATAGTATGGAGATAAACCATGCAATATATTATATATTGTTTACCTTTTTAGTTTTAGCTTTTTCTGCTTTTGAATTTTTAGCTTAAAATCCAAATTTTCAATGCAAATATCTTTTCCTGTTTCTAAAGCTCTTTTCAATATTTTAGAAATACATTTTTCAAGTCAGATTGTGTCTCTGTTTCCTTTCCAAAACGATATTTTAGTATACAGTTCCTATCAAATTTGAATTTCTATCTATTTCACCTGAAGCACTAAAGTTTTATTAAAATCAAGTCCAATTGTTCCATAAGTTCTGTAAAAAGTTACTTTTATTTTCAATTTATATTCAAAAGTGCAATGCAAGTATATTCTGCTATTTTTACGAAATTATAGAATAAGTTAATGGTGTTGAATTTTTGTTTTGCAATGCTTTTTACAATTCATTCTTATAATTATTAAAATAACATTTTCCAAAACACATATTTTTGTTTCTGTATCAAATCCAAAATCTTTTTCTTATTTTTATGTTAAATTGATTATTTTATATTATAACTCAATTGTAACATTTGATTTCTACCAGTTTCATCTTGACTCCAATATATGTTATTTTGACTATCACGCTGTCAAACAAAAATTTTGCTTTTTACTTTTTAATAATTTTTAGTTCCAAAACATAATTTATAATTTCCTGTTTTATTTCCATTTGTTGTTCAAGTCTCATTTAAATTTATTTAACTCATTTTTTAAAATGCTCTTGATTTTTAAATTTTCGATATGTAAGATGATTGATTGTTATTTTATTATTATAGTTTTTCTGCAATTTGTAAAATTTTGACCATCAAGTTTTAACACTTTCGTTTTCTAAAGTTTTTAATTTTATATTCTTTTTGAGAAACTCCATATTTTTAATTCAATAGTGCATTAATGCGTCCCTGAACATCTCCTAAGCATAGAACCAGCTGTTCTTTCTACTATTATGCTCTTCATAAAATCTTGTCTAAATTTTTTATATTCAGTTTTAACTCTTTATATTTTCATTCTTGAATATATGAAATGCTTTTTCCTCTGTAACTTGCAGAAATATACACAAGCATTTTCAAAATATTCAATTATTTCTTTATTATTAGTTTTTATGTAGTTGAGTAACAGTTGTATATTTCGCTTTTAGCATTTCTCCTCCTTTTGCTTCATTATATCTCTCAATGTCAAAATCAGGTCTCTGGTAACCTCTTACCTTTTCTAAATAATGTCTCTACAAAAATCAGGCTTTTTCTTTCCCAATTAAATCTTCAAGTTCATCAACTGTTCTTAATTCTTTTCAGATGTTCAGTCACTATATTTCCTTTGTTTCCTATCTTTCCTTTCTTTTCTGTAATTTTATACTTCATTCCATATAATTTTCCTGAAAAAGAAGCCATAAGGACATTATATCTCTCCATAAGTTCCTTGCTCTATAGGACTTTTTAACATCAATCATCCTAATCAACTATTATTTTGTTTCGCATTTCTACACATTGTTCTCAAATATTCCAAATCCAAATCTTGTCAACCTGTCCTCATAAGTAATAAATATTCTTGAAACTTCATTATTTAAAACCATTCTTAATAGCTTTTGGAACTGTTTTTTACTTTCATTTAATCCACTTCCTACTTCAGATAAATTACAGGATTTATCAAATCATTATTAGTTTTTAATAAGAAACTGTATCTGTCTCATTCAAATCTCCATGTCGTCGACTTGAAACCTCGACAATATATTACATCTGCAGGCACTTATTTTCATCACTCCATAAATTATTTGCTGATGAGTTCAATTAATTTATCTTTTGTTAAACTTCTTGTACCATAATCAGTTTTAGAAAATTTTTACTTTTTCCCTAAATTTTTCCTCAACGCCTTAATGTTCCATTGGTAACACCTACAAACTTTGCCACTTCACCCAATTTGTAAACTTCTTTTTCAAATCTTTGTTAGAGTACATTTTTGCTCCTTTTTACTTTTCTCAATAAATTATACATCATTTTCAAAAAGTCAAGAAAAATTATCTAAAGTTGTTTTTATAAACTTTAGATAACTTTTAAAAACTATTGTTTTACCTCATAACTATAGTAAATTGCCTTAAAACTGAACTCAAAAAGTTATGACTATTTTACTCAAATCCTGGATTTATATAATTTTTTAGCAGTATAATTCTGCCATTTAAATAGGAAATAGCATATAAAATTTATAATCAAAAACCTCCCAATTGACTTAATCTCACCCTTTTTCTGTTTATCCTTTTTACCAAAAACTTCAATTTCTCCATTTTCATAATATCTCGTGCACTCCCTAGAACTTTTTCTCATTTCCCAAATTTCAATTTATCTTTTTATTCTTCAAATAATTTAGTTTTCATTTATTTCTTTAAAATCTCTTCCCACGATCCATTTTCCCAAATTTTTCCACAATATTTGAAATTCAGAAACAATATGACAATTTCAATAACTCTTTATATTTTTATTTGTCGCCTGTGTCAATGAAATTGCCTTTATTTTTCAATTTTTCCGGCAATATATTATTTACATTTATCCCAATTCCAACAATATAGACATTATCTGTTTTTCCATCAAAATCCGCATAACTTCTTATTTTCCAAGCAAACATCATTTGTCCACTTTAAATTTATACTCTAAATTTTCTATTCCCCTTAATCCTCTTTATTGTCGCAAGCCCAGCACTCAAAGGCACTTCAAGTAATCCTCAATTTCCCAGCTTTTCCTTTCCTCCAAAAGCTGAAAGATAGCCATTCCTCCATAGAAAACCCCAGTCATTCTGCCTCATGCCCTCCCTATGAGTCTGATTTTTAGCAAATAACGTCAACCTCTATAATTCCTATGATTTCTTTCCCAAATAATCATTCTGTTGAACCCAATTCATTAAATTTATAGCAAATTTATATCATTTTTCTCCTTCTATTTATCAATCTAAAAATACTCATTAAATATAATATCTCAAAATTAATGAGAGTAATGATTTATCTAAATATTATTAAAAAGAACTCCTGCTGCTACAGCTGATCCAATCTACACCAGCTATGATAATGTCACTTGCATGCATTAGCAGCAAAAGTTTTTAGGATTTTCTGATTGCCCAATTTTCTTTGAACAACTCTTGCCGCCATTGGCACTGCTGAAACCCCCTGCTGCTCCGAAATTCATCGGATTTCTACTTTTTCCTTTGTGAATTTATACATTATTTTTCCCAAATAGCACTCCTCCCACTGTTCCGAAAGAAAAATGCAATTAATCCAAGAATAATGATTTTATTGTTACAAAAATTTAAAAATGCTTCCGTCAGCAGTTGCTCCAACTCGTCATTCCAAGTACTAATTGTAATACAGTAAGCATAGCCTTCTGCATGTTCAACTAAATTTGAAACAACACCTGCTTTTTTATTAGATTCCCCAAGCATTAGCATTCCAATCAGCGGAGCTGATGATGGAATCCAAAAGAATAACAATGATTGTTACTGCAATTGAAAAATTATTTTCTCTTTGGCCTCACAAACCGCTAAGTTTGCTCATTTTCCAACCATTCTTTTCCTTTTTACTTGTCAATACTATAATTGGCGGCTGAATATGCAGGCACAAGAGCCATAGGAATAAGCTCGTAATGGCAATTGATCCCAGCAAAATGCGTGGTGCCAGTTTGCTGTGTCATAACAGTAGTCGGTCACGTCAGCTCCTCCACAATTCCAATCGAAGCCGCTCTTCCTGTCAATCCCAGCAAAATTGCCCTAAGAATGTGCTGCATTTAAGTTGCGCAGCCGCTCCCAGTAAAGGCTGGATTTTCGGGCTGCTATGTCCAAAAATCGTACTTTGTCTATCGCCAAAAATATTAATGGCATGGATAAATTCTAATTTTACTCCTTGATAGTAAAGAAGTCCACCCTTTCCATAAGTCCTTCATTTGCTACAGCAGTGTAAGTTTGCAAGCAGATATCCAAATGAAATTGGGAGCAGCAATAAGGTTCGTATTGTTTTTATTGCTACAACATAGCAAAATTAGGAAATTATTATCATGATTAGTCTGCCTCTCAGTTATCATGTAGATATTCCGTTGTCCCGTAAAGAATTTTACAGTTCCATTTGAAAACCATCCTTTCCTTAGGTTTTTGGTAATATTGAATTTAAAGTAATTTAGGATAATACTCGCCAAAACATCATCAGTATTTACTTTATCACCTTTTAGTCACTTTTTAATTTCATTTATAACCCATCGCAAGGTGCTGCAATTGATTTTTCCATTTTCATCGCTTCTAAAATGATGATTTCATCTCCAGCTTTTCACCTTTTTCTCCAGCTTTTTACTTACATCCACAATAAGTCCCTGCATTGGAGCTTTATTACTTCATCCAGCTTCCTTGTAAAGGTGGATTTTCATTTTGTCTCATTTTTGTTTACCTTTTGAATCAGCTGCAGTTTCGATGTTTCCATCTTTTTTCTGTAACTTCTTCCACTTCACTTCATAAACTTTTTCTCCAATCTGATTTTTATACAGTTTAATCATATTTGTCATGCTCCTTTGTATTTCCAGATTTTATTTTATTTCCCTAATACTTTATTTTTATACGGCTATTCTATTATCCCTCGGCTGCTTCAATCAGAGCCGCTATCATTACGCTATCTATCATGTTTTATCTTTTTCCATACTAAATTTTTCTTTATCCAATTCCTTTTCACTGCTTAATTTTTTTCAGACTCTTTTCCAAAATTCATTATCATTTGTATTATCTTCATCCTTCAAAATTTTGAAAAATATTTAAAATGATAATATAAATGAAATTAAAAATAATATGACAATTAACATACTTTCATAACTGAAATATAAATCGCATCTGCAAACGTTACAGCAGAATTTCCAAACAAAAATACTTTTTCATATTTTAACTATTCTTTCTATTTTCTATAAAATATCACATCAAAAACAACTTCAATTACAAAACCTTAACATTTTATCCAAAATTATTGTAGAGTAAAATATGAGTAAAACCGAACTGAAAAATTACAACTGCTTATTCAAAATTTAGTTTAATTAATTCTCACAAGTTCGATTTAATGGATCTCAAAATATATTTTTATTACTTACTTTATGTAATAACTGTCAAACTTTTCCTTATGAAAGTTTCATTTTATTTCTAAGACGAACCATATGCACGCGCATAATCTTCATGAGTTGATTTTTCCCAATCTATCAGGCTCCTTATCACGAGTCTATTTATTTCCGCATCAAGTTCTAATATCTGGTACATGTTTTTATTCCAAGCAGTATTTTCATACCAATCTTGTTATTTCCTTTTTAACTTTTCTTTTGAAATAACTATATCTAAATTCATTTTCCACCCTCTTTGAGTTACCAACCCTCCAGAACCGGATAATAGAACTCATCAGACAGCTTATTTTAAGTCCTGATCTTGAATAGAAGTCTTACACCACAGCTAGTCATCACTACAATATCCTACTTTTTAAAAATCACTCATTATTTTGAACACTTATTTCATCTTTTTGATGTTTTTCATGCTCTAAATATTTTCGCTTTCATATTTTTCTTCCTTCAAATAATGCAACTTTGAGGAAAAACACGCATAAGTCAAACATCTTCATCAGACTTTGCCAAGCTCCAATTTCCATTTTTCATCGTATCATATTCATTTTGGGACAAATCGGCAGGTCTCTCCAGTAACATACCTTTATCATTTCCAATTATCAACTGACTTTGATCTCACTAGAAATTTCACAGGTGACTTTCCTGTACATCCCTTCACATAATCTTTAATTTTTCTGAATCATCTTATATCTTTGTCCGTCAAACATTAAATACTGACTGATGTTCCAAACCATTTGCTCATCTGAGTTACTGAATATGGATAACCTCTAGATCTTTCTCACTTTTGGAATTTTTCACTGAAGCACATCTTTGCATATTTATCTTCCGCCCCCAGCTTCTAATTGCGACACAAGATTTGAAAGCATCTCCAGCAGCTGATATTCCGACAATGCTTGCCTCTACGTGCAAGAGCCTGGATTTAATGTTCCCATTGTCAATGTATTTTTCTTATTGGCTTAAAATACTCTGCAACTTCCTTGTAAAAGCTCAAGATCCAATCCTCGTATCGTATTTTGAGCCCTTTTGCAAAAGCTCTGATAAGCGATCTTGTAGGTAGCTGTGAAGCTCCCACCCGTAGTAGTGAAATTGCTGCATTCACAATATCCACCAGCCTCATTGCGTTTTAATGTGCCTATTCCAGCTTAATCCTGCAGTTGTATGTGTATGTAATTCAGTGGGAACTTTCAAAAATGCTTTTTAACTCGCCTACAAGTTCATAAGCCATATTTGAAGCAGAATTCTAGATATATCCTTTAGTAGACGATGGAATCTGCTCCATGCTTTGCATTTCAAAGCCAGTTTTTATAATATTCAAGCGTGAACTGGATAATTAGTATAAAGCAAGTAGCAAGTTGGCTATGCCTCCATATTTTTAGTGCTTCAGATGCCTGTCTTATATTTCTGCATCATTCCAAAGCATCAAATGTTCTAATAATATCAATCTATTCTTTATTGAAAGTTCAACAACTTATCCACAATATCATCTGCATAATGCCGATAACTCAAGCAATTTTGTCCTCTTAAAAAGCATTTGCAGTTTTGTATTTTTAAGTTCTTTTCCTACTTCCGCAGTCTTTTCCCTAGATGATCTTCAATGCAAAATCTAATTGCATCATAAGTTGCTCCACCTCTCAGACTTCATTGCATAATATCCAACTTTTATCCATTGTTTTCCTATTATTGGAAGCATTTCAGCAGTTGTCATCCTCGTTGCCATAAGTGACTGATGCTCCATCCCTTTCAGCTGATGTTTCTGCTATTTTTACTCTTCCCATAAAAACCTCCTTGTGTAAAAGCTCGTCATAAAATAAACAGTTAATCCATCACTCAAAATGCGATATCCAGTATTTCATAATATGTGTGTGGCATATTTCTGGATATTTTGTTTCAAAATTTTCCTAAACATTTTTAGGCAAGTTTTTAGCAGCCGCTTTCATAGGCTTCCTATCTGCCCAATGTGTATCACCGGATTTAACAGTTCACTTGGAACATTTGGGCAATATTGGTAATTTCGCAGGTTGAAAATATCATCATCGTGTCTGTATTCCACTTCATCTAAATCACCGTTTAACGCTGCTGTTACCATCGCCCTTGTATAGTTGCTCAGTTCACATGATTTCAACACCAAGGTACCCGCCAGACCATACCCTTGTATTTATTAAAAATACTTTTGTATTGTGAAGATCTCATCTTTTTACCTAGCATTTCTGCATAAACTGATGGTTCAAGGTGCATAAATGGTTCTCAAAGTAAGTTGAGAATGTAGGCTGCGGTTCTGTATTCCGACGTTCAGTTCCAGCCAGCTTTAGAAGTAAAATCCTGTTACACGATAAATTGCTGCATCTCTCGAAAAGTCTTGAAACAGGCGGCAAAAACACCAAACATGCATCTACGGTCGTAAAATCTTACAATATTTGGAATCTCCTCCAATTCCAGGGAATTTGTGCATTTTTATATGATTAATCGGATACCCGACTCTGTATTTTCAGTTAGAACTCTTTAGTTGCATACAGTTACACGTGTACTTGATCTCATTACGACATTTTCCACAAGACTCTCAAATTTTATTGCATTATAAATATCAGGCTGTGTTCTGGATCAAGATTTATATACATTTTGCATAACATCCTTCAAAGTTGAAAATGCATGATCTGACTCATCCATGTTCACTCGATCACCGATTAACTTACGGTTAGGATCTGCTGAAAGCGTAGTTTTTCCAGTTCCGAAAGTCCCGACATAGCAGTCTGTCCAGTGTTTGGATCCATATTACAGAACAGCGTGATAGGCAATGCATCCATTTCTAGGCATTACAGTTCATTATTGAAAATACGCTTTTCTTTTATTTCCTGAATATTCTGTTCCGCAAAATATTCCAACTTTTGCTTCATAATCGGGCCAATTACTCTGCAGCCGATGAATCTATTCCATCACTTTTGTATTGTATTTCAAATCCTGGCGCCGCACTACTGTAGAAGTCAGCATGTCCATAATCCTTTAATCTTCCTCCTGTCTGGACGACTAAAAGCTGATGTCATAAATAAATTGGCTAGCCTGTTCATTTATTATTCTAAATTTCTTTCGCAGGCTGGATTCGTCCCTCGCCATTCCATCAAATGTAAATATTTCCTGGATTTTGCAAAATATGCAAAATCAATTTATTATAAATAGAATCAAATTTTTCCTTTTTCATTAGGCTTATTCACATTCCCCCAAAGCAATCTTTTCATGAACTCTGAGGTCATCAATATATTTATCCCTAGGCGAACGTCCTGTATACTTTCCTTGCTGTCACAACCAAAGCTCCACCTGTTTGACAATGTACCTCCTCTTTTAATGTCATGTTCACAAGTTCTGCAGTGTGTCAAATTTCTATGAACTTTATTACATTTACTTATTCCTAATCTCCAAATCTTTTTGTTACTCATATCACTCCTCCGTATGGAAAAATTTAGTAGTCATTTGAAAAATAAATGTATTTATTAAACCAACATCTTTTTATTTCAACAAAGGTCATTATTCTTTAAATTCTCCTAGTCTTACTTCTACAATCATCCATCATAAAATTAGCAATTAACACCTAATAAACAAAAATCCCTACTTTATGTAGGGAAACACAAATATTTTTAATTTTTGAATTTTGTTTAAGTTATAGAATTTGAGAATAATATTTTGATAAAAATAACTACAAAATTCTTTTGATATTAAACTGTAAAAGCAATTTGAATTTTGTACTTTAGATACATATCAAAAAATTACAATTTTAAAGCCAGTAGTAATATGCTATCAAAAATCCGATAACAATGATCTTAATACAAATATTACTCTATTCTAGCCATATAACTGTCTCAAAAAGCATATTTTAACATTATCCCTACACTCAGTATTATCCCACATTTTTCCTAAAAGTCAATATAAAATTGAATTAAAAAGAATATTCTATGAAAGATTAAATTTATTAAAGATATACTGTGATATAAATTAAAACAATATGATCTGAGAGCATCCTAGACCCTTTAAACCATCGAACTTATTCAAGATTATTCATAAATACTCTTTAAATATTCTTGCTTTAGTTTTTGCAAAACAACTTGAATAACAACCATATATTGTGTGGAGTCATCACGCAAGTTGTAAACATAGCAATGGAGAGAAATGATAAAATTAATTTTACTAGACATGCAGATGGAACACTGACCGATGGTGAATCCATCTTGGAAATAGTGGCGAAGAACTCATTCAATGTAAAGACGGCTATGCTTGATCGTAAATGTACCAAAAACCTGGGCATTGAATTTTGGGAATTATTACAGGTGAAAATCTGAATTATTAAAAAGACGTGCTGAAAAACTAAAAATAAAATACCTTTTCCAGGGAATTTCTGAAAAGACTTTTATTACTGGATAGAAACGATAAATCAAACAGGACTAAAGGAAGAAGAAATAGCCTCATATGAGGGCGATGACTCAAATGACAGGCAAGTAATCAGAATCGGTTTTTCTGAACTCCGTTGATGGAGCAAACGAAGTAAAATCAATCGCTGATTTTATTTCTACTAAAAACGGCGGTGCGAAGGAGCAGTACGTGAATTTATAGAAGTTATTTTAAAAGAAAATTTTATTTCAAAAATTTTTTATCAATCGAAATAAATTAACTCATTAAAACAAAACCTTAAATATTCATATTAGAGAATCTGAAATTGACAAAAGTTATTTTTATTAATATTTGTTTTTGTTTTCTAATATGCAAACGTAAAGTGATCAGTCGCCATCCCTTTACTAACCCCTGCTCGTCTAAGTATTTTGAAATGAAATTGAAAACTCGCTTTAATAAAATGTTTCATAACATAACTGAATCACTAATTTAAAAATTTTTGAAAAAGCTCAAAACAGTCAATTTCATTCCAAAAATCACGACGTCTCTAATTCCACTATGATAGATTATCTGACTCAAACATCTATCACTAAAATTTCGTTAAAGAAAAATAACTGATTTGAGATTTTGACATATGAAATTGTATTCAGTTATCTCAGTTGAGATAACTTTTTGATTCAAAAATCGAGTTTTATTTTTCTTTTCTAAGAAAGTTTTTGCGTGACAGCAGTGGCTAGTATGCGGGCGCTTGACGCCCTTTACGTTAGATTAATTAAGAAACAAAGACATATTATTCATATACTCTATGAAAATGTAAATTATATCTTAAATATGAATCTTTTAGGAAATAGATTTAGAATGGATTTATTAATTAAATAAAAAATAATCAGAAATATAAAAATTATTTTTAGGAGGAAATAATCATGGTGCGAATATTTGATGCCAGATGCTAAAGATTAGTGTTTATTGTGCGTGGAAAATGGGTTACAAAAACATGAGGAGCTTTTTGAAATGAACTGAATGTTTATCCAGTCTCCTGATGTGAGATACTGGGAGCACATGTCAATGATATTAAATCTGATGATAAATGATCTGAAGAAAAGATAGATGAAAATAAAATGCCTCTAGCTTATAGATGAAGCTGAAGAGGCTGTATGCTGATGGAGCTCGTGGAAATTAGGGACACATTTGTCACTAAGTAATCACAGGGTTAAGAGGAATTACGAAAAAGTTGCTTGTTACCGAAAAGATGTGGTACGAAGCTCTTTGTGAGCGCAAAGGAAACTGTTTATACTGCTGTAAGTGAACCTGTTGAAGGGACAATGCTTACGTGTTATTAGAAAAATTTCTGAAAAGGCTACAGAATGATGTTGAAAAATCTGAAGATTTGGTGGCATTTTGACTGAGATTGTGAGAGGCTGGGAAAAAGGTATGTGATGAAACGCCTGAACTCAGCTTCCTAAAATTGAAAGAGGCTGGAGTAGTTGATGTGTGGTAAAGGGCTGTTTTTCTTTTTGAGGGATTTTATAAGTTGCAACCGAATTGAACCTGCTAGCTGAACGTAAAAGCGCCGTTAAGGAAAAATGAATTTGACAAGACAATAGCAAAATATGTAATCATGATCCTGAAAGCACGTATTTTCCAATACTGCACTGAATTTATCATTTTAAATGTAACTTTGATATGAATGAACATACGTGCTGAATTGGGAGATTCTCTGTGTATTTGTACTAAACTCTAAAAGTTTAAGACTCTAGATTCATACGAAACCATCCTGGAAAAGCGATTGAAATTGTACTTGGAATATGGACTGCTGGAAAAATGAAGGTGGAAAATATGAGAGGTTGCAGCACTGATAATTCTGTAAAATTTTCAGTGAGGATGAAGCAAAGATTTTTGCAACATTGATAAAACAAAATCAGCCTTGTGATCTTTATGATTCTGAAAATTCGAAGGATGAATTCTTTCAAAACTTGGTGCAGATGTGGTAAATCTTGGGAGGACAAAAAGTAAAAATCCATGTTCAGGAAATATTGAATGCCATTGGAAAAACTGAAAAGGAAAATGTTTACATTCTTCCAAACAATCAAAAATGCACTGACAACAGCAAAATGGCAGCTGAAAATCTAAAACAGTTGTTGTTCTAGATACAAAACATATGCTGATGGATATTATTTTCTAAGAAATAAAGATACTGACATTGATGAGTTAGCAGCTAGCTTCCCAGAAACTATTCTGTGGAAAATTACAAAAGGCTGTAAGAGATACAAAAATTGAAGACTTGTCAATAGAAAAGATGACTTTATCGGCTTGTAAACGGGAAAATAAATATGCAAAAATCATCAAAAGAAGTGGCAGATGCAATATTAGATGACTTTGATAACTAAAACACAATAACTGCAGTTGTTGTAAAGTGGAAATGAAAAGGATGAAGCTTTGGCAAAAAGTATTGAAGAAAAACTGCAGGATTGAAAAACTGCAAATATTAATGGAAATCAGGAAATATTATATTATTACTTGTATATTGAAAAATAAAGATCCAAATATGCTGAAATGTGCTATTTTTAAACAGATTCTGTATCAGATTTGACAGATGAAGACATCGAAGGGCTTCCTAACAGTTGTAGTTCCCTTTTAAGAATTGATATAAACGGGAACTTTATATGATGGTGTAGAAATTTCTGAAAATCAGAATTCTGCATCAAATGTTGATCACGATGTGAGAATTAAGACATCTCAGCCATCACCGCAAGACTTTTTAAATGCTCTATACGTTATTTGGAAAAAGGATATAAAAAGATTATCTAATCACATCCATCATCAAAACTAAGTGAACAATACAAGTGCAAAAGTTGGAAGAAGTCTTATACAGAGTAGAAATGACATAGAATTAATCAGACAGTTTAGGAGTTTGTTACAGTGCAAGGATTCCTTGTGCTGGGAGCAGCAGGGAAAATCAGTCAGTGAGAAAGTTTTACAGGAAATTATCAAATTGGTAGAATCTTTAGAACTAGAGGTGCTTTTCTTTATGATTATTCCAGACTGAAGATCTTGAAAAAGGTGGAAGAATTGCAAAGTGTCCAAACAACAGCTGGAGCATTGAACATGAAACCTATCTTTGACTGTAAATCATAGGAAGTTACGGTTGAGAAAAAGTTTCTGTGAACGCAATGCACAAAATACATTGAAAAATATATTGAACGTGAAAGTAAAAACAAAGCATCGTACTTTATGAGCGGATAGGGAACTCCAACTCGAACTTGAAAAATGTTATAAGAATTTATTCAGAAGCGGAAAAATAATCCCAGAAAATTAACTCATTGATATTAAATAGGGAAATTGGAGCGGTAATAGGAGCTCATGCGTGCCCAGTTTATGGAGAGTATTCATATTTCAATGATTAAGGTTAATTAATCACAAAATTAAATTTCTTTAAACATATATAGCAGAAAGAGGTACAGTTTTGAAATTTAAATTTTGATGAAATAAATTCAACAAAACACATACTTTACGACGACAGCTAAGAATACGAAGAATTTGAAGCAATCGTAGCAAAAACAGACAGATGGAAAAAGGAAAAGAGACAGTACATGGATATGCCGAAGTCGTGCTGCCTCTTTTTCCTTCGGCAGTCAATACGATAATTATGAACTGGATGAAAAATTACAATTTTTACAGGATATATTGTCTCATAAAGTACTAAAAATTATATAGAAAATGAAAGAAAAAGCTACTTTCAATGGCCAAACGACATTTATTATGAAAACAAAAATATGCGGAATTCTTTTTGTGAAAAAGTGAGAGATCACATAATAATCGGTACTTGGAACAACATCAACAACACTGATTTTTGAATATTCTGTGAAAAGCAATTGCACCTTGGGAAATTACAGGAAAAACACCTGGCACATAATAGAAGAAATCGTTTCAACTTTTGAAAAATGAATTCCAGTTTTAAAACAGAGAATGAAAAACATATTACATAGTAAAATGAAGACAGTTATGAAAGGCAAAAATAGTAATTCAGAAAATGGAAAACTTTTCAGAAAAGAATATAGATTTTTACGTGGATAGAAGAGGCAGAATTTCAATTATTACAGGAGATAGTGATGAACTGAAATTTTCTTCATTGAATGAAGTTCAAATTTCTAATTAAAAAATTTTAACTTTAAATTTTAATAATTTTGAATTTTAAAAGACTATGAAAATTCTAGCAGTCTTTTTTTTATAAAATTTTTATTATTTCTGATATTATTTCCCATATGGCAGGAGAATCATAAGACCGATCTAGAATACATCTATACTCTAATTTTATTTTTTAAGTTATTTTCTTTTAAATGATTCAATTTTCTTTAAACTTCTACAGGTTTTACCAGAACAGCAACTCATAATTCCAGTATCAGCTCAGGTGTCGCTTTTGAAATCATCTCTGCTAATATCTCTATATTACTAAAGTCACATTTATTTTTCCTGTAGTAAATGGAAGTTTTAGCACCTCTTTTCCTTCTTTTGTATACTTAGAAAACACAGAATTATTATTCCCATTTTCATCAATTTTGTATATAAAATACTCTAAGCCATTTTATTAATAATCTTTATCGCTCTCTTCTAATATTTTCAAAGATTGTCTCGTCATTTGCTATAACGACAAAAGAAATAGATTAGTACCTAGTATCACTAACTCTCTTCCTAGTATCCACCTCATGCATAGTTCTATAACATTTATATTTTTGATACTAAATCTATGTAAATCTTTTCTGTAACTTATAATGTAGTGAAATATCCTCAAGATGAGTACAGACCATGCACAAACCATTGCGTGCTAAATGAATAGTGTAAGTATCCACATTTCAAATTAGAAAAAGATAGCCAGTATTTTCAAATATATTAGCTTCTATTTTTTACTTTTATCATTTATTTTATCTTAAAGAAATATCAGTAAAGGCTTACTTCAATGTTATTCTTTTGACAAATAATTTGAGTAACATTTTTCTCTATATCCATTAGCTCCTTGTTACTAAACCTTTCTCGTCAACCACATGATTCTCCTACTCATTTACCAAATAAATTATTTTATATTTTTATACATCGCCTTTTATTTTTCCTCATCAAAAACCATCCCCATTTATTGTACTATTTATAGCTGAGTTTGAGGCAAAGCATCACTACTCAGTGTTTTGTAGGATGTCCCTTTCCATGTTTTATGAATTATTCTCACTTCCAGGATAAAATATCACTTGTATGTCCACTCTTCTACACACAAATCATAATCTTCCATATACAGGAAAGTATCTAGCATCAAACATTCCAACATCAAAATATCTGTTCTTATAAAACATAGACATCCAGATAGAATTGGAACTTCCATTATTGAACTATAATCACACCATCTCATCTCATACCATAATCACGCACCATACAGATTTATCGGAAAAAATTCCTGTAATATTAAATTTACCGGTGTAGGTAATAACCTGCAGGATTTATTTTCTACTCTCTCCACTGGATCTATATATTTTCGAGTCCCATTCAGTTCGCCCAATTTCAGGATCTCATATAATCAATCATTTTTTCAATAGTATTTTCTCTTCAAAAATTGTCAGCATTCAATATATTATATGAAATTCTGCTTTTCGCAAATTATCATCCATTGTCTTTTTAACACAATATTATGACCTGATCCAACCATCACGTTTGAATTATTAAAGATATATCTATTCTATCATCTTGAGATTTTTATAAAATTTCTCTAAAGTATCCTCTTTTGTGAATTATCTGATATCCATAATTCTAAATTTTAATTTTGTGACAACTTATGATTTGAGTTAATCCTTTGGCCAGTATTTATAAGTCACTATACGTTTGCTAAAGTCACATACAAAATCCTCCACTAATTAGTAAGATTATAAACATCTTGGGTTTTAATCAAACAATTTAAATATTTGTAAATTTTTATATCCCGTCCAGTTTCAAATTGTATTTCTTTTACTACCTTTTGCTGGGATTTCCAACAGTACTGCAGTTTTCTGAATATTTTAGAAACAACAGAATTTGCTCCAATTATAGAATCCAATTATCCTGTGCAATGGATAGACATTTTCTCGGGTTTACACATTTCACAAATTTTACTGGTTTTGCATTCTTCTTTCCTCTTTTGCACCTTTCTTCAGGATTAGAATGTTCAAAGTGCTGAAAATGAATAATTTCCATGATTTAAGCCAGAAAGTAGCAAACTTTGGTTTTGCTATCAGTATCGCTATCATTGCTCCTACTCACTGAATTTGCATGGATGACAAATGGACGATAATTGCTAATTTGAACATTATTTCCACCACACTGAGGTGTATTTTCATTTTTATACTTTTAGCATTATGTGAATCTTTGAAAATTATGGATGCTCAATCTCTGCAGCTCAGTTCCCAGTTGTAAATTTTCTCCAAATGAGTATACTATCCTTTATATCAAAAGGAAATCGAATTAACTCTAGCTTTTTGGAAAAATATTTTTGTTTTAATAAAATTAATTCCTAATTTCCAATTCATAAAATGATCCATATTTTGCTCTTCCATATTTTATTTTAAGCTCCATTATATTTCTCTACAAATCTTTTTCAAGCATTTTCTACAGATCCACTCAAACTTGTCGCCTGGTTCCAACTCTTTTTGCACCATTTCCCTAGTTCATCATCTGATACAAAATTCTTTTACATGCTTCAAAAATTTCATTTCTAAGAAAAGGATCTACCAATCTCCAGCATTTCGCTACTTCAGGCATTGAAGAAACATTTGATGTGATTACCGTGTTTTGATGCCATAGCCTCTAATATCGCGTATCCCGTAAAACTTTCTCTATCAAAGATGGAAAACATCTGTGCAAGTTTATAAATAGGAACTTTATCTTCTTCACTCATTATATCCAGTAATTATACATCCGTTCCTATTGATCGAATCAGCTCTCATAATATTACCATATTTCCAGCCTTCCCACAATCACAAGTTTTAAATCATCGCTTAATTTCTATATATAAACGCTTTCTTACAATTCTTTTCAAATATCGTTCAATTGATCCTAAATATAAAATAGAATTTTGTAAAATTATGCTTTTCTAATATTTTCAAGTTCTGATTTAGAATATTTGTGTAAGAATATTTTTGTAAACTCACTCCAGGAGTTACAATTTTATCTCATCTTATATTAAATGCTTTAATAACATCTGCTTTGTGCACTTTCAGAATAGTTAGTAATTTAAAATCTGTATCTTTCAGCAAGCATATCGATATTTGCTACACAGTTTCTTTATACCACCCATAGTTTCAGGTGCAGAGATAAGGTATCGTAAATTGTAAATACTATTTTCTCTTGTATTTTTAGGAATTATAAAATTAAAATGATATATATCAGATTTTGTGATTCATTCACTAAAAATTATGTATTATTTTTAATGAGTTAAAATGCTATAAAATCTTATATGAAATGAATTTCATTTTGCTTACTTATATGATAGCATCGAATTCCTTAACATTATGTCTATTCATAAAAATTGTAAATTCACCATATAATCATTCTTATTATTTTGAACCAACTTCTACAATATTAAAAATATACCAGCTAACCTCCTGTTTTAGTCCTACAGCCCACTGAATCTCAAGTGAAATCTTTTCCATATTTATATAACTCTTTTTATAATTCCAGACTTTTAAATGCTACTACTTTAAAAGTATGATTGGTACACTAAAATATTTATCTCTTATCACATCATTTCCGGAAATTATTTACAATAGGCCCTTTAAAATTATAGCTCATTCTAAATAATCTGTACCTTTGACTTTCTTCAAAAATTTATAACATCATCTCTCTGCAAAATCTTTTATTAATAATAACTTCAGGAATTGCTGATACATTTTGGCTAGCAAGATAGGCCGTATCATGCAAAATATCCTTCTGATACAGGGGTTCAAACCTCTATATCTTTGGCCAAAACCGCAATAACATCACAGTCTTTATAGTATTGTCTTTATTTTTTCATTCTAAAATCCCATTAATCTTATTAATATTATCTAATTTTATTTTTATCTCATCTCTATATTTTCTAATCAAAGGTCCTTTTCCAGAAACCTTTTATTTGTAATCTTTTATTTCAGTGTTCACTAAGTACTCCTAACCCCATTTTCTTCAATACTTCTTACTGTAAATATTTTACTTTTAGAATCCCAAATCTCTTTCCAATTTTGTTTTTACTTTTTCAAGTGGATAGTGTTATAAATAATAATAAAGTTATCTTTATTATAAAGGATTCTTCTTTTGTAAATTTCAGATATAAAGTAATTAATTTATTTTTTTATAGATTGTTTTTCATTGAATTTAAAATATTTTTAACCTATGATTGGTTTGGGATGATAAATAATAAAAATTGTCATGAATAGTATAATTTGCTTAAAAGAAAAACTCACTAAATAATTGTGAGAATGAATAAATACATTCAGTATTTCTACACAATTTATTTGAAATATATTTAATTTAAAAAAACGGTAACAAATCATGCTTATTGATACACATTTTATATCATTCCAAAAAATTTCTTATCTTTTTCGCTCGCACAAATAATATTTTTACATTTTCTGGCAATGCCATAGATTGATGATAATATAACATTTCTACTCCACGTTTATATATAAGTGGATTATTAAATCCAAAATATATAACAATTTTATCTTTTCCTATACTTTTTTAAACTTCTTTCTATATTTTATAAAATATCGTGATACTTAAATAAATTACTTCATTATCCAGTAAAATATCAAATAATCTTCTTAATTTTACAAAATGGTTTTCTTTAATATTTTTTTTTTCGTAATTCCACCAAATTTGTATTTTTTCATATTACCATCATTTATCACATTTCATCTTTCTTTTAAAGCTAATCTTTTCAGCATCATCAGGCCCAAAACATCACTTTTTCATAAGTTCCTGTGTGTTTCATGCGTGGTCTCAAATCTGCCAAAAATTATATTTTTCACTAAATGCTCAGCTTCTGAAATAAGTAATCCCTAAGTTTCTAGTTTGTAAGTGAATATCACTGTTTCATTTTGCTCATAATATTTTCATCAACTTTTCTTCTTGTTTGTAATCCAATAAATTCATTTCATATTTCCAAATGAGCCACATTTTCAACAATTTTGAATAAATATTTCATTTCCATCTGTCAAATATAATTAAAATTTCTTCAATATTTTTATTTTCTAATATTCTTCAACAGCTTTACAAATGACTCCCAAATTTTTAAAATTTAGTGGGAAATGATGATATAAAAACTATTTTTTACTATTTTTGTATTTTACAATTATTATTTTGAATCATCTATACAAACATTAGATGAGCTACAACCACATTTTTTATTTTAAAATTTTTAAATCTTTTTCTTAATCCAATCCCTGTTGAACCACAACAAATTATTATTTTTTAATATTAATTTTGTAGATATATTTATAAAAACTTGTAAAAACATAAACATCTTTAAATCTATTAATCATATCTTTATCTTCATATCGATTACAAAAATAGAGCGACAATAAACTGTCTTTATCTGCTGCTACTACATTTAAATACATTATGCAATGGAAACTATAGATAAGGTTTTAGCCTTTTGACAATCTTTTGAAATAAAGGTCTTATACAAATCTCTTTAAATTAACTTCTTTTTAGAATCCATAAATTCAATAAATCTATTCTTGAATCAAATCCAGAAAAAGTTCCTCTCACAGTACAAGAGCCCAATTTTATTCCATAATTTTCTAAAAATATTTTTCTTATACATCCAAGATATTCTCATAAACTGTCACACCGCCTCTAATCAGGTTTATTCGATAAAACTATTGCTTTTTTTGCTCATATCTTCCTGAATTTTTTAATAAAATTACAACCCACCCACAAATTCATGATTAAAAGATTTTATTTCAAAACTTATCCTAATTTTACTTTTTACTTTTTCCACAATGTTATTCCTAAATGTAAAATATCTCATTTTTTTTTGTTTTATTTCTGTTTTATTTTCTGTCTTTATTTGATTTAATAGCTCATCTGCAGTTTTTCCATGGATTTGTTATCTGTTTCAGATACCTAAATTAAAATATAAATCGGCTTTTAATTTATTTAAAGCGGTTACTAGTATCTGTTCTTCTCCATATCCTTCTTTCATATTTGATTTTATGCTATATTCTGTCTTAAAATGTACCCTAAAATTAGATTACATAAAATTTTCTTCTTTTGTGTAATCTATCATGATAACTCATAGAATTTACAATATCTTTAAAAGTTCTGGTATATTTATCAATATCTTAACAATAACGATTTATCATTTTTGAATAAACTTTTGTTTCAGTATAATTATACTCCAAAAATCTCTTTTCTTTAAAATGATTTCACTTACACTGGAAGTTTTAAAGAATATGTATATTCATCTATATTTTATCAATTGTCAACAGCCACCAACAGCATTAATTGCCATATTTCTGAGAATTTTGCATATTGTCTATTTCAGAAGATATATTTATTAACTGTATTGAACTTTTTCCATTGGGTAAAAATATTTAATAATCCATCAAACATTGATTCATTTGCCTCTTTAGCAATCTTTTACATTGTAAGATCCGATGCTGTATTTATCCAGTATGATTCGTTTGTTTGCTATTTTAATATGCTCCAAGGATTATAAATTTCAAAATCGGTAAATTTATAACGACTATACCATTTTAACTTCTCCAATTTCATCTTTTCAACCATATTCTCTAACAGCTTTTTCCACTTCCTTTTCAGTAAATCCAAAAGTGCTGTAACAGTGATCATCACACCGTATAAGTTTCTGATATTATTGGAGTCCGAAATATCCCTTCTTTTTACAACTCTTTAAAATACCTGTAAGAACTCCCATCTGGAGATAGTCATTTGTAACACATTGCAGTCCATAAAGTGCACTAAAAAGTCTTCTATTGCCTCACTGGTAAATCCTTTCCTCATAAGCATTTCTATAAGATGAGCATCGTTACCCATCTCATCAGCGAATAATCTTTCTTTATCTAGTAATGATATAGATATTTAGAAATATCCAACAATCCCTTTCTTCATAATTCTCGATCCTTCTATAAAACATTTTATCAAACTCTTTCTTTGTGCCCATCATCACGACTTTCTTCGTATAAACTACATCCACTAGTACATCTGAAATCACTGATTTTATAATTTCCTTTAAGACATTCTTTCCATGCATCATGCTTCAGGATCTCTTTATGCAATAAAAATCACAGGACATTTCCTTTGACATTTCATATCTCACTATTTGAAATATAACTAGACTATTTCATTCTCTTTCTTTATTTTCAATATTATATCTCAACATAGACAAAGTCACGTTTTCCCAAATCTTCTAGGACGTAAAATAACTCACTTTGATAAATTTGTTCCTCCTCAATATCTCTTCTATAAATGCAGTCTTGTCAACATAAAAACTTCCTGTTCAATAATTTCCTCCAAAATCTTCAGTATCTATTGGTAATCCTCTCTTTCATAATAAACTCCAGCTTCTCATGCTTTATGTCTATTATTATACTTACTTGATGTGCAGCAAATCTCATTGTATTGCTAAAATTTGTTAAACGAGTGAGAGTGTGTGTCATTTTTGATCACGGTTATTTTAGTTGTCATTGTGCTATGTGATTTATTGTTCTTTTGTTGAATACAAATAATTTAGAAAAGATATAATTCAATACAATCACAACAATATTTTGATAAAACCTTAATTTACACTAACATTCCTTGTTGTGAATAATCATATTTTGCTACAAAAATCTACTCCCAACCACAACAAAATTGATCAATGATTGGTATTAATCCTTGCTAATATAAATACAAACTTTATTGCTTCTTTACTCATTATTTTATCAAAACCCATTCTATTAGGTGGAAGTATTGAAATAAAGGACAAATTATAGTATTTTAATATATTCTAATCCTGTTGGGATATTTTCAAATATTTATAAATAAACAAAACAAAACTATATTTAAACTGTCGCACACTCCAAAAATAAGATATAAAACTGCTCTTTATCACAACTTTAACACAACCTCCATCTTCCACCAACTTATTTTTATCTATGGATCTATAAATGAGCATCTTTTGTATTTAATGAATTTTGTAAAATATGATGTAGATAATCTTATTAATACGAAAATAAAATATCCCAAGAACTTTCTAAGCTCATAGTTATAAATAATGACGCCCATCCTACTGTTTCTCTTTACAATTTTGTAATTATACTCAAATAACCTTAATCCAAATAATATAAAAATCCAAAGCTAATCTTGAGTAAATAATATAATTTTATCTTGTAATAAATCACTGCATCAAACATTACTAAATCTTCTTGAAAATCCCCATTATTTTTATAATCCAGATTCCACATTATATAAGAACTTTTCAACTTGAAAGAACATATGCGCGATTTCTATTATTAATCTTTTTCCTACTCTGCCATTTCTATTTTGACCTTCCATGATAAAGTTACACAGAGATGAATTAATATCTTCATTAAAATGAATTTTAAATATTTATTTAAAATATTATAAATATTTTGAAGATTCTTGATTTTTTTGGCGTTAAAAATACAAAGCTATCTCTTTGGACTTCTTTTCTATACATTTCCCAATTATTTTATTATAACTATATCAAAGAAACATCTTCTTATTCTGCAACAATATAATCCTCCTATTGCTATTGCAGTTCCCTGCATTAAAGCCTGTTGTGGCCCATGTCTTTATAGTGTGTAACTCCCACTCTGTATGTTTGAAGTTCAAAGATTCTGCACCACTCCTAAAGACCCATTTTAGCTGTATATCCACTACAATTTCCACTCTTACTTCCAAAAATTATTATCCAAAAATCCTTTTTTATTTCTTTATCTTTTTTCATTTGGATCGTTATCAATATTTATGACTAGAATAACTGATATATAATTTGTTCCAATTTTATCATTTTTCTCCAAATTACTAAATTTTTCTGATAATATTTATTGCAATCTCTTAATTCAATTTTCTCCATCAATTCTTCTTCAAATATTCCTTGCTCTGTCCTTCAATTCAGGATGTCTCATCCAAACTCCAAGACGGCTACAAAATATTCCAAATTATCCCCTGTATCAGTTTCCAATCCATCGTAATTATACGCATACACTCTCTTATCATTTTTCATCTAAAATTGCATCTGTCAACTGAATTTTCCACCTTTTCCAGGCTTCGTATTTTCTAAATATTCAAAAATTTCTATCTAACACATATCTTCTCCTAACGCAGCTAATCTACTTATATGCTCCTCTTCAATGATGGTTTCACAAAATTTTCTACCAACTGTTCTCCCCATCAATTGTTTCTAAAGGCTTACCAATCTCCACACGACACATCTTTTCAGCAACCTCTGACCCCAAAATATTTCAACTATTCAGTTCAAGTATTTATCAATCAATTGTTTTGTAAATATGGTTCCCCACCACTTCCCATCAGTATAAATAATGTCATCCCTTAACACTTACCACAAACGGTTCATCTCCAATAAACGCTTCGTACAACCAGTTCGCATGTGTCCCAACTCTAACGGTTTTTCTTGTCTAATATACAAAATATTTCTCCACACCCTTTGAAATATCATCGACTACTTTCAAAGCCCCACTCCTTTCCTCCAACGTTTTTCCAACTCAAATGAATAATCAAAATGATTTCAATTGAACTCTGTATTTCCCCGTAACAATAAGAATCTCTCAATCCCAGGAAGTATCAATTTCAACCAACATTGTAATGCTGGTTTATCCATACACCACATTTTTTTAGGGTTGAGCCTTTGTCAGCGGTGCAATACTTTACCCTAATCCGCTGCGGGTATCACTGTTTTCTCATTTTTTCATATAGATCTTCCTTTTATACTTAAATAGAATATAAATTTAAAATTTTATTTCATTTTTTATAAAATTTCATCCAAATCATACATTTATTTATTTCTCCCAGAAAATAATGGTACAGGAAAATCTGACCGGAGGAATATTGTTTGAGCAACTGTTGGTCTGAGTCATCTATTTCGTAGCTGTTCAAAATAGGTTTGGCTTGTATACAATGATTTAGCTACATTTCATTTCAATGTCTCTATCTTTGTGATATTTTCAGCAATTTGAACTGCTTTTCAACAGTTTGTGAAAAAATTCACACGAATACACCTTTGAATGTTCAGATGTTTTGCTTTTCTACATTCCCACAACAGTCATGAAGGGTGGTAAATTTCATAATTTGTAAAATGGTGTTCTTGAAACAGTTGTTATAGAATGAGATTCTGTTAACTCAAAATGGCATCAATGAAAAAGGTCCATCCATAACTGTTAATCCAACATTTTAATGTTCTGAAACTTCATATAAAATCATTTCAAGGTACCAGTATTTATTGCAATACTAACTCAAAAATCATGAATTATATTACACCTTGCATACAGTGTTTGAAACGAATAAAAGCTTGGAATATATTTCTCCATTCCAGTTTTAAATACATGTCTTCTTCTTCTTTTTTTATTTCCACTATTTTCGTTTCAAATGTAAAATTACATCCTATCTTTATTTAATCTTCATATAATATTTTTCCAGTAATTATCTAGCATCAAATGAATACTCCACAGTCAAAAAATGCCTTTATCAATAGCATTTTCATTAAAATTTTCTTTAGGAATTCTAATATCTTACATTTAAATTATCATGTACTTGAAATTGTTCTCCGTTAGCCCAATCTATAACTAGAGGTTACCGCATAAATTTTTTTCAACGATTATTTATCCCTTTAAAATCATTGCGAATCCATTGAAATATTTTGTGTGATTCGATGCTGTAGAAAGATCTTGAGCAATGATAACCATTGTAAGTCTGTCGCATCAGCAGATCCCCTATTAAACTTGGTGGTTCTTTTTCTACTCTATTATTACTACCTTTTCATTAGGATTTTTCAACCTCTGTCTGGCAAGTACATCCCATATATCTTGCTCCTCACATACGGTCATACTTTTTTGATCCCATCATATTCTAACTCCTAACTGAGTATCTCTTTTAATCAAATATAAATAATAAAAGAATAAATATATCTTACTTTTCTTTCTGAATTTTTTTTGAAATTAATTTTGTGTTTTAGCACATTGATAATAAGAATCCTATTAGCTTTCATATTTTTAAATTGATCTATTACTTTGTCAAGGTTGTTTGATTCATCATATTTTTAGCAAAATATTTTCCTGCATCTAATTCTAACTCTTATGCCTACTATCTTAACTGTTTCTTTTCCTCATATTTAAATATTATATTCCATTTCGCACCATAATACATGTTTTATCATTTAAAAGACTACCATTTAACTCCATTATTTTTTCTTTGTCTCTTTCTATTAAAAACTTCAATTGAACCAACTTGAGTACATTATCTTGCTTTTCTTTGGGGATATAACATCTAACAATTCGTAATTCCTCATTCAGTATACAGATACGTGAAACATGCACTGATAAACTTCAAAAACATTTATCTCTTTTATAAAATTTTCCAAATTGATTATATTTTCCATAATAAAGAACTACTTAGATTAATATTTTTAATAAAACACAGAAGGAGAATTGTATAAATATAATCGTAAAAGGCATTTTTTTTCTTTTTGAAAGTTCTAAACTTTCCGTTTCTTTTTGAATCTCAAAGGGTTTTTCGTTAAATACATGTTTATCATGTTCCAATAATCTTTTCACTGTTAACAATGAACATCTACTGATTACTATGTTAATATCTTAATATCTTATTTTTTGAAAATATTATCAAAATTTAAACTATTCTAACTTTAGGACTGTGATATTCCTACAAGTTCAAAAAATTATCTTTTTCTATATTTTCTATTATTTTCCCACACTCTATGCACCAATTAAAACACATTTATTATTTTACCTTTGATTCAGATGCCAAACATATTCCATAAAATTTTTATCAAATCAGTTATCTCTTTATAGGACTTATTTTGTAGGAATTTTATCTTTGCAGTATATTTTACCAAGAACTCAGTATTTCAGACTTTATATCCCAATTGAGTAACTCAATTGTAAGATAATGAATCAATGCATATGAGAAATAACCTATATTCAACAGTTGTATTCTTTTATCTTAAACATTTTTATGTTATGTGTCGAAAACCAATAGTTGTGAATAGTGTACTAAACCAGATAATATATTAATCTATTGGAACATGCATTAATTTTATTGCTATTTCTCTTAATTTAGGTGTATTGGTAGCAACCTCCCTTTTAATATAACGTGAACCTTTGTATCAATGAATATCCTTCTGTTCAATGCTTTCTAGCCATTTTAAAGTTCTCTTCCAATTCCATCTTTTTTCCATTTCCATCAATTGTTATTGTACTCTTCCATATCTGGTCCATTAAGCGTATAATAATAACTAGCATTAATTGATCACCATGGCGCCCAGGCGATTTTCTTATAACGAGTGCTTGAACTCCATATTTTTGAAGATTTATATCTTTTACCTCCATCTGTATTCCTCCATCACTAATATAATAAGGTCAGCAATTGTATTCATTTTTAACTCTTGCATTTTTTCTAATTGATTTATAAATTTTTCTTCATTTAATACAGGAATACATATTAAACATTATTCTTTTTCTAGTACTATATAATCTATATTCTGCAAAATTATATTTTTCTCATTTTCATTACTTCTTCTTCAATTTTTTCTCCTATTTAACAACACTTATTTTGAATACTATTATTATTTGAATCATTAGCTAAGATAATTTCTAAAATTTTGATAAATCTTTGTTCAAATTTACCAAATATATTGATTAATATTTTTTAATATAGCTGTAATTGAAACGTTTCTGCATTCTCTTGATTATCTTTTTGTATGTCAGAATTTAATTTGAACTGGCCATAAGTTATTTCTTGTATAATTACTTGATAATTTATAGGTTTTAATTCTATATATGGTCCATACACTGAAGCTTTTAAATACAGTATTTTGTTTTGCATAACATTATCTTTGTTGTCAGCCAACTTCCAACAGGTACCAAGTATGTGCTCATATTTTGTACTAACTATATTTTTTAGAATCTAATAATTTTTTATATTATTATCTTTGGTAACATAGATTAGTAAAGTTCCATCTTTGTATCGTTTATTTCATTCTATATATGTTTCTACTGCTACTATAGTTTCTCTTATTGGCTATTTACTAGACTTACTTTTCCTTCGTTTTATTATGCCTTCTTTATAAATCATCCGTTTGATTAACACATAATCTTTAATAATATTATGAAACAGAAAAATTTCCATTAGTACAAATTTAAATTACTTTGTTTTTTATTCTTATTTAAGTTTTAGAAATTATACTTAATAAAGTTGAATATTTATTTAAAAGATAATATCCAATAGTAGATTTTTCTTTCTCGTGATGTTAATATTCATATTACTATAAAATTAATATAATTCACTGGCCAGCAGTACCTGTAAATTTTTCTCATAACAATTAAAATATACAGAAGTTGGTAAATAAATTAATGTAATTTGAAAAAAACTTCTGCGTATTTAAAAATATAGCCACTTATTAAATATTATAAAAGGAAGTATATTAACATCTACCATTATTTTATCAGAATGTATTCCGGAGATTCTATAATCAGTTTATAATAGTAGACATACAAAGAAATTCCAACAATTTTGTATAAATATCTTTCTATTGATAATCCTTTTATAACAATTAATCGAAAAATATAATTACTGCAAAGTGATCAGCATTCACCATAACAAATAATTCTTCTTCCATTGAAATAATTCATAAAAAATCGCACCTATAATTTCAGGAAAAAATAATTTAATAAAGAAGTAACATCGAAAACTTTTAATTCCATATTTTATCTTTTTGTCTTTTTAAATAATTTAATAAATAAACTAATCCTAAACTAAAGTGCCAAAACCCATTAAATTTAGTAAATGTATGGGAGATAGCTCTTAATATATAAAAAATAATTCTAAATTTTAAATCCTCTGCCAATTGTATTTAAAATATCTGAAAATGTATTTTTAAATATATACTTTTTCCCCAAAAATATATATACCTGGCTTTGGATTTTTATGAAAAAGTCAATACAAAAAATAACTACTACTTCCTAATGAAAAAATTTTATATCAAAAAAATTTTTATATTTTAATAAAAGATATAGAGGAAGAATTACTAATTGGAAGGTTAACATTCTTCCATGAATAGAATAAACTATGATAAAAAATTCCCAAAAGAAACTGTTTTTATTAGGTTTAAAAAAGCCATTATATAACAAAACAACCTGCAACAATTAATTCAACTCAATTTTCGTCCAAGTAGGCTGCAGCCATTGAAAAGGTTTCTTGGAATACCAAAAATTGAAATTAAAAACCTAACTGTCTTTTTTTTTCTCTATACAGAAAATTTTTTAACATATAATAAGAATATATAATTAAAGACAAGGAAATGAATTTAATAAATGTGGGTTTAGATTTATAAAGTGTATTAGGATTTCGAATTATCAAAAACAATGTAGGCCACAAAATATACTTCCTCCTAAATCTATATTAATTTATATAAATAAGATTCCAACGACAACTAGATAGTGCAGGTATTGCTAAAGCATTTTGTTTATCGGAATTATAGCAAAAGTCTCAAACTTTAAATCCAATTAATAAATTAAATATAAAAATATAAGAATAATATAAAAATAATTCTCTTATATTTTTGATCTTTAAAATTGAATACATTAAAAAACTCCTTCAATTTTTTTTTTTAATAATTATGTTCCATTTATAATCTCATATCTACATATTTTCTCCCATTTTCTCCCCATTCTCTTCAGCACTTTAGAATTTCTAATCAATAGTCCAATGTTTCTATAAATCTTATTATTCTTGGCATTACAACCCACTATTATTTAAATAGCATGTTGTTTTAAACTTTAGCATTTTCCATTCAATAAAACAGAACTTCTTTTTAAATACACGTTTCAGTGATAATGATAAACTTTCAAATTTTTGGGCGTACATTGTAATTTTGATTTCTAAGATTAAATTGACCTTTCATCTTCAGATGAACTCAAAGTAATTATATCTTTATTTTGTATTTACAGCACTCTTTTCCAGCTAATACCACCTTAAATTACTATCATATGTTTTTTTGCTACTTAAAAAAATATTCAAACATCTTTACAGCTTTTAGATTCACTCGATTCTAATTTGTTATAAACAATATAGTCATCTTTTTATGTACCAAAGTTTTTCTAAATTGATATCTTGCATTTTTACTAATATTCACACCTCAAACCAACTATATCACTTTCTATATAATCATTCTAAATCTTTTGTTTGAAAAAATCTCTTCTGCTGTAGTTGAATACAATATTGTTGGCAAATTGGAAAGTTCTATTAAAAATACTGGTATATTGGTGGTCTAATCATGAGCTGTAGGAATTCATTGCTTTTCTTTTCTGTGCAACTTAATCCAAAATAAGTTGTAGCTAAGCAAATATGTAAGGAAAATAATAACACTTCAGTTGGTCTTTATGATCTTTCAAGATATTTTACTAATTCTGATGAATGAGGACCTGAGCTTGGCCAATACATTCTAGTTCCTAAATTTATATTATTTTCATTATTTAATCTTGTGATATTTTATTAAATTTCTTTTGATTCCCTTTCAAATCAACTTTTTCTTATAACTTTAACACCATTTATAGTTCTATCTTTCAGTACTTCGTTTCTTCATGTGATATAATCTATTGCACAGTTGCTAAACTGATATATCATATTCATCTAAGTCTCTTCTATACTAATTGTCGGCACAGTTCAGCTCGCCATTAACTTCCAAACCATATCTCTGAACAACAAAATCTTTTTTCATACTATCCACCTATTCGCTAATAAACCCAATAATTGTTTTTCAACGTCAAATTTAAAATCTTCAAGCCTTTATTTTGATTCCTGATTATTTCTTTTTTAACATTTCTATCCGAAAGAATAATTCATTAATTTGAGATAAGAAATAATCTTTATCGCTAATACTCCACTATTTCCCAAGTATCTTTATAGCACCAATACAGGTACAAAATCTTTTCGAACCCCAAAAACATACTTCAACTAACGGCACATAAAAACCCTAGCTCACCTTCCACACACAAAATAACTAAGCAACCTTATAAAAGCTAAATTTCTTCAAATCTTTTATATGTCCTGGAAACACAAGCATCATTTTCAATCCTAATTTCTACTAATTTTTTTAATAAATCTGAATAATTTCAAAATCCATTACTACCTAAACTGTGCTTTTCAATCTAGAATTTATTGATATATTTTGAGAATAGTAAAATGATTCTTTATTATATCTTTCTTGTGCTTATTAGGAGCACCTTCCTACAAAATAATATATTTTTCTTTTCCGTCTGAATATTTTTATAACTTTCTTTATCAGGGCTTCTTTGCAATCTTCAATGAAATCTATAATATAGGTAATGGTTGTATTTTATATTTTAGTTCACTGCTCACTTTATTGTAATCTGTTTTACTAAACCAGAAATTGTGGTTCGATAGTTCTAGTCATTTTGCTTAGCAGGCAAGAGCGGCATGCAGAATACTCTGGAAGGGCACAGGTATCTCATAACTTTACATTTATCTTCTACAAAAGCTCAAATTCGTCCGTAGATTGCGATAAATCAAATACTTCATTCTATTTACTTTTTTAATTTTACTTATTTTAAAAATTTTACCTTTCGAATTTTATCTGTTTTCATAAATTTCCGTTTTATATCCATTCTTCTTAAAAATTATCAATATTTATCGTAACACACACAGCATCTCCATAACTAATTGCTGGTAAACCCATTATCTTAATCCTTTCTCAATTTACTAACTTCTTAAAGAAACTATTATATTTTTTTTAAATAATTTAACAAAATTAAAGATATATTCTTTCTATTTTGTCCTATTTTATTTGCTATATTTGATGACACATAAATTTCAAGATTTCTTCTAAAACTAAAATAATTGTTAAAACAGCAACTCCATTTGATTCTATTGCAAAATTTTGGTTACCTCAATTATTATTAACAATACTGGTCTTTCTGTCAACCAAGATTCCATTATAACTATTGAAAAATCCTTCATTTCACTGATGGCTGAACAAGTGTTACATTTGTATGCCTTATATTTATCTTCACATCTATAACTTAAGTCGTGAACACAATTTTTTATTCCTTTTGAAATTCCTGCTTTTGTCCACCACCCATTAAAACTAAACCTAAATTGTCATTATTTCTTCTTTAAATTTTGAAAATATTCTATCAATAAATCATTATTCTACTTTTATCTTTCTTAATTTATATAAAATATAAGTGGTTTCTTTAAATTATACTCTTTTCTTTAAATCACTTAAATCCTTGGAATATTTATATTTAACCTGCTACCCATTACTTTTTAATATCTTTTAGTCCAAATACCTTTCTTGCCAAATTTTTCTAGGTTACAAAAAATATAAACCCAGTTTAATCTTAAAAATTTTTGTAAACTTTCCATATATGCATAAGTCATCATGTAAACAAGTGAATTAATACAGATTTGCTCTTTGCTTTTTACACCCCAATATGTTGTATCAAATATTAAGTATGAATAAAACAAAAGAAAGTGAGTAATTTCCAAATTTCTTCAATATATTTTTCAAATTTGTATCGGAATCATTTCTTCAAAAAAATATTTGTTCTGCTTCAAGACTTATTCTTCTTCCCTTGCATAAGCAAAGCATTTACATTTACTGAATTTTGTTATCTCTTTTTCTAACTCTTTAAATCTTTTTATTTTATTCCACTTTCTTCATACCACTTTTGGGCTAATTCTATCTCAATCTGAAGAAATTTTTCTACATGTTGTGAGTATTTCTACTTCTATTCCTTTTTCGTCAAATTTTTAACTATATTTTTTGTTTCTGTTTCCAGCTCCACTCCGGTATCTTATCCCATACCATGGAAACTACAAATGAGTTATTTTTTCTATCTTAATCACTCTCAAGTAATTACTGCATAATCTGATATATCCAAATAATATCTATGCATTCTTCTAATTTTTTTCTATTATATTTTTCTATTCTTTTATCCATATCGTTATCTTTAAGTACAGTGAGCTCTCGTATATCAAATAGGGAGAACTGTGTAACAATTTACTTTTTTAAATCCAAATTTTAAAATATCTCAATTGTAAATGGATGAACATAATGTCTATGTGTGTACAATCTAATGTATATGCCATAGTTTGCGTTACTGTGTCATTGATTTTATAGTTTCAGAATTAATGGACTTCCTTCCTTGAAGATTTTTATATTCTTTTATTAATTTTATTTCAGATGGTTTTAAATGGGTTTCATGACTTGTGATGAAATATTCCAATTTAAATTTAGATTTATCGTTATTATATAACAATCACCCATCTCAACTCAACTGATAGTCCATCTTTTTTATATTTTTTCTTACCATTTGTGGGTTAATATCCATCCTTAAAACATATTGTTTACTCCTGCATTTAGTAAAGTTTTATGTTCTCCTCTTCCACAACCTATATCCATATATTATCTTTTCCAGTATACAGTCTTAAATTTTTCAAATTTTTTGTATATTTTCTTCAGATCTCTATATTTATTTTCAAAACAAGATAGTCCATATCAAAATTCATTTCTTTTCTATTTCCAATTTTTTTATTCTTTGATCTTCTCAGCTAATACCTTTTATTTCATCATTTTTCTTATTTAATTGTTTATTCAAATTGTTTAGTCTTGAATATATGAATTAAATATTATTTGATCTTGCATCATTGAACCATACCCATCCTTTTGTTATCTTTTCTAACTACTTTTGCTGTAAATGAAAACAATTTATTCCTAGATAAAATTTCTTCTAAATTAATATCTAAAACACGATTTGTCGTATCTAAACTCATATCTAAAATTATCTTCTTATTATTTCCTAGGAGTAAAATTAAAATTATTAATTTTTCTTCTCAACATACCTTTATCTTTATATTTTGTCTAATTTTAAATAAATATTTCTTTCCAATATTAATATTATCTATATTTATTCTAAAATCATTTTCTTTTATTCTATAATCTAATATATCTTTCTATAAGTGATTAAACTTAGTTTTATCCCTAAATATACCTGGGTATCTTTAAAGTCACTATAAATACTAAAATTTTCTATTTTTCTCTTATAATCATAAGGTTTCGCGATTCATCATGCAGTGCTTACATCTAAAATAATATTTACTCTTCCTCTAGCACCTCGAATATGATTAATTATTACCACACCTCATATCTTGAATTTTGATTTTCCTAAAATTATCATTAAATGTATTTTGTTCCATAACAATTTAATCCATCATTTCTAAAAACTTCCAAACCCAAAAAATAGAAATCTTTTAATTTACTGTTATTCCTTTTATATTTAACTTGTATTTTAATTTTCAGTCTGAATTGCAGGTATCACTTACCCTTATCTTTTCTATCCACAGTTTTATATCAATAATCCAACATCTTATTTCCAGTCTGATTTTATCTTTTATCCCTTTTTTCAATATTTTTTCTTCAGATTTCTTCTTTATTTTTCTTGCCATTCGTTTTGCCTTTTAGGTTTTATTTTAATTCTTTTTCATTTTATCTTTATTCATAATGTCATCTAAATATTCTGGCAACAACATTATGAGTGTATACGTGTCCTTATTTTCCTTGCTATTTTCAATCCATATAGCCCTATTATATAATCTTCAACTGATCCCAAATCATGTGATATACTATCACAATTCGTAATACTTTTTTTTCTGAAACTCTAACACGAGCAAAGCATTTATTTGAAACTAGCATCAACAACTACAAAATCTCATCAATCAATAAAATATCTGCATCAACATTTATTGCAACAGAAAAGCCAGCTTCATATACATTCCGAAGAATATGTCTTAACAGGATCATCTATAAACCTTCTAATCTCAGAAATTTGATATCAATCTAATTTGCATCTATTTCTTTTTCAAGTCCATGTAAAATAGGCTACTTCTACAAATGTTTTCTTCCAGCTGGCATCAGGATGAAATCCGTCTAATCTGTGCGTTTGAGATCTTCCTGTTTATTTCTTTATTTTCCTGTCAGGTAAATTATTTTGTCATTAATTTTAATAATGTACTTTTCCCATCACTAGCCATTATGTCCAACTAATCCAACAACCTCTCTTTCTACTCTCTGCCGTTACCCTTTTGAAACTTCATGTCTCGTATAACTATTTGCTCTGTTTAAAAGCAATCTTTCTTTTTCAAAGTATATCCTTGAATCACTGTATTTTGTAAAGCTCTTTCTACATTCTTACATTTATTACATTGTCTCTTCGCCATTATAGTTCCTCCAAGCAAAGTGTAATCAAATACAAAATATCCAATGATAACTCATAATTATTCCATTAAATTAGTCATTCCACACAAATGAATTAAAACTTGGTATCTGTTTATAGTATAGAATATTTCTATAAAATTAATTATTCCTATGTCATTGGATCTCAAATAAAACCAAAAACGAAATTTCTTCTGGTATCATCTCAATATTGTAAACCATTGAGTTAAATAAAAGCTCACATCATTACTATTATATTTGGAAAATATATTCTCCAAATCCTAAAAACACATTTAGTGCTATGAAAATATAAAAGTCATGCCCAAAACAAGAATATATTGTAACAATCATAATAATTGGTAGAAGTAATGCGTATTTAGCCTGAAACCGGCGCTACTAAATTCAATACTGTTAATAATACTACAACTATCATAGCACTATAAAACATATCCATAAATGCAGAATTAGTTGTAACAATTGGTAATATTATTCTTGAAAATATATATACTAGACCTGTTCATCATTATACTCTATCAGTACCTACTTCTGTATACTAGATGCAAAAATATCCAAGGTATTAATCCAACAAATAAATAAATATAACATGTACCAATATCTACTCTCTCATAATAGTTAGAAAACATCTATCGTATAAACAACTCAGGTTGTAAAAGAGGATTTTAAAAAGTCCATAAAAATCCTAATACTAGAACCTTTTATATCTAACCTTTAAATCTACTAAATTTGAAATCATTTCTATCGATAGCTCGTATAATTCCTTTATAATAATTTTCTTATATAATCCTTTCACTTGCATTTATAATACTTAATCTTAAATTTCTCCAATATTCCAAGACACTCTTTCTGCTGTACGTCAAATATTCAGTTTCCCATCCTGTGGCCTTTTCTTTAATTTTAGTGATTATCACATACCACAAGTGGGTACATTCCACAGGTCAGAAATTTATTAGGACTCAATTTTATTTTTATCCTTTGATATACTTAGACGCTTATTTTAAAAGTTCACTTTACTTTATTTCTTTACCTGAACCGATATTGCAAATCTCCAATCTCCCTTTTCTAAAAGCAGAGCATAACCTCTAACAATATCCCTGACATCTGTAAAAATCTCTAAAAGTTTCTAAATTCTCACTTTTAATATAGGCTCACTTCCTTTCTTTCAATCTGGAGCACTTTCATTTCTGGTAAAATCAGCTGCAACAAAGTTTTTACTTTGTACCCTGCTCCAATATGGATTAAAAGCTCTACCATTACTATATTCATAAGTTATAAGCATTCACATAAAAGTTTCATACATTTCTTCCTGTGCTTTTTACTTACACCATAAGGACTTTGTGGATTTTGGAATTGGTTTTCTTTCGATTGACACTCTTCTGGTTTGGTCGTGGACTCATATTGATCACTTGAACCAATGATTAATATTTTAGATTCTTTACTCGTAATTTCTTTATTGTCCATGGACTCATTGTTCCATTTACATTTATATTTGCCAGTCAAAACAGGCTTTTCCTCAGGAAAGTCCTCATAGCTTTGGTCCCGGCTAAATGAAATATTTTATCTCGTTTTACATCATTTATAACCTTTATTTCACCTGTTCTGTATCCAATAAATTCATACATTAATTTTATCATTTTTATAATTTTCTGCTATTGTTGTTCCATATACTTCATAACCTCGTACCTAAAAGATATTCTGATAAACTATTTCACAAAACCATCAACACCTGTTATTAATGCTTTTCATTCGTTTCCTTAAAGTGATTTCTAATTTAATTTCTAACTAATTCCAAATCATTTTTCAACCATTCTTCTCAACTAATTCCATAGCAACGGTATTTCTCTCTTCCATCCCACTCTAGTTTTCTGCCTCTGTAGGCTTTTCCACCATTAAATATCAATTTCTGCTGGTCTGTAAAATTTAGGATTAACTCTCACTACGATATTACCAGTTTTAGAATCTTTCCTCACTTTCCTTCTCATCTTTCTTCTCAGACACATACTTAATATCTACATGTTTGGAAATTCCCGCAGTTTCTACAATTCTCGACTGTTCTAGTTTCATTTGTTGCACTGGCATAGTCATCAGGCTTTATCTGTCGCAAACGATTAGCCACATTGCTCTCAGGCATCTCTTTGCATGTCCCTAAATCTCTTTTTGCATCTAAGTTTCCTGCATTCCCACTGTTACATCTTTGCACACCTCCAATTTTATTCTAGCAATTGCATCGGGAAATTTTTCTTGCTAGCAAACTCTCTTTCCTCTCTCTTCTAGATCTCGTGGTTAAACGTACTCTCGAACATGGCATACATGCTACAATCCTCTATAGCTAGTTATCCACTGTCCATATAATTTTGTTACTCCGTAAGGACCTCTTCGGATAAAACTATGTGCTCTTCAGTTTGAGGAATCGCTTTGAAACTAACCCAGCATTTCGCTCAGAGAGGCTTGATAAAATCTGGCTCAGCTGGTTTTACAGTTCGGCCAGCCTCTAACATATCTCAATGCACCAATTCGCATCTGATTATCAGCTGTTGCGTCTGGCTGTCCCAAGCAGTTCGAACAGTCATGATTGAGCTGCTGGTTATACTACTCCCATCAGCGAGAAATCTTCATCGTATGTAGATTAAAGAAACTAAACCACAGTCAGTGTCAGCATATAAACTTAATTTTCATCTTTTCTATAGTCTGGCTCGGGCAGTTATTACACTTTTCTTCTTCATAAGTCCATGGACTTCATATCCTTTCTCTCATAATAATTCTGCCAGATATGAACCATCCTGGATCTCGTTTATTCAGCAGTAATTGTGCTTTTCATCTGTAATCTCCTATCTTTTGTGTTTTGCTAAATATTCATTTCTTACTACAAATTCTCAATTAAGTATTACACATCTCTTAACTTCTTGAGTATTGATTCTTTGTGACAAATTAATGTTACATCATCTCGTATCTACAATTACGAGCATCTTCTAGCCCAAATAGTCGCACTCAATTTTTCATCACTGAAATTATTGAGTTTTAGTCTCTATACTTATTAGCATTTCCTTTTATACATATTTCCATCTTGATTTGTCTTGTTGATTCTTTCTGAAGTGGAGCCAGCTTCGAACGTCATCCCATCCGAAGTTCCCTGAATTTACGTAAATGTTGTCTGCTCCGATAATTCCATAATCGGTAGACTCTGATGGAAAGATTTGAGGGCGACTTTTAATGCATTTCACATTTTTCTGCATTTATTGGATTCTCCACCTTTTTGTAAACCATCATGTATTTCCTGGAAGCGCATTCTTTGAAAGTTTTCAAAATAGCTAGTGTGCCTACAGCACAACATTCCACCATTCCGGTAAATATTGTCCACTTGCTAAACATCTCTGTAGCTTTTCTAAATTTCGCTTTTCAAACTAAACTTAAAACTCATAGGACATTTGCTTTATTTTGTAAATTTTTCTACTTTTGTATCCATTAATGCCATAGCTGTTTCAGGACAATTTGGAGTAATCTCTATTGGTTGCTTAAATTACTATCTTTTTCTACTAGCATCTAAAGCTCAGCTGATCGTGTCATTGAAAGCATTTCTGTTGAATTTAACTTCGATCGATCTGAAGTGTAAAATTATCTCACCTTTGAATCTCGAGCTTTTCGTGGCAATATGAACTGCAGCAAGTCCGATACAAGGTGCTGCTGTATGTGTGTGGCAGGCCTCACATGTTGATTTGCTTCGCATATCTGCAAATATGTTCTGAAACCGACTTCTTCGTACGATTTCATTTAGGACTAAGCACAGATATTTTCTGGTCATCTGGCAAGATTTTTACCTTTTCAACAGCATGCTGAATCAGAGATTTCCCGCCATCTGTCAAAGATAAAATCGCTGTGCACTTTATTCCTACTTTTCTTGGCCAAAATCTTTCACCCTTTTCCACCAGCCATTGTCACGTAGGTCGACACTATTCCTCCTTTTATTTTAATTGAATATAGTTTGAGATTTTAAACTGCTATGGTTTAAACAGATAATAGCAATAAACCTTTCTAAATATTTTTATAATCGCATCAATTTTTCTATCATTTCAGCAAGCTCCTCCTTTTGATATCCATCCTTTGTATAGGAAATTTCCTCCTAAGACAGGCGCGATGTAAAATCCTCGCTTCTATTTTGAATAGCTTCCACAAAGTTTGCTGCCTTCCATCAGTCCTTTTGTGCGTTCCCGTGTCAAAACCAGCTCATTCCACGTCCAAGAGTTTTTACTTTAGTTTGCTCGTCAAGATAGCTGTACCCGCATTCATTAGATAGCTACTTTCAAGTTCATTTCTGATCTGACGGCTTTAACATTTCAGCTTTTTAATAATCTGACATTATCATAAAATATAATCCTGGCACTATGGAAACTTGATCAGGATCATTGGTTTTTCTTCTAATGAAATTACCTTTGAAGGCTTTGACTCAAACTCAACGACACCCACAATTCCTGTCGATTCTTCACTGGTAGCTGAATATCACGCTGCACTGCATTGTCTCTGATTTTTCCCTTTAAATTTTCTTCTTTCAAAATAATCAACAGAATCTTCTTGAACTTTTGAAAATCCATTTCATAAAATATATTATCCCCAAAATTGTAAAGCCACACTATTATTGCATTATAATCTCTTTCCAATTAGAAAGGCTTCTGCCAGTCGATTTTGGATATTCTTGGTGTATTTTCATATTCTAACTCATTCCCCGACTGACTTTCCATCTCCCAGCAATTCTTCAAACACTGGCAAACTCTCTAGGAGTTGAAATAATTAAAATTTCTTTATATTTATGCTATCATTAATATCTGATAGCGATAATAAATCATGGGCTTATCGTAAACATGCAGAATGCTCAGAGATAGACCTCGTAAGCGGATTATACCCGTTCCTGGCTGCCTCCGGCCAAAGCTAATTCTCTCCATAAGAATTCTCCCACCAGTTTAGTCCCTCCAACAAGACAGCTGAAACTGTCTTCATAATATCATAGTACATCGGAGTATAAGATCCTGATGCTCTCGCCAGGCATACAAATCATACTCCCAACTTTCTCTTAGCATCCTCCAGGCTTTCCCTATAGGGAACATTACCTGCGCCCAGCCTGTTAGCCCTGGCTTATAATAAAGGTGTCCTAGGCTGTAATGGCTTATCTTTTCAGCATAGTCTTTTGCTAAAATATCGCATCTCTGGACGTGGACCCACGAAGCCCATTGTCCCTCTCAGGACATTCCCAAAGCTGAGGAAGTTCGTCAATCCACTTGTCTTTTCCTATGAACTCTTCCGTAAATTTTCGTAACCCTTGTGTCGTTGTCTCAGCGTGTACTTATGATGACTGTGTATTCTCACGTTTGAATTTATAGACTTGAAGGGCTTTCATGTTTTCGCCTCATTCTGGTCTGGCTGGAATATGACTGGTCCTTTAGATTCCATCTTATTACCATTACGGCAGTACTAATGCAAGTGGGTGTGAGAGAAGCACTACTAAAGTTAGTGCAAGAATTAAATCCATTCCACGCTCTCAGTATTTTTCAGCATTTCATTACTTAAAAATATCAACCCATTTCGACTGTGAAAAGCCATTCTTCATCGATCTCGATTTATATCTATGAATATTCTCGTTAAATTTTCATGAATGTCGATTATTTCTCAGTCCGTTAATCTTCAAATCAAAAATTCGCTTCAAATATTGGAAATCAGACTTTTTATATCCTTTACAATTACTTCAATACACTCACTCTCCTGATAAGTAATTTCTTCCATCTGATCATAATTTCCAATTAACATTTTGTTGCCCCTGCTTTTATTGTTTCAGAAATGTATCCAACATAACTGTAGTCAAGGGTATTGATACTATCTCTCTGAACATTAGCTTTCTTTACATGATTTGAACCAAATATCAGGCATCACTTTTGCTTTTCATATGTTTTGGAGCATACTATTTTTCTGAAAATTACTGGAATAAAATTAACAAATAGATATAAAATATTAAACTGTTTCCAGAAATATAGCAGGTAGCCAACTGCAGTTATCACATCAATTCCCAATGTTATAAATACATCCTTCTTATCTCAAAACGTTCCTGCATAGAAATCAAGCTGTCCGAATATAAATTTTATAAATATGAACTAGGATAGTACAAATTGCTGTCAGATACTTTGCTACATAATTATATTTTATCTAGGCACTGTAAAATAATATATAAAATAAGTATATAGCGCATACGCATCCGAATATCTTTTATTTAACTCTCACAGTCTCATCCCTCACTTAACAGCCGTTGATCTAAAAATTATCAGCAATAAATCAAAGTATCTCGGGCATTATAGTACTTTTACTCTTTAAAACAGGAGCACAAATACCTTGTTCCTGCATGTAACTAATATATATCTTATTCAGCATAAACCTGCAGTAATTGTACAACATTGCGGTGAGTAGGAGTAGATCAGATTTTTCGGTTCCCAAATTCAAGTAAATCCAATCTCATTTGAATTAATAGTAAAACACCATGCATTATTTAAAGCTAGTACTGGTTACAAGTCTTAGTTTTATGCTTTTAATTAATGATCGACTATTGCAAATTGACTTGTGAAACCTTTTAAGCCAAATTAGCATTTTCGTTCAGACATTCTTGTGCTTTGGAAATCAGGATCGATATATAAATTTCAGTTATTCCAATAGGAGGCATGTCCTAAAAGTTTCTGATACATAGTCTTGTAATCGATGCCAGTGTCACAGCCTGTGTTGCAAAAAGTGTGTGTCTTAGCTGAATGAAATTTCCAGCTTTGTACTCTGAAAATATTTCAAACATCTTCCTTTGAGTAACTTTTCTATAGGTCTCTGGTTCTATATATATATCGCCAGAAAATAACGTGTAAAAACTCACTGGCTAGATTTAAAACTACGTTGCAATAAAAGCTGCAGCCACTCGAGGCAATAGGGAATTACGTCTCTGAGCTTTCTCTGTTTTTGGTGAAAGAAAATGATGACTTTGCCTTTTAGCCAGTACTGTGCATATTCTTTGAATCGTAGCGACTGATATCACGACTTTGGTCTTTAAATCCACATCTCCCACTTTGAATGGCATATATTTTCCCATCTCTAAGTCCAGTGTGCATATACAAATAAGTATTCCAGTGTCTGATTACACAGATTATTTTCACATACTTGCAAATTTTTCTTCTCTCTTCAAATGATTAGACTCTCAACTTCTTGTAGTCTCCTTTCTTTGGGAATTTTACTAAATTCCAATCCTGATTCATAGTCTATATCTATGCTTCATCGCAAATGTCAGCACAGACTTTAACACAACGTCATATCTCTTTACAGTGACAGCCCTCCTTTTTGCCATCCAATCTTCCGGACTTAACCTGTCTACGAAAGACCTGAAAACCTTATTCTGAGCTGTACCGTCTTCTTTTCTTTCTTTAAAATACAAGTCAAATGATTTTCACTACTGTCAACAAAAGAAAGTAAGTCGGATTCCTTTATATAATGATGCTCATAGCCAAACTATCCATGGTACATTTAGATATACTCATATTATTCATTGTTCTCACTTTTGCCCTCCTGAACATAAAACTTAAACTATAGTAATATTAACTTTAAAATGGAGTTTGAGTACCCTAAATCTATAACAATAAATTATCATATATATAAATTTGATGTTTGAGGAACTCATAGAGTAAATCTTGAAACTGAAAATATAAAAATATATCGCTTAATTCCATGTCCTTTTATGATACTAATCAGACTACTCGAAAGCGAGAGATATATAAATATGAAATTTAATGAATACAGTACGAACATACTTGATTTGGATCAGTAAAGAATGCAGAGCTGTAGAAAGTTTTGTGTCGTTGAAATGGGCTGACAAAATGTAATATCGCACGTGACTGACATTATCAAAACTCGAGAAATCATATTGAAATCATGCAGACATTTCTTGTTCTCAGTTCGCCATAGCATTGATGCACAATGATGAGTTTTATGATAAGCGAAAATGAGAGTATGGATGAAACTCAGCCCTTATTCTTTTGGGTTTCACGACCGACTTTCTTTATAGGCTCTGCAAATTCAAAACTCTAAAGATGAACTTGTCCAAAAATATGGATACTACTTTGATTTGGCAGAAAATGCATTGAAAACATTTTCACGTTGAAATTATTCCAGATTTCCAAGTATGACAGATTACCCAGTAAATATTCAAAATTAATTGCAAAGTGTCAAAAACTAGATTTTGATGAGTAAAGATGATCTGTCACAAATGTGCCTTGCTAACACAGTCAGTCAAAGGACAGAGTGTAAGACTCGAAAGCGGCTAAAAGGTTGCTGGTTTCAGTATTGCTGAAATCAAGATGAATTTGATAATATTTAGGATTCAATTTGCTAAAGCTTCAGAATCTAGATGCCTAAAAAGATGAGAGAAAACTTTGTAGAGTTTGGATATAAGCAACTTTCGGCACTTGAATATGATGCAAAATGGTAGACGTGCTACAGAAAAACAAGCGCTTGAAAATATTGTGCCACTACATACTGAAACTCGTCAGAAAGACAAGGAAAAAGTACTTGATTGACAAACTTAAATTTATGATGAAGCAAAATCAATTCTGAAATGCTGATCCTGCACGGTCATGCTGAATGATTTTTAAATACTGGAAGATCAAATGTATAAGTGAAATCATCGAAAGAAACTGATTGACTAGATTTTATGACTCGAAAACACCGGTTTGGACTTCTGTTTTCTAGGGGAAATGAGTATGGAGTTACTGGTGCACTCACCATTCCAGGAACACACAGGCACCATTTATTTTTGCCAATCTTTACTGGAACTCACACGATATTGATGTTTCTTTGACGCATGCAGCCGGACATGCTTTCCCAGTTTACTCAAAAGCCGTGAGATCTGAAGTTCCTGAATACTTATGCGGCCATCTTGGTGAGGCTGTGAAATTCATCTCGATGAGCATGGAATTTTAATCTGGCCGTGGATGAAACTATGTGAAAATGAGACTGGATAAATATAAATTTATCTCATTTATCAGAAGCTCTTTTATTTATTTCTCACGGAGTAACCGTCGATGAATTTCATGCACTGGGTGCGATGATCCAGAAGCCATGGCCAAAAGAACGCCGGAAAAATGGATTTGTTAGATAGAAAATATTTACCAACAAGAGATTACGGAGAAGGTCGGAAGAATTAAAAATGGAATTTTCTGGTTTAGACAAGGGCATATTTTCAGTCTCGCCATTTTACTACATCGGACTCACACTCTCAGCTCTGGCATGCGCTTTCCCACCCTGGACAAAACTCAAGGATAAAACAGAGAAAAGCATGGCAAGATTTATTTTGAATTATGTAAACTTTGAGGAAGCAGCCATTCTTTGAAACTTTGAAATCAGCTAATTTGATCCATTTTGAAGCAAGTGATACTGCTATTGTAATTCCAAAAATTAAGGAATATTTGGATAACGTTGATGATATGAACTTTGTAAAATGATATTATGCTTTTACTTAGCAGTACATTTAGCAAGGGAAGCTCCTTGTTATTATTACAATTTAAATTACTACAATATATCTACTATAAACTTAAAAATTTTGAATTAAGAGGAAAATTTTAAAATATTTGATATTTTTCTTATTGATTTTATTAGTGCTATAATAATTGTAGATACAAATTAATAAAACAAAAATTAAATATATTTACATGGAGGGTAATTTATAAATGATTTACGAAAATATCTTAGACTTAATTCGAAATACGCCTGTGGTGAAATTAAAATTTTCAAATGATGAAAAGATCGCTGATATTTGTGTAAAACTTGAAAATATAATACAGGATTGGTGTAAAGGATAGAGCGGCTCTGTGAATGATAGAAGAAATTGAGAAGTAGAAAATTCAGAAACCAGGTGGAACAATTGTTGAAACCTACTTCTTGAAAGTACTGGCATCGCAATTTGCAGCTTAATCGCAGTGTGCCAAAAAGCAGCTAAAGTGGTAAATTGTAATGCTCTGATCTAATGAGCGTGAAAAGAAGAAGCATCTTAGCAGCTTGCGAGCTGTATTATTAACTGAAGGACTGCATGTAGGCAATTGCTAGCACATGCTGAAAAACTAGCAGCTGAAAATGGATATTTTGCCTCAATAATTCTGAAAATCCTGCAAACCCGCAAACACTACTATGAAACAACTCTGCAAAAGAAATTTTAGATGATTTCCAACGATGCATTCGTACATCAGGTGTCGGAACTATGGAACTTTTATCAGGAGTTGGAAAAGATTAAAGGAAGAGTGACCAGAGTTAGCATTGCCGTTGAACCTGCAACTCTGCAGTATTATCAGGAGAAACTAAACTCCTGGAAAAACACTTCCAACAAGGACTTGAGCAGGATTTTGTGCCTGAAACCACGATGCCAGCTTCTCAGTAGATGAAAATTCATAGCGTAACTCAATGGTCAAGCGGTAGAATGGTGCAACAAGAGCCCAGCGGTTTCGATCTATTTATCGGAATTTCTTCTGGAAGTGCAAATTGCAGCAGCCTTATGCAAGATGCTAAAAATTAGGAAAAGCGCAGTTGTGGCACTTTTACCAGACGGTGTAGAAAAATACTTTATCAATTGGAAGCTATCTCAGAAACAGTTTAGAGATTACAGTCCTGAACTTTAAATCTAATCTGGGCAAGGGATTCTCTGACTTTACATAAAATAACGATGAATTGCCTGTTTTAACATTTCTCATACTTTTATGAAATAGAATTATAGTAAACTATTGTTTAGAACCGACTCTGATATTATACACCATTTTAAACCTTTTTATAAATTTAACAGCAAAATATGCACACAAAATGTTGTGTGTGCTCAGTTTTATTTTATAATTCATATATAAATTTTGCGAGGATTATTATTTTAAACGGTTAGGTAAGTGAAATAAATAATATAGCGGAAAAGATCCGTGCTGTCGATATAAATAGAAGTTTTTCATCCGTCCCCTACATGTAGCTATTAATCACAAAGGACGCCCACTCAAAAAGTGCATGAAATTAGGCTATCTTGTGCACGGCTGATTTCAAATTCTCACGTTTTTACAGAATAGAAATTCATCCAGGTGCAAAATTAGGGAGTACTTTTGACCACGGAATGGGAATCGTAGCTGGAGAAACTGTTGAAACAGGCGATAACTGGTGTCATCTATCATGGTGTAAACTCTAGGCGGAGTAAGCTCCTTTCCAAAACTAAGAGACATCCGCACATTATAAATGTCACAGGTTGGAACAGGAGCAAAACTATAGGAAATATAGTAATCGAAAATAATGTGAAATTGGAGTAAACTCAGCTGTTTTAAAGGATGTTCCAGATACCTGCAGGCAGCAGTAGATCCAGCGTGAATCAATATCTGTGGAAAACAGAGGAAGATTACTCATATGTGGTACATTTACTAGATATTTTGCCAGATTTTTCATATTGGCTTTATTAAAATATTCCAACACGTATTTGACACCAAGCAAAATATGGCATATTTTCTATATGAAAAATTTCACTTATTTACTTTTGATTTGAAAATAGTACTAGGATTAGGAGCCATCCAGAAATGCAAACAGACAAATGTGCAAAAGCATAAAGGCTTAAAACTAAAACTAATAAAACTATGGAGGATTAAAATGGCAAAAGTAGGAATGGAGATCGAGCCAAATAGGAGTAATTTCATAGAAGATATTGCTCAGCAAATTGCAGATTGTTGGCGCAGAAGTTTTAATAATATTGATGGAAATGAGGATAAATTAGGAAGATTATGATGCACTCTGCAGGTGCTCTACTTGGGGATTTGAGACTTGCAGATGACTGGGCGGCAGTTTCTGATGATTTGGCAAGCAGTGATTTAAGCGGTAGAGACAGTAGGATATTTCGGAAGTGGGGATCATGAAACTTTCCATGATACATTTGATGGACGTGAATCTGCCATCATTGATGAAGAAATTCACTGTGTAACAATTCACGGGAAAACCCCAACAGAAGTTAGATATGAATCCAGCGAATCAAGAGCAGCAAAAGATGGAGAATTCTTAGGACTAGCTCTAGATGAAAGTTTTAACTTCAATCGAATTGACAGATGAAAGAACTGACGCATGGCTGAACACATCCAAAGGAATTTGCCAATATTTAGCAAGAAGTCCTCTCTTCTTTGGCCAAGTGGGAGATGAATTGCAGAATATAGCCTGAGCCAATAGCCTGAGACAGCATAATATTCATAGTCAGGCAGGGAACTGCCTCTGAAGAGCTTGCACATGAGACTGGCTAAAGGTGCAAAAGGATACTTCCCAAGAAGCCCCTCTTCACAAGTGGGAGTAGTCTGCATAAATCCGTGTCTGTGAAAAATAGTCATAATCTGTCCACAAAGACAAATACTATGATTTAGCTGTATGAGCATATTAACGTGATAAATCAATCTCACATGTTGATTTTCTCCATTTATGCTAGCGTTTTCATAGCACCTTTTAGGCTTTTATTTTTCTCATAACAACTCGTTATAATTCAGAAGCGCATTTTGCAAGACATCTGGACTGCAAAAGCACTTCTCTCAAAACTATGCTTTTCTCAACCTCTCCTAATTTCTCCTTAAAACAAAACCTCTGTACCTTTGACTTCCCCAACTCTATGCATAACGATCTTTTTCTTCAAAACACACTCTAATTCCTTTTAGACTTTAGTCCCTTTTACCTAATCTAATCTACACAACTCTTTTAGGGCACATACGCTTTCTTAAACTCCTATCGATATATCGACTTTCAACTTAAAAACTCTTCATAGTCTCGGATCTCGACCAAAACTGCTATCCTTTAGCTTTCTTTGTTACTTCATTTTTGTATACACCCTCGTGTAACCTTTTTACTCCTTTTTACCTTTTGACCTTTTCTTCCATAAAACTCCTTTATTTCTAATCTCTACCCACGTCCCAATCTGTGATTCTTCCAGCAGGTTACGCATCGATTTCTAAAACTCATAAGTGTAACCTCTAGAAATGACCTCTCCTTCCATAAGAATCTTTCACTGCAACTGTAAACATCGGTTTATTATTTCAACGTTGCACGGAACTTTTGCTATCATGCTATGGTTTAGCTCTTGCCGAGTTATTTTTGATCTTTTATAAGAACTTTTTATGGTTGAAATTTGGATTTTGTAATCTTTGGCTTCCAGCAAAACTCAAAGAACCCATTACCAAAACAAACCTAACAATGCTGCTAAGAATTTATTTTATAATCCCTCCTTTGCACTTTTGTAGTTTGTAATTGCTGTTCCTTTGTTACATTTATAATAGTGTATCATATAAAGATTAAAGAAAAATGAGAACTTTTAATCTCTCTCATAAATAACAAAAGTAGACACCTCTAATTCTGAGGAGATTGCCCATTTTTCAGATTTTCACGACTCATTTCTGCTTATCTTTATTTTTGAATAATAAATCATTAAAAATTATAACTCGATGTCTTCTTTTCTTACTGTTGGGAAATCAAAATTACGTCTCTGATTGATGCTGAATTAGCTTTGTACATAACCGAATCTATCAATTCCAATCTTTAATCCCTCCAGCAGGTGTGCATTCCACATTCCAAGGCCTCTAGTGTAATCAAACCATTCCTCGTGCTTCATCGTCTCCTGCTTCTTTCTCATTTTAACTCCCAGCCTCTTCAGAATCTTTCTTTTTGATCTCTCGATCGTTTAATTCCTGAATATGCGTTTGCAAAATTCTCTCTTCCTGAAATGAATAATCTCAAATCTGTCAACCCATTCAGTTTCACCTTTTGATGAAAGTGGAGAAATTTCTTTTGGATATTCTGTTAGTGAATGTTGGATTAATCAACGTTTCTTCCACTTTTCTCTTCAAAGAACAACTCAAAATTCCACTGTGCTAAGTTTTCATCTCTAGTAAGGAATCTCCAAATTCTTTCGCTCTCTCAATAGCTTCTTCATCACTTGAAATTGACCAAATCAAATCCAGTTAAGCTTCTTTTACAGCTCTCTTCATTGGCGGCCTTTCTCCAAGGTTTAGCTAAATTAATTAGTTTTATCTTCATATTCAATTTCATATTTTCCATGCAACTCGAAAGTCAAGTTAGAAATTAAGCTCCTGTTAAGTCCATCATATCATTATTCAGCGTACGCTTGGTACAACTCCATCATTGTAATTCAGGATTATGGTTTTACAGAAACTCCTTTCATTTCTGTTCTACTACTTCACACTTTTCAAATCCACCAACCCAATAATCTTTTAAGCATAATCTCAGGTGCGATCTCTAAGAATAATTCCATATCTAATGCACTGTGGTAGCGTAACAATGGTCCGGCAGTTGCTCCACCCAGCGATTGCGCACCATTGAGCTTCTAACTCTGTAAACTCCTCTTAAATAGCTTCTATCTCATAACTGGAATCTCATAGTGTCATAACTTCTATTCATTACCAAGTCAACGCATTCTTTGTCTGTAGTCTGGCCTCTAAGATGGTTAATCCATGGAATTTCTTCTGGTAGTGGTCTTGCTATTTTTATTAAACTTCAAAAGATTTTGCTCTTAAAGTTAATTTCTCCAGTAGTTCTAAATAATGTTCCTTTCCATACCACAATGAAACTCCCATTCCTAATTTTTATAAATTTCTGTCTGCGTCTTCCAATCTCACCCTACATACTATTGAATTTTGTCCAGTTGGATTCTTGAATCTTTCCTAAACTATTTCTTACCCATTCTTCTAAATGCAACACCTCTTCCTGTTGTTTTGAATACTACTTTTCGCAAGTTTCGTCATATTGATTTATTTCTGCAACACTCACCCACTCAAGTATTTTCTTCCTCGTGGGGTTCTATTCCATTTCTTTAGTTCTGCCACTAATTTTTCTTTATATTACCACTATCAGGCTCTGCTTTGATTACTCGATTCACTTTTTGCCTTTCTAGCTCTGAACCTCCCGACCAAAGTCGCAGGCCCAAAATCTTTAAAATATTTGGGTATCAAGAAGTTTGATAGCTTTACACTACTCCTTATCTCTTTTTAGGTGTCCAGCTCCACTCTATTATATAGGACGCTCGAACCACAACTCTTTACTTTTCTTAATATGTTTACGACGTCTCATTGCCAATCTGGTGCCTATGAGTTTACCTGCGCTTGTCTAGTAGTCCTCTTTTATCTCTTTCTTCCACTGAATATATATTCTAGGATTTTCTTTATCACATATTGAATTTCATCTCCACCAAAGAAACTTGCTTTCGATGTATAACTCTCTCTTGCAGTTTTAAATTCTATTCCATATGTCTTTACATAGATATATTAATTTATCTCTTAATTCTTTCCATATGGTATATTTACAAAAGTTTTGATTATTTATACTTCCAATATTTGAATTTCTTTGAAAAATCTCTCACTAGTATCCTAGAACTAGTTTTTCCTGCACGACATATAACACTTTATTATGTCTCTTGTTGTTTTTCGAAAGATACAATCATTTGATAGGATTATTTCTCTTTCTAGCTATCTCTTTTGTCTTAATGTTATTCCGCTCAATCTTTTGCTTACTTTTTATACTTTTGTAATTTTGTATTTTATCCATTAGGATAGTATTTATTGATTTTAATTTTCTACCATCTATTATGAATGAAGCTCCATTATTAGTTACACAAGTCACAAAAATTATCTATACCTCAACCAATTCCTAGTGCATTGTTTTCATTTAATTCCCTTTGAACTTTTTCACCTCATAAGTATATTGAATTTCAGTACCTAGGGAATGTTGTTTTGGTATTATTCTAACTCTTTTATCTTCTGCCTTTAATACTGGTGTAGTTTTATTAGGATTTCCTTTATGTGTCTTTCTAAATGAATTTGAATAAGGAACTATCAGCATATCATCTTTTAATCTCTACTAAACCTATAATAGAGTAGTAAACCATCTCTAGCAAGATATTTAGGTAATTTTATTTTTACCATTATATTGACCATTCTTAACAAGTTTTAAAAGTCCAAAATGATTTTGAAACTCAGTCTCACTTTTGTAGAATTTGTTTAGCCATTAGAATCTCTAATTTTTATAGTTCTCTACCATTTTTAAGCATTTTATAGTTTTCATTGTAACTTCAAATACTTTTTCTATTAAATAATACTGTCTTAATATTATATAGCTTTCCATTAGTTAAGTTCGATTATATGATAAATATTTTAAATTCCCAAACTTTTTGCTAAGATGTTTACCTGTTGTTTGTAAAGTAATATACAGATATCACTTTCATCAGAGATATTATACCATGTATTCTGATATTTTATCTGTCAAAAAGTAATATATTTATTTTTAAATATTTTTGAAGTTTTTAAACCCCACAACAATGGAAAGGTAAGGTTCATAAATTGAAATTCTAAATTTATACTCATTTATTACTGTTATTATGTATTATATATTCCAGTCTATATTTTCCATTTTCTTTTGAATCTTTTGCATTTTGTATTTCCTCGAAATTGTTTCTGCAATATAAATCAAATGGCGTATTTTTATCACTTTGAAAAATTTGTCTGAATTGATTTCACCATATCGGTAAACCTTCAACTGAATTGCCTTTTATCAATGATTTTACAGTTCTATACTCATCACTATATGATTATTCTTTTTCTTTCCTGTTCCAATACTCTTTTTCCAGCTCAAATAATTTTTCATAATTGATTGTCATCAGACTTTTATTTTTATTTTTTCACTTTTATTCCTTATATTTTTATTATTTTAGAGAATTGAAAATTATAAAATAAACCTATTCATTTTCATCATCTCATCATCTTAAAAATTCTAATAAATCTTCATCATCAGCTTCTTCTTCATTCTCAAAAAATCTACTCATCATTTATCGGATCAAAATTGCTTACCAAATTTCTCCATCTATCTCCCTACTTTTTATCATATCACAAAATCTTCGTTCCAGTACATATAATCTCACAGAACCGTAATATTCATCGTTCCATATTTTCCAGAACCTGATCTCTCCTATCTCTATCTAAATCATCAGTTCCTTCAATACTGTCATAGTAAAAACCCTTTTTCCCCAGTTTCACTATCACAAACTAAATATTCCTTATCTCCCACCGTAATATTTGAAAGATACGTATATTCTCAACATCCCTCTGCTATTAGTCAACTTTCTATAGAATACATAACTCCTCCATTATTTTATGATATTTTTATTATTATTAATTGAAACCATCCATATTTGTTCTGACAAAATTAACTCGCATAAGCTGATGTGGAAAATGTCATTTTTGAAAAACACAATCTAAAAATCTGCAATTTCGCAACATTATTAAACTCCATTTGAACCGCTGATTACAAATTAATTTCATTGTTTGTTACTGAAATTTTCAATTTTATCCGCCATTTCCTGAAGTAGCATTTTTCCCTTTTAAATCAAGCAAAACATTATATGAATAATGATAATATTTATATTCTTCAGTTTTCAGAATTTATTGCATTTTCAATCCCTTTGTTATCATCCTCTCAACCAGTTCAATAATTTCAAAGTTTTGTGTATTTTGATAACCTTTTGAAAAATCTCAGCTATTCTCTTTTATATACTTTTCCTTATTTTTCTCAATACACACTACATTAATTCTTTATCATATTTTTCCCCTTATTGCACAAAAAGTTTTTCATTTTTACTCATTTTACTATTATCTTCCAAACATTTTGATCCAAAATCATTTTTAGACACTTTTACAATAATTGGTCTTAGTTGGGACACGTGATATTTCCCAACTCATGAATCTCCTCACCATATTCCGTATTTCAGATATATCCAGCTCTCTGCCCAGCCTTTACTTATCGCTCCTTACATGACTATTGATATGACGATATTCTCTAAATCTTTTATCCACTCATTTTTCAACCAGCAAAGCTGCAAAAACACATTTTTCAATACTATCCGAAAATCAAAAAGCAGGTACTAGCACGAATCACAATCTGTTTTCGAAAATTCATCCAATATCAAATCCAAAATTTTGAAAACATCAATATTTTCAAAAATAATATCAATTACTGTAACTTCCACTTTTAGCGGTAACAGCAAATCGCTGTGACTCAATTTTTATTATAAAATCCTTTTCTTCAGCTTCCTTCATGCAAAACTTCTCATGAACAATGCTGATCTATAGATTTCAGTCTCCTCATCCTTCTACCCAAATATACGTGCATCAAAAATTTGTCCCCAAAAATATCATAATGAACCTGCTTTCCCAACGTGCTTTTTCAAATGTCCCAACTTTTATGATATCATTTTCAGTATTTTCACTTTATACCATTAGAATCTCACCAATTTTTCATAATTTCCTAAAATTACTCTTTTTCATCCCAATTTTTCTTATCTTTAGCTCTTACCAAATTGAATTTTCAACATTTTTGCAAGTTTTTCCACATTGTTTTTCCACAATTTCACTAAATTCCATTCATCCAAATTTCATCAAGACTCGAATCATTCTTTTATTGCTATTCTCTTTTTCATCATTATTACCACTGTTTAGACTTTCAGAAATACCAGCAGATTCTCTATTTTTATCATTTTTCTCAAGATTACCTCCTGTAAACCCATTTTCCCTTTTTACTTTCTCACTATTTTTCTTTCCGTCAAAAGTTTCCAAACTTAAAATTTTCTGATTTTTCCCCTTTAAAATGCTCATCAGAAAAACTAAATCATCCTTTCTCCACAGCGATATTTTCATTATTATTAATATTTTTCTTTATTAAATCAATATTAGGCTGCCAGCTTTTCCCTGTCATTATAATAGTCGTCAATTGCTGATTTTATCTCATTATAAACAATTTTATCATTTGAAAATTTTAATATAGATGGATGAACATTCACATCTATTTCCCTTTTGGATCAGCATTGTATATATAGCAAAAAGGATATTTCCTTCATTAACTTAGTGTAATAGCCATCTATAACAGCTCTCTCAATAGTTGCTGACTTCACATACCGATTATTTACAAAAAGTAAACATAAAATCCTTTGAACTTCGTAAAATTTCCACATTTCCCAAATATCCATATTCAAATTTTTCAAATTTTTAAAACTGATTTTCCAAATAATTCAAGAATTGTATTCTCAATCCCTTTTTCCGCTTGTCTTTATCGTACTTTTCCCTGTCTAATTCAAGCGAAAATGCCATTACTATTGGAAAGCGCCTTGTAGCACAATATCCCTAATTTTTCCATACTCTGTTGACATCTTTCTCAAAAATTTCTTTTCTAGCAGGCGTATTGTAAAATAAACCTGACTTCCATTTCTGTCCCAACATTTCTTGAAACTTCCTCAAACTTTCTCACAACCCCACCATAACATGCCAATTCTATACCCCGCAGGACTGTTTTCAGAACGTGTAGTAATCGTAAGCTTAGACACCGCTGCAATAGATGACAGAGCTTCTCCACGAAAGCCATAGGTGCTTAAATTAAAGACATCCTCCTTTTCCTTAATCTTAGAAGTGGCATGCCGCTCAACTGACAAAAGCGTATCATCCTTATCCATCCCAATTCCGTTATCACTTACTTTTAACATCAGTCTCCAGATTTGAAAAACTTCAATTTTTATCATTGTAGCCTTCGCATCCAGTGAATTTTCAATCATCTCCTTAATCATCGAAGCTGGATTTTCCACAACTTCCCCAGCAGCAATAATATTTGACACTTTTTCATCTAGTATTTTTATATATCCCACAATCTATCCTCCTTTTCTATCAGTTTTTCTTTTTTAAGTCACACAAACAATTAATCCAGTAACCGCAGGCGTCAACATTGAAAATACACTTTTGCCAGTTAAAATTATTGTCGCAATTTCAAATAATATACCTGCAACTATGTCAAATTTTTCTTAATTTACCCCTCATTATTCAAAAACCTTTCCAAAATCATAATTTAACAGTTTTTACTTACAATAATCTTATATTTCTGCCCAAAAATTTCTAGCCAATTTTTCCAAATCCTCTCTAGACAAAGCACCTTCACATTAGGTCCAGCATCCATCGTAAAATAGCATTTCTCCCCATTATTTCTCAAATTTTTACAAAATCCATTGCTTCGTAAGTTTTTCATTAAAATATGAAAACGGCGGATTTGTGCAGTTTCAGTTGTCTTGTGCATTCTAAGGGCATTTTTCTTCTGTTAAAGTTCCCACTTTTTCAAAAATCATTTTCAGCAAGATATTTTTCATATTTATAAAATCAATTTCAGACTGCTTTTACCCATTCATCAAAAATACGTCGAAGTTTTGGCACAAGTTCCATTCCATTTCGACTTGAAATTTTCTTTATTTTCATTCAGCACAAGCTACAATCATCGCTAGTTTCAAATCTGTCTTAACTCTCACAAATCTTCTCCAGTATCTTTTGTCCCAAGCCGCAATTGGTCCAAAAACTTCTCGAAGAAGAGCCAGAACCAAATTTTGAAATTTGTGCAAAGTTCAGATTGTGCATAATTTTTTCCAAAAGTTCATTATAAGCTTTTATTATATTGATAGCTCACTCGAACTGAAGAAAGTCCCGTGCTGTTTGCATATTATTTTGTTAGAAATTTCTTACCTCTTTGACTTCTATTTTCCCTAAACAACCACAACCTTATAATCTTTTTTCCTTGTATGCACCTTTGTCCTGCAATTCTCCATTTAATAAAGAACTATTGGCATTTGAAACTGGCCCTTTACAATTTCTATTTTCATTTCCTTTCAACAGCAATTTAATATCCTCATCCTTATAAATTCCATTTCGTTTCTGTAAACACATCATTAAGAGTAAGAGAAATGCTGGCCAGGCAGGTATCATTTTTTCTGCATCTTTTTCTCCCAGTATTTGCTAAATCAAGGATATTAGCATAAGATTTGACTTTTACCATTTTTCTCCTTTATTTTTTCGTTAAATTTTAAATATTAACCCACCCAAATATTTTCCGTCCTACATTTTGTAAATCCATTTTTACTTTTTCCATACTTCCAAATCTTCGGCAAGGCACCACACAGCTCTCCAAACCGCCACCAGAGTTTGCTCCAGCTGCCCATTCTTAATCGCGCTTTTACAAATAACTCTGTTCATTGTTATATCAATTTTCCAAGTTCTAGTCAAGGTTATTAATTTCAATTTTACTAATTTTTCTTCTTATTTTTTTCATTTCATTATTTCCAGTTGTACCGAATATCATCTGTCAATCAGTTTAATTTTTTCAAGAGTTCAGCTTATTCCTAAATTTTTCACATTTTGAATCGCTTCACCAGTATTTCCATAAATGCCTGTATCTGCAATTACAAGATATGCATCAAGATTTTAAGTCAATGGCATGAAAAATCCCTTTATTTTTTTACAAATCTTATAGCCTTATCGCTATCAGGCAAGTTTTTGCATCCAGCCCGCTTGGAGTCTTATGAGCCACAATTTCTGCCGTATTCACTAATTTTTCCAATAATTCATCTTCTAAATTTTTCCAAAAATAGTTAAATATTGCACTGAATTGCCGCAATGCTGACTGTTGCTGAAGAGCCCATTCCACGTTTTTGAGGAATTTGAGAAGTTATTTTGTATTTTATTTTTTTCATTTTCTTTTTAAATATTTTAATGTAGTAAAAATTGCGACTGAAAGTGTATCTGTTTCATCATAAAAATTGCTTTTTCGCCTCTTCTATTACACATTCAATCTCAATAATGGAATAGCAATGGCAGGATAGCTCATAAACGACAGAATGTTCCCCAATTAATATGATTTTACTATGTGATTTTCCAATACCTCTTTTCATTTTTACTAAAATCTCCTATTTCTAATTAAAGAAAAACGAGCCTAATGACCCGCTTCTTTTAATCTATCTAAAATTTTACTTTTTATTTTCTGTTTTGGTGGAAATGACGGGAATCGAACCCGTGTCCAAAATAGAAAGTCCTTACTATCTTCTACAAGTTTAGTCTATTTAACGCTTTTAACTGTTAGATATTAAACAGACAAAAGTCTAAAGCGAGATTATAGAATTTCCCTAAATGACATAATCATACATTTAGGTAAGCCATTAAAAATGACATCATCTAATGAGAAAATGGCGTTCCCAAAAGAGATGAGCCGCTATCTTAGGCAGCTAATGCGTAATTATCGTTTCCGATTATTTTAAAATGGATTTTAAAGCTCCCGCTTACTTGCCGATAATAATCTTTTTATCCTGTCGAAACCAAAACATTCCCTTAATAATATTTAACTTTAAGTCATTTTACCACAAAAATATTTATTTTTCAACAGCCTATTTAAAATTTTTTAATGTTTTGGAGCAAAAATGCTTATTACTCCATAAGATGCCATAGTCATTATTGCAGCAGCTATTATGTACTCCCAATCCAATATAAAAAAACGATTTTTTCTCTCAAACTGAAGCAAAGCCGCACCAATGCATCTGTCCAAGCACCTGTCCCAGGAAATGCAACTACACACAACAGCATAAGTCCAATAAACTCCCCTGTTGCAAGCTCCTTCACTACGTTTTTTAGCCCTGATTTTTCTATTTTTCAATAAATTTTACAAAATATTCCGCTTTTTCATAAATTCAAAAATTTTACCGAAAACAAGAGAATAAATGGTACAGGAAGCATATTCCCCACAATAGAAAACAATCATATTTAAATACCAAGGCAACCCAATAGCTGCTCCAACTGGTATCGCCCCCACGCACTCAATTACAGGAAACATTGAAATAAGAAATATTCCTATCATTTTATTTTAAAAAGTGGCGCTCCAATCAAAGCAACTTTTTATAAAATTTGTAAAAGATTTCATCATTTTTGTATGATAAATATATAAATAATTATATAAAAATACCATACACTCTTTCTTTATATTTCTTTAGTCATTTGTAAAAATTCTAAAAATTACAATAAACACAGTATTTTTATACCTAATTTTTCTTGCTTTTTCCACTCCTGATAAAACTTCTCTTTGCCCTTTATGGCTATAAATACTGATGTTAATCAATCTTTATTTTTACAATTTCCTAAATTTATTTACATTATTTTTTATACTAAACTTCATTTTAAAAATAATATTAGACTTTTTTGTAATTACAAATATCAATGGCTGTGATTTTTCCAAAATAAATTCTGCTTCATTAAAACCGCCAAACACCTTCACATCATCTATATTTAATTTCTTAAAAAGTCCATAAAATCAAAATAATTAACATTAACTAAAATTTCTTCATTTTCAAATTTTTCATCCAAAAATAGTTTTTAAAAATCACATTATTATCTGAACTTTTATAGTAAAACGTTCAAATTTAACATTTTCATTCTGAATTAATGGTAAACTTCTAAAAAAATTAGATTCAAATTCTTGATTTTCAAAAAAATTTATAAAAATTTATCAGCTGAATAATTAGTTTCCCACCATTTTCCAACTGCAAATAAGCTTTTTTAAAAACAAAATCTCATCCTTATTATTTAAATGCGGCAACGTATTCCCTAACATTTATTATTGTATCAAATTTTTCCCAATTCCATCAATTTTCAGCATATCCAGATTTTTACATCTATTCCCTTTTTCCAGCCTGCTCAATAAGTTTTTCATTTATGTCAATCGAAGTCACTTCAAATTTTTTCATTCTTTAAAAATTTTGACAAATTTCCTGTTGCCGCTCCAACATCAAGAACTTCCACTGACATATTTTTTAAAAATTTTTGAACATCTGAAAGCGAGAAAATAAAATCATACTTTTTCTGAAATTGTATCGTAAAATTTTTCATATTTTCTATATTTTTCATCTTTTCTCCAGATTTAAAACTTTTTACTTTAAATAATTTCACTATAGTATAACACATATTTTACAAAAATATAAATTGATTTTTTTAAAAAGAAAATTTAAAATAATAAAAAGAAAACGACTATTTCTAGCCGATTTCCTAAAGTTGATCTTTTTAGAATTTAATTAAATCAATTATTTAGCAATTTTTGCTTGCGAAGTATCCTAAAGTTCTGATTAATTGAGAAGTATAAGACATTTCGTTGTCATACCAAGATACTGTTTTTTAACTAATTGAGTATCTCCGTTTTTGAACAATTTTAGTTTGAGTTGCATCAAATAATGATCCAAAGTGGATTCCAACGATGTCAGAAGAAACTAATGGTTCTTCAGTGTATCCGAATGATTCAGTAGCTGCTTCTTTCATAGCTGCATTTACTTCGTCAACAGTTACTTTTTTGTTTAAGATAGATACTAATTCAGTTAATGAACCAGTTGGAACAGGTACTCTTTGAGCAGCTCCATCTAATTTTCCGTTTAATTCAGGTACTACTAATCCAATTGCTTTTGCAGCTCCTGTTGAGTTAGGTACGATATTTACTGCAGCAGCTCTTGCTCTTCTTAAGTCACCTTTTCTGTGTGGTGCATCTAATGTATTTTGGTCTCCTGTGTAAGCGTGGATAGTTGTCATTGTTCCAGTTACGATTCCAAATTTGTCATTTAATGCTTTAGCCATTGGTGCTAAACAGTTAGTTGTACAAGAAGCTCCTGAAATAACTGTTTCTGAACCATCTAAGATTTCGTGGTTTACGTTGTAAACTACTGTTTTAACGTCATTTCCACCAGGTGCAGTAATAACTACTTTTTTAGCTCCTGCTTTTACGTGTTTTTCAGCTTTTTCTTTAGTTGCAAAGAAACCTGTTGCTTCTAATACTACGTCTACTCCTAAATCTCCCCAAGGTAATTTTTCAGGATCAGCTTCTGCGAAAACTTTAATTTCGTTTCCGTTTACTACGAAAGCTCCTTCTTTAACTTCAATAGTTCCGTTGAATCTTCCTTGAGATGAATCGTATTTGAATAAGTGAGCTAACATTTTAGCATCTGTTAAATCATTAATTGCCACTACTTCAAATTTGTCTGTTTGTTCTGACATTAATCTTAATGCTAATCTTCCGATTCTTCCAAATCCATTAATTGCTACTTTAACTGCCATTTTAATAATACCTCCTAAAAATTTTTAATATATATTAATATATATTATTTCTTACATTTTGAGTATACCACATTTTTTGAATTTTCAACGGCAAAATTAATAAATTTTATAGTTTTGTTTAAAATACTTATATTCAAGAAAAATCAAAAATAAATATTAAATTATAATTTTTAAGCAAAAACTACTAAATCCTAGTAGTATATATAATATCATAATTTATTTTTAAATGGCTGGGCTGAATGGATTCGAACCATTGCATGCTGGAGTCAAAGTCCAGTGCCTTACCGTTTGGCGACAGCCCAACAACATCTTCATATTTTTATCCTTTACGGACATTAATTATTATACAAAAAAATTGATTTTTGTCAACACTTTTTTTATAATTTTTCAATATTTTAACATCGAGTGTATTGTATAATCAAGCATAGAAAAAAATATATAAAAACATAGTAAAAATGATACATCAAAATCTCTTTATCAAACGATCATTCCTACTATGTAATTTTTCAAAAACTGAAATATATGGAAAAACTTCTTTATTCTTTAATTTCCTTTTAGTGCCTTTTTCCAAATTCTCTGATTCCCATTTTTCCATCTACTTTTTACCATCAATGCTGGCAAATCTTGTAATATTACCTCTTCATCAGTAACTTTCTTAGCTTCTTTTTCATACATGTTTATTCTTTCTTCAATTGCAACATTATAATAATTTCGTTTAGCAGGCTCATTTCCTCTTTCTCATAATTGCTTCTAATTCACTTTCGGTCATCTTGGCTCTTTCTAAAATTCTTCTTTCTGTTTCATCATCTACTTCCAGCATATCTGGAACACTTTTTCAAACTTTTTGAGTTTTATATCATAAACTACTTCTGCCTCACCATTTGAAAGATAATCTATTTGTTTCACATCAAATTTTAACTTTGTTTCATCTGCTGTAATTCTTGAAATTTCCTTGCATATTTTTTTCCACAATCTCTTTTTCAAAGAATTACTGATAATATAATCCTTTTAAACAATTTGCTGTATGCTTCCTTTTCAAGATTTCTTTCATTATCTCTTATTCCTTCATTTACAATTGTGAAGAAAAATGAATTCAGCCTGCTTTGAAGTGCTCTTTTTATTGCCATATCCTCATTTTGCCTGTGTTCCTGCTGTAAAAGCATTTCCTGCAACAATCATCATAATTAAAAAAATAATAATTTTTCATGCTCTTCTCCTTAATATATTTTTTATCTTTCTATTAATATTATACCATATTTTCAAAAAAAATTTTTAATAAATTAAATTTTTTACTTTTAGTTCACTTAATTCCCATTGTCCGTTGACTTCAGTCAATACTGCTTTTTCATTTGCTGAAATTACTGTTTCTAAACTTGTATTTTTCAAGGCTTTTTCCCATAATATCCAAAATTTCATCTACCATAATGTCATAAATCCGTACTTTTTCTGATTCATTTCCATTTTTACCATTAAAAGCTTCTATTTCATCTTCACTTTTTATAACCTGATTTTTTAAAACATTAATTCTAACATTCTCTTCAAATCTTTTTCTATTCCTCCAACGCCTTATCAAAATCCTTCATTTTTACATTATACACTACTTCAACATTTTTTATTATCAATAGATTTAATATTTTTAACTTCAAATCTTAATTTCATATTTTTTTCAAATAAATATCAGAACATCCTTTAGAAAAATTTTTCCAATATCTTTTTATTTAAATCACTAATTTTATAATCTTTGTCAAATAATAAATCTGCATTATTACTAAAAGAATCTTTTAATCACTTCCGCTAAAGTCTGATTTTCAACTATTTTCTTAATATTTTTCCATATCTTTTTTGAAAGGCATTTTTCAATTTTAATTTTTCTCACTTCCTGATACCATATTCATTGATGTATTCCGATTTTTTTGAACTGTTGTCCCTGCAAGTGCATTTCCCATTACTGCCAATATCAATACAAATAATAATTTTTTTCATAAACTCTCCTCACTTTATCTTTTTATTTTTCTTTGTCAAAATTATACATACTTTCTTAAAATATTGAAAATAATTTTTCATTTATTCTTTTTATTTAATTATTTTTAATATTAATATTTTTTTAATCTCTTCCACCATATTTCCTCTCAACATTTTTATAATCTTCTCCCAATATTTCATTTACAAATTTAAAAATCTAAATTTTCATTTTTGACCTACAAAAACTGTTAATATTTTATCTTCATTTTTCATCATCATACACATAAAATTTATTGTCTTTACTGTCAGTTCCTTTTCTTAAAAATACTCCTTTGAAATTTCTTCATCTTCTTCTCTTTTTCCAAAAATAAGAATTCTAACAATTTTTTCTTTTTCTTTCAAATCTTTTTAATTTTTATTCTTTTCTCAAAATCTTTTATTTTTTTCCTAAAAACAAGTTTACAATTTAATCCATCACATCCAAATGTCCAATCAAAAATCTTTTTCTCCTTATCTATTCTTGTTTCGATATAGTCAAATTTTTTGATTAACAATTTGCTTTTATTTGTTCATTATCTGAAAGTGATTCAAAATTTTTTTCTCTTCTTCTAAATAACTATCGTTTTCAATAGTTTCACCCTTTTCCGTATTTTTTCCATAATCCTTTTTATACATTTCAGTTTCATCCAATCTTTTTATTAATTTTTTTCAAAGTTTTTTTCCTTCTTTTTGGTGCATCTCCAGAAAACTCTTTAAAAGCCAGTGTCATTTTGATTAACAAAGCAGTAATTATTTCTTTATTTTGATTATACTCTGCCACTTCTTTAGAAATCTTTTTTTATTCGCAATTTTATTTATAAAATCATTGACCATTCCTTCAGTATCACCTGTAACCGCTTTTTAGTATACCACCAACCATAAAAAGTTAATTGATCAGAATAGGCTTCTTCATCAGAAATTCTGTATTTTTCTAGCAAATTTTTATTATCAAGTATTTTATCAATTTCATCCATTTTTGCGTTATTTCATCTATTTTCTGTTTCATTAACTTAGGATTTCCATCTTCTTTTATATTTTCCGTTTCTTTTTAATATATATTCAAAAATCTATTGTTTTTCAAATAATACTGATTATCGCTAATCCTTTTAACTTTTTCAAAATACTCATTTTTATATTTTTGTTTTCAGAACAATTCCAAAGTCCATTCCCAAAACGAAATTTTTTTCTATCTTCAGGAATATCCATTTTCAAATATTCTGAAACATATTTTTTTCTTCTGAGGATCGTTTGGTATTCCACTCACAAAAATACGATTCTATCAATCTTTCCAAGGCAACATAATTTCTTTTTATCTTTCAGATAAAGTTTTTCCCATTCATCCTTACTTTCAGTTGCCCTTTTCCCATCTCCATCTTCTTCTACAAATCCTTCTCCAAATTTCTTATCCAATTTTACAGTTTCATCAATTATTTCTTGTTTTACACCTGTTTTTGATAAATCTTGCTGGATTTTTTTCCTTTATTGTTAAGGCAGCTAAATTTAAGTTTATTATAAAAAAATAGTGCTAATGCAAAAAGTATTTTTCATATTTTCTCCTTAAGTTTCTTGTTTCTAAATATTAGATATTTTAAATTAAATTGGAAAGTCTTATAAATTTTATTTTTTTCTCAAAAATCAATCTCGATTCTTTGATTCTACATTTCTTCTTCAAAAATTGAAATTGTAATTCCTTCTAACTTAACTTTCTTTACTAAAAACTACCTTTTCTGCTCGAAGCTAAGTACGCACAAGGCTCGGAAACGCCATATACTCCAATTTGATTTTTTTACAAATTCTGAACGCTCTTCGACCAAATCTTCTACTTCCAAAATTTTTTTCTTTTTTTCAAAAAAATTCTATTGGAATATTTAATTCGGTCATTGCTTCTAAAAGTCCAATTTCATCAGATTTTTACCCAAGCGGATGCGGCTTTTTTTATCGAGTCCATTTCTAAATTTTTGAGTTTCCATTACGTAATTTATTTTTTTCGATAATTTTTTTCTTTTGGCGTATTTCTTTTTACAGCCGATTCCGAAAATGATATTTTTAGGAATAATTTTAGAAATTTCGATATTTTTTTCTATTTGAAACAATTATTGCTCCAGCACAATTTTTGTCATTTTCTACGATATTTTTTGGTAAATGAATGCTCACATTTTCTCCATTTATGATAAGCGAAGTCACTCTTTTGGCATCGTCCAAACTTTCCAATTTTGCTTTAATTTTTTGTGACAATGTGTCAACTGCAATTTTTCCACCGACATCAGAAGCTGTTGTAATTACTGGGATTGCTCCAATTCCATTTGCAATTTTTTTACATTCTTCATTTGCACCGCCAAGATGTCCTGAAAGCAATGAAATCACAAAATTAGCGTGGTCATCAACTGTAATAACAGCTGGGTCTGTGTCCTTGCTTTTAAATTTCCCTTCAATAATTCTCACAACTGCTCCAGTTGCTGCAACGAAAATATGCAAATCATATTTATCAAATGTTTTTTCTAATAAAATTGGCACTCGCTCATTTATTACAAACAAATTTTCCACATTTTTCACTTTCAAGATTGAGCATATTTGCCACTCTTTGTGACACATAAATATACAAATTTTTTTATAAACATTGTTTCTTATTTTTTTAAACATGTTTCGTATCCGTTTTTTACTTACGCAATATACTGCTGTTCTCATTTTTATCTCTCCTAATCACTAAATTTTTAACTTTTTATTTGAACTTATTCTTCTAATTTTCTCATAACTTCATAAAGCTTACTTTTTTCTAATTTATTTAAAAACTCTTCACTTTCTTTTTCATCAAACGATGCCACCATCTTCATTATTTTTCAAGTACATATTTTTCTAGAATAATATTATACTTTATTGAATCTTCTGTCATTTTCTCATTATTTGCAATATTTCTCAAATAATAATCAATCGCTTTTTTTATAACTGTTTTTTTCTTCACTTGAATCTTCCGAATAATTCTCTAATATTTCATTAATTTTTTTGAAAAAAATTTAACGTTAAATCAAATCCGTAAACTAACTCGTCTACAATTTTAAAATCTCTTTTATTTTTCTTCTGACTGAAAAAAATCTTTAACAACTACTATTTTTTTCATTTGCTTATCACTGATTTCCTTTATTTCCTTCATTTTTTTCTCATTTTTCCAATGCTTGATTAAGTAATTCCTGAAAATTCTTGCTCTTACCATGAATATCAATTTCCATAGTCGCAATTTCAATTAGATCATAAACAGCTGGTTTATCTTTATATTTTTTTCTTTAATTTTTATTAAAAATATACTTGAGCTTTTTCCTTTTGACCAATTTGATAATAATAGAGACCTACTAGACTCCATTTCTCAAAGTCAGTAATTTCCTTATCTTGTAAATTTTTCTTCACCTATTTTTTTGTGCTTTTTAAAAATATTTTTTTATCCCCCACCTTTTTTTAAATACAATGTTATTAAGTATTGTCTAACTAAAACATTATTTTTATCTTTTTTTCAACAATACTTCTGCCTTGTTAATCAATTCATCAATTTCATCTTTCTGTGGAATAATTGATAATTCACCTCTTGAATCTAATAGAAAGTCTGATGTTTCATCAATTATACTTTGTTTTACTCCCCTTTTTGAAAGCGTTTCCTGAACATATTCCCTAAGCATGTATGCATTTGCTCCTAAACTTGTTGCTAAAAAAATTGTAATTGCACAAATTAATTTTTTTCATAAAATTTTCTCCTTTTTTTCTATTTTTTTATAAATTCAATTTCCTATTTTATCTTCATCAATTACGCTGCCGTTCACCATATATTTTCCATTTTTTTATCTTCCATTTCTCTTGCTGATTTCCACTTGAGTGTTTTTAAAATCTACATTTTTCAATTTTTTTAGACTCTACAAAATTAAATCCTGAAAAAAATAATCATAAAAAAATTACGAACAAATTATTTTTCATCTCGAACATATATAATTTTTTTCCGTTATTGGCTCTTTCATAACTTGAAATTTTTTTCAGGTTTTTACATCTTTTAATTCAAGACCAAACAAATAAACTTTATTTTTTTATCTTTTCCAAAATCATCTTTATTCTCTATATTTTCAAAATGCAACGCTTCAAATGATTTCACATCTACATTTTGAAGTTCTTGTATATCCACATATTCTTTATTAAAATAAACTTTTTTTATCGTCTTTTGTATAATAACGATTTAGCACTTTAAAATTTTTTTAGGATTTAATCCTTTTAACTCTTTTACTATTTCATCTTTTTCCAGCCATAAAATTTTTTTGTTTTTCCGACACCTTTTATTTTTAATTCTTCCAAATTTTTAAATAATAAATTATGTGTTGCCATTTCACACTTCCGTTTTTATTTTTAATAATTGAAATTACTACTTTATATTACCATACTATCTGTTAATATTTAATTTTTCTATATATTTCCAATGCTTCAAGTTTATTTATTTTTTTCTTTTGCCTTTTTCAAATGTTTCCAGATTTCCAACATTTGAAGCCACAACAAACCACATCACTTCCTGGTTAAACAAAGCATACTTTTTTTAAATTTTCCTTTTCCACATTTGCTATGCTCAAATAGTAGTCAATTCCTTTTTCATATTCTTTTTTTGTAAAAATAATTTTTCAATTTTTTTACCAGCTGTATTTCTAGTTTTTAAATTGAAAACTTTCTTCTTCTGATAATCTAAATTGCTCCTGAATTTCCTTTTTTTATCAATTTCAACAAAAATTTCTTCAATTAATCTGCTTTCTTCTTCTGTTAGTCCCAGTCTTTTCAATTTCTTTTTCCACTGATTTTTTTCCCAAATTCTAGCAATTTTTTTCAAAAATTGTTCCTGAATATTCCTGCTTCATTTTTTTGATAAATACTTTTTATTATAACTTGGAGAAAGATTTTTCATAATAATATTTTAGATAATCATAGAAGCTATATTTTTTTATAAGTCAAAAATATTTTTTTGAATATTTCTTTTACTATTTTTTATCTTCTGAAAGTTCTTTTGACATTGAATAATGGTTAAGTAAAATTTCTGATAAATAAAAAAATTTCTCTCATCTCTTTTCAGCAATTTTTTTCTATTTTATCTTTTACTTCTTCATCTAAAATCCTAAAAATCTGATTCAAAATATTCAATATATAAATCCTCGGTTTCTAAAATAATTTTTGTTATTTAGTCCTATTTTTGATAAATCCTGCTGAATTTTTTTCCCTCATAGTCAAGGCATTTACACTAAAACTTATTAAAAGAAATAATACCGTTGCAATATTTAACAAAAAAATTTTTTTAATTTTTCAATTTCATCCTCCCATTCGGCATTGTCTCCATCCTCCTTTTTCTGTTTTAAATAATTCAGGATATTTTTTTCTCTTAGTCTATCTTCTTCATTATTAGCCCATTTGTACATTTTTAGTTGATCTTTTTTTCCATTTTCATATTAAAAAGTTTTTTTCCATAAGTCTTATCTCCGCTTCCCTATCATCAAAAGCCAGTGCATTATTCCATTTTCAAGCCTAAAATTATACTCTTTAGCATTTTTCATCTGCCTTTATTCCGTCGAGTTCATTAATCGCAATTTCAATCCCTTTTTCCCTATCGACAGAATATAAATAAGTCCAGATTTTTTTGCCATATAATACTGTAACTTCAAGTTATAAATTTCTTCATCTGATATTCGATATTTTTTTCTTTTGTTGTGTCGTTTTCGATAAATTTTAATTCCTCATTTACCTTTTTTTCAACCAATCTACCTAAATTATAGTATTTCGTTATTCCATCTCTCAATTCATCATTAGGAAGCATTTTATCAATTATCGTGTTTTTTTATATTTTTTTCTTTTACAATTTTCTTGATTTCTTCAGTTTTTTTCTCATTATTTATAATTGTGTAATATTCGTATGAAATCAATAATTTTTTTCGTATTCATATGGATTATATTTCATAAATGCATCATAATATTTTTTTGTAGACAGTAAGATCTTTTTTTCAATGTTTCCCCTTCTTCTTCATACAGCTTTTTTTCTTCTTCATTTTTCGGAATTTTTTTATTTTTTTCATCATAATCTTCTCTTATACGATAACTGATACCTCTCCCATAAAATTGTAAAACCTTTTTAGCAGCCACATAATTTCTTTCATCTTTTTCATGAATTCTTTCAAAAAAATACCTATTATTTCTCCTATATCAAGTGGTAAATCAGAATCATCCATTGCATAAAAGTCTATCAAAGGTAATAGTTTCATCAATAATTTCCTGTTTCACTCCAACTTTTTGATAAATCCTGCTGAATTTTTCTCTTTCATTGTTAAAAGCACTTAAATCCAAATTTATAATACATAATAATGTTAGTAATAAAAGTATTCTTTTTCATTTTTTTCTCCTATTTCTTTATAAATTTAATTTCTATTTTATCTTCATCAATTACGCTGCCGTTCACAATATATTTTCCATTTTTATCTTCCAGTTCTCTTGCTGATTTCCACTTTGAGTGTTTTTAAAATCTACATTTTCAATTTTTTTAGTCTCTACAAAATTAAATCCTGAAAAATAATCATAAAAAAATTACGAACAAATTATTTTTCATCTCGAACATATATAATTTTTTTCTGTTATTGGCTCTTTCATAACTTGAAATTTTTTTCAGGTTTTACATCTTTTAATTCAAGACCAAACAAATAAACTTTATTTTTTTATCTTTTCCAAAATCATCTTTATTCTCTATATTTTTCAAAATGCAACGCTTCAAATGATTTCACATCTACATTTTTGAAGTTCTTGTATATCCGCATATTCTTTACTAAAATAAACTTTTTTTATCGTCTTTTTGTATAATAACGATTTAGCACTTTAAAAATTTTTTTAGGATTTAATCCTTTTTAACTCTTTTACCATTTCATCTTTTTTCCAGCCACAAAAGTTTATATAATATGCTTTATTTTTTTATCTTTTGCATACATAAAATAATCTTTTTTTCATAATCTTTTTACTATTTGAAAACTTTTTTTCCATCCACATTTAAAACTGTTCCGTCATTAGAATAAAATTGATTTTTTTATCTCTTACTAAATGTTTCATTTACTCTTTCAAAAGTATACGGATCGGAATTTTTTTATTCTTTCATTTGAATGATACAAATAATTTTTTTGTCTCTCGCAAATCCTGCATAAGCATCAATTACTTCAAAAAGTTTTTGCGTCTGCTCCATCTATTTTTTTCATTTCCTGCATAAACATTATTTTTTTATCTTTTTGAAAAAAATTTGATTCCATTATTTTAAAACTTTTAAAAATCAGCATTTTTCCAGTTTATCTCCTTGAAAATAAATATTATTTTTGTCAAAAAAATAACTGGAATCATCATCAAAAAAATTTTAATGTTTGTAAATCTATATCCTCTTTTTTTCTCCATAAAGATACACATTTTTTTCCATCTATAAAAAAATATAATCTTTTAAAAACTTTTAACGTTTTTGGGGAACTACTCCATCTATCTTTTTACCAATATAATAAACACTATTTTTTTATCTTTTTGAATACCCTCCACCAATTAGTTGAAAAAGTTTGTTTGTCAACATTTTTTTAAAAATTTTTTTGGAGACATTATCACATTATCTAAATCGACAGGAACTCCTCCATTATATGAAAAATAAAACATACACTCCGTTTTTTTATCTTTTTAAATAAATTGAAAAATTCATCTGTCATTATTTCAAGAGTTTTTACATCTATATTATCTACCTTATTCCCCCAAAAAAATAAAGATTATTTTTTTATCTTTACTTAATCCGTAACTAATTTTTTTGTCAATAATTTAAAACTTTTTAGGATCTGCTTCATTAAGAACATTTTTCTTCATAATAAACATTATTCTTATCTTTTGCATACTCACCATCTTCAAAAACTTCAAAAAGTCTTTGCATCAGCTCCCTCAATTTTTTTCTATTTATGTAATAAACTTCTCCATCTTCTATTCCATAATTTTCATTTAATTTTTTTATTTTTCTGAAAAAAATCAAATTACTAATTAAAAATATCAAAACAAATATTTTAATAAAATTTTTTTCTCATATTTTTTTCAACCCTTCCTAAAATTTTCTACACTTCCATCTCAAGCACATTAATCACAGGCGTTTCATAAGGATGAACCTCCTTAATCAAATAATACGCTAACTCTTGAAAATCTTTTTTTCACTCTAAATTTCATAATTTTTTTCATTGGCAACACTGGATTTTCCAATTTCTCCGTCAAAAGGATTTCCGCCTTCCAAAGTTTTTCCAATGTCCGATTCCATCAATTGTAGAATAAACATCTGCATAAAAGCCTTCTGTCAAAAGGTTGTATTTTTTTGTAAGTTTTTCCACAATTTTTTTCCACATAATTTTCTGGAACAAAAACTTCAAAACAGCTATATTTTTTTCTTTAAATTCTAATTTTGAACTCATTAAATCGTCATTTTCGTAATTTAAAGTCAAATAAAAAAATGGCGTATTTTTTTAAACAATAATTCTAAAAAAATATTTTTGTCGCCTTCCCACAATTTTTAAATCAAAAATTTCTTTTTTTGGGAATCCATTTTAAGTTGCCTTCATCACATTCATGCTGATTTCCTGAAAAAAATCTGAACTTGTGTAAAGATACATAAATAGTGGCTCATCGTTGTTGTAATTAAAAATCACAAGTCCACGAAATTCATAACTATTCAATTTGTAGCCAGTTTCCTCTTGAACTTCTCTTTTTAAACACTCTTCAGGGTGTTTCACCAGCTTCAATTTTTCCGCCAATTCCTAGCCATTTTCCTTTATTTATATCATTTTTTTCTTTTTTAGTTCTATGTAGCATTAGATATTTTTTTCATCTTTTTCTAAATAACATAATGTTGTAATCACTTTTATCTCCTTTTTTTATTTTATTTATAAAAATATTATACCATATAGTTATGTTGATTTAGAATAGTGTTAGAAAATTTTAACAAAAGATAGCAAGAAGTCTCCGACTTCTATAAGTGGGAGATAAATTGCTTTTTTTGTAAAAAAATTGAAAAAAAAGGATACTCTTATGATACAATTTTTTGTATAAATAATGATAAAATCTCTAAAGAAATAATTAAAAATAATATTCAAAATCGAAAAGGAGGTGTAATTTATGAAATATAATTTAGCATTCAAATACAGAATTTATCCAAATAAAGATCAAGAATTGTTGATAAACAAGACTTTTTGGATGTGTTCGTTTTGTTTATAATACGATTTTGTATACTGCGAATAAATTTTATGAAGAAACTGGGAAAAAAATAAAATAATTACACCTGCCAGTTTGAAAAGTGAAAAATCAATTTTTTAAAAAGAAGTGGATAGTCTGGCACTTTCAAATGCTCAATTGAATGTAAAACGATCGTTTACGAATTTCTTTCAAAAAGAGCAAAGTTTCCAAAGTTCAAATCTAAAAAGAAAAGTGTTAAAAAGTTACACGACAAATTGTGTGAATAATTCGATACGAATTGAGGTAAAACAAATATTTGATTTTGCCGAAATTGAAAAGAATAAAATTAAAATATCATAGAGAAATACCGAAGGATTACAAGATAAAGTCGGCAACATTGACAAACAGTAATGGAAATTACTATGTTTCTGTTTTGACGGAATTTGAAAAAGAAATTCAAAAAAAGTAGCTAGTAATAATGATAAAAGTAATTGGACTTGATTTTTTTCAATGTCTGAATTATTTGTCAGTTCTGAAAACCAAAGGGCTGATTATCCAAAATATTTTTAGGATGTTAGAAGAAAAAAATTAAAGAAATTACAAAAATCATTATCAAGGAAAGTAAAATTTTTCTAAAAATTGGCATAGACAAAAAAAGCGAAAAATATCAAAATTACATGAATATATTAAAAATTGTCGAAGAGATTTTTTTACATAAATTATCGAAAAAAATTGTCTGAAACATATAATGCTGTGGTTGTTGAGGATTTGAATATGAAAGGGATGAGCCAGGCATTAAATTTTGGTAAAAGTGTAGGAGATAATGGATGGGGAATGTTTTTGAGAATGCTTGAGTATAAACTGATATTTTTAGGAAAGCAATTTTTGAAGATAGATAAGTGGTTTCCATCGTCGAAAAACTTGTAGTAAATGTGGAAATGTTAAAGAGAAACTGGAATTATCAGAAAGAAGTTATAAATGTGAGTGCTGTGGAATTGAAATTGATAGAGATTACAATGCTGCATTGAATATAAGAAATGTTGGAAAAGAAATAATGGAATATTAGAAAAATAAAAAAAACAGGGCAGGGACTGTCCGAAGAGCTTAGTAAATATATTTGGCTAGCAAAAAGCAGGTACTTCCCAAAAGCTCCCGCTTCTAAAAGCGGGAGTAGTTCACTGGTTACTGGAATGGTGACTTTTATGTCAGTTTTCAGTCTGTTAATGCATCCTGAATTGCCTAAAAAAATATTGTGAGTGCATATTTTTACAGCTTGGGAATGAACTTTATAGCTGCTTTGCCGTTACAATTATTGCTTGTAGGGTCCGATTTCACGATTGAAATTGCAAATGTGGCAAAAGATATTTTTGATAATAGAGCATAAAAAAACATAATTATTAAACTTTTTGAAATTTTCATTTAGTTTTTCTAATTATGTTATTTTTTTATAAATACATCATTTTAATATTATTTTTATTTAAACATTTTCCTCATATTCCTTTGATTTCCAATCATTTCCTTTTTTTCAAAAAGTAATACTTTTTTTAGTAATTTCATAAGACGAATTTTTCTTTTAATTCTTTTTTTCATTAAATCTGTCATATATATCAAAAATTCTGCAGCTATTTCCTTTTTCATTCATATTTTTTTAACTTATCAGAATTATATTTCTCTGCCAAATTTTTTTCAATTTCCTCTTCACTTAAATCGTCCAATTTATCAAATGAAGGTATTTTTTTATTTCACATTTTACAATTGCTTTTTGAATTTGATAAATACTTTATACTTTTTACTTCTATTTTAGTATTTTTCAGCCATAAGATCAAACATCTGTGAATAAGCTTCTAAGAAAGTTTTATAAAGATAAATATCTTCTGATTTATTATTTTTTTGATTTTTTTCATAGCATTTTTCTGCTTCTGAAAATGTTGATAAGTACTCTTTAAAACCTCTATTTATATAATCCTTTATCTTTTCTTCAATCTTTTTTTATTCTCCATTTCAATCTGTTCTGCAGACAATGTAACATTTTTTTCCCTTTCGTCACTTCATAACCTTGTCCAAAAAAATTTGCAACGAAAGTGCAAATAACATAATCACTAATATTTTTTTCATTTAAAATTCTCCTTCTTTTTTTGTTCTAAAAATTTTTTTATAATTTTATTCTTTAATCCCTCTTCTAAACTCATGCGAAAAACGTCTTATCATAAAGTTTAGATTTAGAATATTCATCCCCATAAAGTTTCCAACTAAAATTTGTGCTGTTTTTGTAATTTTTTTCATCTTTCACTTTTTTTGAGCAATGTTTTCCAATGTTCCCATAATAATTTTTTTGATCATCCCAAGTGGCTCTTTTGGACAATTGCAATTGGAGTTGTTTTTCTCGTAATGTTTTTAATAGTCTTTTTACAACTTCATCAATCATTTGTACAGACAAGAATATTGCCATTGAACATTTATGTGAAGCTAGGCTTTCTAGACTTTCTGTTTCTGGTACTGGAGTTCTTCCTTCCAGTCTTGTACAAATTATTGTTTGACTCACATCGGGCAATGTGAACTCTTTTTTTATTGCGCAGCAGCAGCTACAAATGAACTCACTCCTGGCACGACTTCATACTCTATTCCATATTCATCCAAAATATCCATTTGTTCCTTATTGCTCCAAAAAAAATACTTGGATCCCCAGTATGAACTCTTGCAACCAATTTTTCCATTTTTTTCTGAGCTTTTTATGGTAACTTCCATTACTTCATCTAAGCTCATTGAAGCAGAATTATAAACTTCCGCTCCTTCTTTATGACATTCAATAACTTCTCTAGGCACAAGTGAACCCGCATAAATTATGACATCTGCTTCCTTTACAATTCTTTGTCCTTTTACTGTTATTAATTCAGGATCTCCAGGCCCTGCTCCTATAAAAATATACTTTTTTTCATAAAATTACCTCTTTCTTTTTTTATATTTTTTTATTTTTCTATTTTTTTATAATATTTCATTTATTTCAAAAACTTACTGATATTTCTGTATTCAAATATTTTTTTCATTTTTTTCTTAAAAAAACGCTTCCCAAACTTTCCCATTTTCAAGATAACCAGATACTGTATGGAATTTTTTTGATATTTCAAATAAAAATTTTCTCATATTAAATAAATTTGATTTTGAAAAATCCCTTTCCATGCTCTTTTTGTCAATTTTTTTCGACAATTCTTTTTTAAAAGTTTTTTTCTCATATTCCGCTCTCTCATTATTTTTCCTGCTCATCTTCTATAATAATTTTTTTCAATTCCCCAATAAGTCTACACAAGAATATTGTTAATCTATACAGATACCTGTTTCCTTGCTTTTTTTCCATCAATTCTTTAATTTGCAAGCAAACCATACTACTCTCAATTCCTTTTTTTCAATTTTATTCATTTTTCTCCCCATTTATATTAATTTCAAAAAAATAACTTATCAAATATTTTTTTACTAATAACTAATTTTTTTGTTCCATATTCGGATTCTGAACCGCTTTCTTATACAGTTCTTTTAATTCTTCAAAATGATTTCCACTTTTTTTCTCTATATTCTTTTTCCTTTTCTGTCAATTCCCTATTATACGGATTATCTCCCAAACTACTGTGAAGTGCAACTCCAAATTGTGTTATAATATCAAATTTCATGATTTTCCTGTGACAAACTTTTTATCTGTATAAAAATTTATAACCATCGTAATTTGAACCTCTTCCAGCATCATAATAAGTATTATTATTATATTTTTATCTTTACAATATTTTTTTATTTCTTTTTTTGTTTTTCTTTCATAAATAGTCGCTCTATCGTTTTTCCACTAATTCAGCGATATAATTACGAACATAATCCAATTTTTTTATCTTTATCCGAAATACTATCTTTTATATTTTTTTCTTTTTTTATCCCTATTTTTTTATTATAATCCCAATAAATCACTTTTTTTCTTACTACAATATCAAAATTTTTCAGTTTTTGTAAGTCACCAAATCTTTTTTTATCACTTGGCAATACATAATCTAGTTTAATTTCTTTGACAAAATCTTGACTCAATTCTACATATCTTTTTCTTTTTTTGTATCGTAAGTTCCTTTTTACAATCGTTTCTGCCATTCCTTGAATTGCCACTATAAATGACAAAAATAAATAAAAATTTTTTTCATAATAATTCCATTCTCCTTAATACTTAAATTTAATTCCTAAAACCCTGATTTTTTTCAATATCATCGTCGAAAAAAATAAGGAACTTCCTCCACACTCTCAATATCCCAATAAACAACTTCATTTTTCTTTCC